>Ga0302311_10008182_pt1 | contig 10554 bp, 9 predicted proteins | sample III_Palsa_N1_3_FD_200449 | JGI IMG/M metagenome (GOLD analysis project Ga0302311, IMG submission 200449) | Peat permafrost microbial communities from Stordalen Mire near Abisko, Sweden - III_Palsa_N1_3 | ecosystem: Environmental > Terrestrial > Soil > Palsa > Peat permafrost | place: Sweden...
CGGCGGACCATCCCGCCGCCGACCACAAGCTGGTCTATGACTATCGGCGGCTGGCCGATGTGCTGGAAAGCGCCGGGTTCGAGGTCGATCTGCTGGAATACTGCGACGACGCCGGCCGGTTTCACTATCGCCAGTGGGACCCGGCGACCGGGCCAATCTATCGCTCGCTGATGCTCGACCACCGCAATCGCGACGGCAGGCTGGGGTTCGTGTCGCTGATCGTGGATGCGGTGAGGCCTGGCCGCGCTGGGTAGCGCTTCATGCGTAACGATAACGGTGACAGCGCACTAATTCGGGGTCGATCTAGATGAGCGTACTGTCACCGAATTGCCGGATGCGCCCACCGGCGGAGGACCGATCAGGCGCGACGCTGCTTTAACGCAGGGGCGGCTTTGCGCCACGAGCGGACCTCGGGTCCGTTCCAGTTTTCCGACGTTCCGACGCCCGGCGCAACGCCGCGTCCAATCCATGTCAGGCGTTGCGTGGCAGCCTTGGACTTCCCTGGGCCTGCCGCGAGCCTCGGCAATTAGCCGCCAAAGCCCCATGCGGCCAATCAACCAGGGCTCAACCTCTGCCTGCCAGAGCCCGCTATCCGGCTATGTCTCCGCTAGTCCAACACCACGATCAAGACGACCGAAGACATCAGCCGATCGGAGTTCTGATAATCTCGCTGATCTTCAGCGCCAGGGCATCGAGAGTGAAGGGCTTGGTCACTAGGCCCATGCCACGCTCAAGAAAGCCTTCGCGGCCGGTGGCGTGTTCGGCATAGCCGGTGACGAAGAGAATCTTCAGTTCCGGCCGGTGCTGGCGGGCCAGGTCGGCGAGCTGCCGGCCATTCATGCCAGGAAGGCCTATGTCGCTTATCATCAGGTCCAGCCGCACGTTGGACTTCAGCATAGGCAGTGCGGTCTGGCTGTCGCTGGCCTCGATGCAGGCGTAGCCGAGATCGCGCAGCACTTCGCCGATCAACAGCCGCACGGAGGAATCGTCCTCCACCAGCAAGACTGTCTCTCCGGCCCCCGTGGGCGTGGTGAGATTGAGCGGCGGGTCGGCCGCGTGAGGGCCCGCATGGCGGGGCAGGTACAGGCTGATGGCCGAGCCCTGGCCGGGTTCACTCTCCACCCGCACATGGCCATGGGACTGTTTCACAAAGCCATAGATCATCGACAGGCCAAGGCCGGTCCCCTGGCCGACAGGCTTGGTGGTGAAGAAGGGCTCGAAGATTTTCGCCACCACCTCCGGCGCCATGCCGGAGCCGGTGTCGCGGACACAGACCACCACATAGTCGCCCGGCTCCGCCTCGGTCTCGGCCGCAGCCGTCGCCGCATCCACCGTATCGTTGAAGACGGCGATGGTCAGGCGCCCACCATCGGTCATCGCGTCACGCGCATTGATCACCAGGTTCAAGATCGCGTTTTCCAGCTGGTGGGCGTCGGTGAGAGTCGGCCAGAGACCAGCGGCCAGCTCCACCTTCAGCTGGATGCGTTCGCCGAGCGTCCGGCGCAGCATATCTTCCATGCCGCGCACCAACCGATTGGCGTCGGCCACCGTGGGATTTAGCGGCTGGCGCCGCGAAAAAGCCAGCAGGCGATGGGTCAGGGAAGCCGCGCGATTGGCCGAGGTCACCGCGGCGTCCATGAAGCGCTCGGTGTCCTCATATTTGCCGGCCGTGATCCGGCGCTTGAGAATGTCCATGGCGCCGATGATGCCGGTCAGCAGGTTGTTGAAGTCGTGGGCGATGCCGCCGGTAAGCTGGCCGATCGCCTCCATCTTCTGCGCCTGACGCAGCGCCTCCTCGGTTTCCTTCAGCGCCCGGGCTGCTTCCCGCTCGGCGGTGACGTCGCGACCCACCGCCTGCAACAGGCCGTCGGCGGCGACCGCGCTCCACTCCACCCAGCGGGTGACGCCGTCGCGCGTCCTCAGACGCAGGACCACAAGCCTGGGCGTGGCGCTTTGGGACAGTTCCTTGATCAGCTGCCGCAGCGCCTTGCGGTCTTCGGGATGAACGAAATCGCTGAGATTGGCGCCGATGAACGTGTCCTCTGTCCAGCCGAGCAGGTGGCTCCAGGCCGGATTGACCGCATTTATCTTGCCGTCGATCTGGGCGACGAACATCACGTCGGTCGAGAGCCGCCACATCCGGTCACGATCGGCCGTGCGTTCGGCGACCCGGCGTTCGAGCGTCTCGTTCATGCGCAGCAGCGCTTCTTCCGCCGTCCGGCGTTCGTTCACATCGCGGAAGATCACCGTCACGAAGACCCGCGAATCCGATAACCACCGCGCGGCGGAGGCCTCCACATAGCTGAGCGAGTCGTCCTTGCGGTGCGCCGCCAGCTCGATCGCCAGATGGCCTTCGCCGGCCGTGACGGCGCCCAGGGCCTCGTCCCACGCCTTGTGGTTCCTCACCAACAGACCGATGGGCTGGCCGATCAGCTCCTGGGGCGGATAGCCGAACTCCTCGGTAGCGGCCGGATTGCTAGTCTGGATCAAGCCGTCGGCGTCCAGCGTCAGGATGGGGTCCGGCGCGCTGTTGACCACCGCGTCATACCGCGCGTTCTGGCGCTGGCGAAGCACCCGTTCGCGATGGGCCGAGGCGGTGACGTCGGCGATCTGCACCATGCACCGGCCGTAAGGCTTCTGCCCGATCGGCCGCACCGAGACGTTGTGGACCAGCGGCAAGCCGGCCCGGGTCTTGAGCGGCAGCAGGCCAGGATGGAGGGCGTGAGTGAGGACGCTTGAAGCGCCGGATTCGAGGGCTTCGGCGCTCGCCCTCGCAAGGCGCGCTAGGTCCGCAGCGGGGAAGATTTCGACCAGCGAATGGCCGCCGGCAGCCTCTGCGGAAACGCCCGACGCGGATGTCATCCAGGCGTTCCAGGCCAGCACCCGGCTTTGACCATCCAATACGATCAGACCGGTGTCCGCAGCGTCGAAGATTACGCCCCAAAGCGGATCGTCGGCTCCGTCCATCCTACTCCGCCTTCACCCCCGTCTCCCGTTCAATGAACTCGCGGAGGAGTAGTTTCAAAGCGGCGAGAGAGGGCATGTCCATCAGCATGGCGATATAGCCGCTGATATCACGCTGCCGAACGTCGAAATTAATGTAGAGCAGCATCACCACGTCCCCCGGATGCGGCGGCGGCGCGAGGGAGAAGAAGTCCGGCGCTTGGCCGCGCAGCACTTCCGGCAGCGACATCTTCAGGCTGCGCTTGAGCATGTTGGCAATGGTCGACAGGCACCCGTTCAGGATGATGTTGCCGGTTTCGGCCAGGGCCTCCTGCTCGAGCTCGATGATGTCTTCCAGGGACAGGTCGCCACCGGTCACGGCGCGCACCAGCTCCAGGCTCTTGGTTTCCGGAAAGATCAGCAGGGCGCGTCCGGTGATGTCGCCCTCAAACACCTGGTGAACGGCCACCAGCTTGTCCTCATCGCGCCCGTGCAGAATGGCGATGGCCTCGGCCCGGTCGACCAGGGAGACGTTCGGCACCGACAGATGGACCTGCTCGCCGACCAGCTCGCGCAGGCTGGTCGCCGCACGGCTGACGCCGATATTAACCAGCTCGGTGAGGGCGTCGAGCTCAAGGTCGTCCAGGATGGACGGCGAGGGTTCGGTCACTTGGCCGCGCCCTCAAGCTTCCCTACGGCCTCGTCGATGAACTCGCCCAGGGCCTGCTCGGTGATGGGCTTAGTCAGGAAGATCGCGCCGACCTCGCGCGCGCGGGCGACGATCTCGGATTGATGATTGGCCGATATGACCGCGACCGGCATTCCCGGACTGCCAGCCAGCAGCTCCGCCGCGAGCTCCAGGCCATCGCGGCCGGGCATGTTAAAGTCGAGCAATGCAATGTCGATCGGCGACTGCTCAATCAGGATCAGCGCCTCGTCGGCATTGGCCGCCTCCAGACGCGTCCAGTCCGGACGTAAGGACGTCAGGGCTTTGGCGACCGACATGCGCGCAAGCTTGCTGTCGTCGACAATAAGGATCTTGTAGGTCATTGGCCCCCGCGAACTCGGCCTTGGCGCAAGGTCGGGGCTTCGATCCCGAACAACGCGCTCAAGGCGTAACTGAAACTACTTCCGCTTAACTTCCGGCCTGTGCAAGCGCCGCCGCGATGTGATCGCGCAGAAAGGCGCCCGCCGGCGGGCCGATCATCGTCGTCCCTGACGCCAGCAATACCTGCAGCACCGCGGTATGGGCCGTCTCGCAGGCGCGCCAATCCACCGCCCCCCGCCGATCAGCGAGCAAAAGCTGGAGCAGGGGCTCGGCGTCCTCGATCGGACAGGCGCCCTCCAATACGACGCGGCCGTCTTCCGAGCGGCGCACGGTCATAATAGCAGAGCCTGTAGATCAAGGACGATCAAGACGCGGCCGTCTCCCAGCAAGGTTGTGCCGGCGACGTCCGGCATTCCGGACAGCAATCCGTCCATCGGCTTGAGCATGACATCGATCCGCTCCCCAAGTCTGTCGACTTCCAGACTCCCAAGCTGACCGCCGACGGCGACCACCACCACGTTCGCATCCGCCCCCGGCGACGTCTCGCGGGTTTCACCCAACGCCTCAGCCAGGTCGATCAGGGGAATGGTACGGTTGCGCAGCACGAAGGCGCGCGCCGCGCCCACCGGCGCGATCCGTTCGCGCGCCACCTTCACGGTCTCCACCACCGCGTCCATCGGTATGCCGAAGGCCTGACCGCCGGCTTCGACCGTCATCAGGCGCGTCATCATCACCGTAAAGGGAAGAGTCAGCCGCACCTTGGCGCCGATCCCCGGGCGATTTTCCAGCGTTACCCGGCCGCCCAGCCGTCCGACCACAGCGCGCACAGCGTCCATCCCGACCCCACGCCCGGACAACCCCGTTACCTCGGCCGCCGTGGAGAAGCCGGGCGCGAAGATCAACTCGGCCGCCTCTTCGTCCGGCATGGCCGCGAGCACCTCGGCGGAAGCCACGCCCCGCTCCGCCGCGACCCGCCGGATGCGGGCGACGTCGATCCCGCCGCCATCGTCCTCCACCTCGATATGCACATACTCGCCGTTGCGGGCGCCGCGCAGATGGATGGTGGCCATCGATGGCTTGCCCGCCGCCAAGCGCGCCTGCTCGGGCTCGATGCCGTGATCGACGGCGTTGCGCAGCATATGCAGCAGGGGCTCGAACAGGCTCTCGACGATGGCCTTGTCGGCCTCGACCGCGTCGCCTTCGGTCACCAGCCGGATCGGCTTGCCGACGCTGGCCGCCATCTCGCGGACCAGCCTGGGAAACCGCTGAAACACCTGGCGCAGCGGCAGGACGCGGATGCCGAGCACGGACCGCTGCAGTTCGTTGACCAGACGCTCGAACAGCGCGTGCTGATCCTTCAGCACCAGGGCCAGACCTTTGGCGTCCGCGCCGTCCTGCGCTAGGCGAGCGATGTGGCCGAGGGCGTTCTTCGCCACCATCAGTTCGCCGGTCAGCTTCACCAGGGCGTCGACGCGCTCCACATCGACCCGCAGAACACGCGGCGGGGCGTCCGCGACCGGCGCCGCGGCCGCGGCCGCGGCCGATTCCAGCGCGTCTGGCTCGACTATCGGAAAACCGGCGAGGACCGCTTCGATCGCCCGGCGCAGGGCCTCCGGCATGGCCGACGCCTGCTCGACCTGCCGGGCTTCAACGGTCCGGCCGAGATGCTGCAGAACATTCGCCGCGACCCGCCCAGCGGCGGCCATCCGTCCTGCGGCGCCTTCCGGCGCCGGCTCGTCCAGCAGCAGAAGCTGAGCGTCCAGCAGATCGCGCGCCTCCGGCGGCAGGCCTTCGTCCTGCACTGTCGGCTCGGCGAGCGCCGTTAGCTCCACCTGGCCGCCCAGCGTCGCGCAGAACGGGCTCAGCACCTCGGACGATGCGGAGCTGAGGGCCATGATCACCAGACGGCAGACGAACGGCTCGAAGGCGTCCAGCGATGGCCAGGGCTCGATGGGTTCGAGCTCCAGCCTCAGAAGCTCCGGCAGGGCCTCCATGGCCGCCACGGGATCGTCGCCCCAGAAGAAGCCTTCCTCATCAGGCCTGTATCGCAGAGCGGTTCTGGCTCGCGCACGGTCCGCGGGGTGTTTCGCCCCCAGGTCGTAAGCCCAGTTGGTCGATGGAGGCGGGGCGGCCGGCGTGGCCATCAGCTCTGGGCCGGCAAAGCGTGCGACGATGACGTCGGCCTTGGCCTCTGCGTCGGACGGCGTCTCGCCGCTCCCCTGCATGGCGTCCAGCCATTGCACCACCTGGTCCAGACAGGTCAGGCAGTCGCTGATCAGCATGGGCGTCACCCGCGCCTGACCGTTCCGCACGCGCGAGAGCACGTCCTCCGCCGCATGCAGCGCCCGGCCCATGGCGGTGAAGTCGACGATGCCGGCGGCGCCCTTGAGGGTGTGGAAGGCGCGGAAGACGCCGTCCAGCCGCTCGCCGTCCGCCGGTTTGTCTTCCAGCGCCAGCAGGTCGCTGGTCGCCTGCTCGACCAGTTCGCGCGACTCGATCAGGAACTGTTCGAGGAACTCGTTCATGCCGGTATCCCGCACAACATGGCGGCATAGAGGGCCAGAGTGTCCTGGGCGACCGGCTTGGTCAGGTAGAAGTTGGCTCCGGCGGCTCGCGCCGCCGCCATGTCCTGAACCCCGGCCTCGGTGCTGGTGACGAGGGCCGGCGTCGAGCCGATCGGCCCGGCTTGCCGGCGCAGCAGCCTGAGGAAGGTCATTCCGTCCATCCGCGGCATGTTCACGTCCACCACCAACAGGTCGGGCGAGTCCATCGTCAGCTTCTCGAAGGCTTCGAGGCCGTTCAGGGCCTCGTCGACCTGAAAGCCCCCGCGCTCCAGGGCGTCGCGGTAGTAGAGCCGCACCAAGCTGGCGTCATCGATCACCAGCACGCGTTTTTTATCGCCATCAGCCACGCGCGGCCTCCAACGGTCGTTGATAGACGATCGCATCCGCATACCGGCACACTTCGAACAGCGGCGAAATGCGGCTCATCGATTCCGAATGACCGAGGCAGATGAAACCGCCCGGCGCGAGGTTTTCATAAAGGTTCTCCGCCGCGACCCGGCGTGACGCATCGTCGAAATAGATCAGCACGTTGCGGCAGAAGATGACGTCGAATCGGCCGTTCGGGCGTGTCTCAGCCGACTCCACCAGATTTACCGGCGAGAACCGCACCGAGCCGCGCAAATCTGCCAGCACCCGCCAATGCTCGTCATCGATCTGTTCGAAGTAGCGCTCGATCAGCTCCGGGCCGAGCCGCATCAACGCGCGCTTGCCATAGACGCCGGCCCGCGCGGCCTCCAGCACGCCGGTGTCTATGTCCGATCCAAGGATCTCGATATCGTGGGAGTCGACCTGCGGCCAGTTCTCCAAAAGCCAGATGGCGATCGAATAGGGCTCCTCGCCTGTCGAGCAGGGGACCGACCAGATGCGGACCGCCTCGCCCCTCGGCTTGCCCTTCAGCCGCTCGCGCAGCAGATCGCTGGTCAGGCACTGAAGCTGATGGTCCTCGCGGTAGAAGTAGGTTTCATTGACGGTGAAAGCGTTGACGAACTGCTCGATCTCGCCGCGCACATCGCCGCGCAGCCGGGCAAAATAGCTGGCGAACGAGGTTGCGCCCGTCGCGCCCATCCGCTCGGTGATCCGCCGCTCGACATAGTAGCGCTTGGCTTCACCGAACAGCATGCCGGTACGCCGATAGAGAAAGTCGCACAGCCGTTGGAACTCCTCCTCGGTCATCTCCCCCGCGGCGCCTTCAGCCGTGCTCGGGAGGTTGGCCGCCGATGCGGGCGGACGCCGCCTTAATCGAGAAGACCAGGAAGGGCTCGTTCGGGAAACGCGCGGCGCAGGCGGCCAGGGCCGGCAGGGCTTCAGGGCCGCCGATCTCGGCCAGCACCTCTACTGCGGAGGCGCAGACATTGACCTGTCCCTCCCGCTCCAGCAACCGGCAAAGCAGTGGCGTCGCCTCTGCCGAGGGCAGATCGCGCAGAATTTCACAGGCAAGCAGACGCACGTCGGCGTCCTGGTCGCTGAGCAGTATTGGCAGTCTCGGCGCCGCCGTCTCGGCCATCCCGCGCAGGGCGTCGAGCGCGCCGGTCCGCAGATTGGCGTCGTCCGAACGCAGATGCGGCAGGACCGCGTCCACTGCCTCGAGGCTGCGCGCGCGCATCAGGCTGGTGAAGAAGGCTTCCCGCAGGCGCGGGTCGGCCTCGCTGGACAGCGCCCGGCCCAGCGCCTGGACGCCGCCCGGAATATCGCCAGCCGCCCGCGCCGCCGCCCAGCGCTGGTCGTTGGTTCCGCTGGTCAGGGCGGCCAGCACCTTGCCGTCGTCGCCACCCATCGGTGCGGACAGCTCAACGTCGCCTTTTCGGATAAGGGGCATGTCAGGGCGTCAGTTTCTGCAGGCGTTCGGCGATATCGTGTAACGGCAAGACCCAATCAGCGCCCTTGGCCTTCACAAGTTCCCCCGGCATGCCCCAGACCACGGCGGTTTCTTCCGCCTCGGCAATGGTCTGGCCGCCTTCGGCGTGCAACCGGGCCATGGCTTGCGCGCCGTCGTCACCCATGCCGGTCATCAGTACGCCGACCAGCTGGCGGACTGGAAGCTGGTCCATGGCGCTGCGCACGAGGCGATCGGTGCTGGGATGCCAGGGATAGTCGGCCTGGGCTGGCGCGGCCATCGCCGTCAGCCCGCCCGCGCGCCGCGTGACGATCAGATCGGCATCGCCGCGGCCGATATAGACCGTGCCCGGTTGCACTAGGACGGCCCGTTGCACCTCGACCACGTGCAGGGCGCAAATCCTGTCCAGCCGGTTGGCCAAGGGTCCGGTGAAGCTGGCCGGCATGTGCTGGGCCACCAGGATCGGCCACGGAAACTCGGCGGGCAGCGCGGTCAACAGCGCTTCCAGCGCTGGCGGGCCCCCCGTTGAAGTTCCGACCAGGACCAGGCCATCGCCGGTCGGCCGCGCGACCGTTGCGGTCTCCCGGCGCGAAGCCCGCCGCGTCGTCTGGGCCTGGCCCATGCGATGACGCACCCGGTCGGCCAGCCGCAGGCTGGACTTGAGCTTGGCGCCCGCCGCCCCCCTGACCTTGGCGATCAGTTCGGGCGCGAGGTCGTCGATGTGCAGCGACACCGTCCCCTCGGGCTTGGGCACGAAATCCACCGCGCCGAGCCGGAAGGCTTCCAGCGTCGCCTCAGCCCCTTCGGCGGTCAGGGTCGAGACCATCACCACCGGACAGGGCCGCTCGATCATGATCCGGTCGAGACAGGCCAGGCCGTCCATCTGCGGCATGTGGATATCCAGGGTGATCACGTCCGGCGCGAACGGCTTCAGCAGCTCCAGGGCCTCGAGTCCATTGCGGGCGAAGCGAACCTCGAAATCCGGTTCGCCCCCGAAGACCTGGCCGAGCAGTTTCCGCACCAGAGCGGAATCGTCGACCACCAAAAGTTTGATCACAAATCGGCCTTCGCACCGGCTTCGAAAGCGTCCAGCAGCCCGCGTTCCGCGCGGCTCAGCAGTTCGGCCGGATCCAGCAAGAGAACGATGCGGCCCGCCTGCTCCAGGTTGATTACGCCGTTCACCAGGCGCGTCGCTTCCCCCGTCAAGTCTGGCGCCGGCTCGATCGCGCTCTGAGTGCTGCGCAACACCTCCGAGACGCTGTCGACGATCAGGCCGGCGCGGTGTCGATCCGTCCGCACCACAACTAGCCGCCTTCGCGCGCCGTCTTCCAGCACGGGCATGTCGAACCGCCGCCGCTGGTCAACCACTGGCAAGACCTCGCCGCGAAGATTGACCACCCCCTCTAGGAACTTGGGGGTCTTGGGTACGCGGGTGATGCGGTCGGGCACAAGCGAGACCTCGTCCACCGTCTCGATGGGCAGGCCGAACTCGTCGTCACCGAGACGAAAAACCAGGAACTGCATCTGGTTCTGATCGGCGGTCTGGGCGCCGGCCTCGGATGATGTCCCGGTTCCCTGATTGCTGCCCAGACGCTGCATGATGTCCTCTCGGAAGAGTTGCTCTGGGGCGAGGATGGAGATCAGGCGTCGGCCACCTTCCCCGCGATAAATGGCCTTGACGCGGGACTCCCCGCCGATCCTGGCGGCGAGCATGGCGGGCGGCGTATCGACCAGTTCGGGATCGACGGCGACAATGGCCCGCATCCGATCCGCCAGCAGGCCGACCAGCACCCCGCCCACATGGGTCACCAGCACCTTCTCGCGCCCGTCCGCCTCGGCGGCCGGCGCAAAGCCCAACAGACCTCGCAGCGAGAGCACCGGCAGAAGAGTGTCGCGATAGGCGGTGACGCCGAGCAGCACGGCCTCGCCGTGCGGAACCACGGCCAGGGTTTCCGGCGCCGGAATGATCTCCTGCACAGCCTCCAATCCGAGTGCGAATTCCTGCCCCGCCACCTCGAACGAGACCAGCTTGGGCTGCTCGGCGATCTCTTCGGCAGCATGGGCCGCGACAGGTCCGCCGACAGCGGTCTGCGCGCGCGGCGCTCGGGGCCGTTGCACGAAGGCCTCCGCGAGCAAGCCCTGGATATCCAGGATTTTGATCACCT
>Ga0302311_10008185_pt1 | contig 10552 bp, 6 predicted proteins | sample III_Palsa_N1_3_FD_200449 | JGI IMG/M metagenome (GOLD analysis project Ga0302311, IMG submission 200449) | Peat permafrost microbial communities from Stordalen Mire near Abisko, Sweden - III_Palsa_N1_3 | ecosystem: Environmental > Terrestrial > Soil > Palsa > Peat permafrost | place: Sweden...
CCGGGCCCGCGCATCCTCACCGCGGGCGAGCCGCTATTTCCCAAGGGCGGCATCCCCATCTACCTCCAGGAGACGCTGCCGCCGGCCATTCTCGAGAAGCTGGCCCAGCCAGCCACCCCGGCCGAGGCGCGCGCGGACGTGGACGAAAACCTGGCCCACGGTGCAGATGCCACCAAGCTCTTCGCCGGCAGCTGGCTCGGGGGCGGGAAGACGGCCGAGATGCCGCTCGACATTCTCCGGGCGGCGGCCGAGGCCAGCCACCTGAGCCACAAGCAAGTCCTCGCCCACCCCCAGACGCTGGAAGGGGTGCGGCGTTCCCTGGCCGGGGGCGTGGACGTCCTCATGCACACCACCCCGGACGCCGGTGCCTGGACGCCGGAGCTGGCCTCGGCCCTGGTGGCGGCCCACATGGCCCTCGTCCCCACCTTGGGCCTGTGGACGGTGGTGGGGCGCCAGGCGGCCATGAGCCCGGCCAAGGCCGAGGCCTTCGTCCAGGGCGGCGTCTCTCAGCTGCGCGTCTTCGCCAGCGCCCACGGCGAGGTGCTCTTCGGCACCGACGTCGGCTTTCACCACGCGACGGACACCGGCGAGGAACTGGTGCGGATGGCCCAGGCGGGCCTCGGCTGGCGCGACGTCCTGGCCTCCCTGACGACGGCGCCGGCGCATCGCTTCGGCGGCGGCGGGACGGGCACCATCGCCACCGGAGAGCCGGCGGACCTGGTGCTCTTTCGCGGCGAGCCGGTGCGCGACATCCGGGCCTTCAACCACGTGGTGCTGAGCCTCCGCGCCGGACAGGTGCTGTACCGCGCACCGAAGTGACGCCCGAACCGGGGCCCAGCGCCCTGCGTGCCTCAGGACTGCAATGCCTGGGCCGCGTCCTTCAGCGGGGTACAGGTGAAGTCGCGCTGCAACCAGCCCAGCACCTCGGAGAGTCGCCGCTCCTTCTCCGCGCGCGCCACGCGAAAGTCTCGCTGGGCAGCCACCAGGGCCGAGGGGATGCCGTCGGCGGCCTCGAGGACGTCCACGGCGTGCAGCTCGAGCGAGACGAAGCTGCCGCTGGCCACCGCCCGGTAGGAGCGCTGCACCACCGCCCAGGGGGCCAGGGTGAGAAGCGTCCCGAAGAAGGGCACGCGCAGCAAGGGCGTCACCGTCATGGGCAGCTCGAGCAGGGGCGCATGCCCCCGGCGGTAGGGCGCCTTCACGTCCGGGCGGTAGGGCATGCGCGGCGCCCAGAGGACGCGCGGGCTGTCGAGCGAGCTGGCCGAGGAGCGGCCGCGCAGCGCCATGGCCGAAAGCACCGCCGCCTTGGCCAGGTAGTAGGGCGCAGCCGGAAAGACGCTGGCGTCATAGCGGTAGCCCCGGCGCAGGAGCGCGGCCAGCATGGCCCGAGACAGCGTGTACCCTGGAGCCCGGAAGCCCACCGGCCGGCTCCCGGAGACGGCTTCGATGGCCTCCTCGGCACTGGCCAGCTCCTCCTCGACGTTTTCCTCTGACGCTTCGGAAAGCGCAAAGGGGTGGGTGTGGCTGTGGCTCGCCAGCTCGTGTCCGGCGCGCACCGCCGCTTCCAGGACTGCCCGGCCCGGGCCCGTCACGTCCTGTCCGACGACGAAGAGGGTGGCAGACAGCCCGAGCCGCTCGAAGAGCTGCAGCAAGCGCGGGAGCGCGACCTGCAGGTGCAGTGCCCGGGTCCGGGCGTCCAGGGCGGAGTCCAGAAGTCCGTGAATGCGGGCGTAGTGCACGAGTCCGTCGAGGTCGACGGAGACGGCCGCCCGCTTCACGCGCCGCCCTTGAGACGCACCACCCACACCAGCTTGGCGACGTTTCGAAGCACGTTGGGGACGCGCTTGTAGAGGTCCACCGTGGGCTTGCGCTTCTCGCGCAGCTCGATGGGAATTTCCAGCACCCGCAGGCCCGCCCGCCAGGCGCGGATGACGAGCTCGCTGGCGAAGACGTCGCGGTCCACCACGCAGGCCGTCACCACCGGGAGCAGCCGCGCGCGGCGAAAGGCCTTCAGCCCGTGGGTGTCGGTGCCCTGAAAGCCAAGCAGGAGGCGAAGTATCCCGTTGTGCACCCGGGTGGCCACCCTTCGCACCATCGGCCGTCGGTCCACGGCTCCCTTGGCGGCCTTGCTGCCCACCACCAGGTCCACGTCCTTGTCCTTCAGCACTTCTAACGCAGCGTCGTAGAAGCGGAGGTCCCCGAGGTCAATCTCGTCGCACACCACCAGCTCGCCGCGGGCGGCGAGAATGCCCTCCTTGAGCGCCGCCCCGTAGTTGGGGCGGGCCACGTGCAGCGAGCGAATGCGGGCGTCAGCCGCCGAGAGGCGGGCGAGGATTTCCGGCGTCTCGTCGCGCGAACCATTCTCCGCGAGCACCATCTCCCAGGAGAGTCGCCGCTCGTCCAGGGCCTGACCGAGCTCGGCCACCGCCGAGGCCAGGATGCTCGCCTCGTTGTAGACGGGGATGACGATGCTGAGCAGCGGTGCGGGAAGCTTGGGGGGCATAGGGCGGGGTGCTGGACCCGGGGGGCGTGACACCTAGCACTGCGGACGTCCCTGTCGACACCCCTACCGCTTCGCGAGGAAGGCTTCCACGTCAGCCGCCGAGCGCTCCCCCATCTCCTCCATCGGGACGTGGCCCACCCCGTCGTAAATAATGACCTCGGCCCCGGGAATGGCCTTGGCGAAGCGCGCGGCGTCGGTGACGGGGATGAGGCGGTCCTGCCGACCCCAGAGGATGAGTGTGCGCGCCCGCACTTTGCCGATGTCGGCGCTCCTGTCTGCCTGCGACACCCGGGCCCGGGCGACGAAGGCGGCACGGTTACCCGCCCGCAGCGCCAGCAGCGTGTAGCGCTGGATGAGTTCGGGGGTGACCTTGCTCGGGTCCCCATAGGCCGCCCGCAGCGTCCGTCTCACCATGGGGCGGGGGTCGGCGTGCGCCAGGAGCGCCGAGAACACCGGCAGACGCGCCAGTCTGAAGACGAGCGCCGGCTTGAGAATGGGGTAGCCGGCCGGGTCCACCAGAATGAGGTCCGTCACGCGCGTCGGGAAGACGATGGCGTAGCTCCAGGCAATCTGGCCGCCGAGCGAGTTTCCGGCCAGCGCGAAGCGGGCGAGTCCCACGGCCTGGCGGAAGTCCTCGACGAAGGCCACGAAGGCCGGAATGGAGTAGTCGCCGGTGGGACTCGGCCCGGTGAGGCCAAACCCCGGAAGGTCCATCCTCACCACGCGGTGCCCGACCGAGAGCGCCGCTGCCCAGGCGTCCCAGGTGTGCAGCGAGGAGCCCGTCCCGTGCAGGAGAAGCAAGGCCGGCCCCTGGCCCTCGTCGCGGTAGTGGACGTGGAGGCCGTCGACGTCGACGAATTTCGACGCTCCGGTCGCGTACAGCGGCAAGAGCTCCTCCAGCGGCACGTCCGGCACCGCCGTCATGTCGAGCACCAGGAGCAGCAGGCCGGCCAGGAGGGCAGCGCCCGCCAGGAGCCAGCGAAAACCTCGGAAACGCCTGGCCACGAAAAGACCTCCCTCGACGCTCCCCGGCAGAGCGCTTCCCACTTCTGTCAGGGTCGCCGGCGGGGTTTCAAGGGGACGCAGGGGCCTGGTTGAGCTTCGCCGCGGTGGCCCGGCCGGAGAGCAGCGCGTCCTCCATGGAGGAGTACTCCCACTGGCCGTAGCGCCCGGCGAGGTGGATGGCCGCGCCGTCGAGGAAGTCCACCACCGTCTTGCGCGCCGGGCCGTAGGCATCGTCGTAGATGACGTAGGCGTGGGGAATCTCCTCCGCCTCGGCGAAGAGGACATCCTCGCGCGCATGAATCATCTGCGCACCGAGCAAGTCCTCCACCGCCGCCGCTTCGCACGCGGCCCGGGTGCGCTCCCCGTGGTGGCTGTACTCGACGTAGAAGGATGCGGTGCCGGCAGGAGCGAGGGCCGGGTACACCGCCGAGGGAGAGCCAATCCGGTAGGTTTGAAACTCGGGGCCGGGCAAGTACACCCAGTGCCAGGGCTGACGGTTGGGCCCGCGCACGCCCACCCGGACGTAGGTGACGGTGAAGGAGCGCAACCGGGAGGCTGCCACCCGCACTTCCTCCGGGATGCCAGCCGGCCCCTGGCCAAGAAGCGTCACCAGCTGCGGAAGCTCGATGGTGGACACCAGCGCCGAGAAGCGCACCGTTTCCCCGGTGGACAGCCTGGCGGTGCGCTTCTTCCAGTCGAGGGCCTCGGGCGTCGTCCCCGGGCTCAGCCGGCCGCCCTTGGCCGTGGCCGCCAGCGCGCGGGGCAACGCTTCAATCCCGCCTGCGCGCGGGTAGAGAAAGGTGGCGTTGTAGCCGAGCTGGTCGCCGCCCATTCCCAGGGCGCCATCCACCACCTCCCGCAGCGTCGGCTTGGGGACGAAGCGTCCGCACCAGGCCGCGGACAGCTCTCTGGGCGGCACCGTCCAGAGCTTGGTGTTGTAGGGCACCATGAAATTCCTGGCGAAGCCCTCGCCCACCGAGCGGAGGATGAATTCCTCGAAGTTTGCCGGCTCGCGCTCGCGCAGTGCCCGGCCTCCCTCCCCGAGGGTGGCGTCGATGAAGCCCAGCAGGTTTTCCGCCACCACTTCCGGCGGGAGGCCGTAGGTATTCACCTGGTAGGGGAAGCGGGTGAAGACGCCCCGGGAGAAGACGGCGGCACGCCGCGAGATGCTCACCCAGCCCTCGGGGAGCCAGCGCTCGGTGACGAGGGCCTTCATGGAAGGCTCGCGCAGGTGCAACCAGTGGCCGGTGGCGTCGAAGTGGAAACCGCCGTGGAGGACGTCGGTGCGCGTCTTGCCGCCGAGGCGCGCCTCCCGCTCGACGAGCAGCCAGGGACGTTGGAGGAAGACGGCGGTGGAGAGGCCCGCCAGGCCGCCGCCGAGGATAAGCACCGGGTCCATACGAGGCCATGGCCTACTAGCATGCTCCGACCTCGCCTTCAGGTTCTGGTAGCCTTCATGGTTCGACAATGAGAGTGACGTGCCCGTCCTGCCAGGCGACATACAACCTCGACGAGCGGCGTATCCCGCCGGGCGGGGCGAAGCTGAAGTGCACCAAGTGCCAGACTGTCTTTCCCATCCAGGGCGGCACCGGGCCAAATGCCGTGCCGCTTCCGTCCGGTGGGACACCGCCGCCGGCGCCACCTCGACGGCCCTCTGACGCCATCGGGCAGGGTGGGGCTCAGGAGGGCGCGCAGGTCCTGGCAGTCCCCCCGGTGTCCATGACGACGGGGGTCATTCCCCTGCCCTCGCTCGGTCTCGGAGGAAACGAGCCCAGCATCCCGCGGCTCACCCCCCACGCGCCGGAGAACAGTCTCGAAGGCCTGTCCATGACGACGGGGGTCATCCCCCTGCCGTCCACGAGTCCCCATCCGCCGCCAGAGGCGAGCCGGCCGTCCGCGGCCGGCGCACCCCGGGCCACCTCCGACCGCACCGTCGTGTTTCCCATTCCCGCGGCAACGCCACCCTCTGCACGGGCGGGCGTCCCGCTTCCCCGGCCGACGGCTCAGGCACCCTCGACGGCTGGCCCGGCCATCCCGCCGCCGCCCCTGCCCGTCGTCCCGCCGCCGCCCGCGCCCGTCGTCCCGCCGCCGCCCGCGCCGCGGAGTGCGGCGCCAGCGGCTCCCGCTGCGGCCCCTCTGGTACCCGAGGCGCCGAGCCTTCCAGCGCTGGACGAGCAATTCGCCTCCCGGCCTGCAGCCGCCGGGGCAGCGGACCAGGACTTCGCCGACGCCTGGGGAGCGGCCAAGCCGGACACCGCGGCCACCTCCCCTTCTTTTGGAGAGGTGGAGCTCGAAGGTGGCAACGCCAACGCCACCGACTTCCCCTTTCCCGAGGACTTCGAGCCCGCGCAGCCCGGCGGCTTCGCCTGGGACGCGCCCGCCTTTCCCCCGCCCCCGGCCACGCCTCCTGCTCCCACGGCCCCGCCCAGTCCCAAAGCACAGCCTCGGGCGGCCTCTGCCCCGCCCTCGGACCCACTGGAGTTCGACCCCTCTGCCCCGGTCCACGAGGACCTCGAGGCGGACTTGTCGGCACCGCTGCCACGCAGCCCGCAGAAGGAGCCCGAGCCCGAGGACGGCCTGGAGATGCTCGGCTTCCTCGACGAGGCGGCCAAGGAAACCAAAGGCAAGCGCCCCAAGGCCACGCGCTTCCACGTGCGGCGCCGCAGCGGAAAAATCTTCGGCCCCTTCGACGAGGGCGTCATCTCGAAAATGCTCGGGGACGGGCAGCTGCTTGGAAACGAGGACGTCTCGACGGACCAGGAGACGTGGACGCCGCTTGGCTCGGTGCCCATTTTTGCCCAGGTGATGCAGCGACTCCTGTCGCGCCCCGACGCGCCGGCGGCAAGCCCGGGGAGCCCGCCCAAGCTGGGCGACTCCTCGGCTGCGGACTTGGACCGGCTCCGCCAAGTGTACGAGGGCCGGATGGCGGTCGTCAGCTCCATGGTGGACAGCGACGCGGGCCGGACGCACCGCGTGAAGCTCATCACCTACGGCGCTATTGGCCTCGTTGCGCTCCTGGTGCTGGGCGGCGGCGCGAGCCTGGGCTTCGGCCGCTACGGTGCCTTCGGACTCAAGTGGTTCTTCCCCGTCCACATTCGGGCTGGCTCGACAGAGGCGAGCCGGCTGCTCCAGGCCCGGACACAGATGGCCGAGGACAGCTACGCCGCGCTGAAGTCCGCTCGCTCCTCGCTCGAGTCGCTTCTCGCCACGGCGGAAGTCCCCGAAGTGCGGGCGGCCTGGGTGCAGGCGGTGTCCAGGCTGGAGCGCCAGTACGCCACCACGCAAAGCGGTGACGATGCCCGGATGACGGCGGCACTGGCGGGCTCCTTGTCCCTCCTCTCCAAGCATGACCCGGAGCGGGCCAAGGCCAGTGCCGGTGCAGCGCTGGCCGCGCGGCAGACGGACCAGGCACTGGCCGCGCTGGCACTCTCCAGTACCAGCGACACGGACGTGGTGCTTCTGGGCGCCGAGGCTGCCCTCCAGAAGGGCCAGTCCAAAGCCGCGGTGGCGCTCCTCGAGCCGCTGGCGCGCACCACGCAGACGGCACGCGTTTTCCATGCCCTGGGGATGGCCCGCCTGGCGGCGGGCGACGTCGAGGGCGCGGATGCAGCGCTGGCCAAGGCCCTGGCGGTGGACCCCAAGCACGTCTCCTCGGCGCTGGAGCGCGCCTCGCTGGCGCTCTCCCAGAAGCACGACGCTGCCGGCGCCCTGGCCCTGCTCGCTCCCGTCCTCGAGCCACAGGCGCTGTCCACCCTGGCGCCTGCCGAGCAGTCCCGGGCGCTGAGCGTGCAGGGGCTGGCGCTGCTCGACACGGGCGATGCGGACCACGGACTGGAAGCCCTCGAGCGCGCGGCGAAGATGGACTCGGGCTCTCCCGTAGCCCGCGGGGCACTGGCCCGCGCCTACCTGGCCAAGCACGACCTGGACAAGGCACTCCCGCTGCTCGCCGACGCCGTGCAGAAGGACCCGAAGAGTGCCGCGCTGGCCGAGGCGCTGGTCACCTCCCTGCTGGCGCTGGGACGGCCGCAGGAGGCGCAGACGGCAGTGACGGCGGCCCTGGCCCATGTCCCCGGGGACGCCAGGCTTCTGTTGCTCTCGGGCAAGGTGAACGAGTCGCTGGACCGCATCGGCGAGGCGGAGTCTCGCTACACCCAAGCCCTGGCCGCGGACCCCACCAATCCCGAACCCTCCCTCGCGCTGGGGCGCTTCTATCTCCGCTTCCGTCGCAACAGCGAGGCCCGCTCCCAATTCGAGGCGCTGGCCCAGAGGCTTCCGGACGACCCGCGCGTCAGAGTGGGGCTGGGGGACCTGGCCATGGCCGACGGGGATGTGGCCCGCGCCCGGACGGAATACGAGAAGGCCACCGCGGTGGACCCGAAGTCTGCCAGCGCCTGGCTTGGCCAGAGCCGGGTCGCGGTCGAGCAACAGCGCTGGGCGGATGCGCGCGCCGCCGCCGACCGCGCCCTGAGCCTCGACGCCAACGTCCCCGATGGGCGGCTGCAGCGGGGGCTTGCGCTCTGGAAGCTGAAGGACTTCCCCGGGGCGCTGAAGGACATGGAGGGGGCGCGCACCAGCTCGGGAAACCTGAAGGTGAATGTCGCCGAAGGAGCGGTGCTGCTCGACCAGGGTGACGTCGCCGGCGCCGAGACGGCCCTCAACCAGGCCCTGCGGGTAGAGCCGAGTAACCCCGAGGCCAACTTCTACATGGCCAAGCTCCATGCCGTGCGCCAGGAGTGGACCAGCGCCATCGAGAGCATGCGCGCAGCGCTGGACCGCGTCCCGGGTCGGGCCAGCTACCACTACGAGATGGGCCGCATCTACCTCGGGGCGAAGAAGGCGCCGGAGGCCATCGAAGAGTGGAAGACGGCGGTGAAGCTCAACCCGCAGTACGCGGACGCCTGGGCCGCCATCGGCGAGGCGGAGCAGGAGGGCCAGCGCTGCCCGGAGGCCATCCCGGCCTACGAGTCCGCGCTCAAGGCCGACCCCTCCCGCTTCGGACTGCTGGTGTCGGTGGGCGACTGCGACGCCCAGACCAACCACTGGGACAGCGCCCTGGCCCGCTACCAGCAGGCCCTGCACGCCGACACCACCCTTCCTGGGCTTTACTACCGCATCGCCAATGCCTACGGCGAGCTCGGTGACCAGGCCAAGGCCATCCCCTTCTACGTGAAGGCCACCCTCGCCGAGCCCCAGAACGCGCAGGCCTTCTACCACCTCGGCTACGCGTACAAGGAGCGCGGGCGCAAGCACGAGGCAGCCGCCGCCTTCAAGGCCTTCCTGAAAATCAGCCCCAAGGCGAAGGAGCGGCAGGAAGTGGAGGACGAGATTCTCGACCTTCAGGGCGGCCGCTAGGTGCTCGACCGCCGCGCCGTCGCAGCGTCGCCCGACGCGATGGTGGAGCGGCTGCGCACCCGCGGCGTCGCGCTCGACCTCGGTCCCTTTCTGGCGCTCGAGCAGGAACGCCGGACGCTGAACCTCTCCCTGGAGGCCCTCCACCAGCGCCGCAACGCGGCCAACGAAGAGATGAAGCGAGCGGGCAAGGCCCAGCCCGAGCAGCTCGAGGCGGTGCGCGCGGACATGCGGGCGGTGAGCCAGTCCATCAAGGAGCTGGAGAAGCGCGTCTCCCTGGTGGATGCCGAGCAGGAGGCCATTCTCCTCGACGTCCCCAACCTCCCGGATGCCTCGGTGCCGGTGGGCGCAGGGCCCGAGGACAACGTGGAGGTGCGCCGGTTTGGCGAGCCGCCGCGCTTCCTCTTCACCCCGAAGCAGCACTTCGAGCTCGGCGAGGCCCTGGGCATGCTCGATTTTGAGCGGGCGGCCAAGGTGTCGGGCGCGCGCTTCGTCTTCTACAAGGGAGCTCTGGCCCGGTTGGAGCGCGCTCTGGTGAGCTTCATGGTGGATGTGGCCACGTCCCGTGGCTACACGGAGCTGCTGCCGCCCTACCTCGTCCTGCGCTCGGCGCTCCTCGGCACGGGGCAGCTACCGAAATTCGAGCAGGACCTCTTCGCCGTCTCGGGAAGCGAGGAACGCTTCCTCATCCCCACCGCCGAGGTGCCCGTCACCAACTTCCACGCCCAGGAGATACTGGAGGCCAGCCAGCTCCCCCTGCGCTACGTCGCCTTCAGCCCCTGCTTCCGGGCCGAGGCCGGTGCGGCCGGCAAGGACACGCGAGGGCTCGTGCGCCAGCACCAGTTTCACAAGGTGGAGCTCGTGAATTTCGTCCAGCCGGCCGAGAGCATGGCCGCCCTGGAGGCCATGCTGGACGCCGCCACGGAGGTGCTCCGCCTTCTCGGGCTCCACCACCGCGTCATGCTGCTGTGCACCGGCGACATGGGCTTCACCGTCGCCAAGACGTACGACGTCGAGGTGTGGCTCCCGGGGCAGAACACCTTCCGCGAAATTTCCTCCTGCTCCAACTGCTTGGACTTCCAGGCCCGGCGCGCGAAAATTCGCTTCCGCCCTTCCCCGGGCAGCAAGCCCGTCCTGCTCCACACCCTCAACGGCTCGGCGCTCGCGGTGGGGCGTACGGTGGTGGCCCTGCTGGAGAATGGCCAGCGGGAGGACGGGACGGTGGCGCTGCCCGAGGTGCTCTGGCCCTACCTGGGGGGCTTGAAGGAACTCCGGCCCTGAGCGAGCGTGGGGCCCGAGGCAGGGTTGCAATGCCCCTGCAATACGGTAAGAAGGCGACCCTTTTTTCAGGGGTGGAAAGGTCGCTGAATGCTCGCCCTTCAGGAGGAATGGCCGAGCGGCTGAAGGCAGCGGTCTTGAAAACCGCCAAGGGTGAAAGCCCTTCGTAGGTTCGAATCCTACTTCCTCCGTCGCAGCTCTTTGACATGCAGAGGTGTTGGTTCCTGTGGAGAGATGGCCGAGAGGCTGAAGGCACAGGTTTGCTAAACCTGCATACTGGAAACGGTATCGAGGGTTCGAATCCCTCTCTCTCCGCCACGTTTCAAATCGCGCCCTTAGCTCAGTTGGATAGAGCGTCGGACTACGAATCCGAAGGCCAGAGGTTCAAATCCTCTAGGGCGCGCCATTGTCTTGCCC
>Ga0302311_10008186_pt1 | contig 10552 bp, 9 predicted proteins | sample III_Palsa_N1_3_FD_200449 | JGI IMG/M metagenome (GOLD analysis project Ga0302311, IMG submission 200449) | Peat permafrost microbial communities from Stordalen Mire near Abisko, Sweden - III_Palsa_N1_3 | ecosystem: Environmental > Terrestrial > Soil > Palsa > Peat permafrost | place: Sweden...
CGGCACAGGTGATGACCGGAATTCCCGCCTCCTGGTAGAAGCGCTGGCCGGCCAGGGCAACGCCCGTATTCGAGTAGCCGAGCGCGGCGACCACCCTCTCCTTGTCGATCATCTCCTGGGCGATCTGCACGCCATTTTCGTTCTTGCCTTCATCGTCGCGCTCGATCAGGGAGATCTGCCGGCCGAGTATCCCGCCATGGGCATTGATCTCCTCGGCGGCAATACGGATTCCGGCCCGGGCCGAGAGCCCCGCTGTCGCTGCACTGCCGACGAAGGCGGCTTCGACCCCTATCTTGATCGGGTCGGAAGCCGAGACAGGGCCAGCGAGGCCCAGCGTCAAAGTGACAATCCCGCAAAATGCCCTTGGAACGCGCATTGCTGCCCCCTAGCTTAACGATTGAGACCGATGCTTACCCCCTTGACCGCGCCCGACCATCCGGTTCCGCTCGAACCGGATGGCGAAAAGCGAAAAATATCGGGATTGCGCTGATACAGCCCCCACGGCGCAACAACCCGGCGACACAACTATTAAGACTATACTTTGTGATTTCTGTCGACGAAAGGAATTTTCACAGTAGAGGCGGATCCCGGCAATGCCGTTACCAAGCGGGCAATATCGCGCCTTTGAACTTGGCCTCCATGAAGTCGGCCACTTCCTTAGATTGGAAGGACTCGACCAGGATCTTCAGGGCCGGACGATCCTTGTCCTTGGTGCGCGCGGCGACGAAATTGCCATAGGGATTGCCGACGCGCGGCTCTTGGATGATGACGTCCTTGCGCGGGTCGAGTCCGCCATTCAGCGCATGATTGGTATTGACCACGGCGCCAGCAAAATCGTCGAGCGAACGCGGCAATTGCGCGCCGTCGAGCTCGATCAGCTTCAGCTTCTTGGGATTGGCGGTGATATCGAGCAGCGAGGGGTTGAGCCCCTTGCCCGGCGCCAGCGTCAGGAGACCGTTATTGGCCAGGAGGATCAGCGCGCGGCCGCCATTGGCCGGATCGTTGGGAATACCGATCTTGGCGCCGACCGGCAGGTCTTCCAGCTTGTGGAACTTCTTGGAATAGAGGCCGATCGGCTCGACGATGGTGAAGCCGACGGCGACGATGTGATAGCCATGCGCCTGGATTTGGGCGTCGAGATAAGGCTGGGTCTGGAAGGCGTTGGCATCCAGCTCGCCGACGTCGAGCGCGGCGTTGGGCAGCACATAATCCTGGAACACCACCAATTGGACGTCGACCCCCTTGGTGGCAGCGACTTTGGCGGCGGTCTGGGCGATCTCCTCCTCGGCGCCGGCCATCACACCGAGCTTGATCTTCTCGGCGGCATGCGCCCCCATCGCCAGGCCGGCGGCCAAGACGATCGCGAGGGTCCAGGCAGAACCACGCATTCTATTCACTCTCCAGAGCTGTTGTTTAAGCGAAAACTACAGCGCCCCATTTACCCCATTCAATCGATGAAGGCAAAGCCCGCCGCGCCGATCAGGCAGACGAAGGCGGCGATATGGTTCCATTTGAGGGATTCGCCGAGATAGAAGACCGAGAACACGCCGAACACCAGCAGCGTGATCACTTCCTGGGTGATCTTGAGCTGCGCCGCCGAATAGACCTCGTGGCCGAACTTGTTGGCCGGCGCGGCGAAGCAATATTCGAAAAAGGCGATACCCCAGCTGATCACCACCACTTTCCACAGGGTCGCATTGGGAAATTTCAGCTGGCCATACCAGGCGAAAGTCATGAAGACGTTCGAGACCAGCAGCAGGAGAGGAGCGAAATAGGCCCAGTTCATTTGGTGCGGTTCTTCAGATAGCGACGGTCTTTCACAACAGATAGGGCGACGCCGAAACGTTCCACCGTGATGATCTGACGGCCCTCGAAATGGCGCTGGCAGTTGCCCTGGGTGAAGGCGACGATGAAGTCGGCCTCGTCCAGCTTCTTGGTGAACTCCATATAATCGGGGAAGAAATAGGCGGCCGACAGGCGATGGCCGCAGACCGCGACCTTGTAGACCTTCGAGATCGGCTTGTCGCCATATTCCCCGGCGATGTAGTCGGCCAGATCCTTGGTGGCTTCGAGCAGCGAATTGCCCCAGTAATCCAGCTCATAGGCGCCCTCCGCGCCCTTCACCCCGCCGGTCAGCAGGTTGTAATAGACATACTCGTCGGGGTGCAGCTGGCACATCACCCAGATCTGCGCCACCATCACGCCGGCCAGCAGGCCGGCATAGATCTTGGCCAGACGAAAATCGAGGCCGCCCAGCCAATCCCACAGCCAATCGAGGCCGAGCGCCGCCAGCACCGCCATCGGCGGCACCACGAACAGGAAGTGGCGGATGCCGTTATAGGCGGTCGGCTGCTCGAAAACGAAAAAGGCGACAGGGAAGCAGGCTGCCAGGATGGTCAGCGAAACACCGATATGGCGGCGATCGGCGCGGCCCAGCCCGACCAGCAGCCGCGGCCCGGAATGAAGGCGGCGGAAAAGCCAGACCGTCCCCGCGATGCCGGACAGGATCAGCCCGACCAGCACGATCTCCGGCAGATTGACCAGCAGATAGTCCGGCAGATAGTCGCGCGGCAGATGGCTGGCCTTGACCCATTCACCGGCCACCAGCGTGTCGAGATTGATCGGATAGGCGGAAAATTGCAGCAGCGCCATGACCGGGTTGAGCGGATTCATCACGCCCCACGGCCAGCAGATCCCCATCACCACATAGGCGATGACGAAGGCCGGCAGCAATTTGAGGATCATCAGCCCGGCATGGCGGCCCAGGCCCTTCCAATCGAGCCCCGCCCGCCATTCGGCCAGCAGCGCAAGGAACAGGCCGACCACCATATAGGGCCCGACCAGCAGCGCGCCGACACGGATGCCGAAGGCGAACCCCAGCGCCAGCCCGAACTTGACCATGATCCGGCGCGGCAGATCCGGCAGCACCAGCAGGCAGCGGCACAGATAATAGAGGGTCCAGGCCATCGCCGCGGCGAAGGGCGCATCCTTGGGATTGTTGAAGCTCTGCCCGTAATAGGCCGGCGTCAGCAACAGCAGCATCAGCGACATCAGGCCGACCCGCGGACCGCCGAGCAGCCGCCCGAGCCGCCAGGCGCCAGCCAGGCCGAGGACGCCGACCAGCCCGCCCAGCAGATGCCGGGTCTCATATTCGCCCAAGGGTGAGAATTGGTTGACGAAGGCGGCGATCAGATCGAACAGACCGCCATAGCGGTACAGGTCGAGATAATCGAACGCCGACTGGTCCTGGAAGAACGAGGTATAGAACGACAGCAATTTGATGCCGTAGACGTTCTGCACCTCTTCATCGTTGGTGATGCCGTAATCCTGGAAGGTCAGGCACACCATGACGGCCACCGCCAGCAAGGCGATGCGCGCCAGATCGTCGAAAACTAAACCCCAGCGGCGATCAGCTTTGCTGCTCAATTTATATGTCCCTCAAGCGCCGGGCGTCGGCCAAGGCCGACTTGGCTACCGCGCCAAGCGATACCGCCTGCGGGATCGACACTGTCGGCAGCGCGGGCCAGCATTTGCAGGCCTGATTGACCGACAGCGTCATACCTTTCTCTCAGTAGGATCTTCCAAGGACGGGATTGCCAAGTAAGCCAGGCGCTTCAATTCGCGGCGGCCGCGGGTGACATTGTCGAGGACGAAGCCGGCGACCAGACAAAGGAAGGCCAGCAGCATCACGCCGGTCGACAGCAGGGCGGTCGGCAGACGCGGCACCAGGCCGGTCTGGGTATATTCGATCACCACCGGCAGGCCGAGCGCCACCGATACCACGGCCAGCGCGGTGAACAGCAGGGAGAAGAACAGCATCGGCTTCTCCTCGCGGAACAGCTGCAGGATCATCCACGAAATGCGGATGCCGTCACGATAAGTGCTCAGCTTGCTGACGGATCCCTCGGGACGCGCGCCATAGGGCGTTTCGATCTCGGCGACCGGCAGGCGCAGGCTCAGAGCATGGACGGCGAGCTCCGTCTCGGTCTCGAAACCCGAGGACACGGCGGGGAAGGATTTGACGAAGCGGCGCGAGAAGACGCGATAGCCCGACAGCATATCGTCGAAGCGATCGCCGAAGATCTTCGAGACGGTGCCGGTCAGCAGCTTGTTGCCGAGATGGTGCCCGGCGCGGAAGGCCCCCGACGCTTCGGTCTGCAAGCGGCTGCCGACCACCATGTCGAGATGGCCGGTCAGCAGGCGCTCGATCATGCGATGCGCGCTGGGGGCGTCGTAGGTGCCGTCGCCATCGACCATCACATACACGTCGGCCTCGATGTCGGCGAACATGCGGCGCACCACATTGCCCTTGCCCTGCAGCGGCTCGGACCGCACGAAGGCGCCCTCGGCGCGCGCGACCTCGATCGTGCGGTCCTTGGAGTTGTTGTCGTAGACGTAGATGTCGGCGTCCGGGAGGGCGGCGCGGAAATCGCGCACGACCATGGGAATGGCCTTCTCCTCGTTGTAACAAGGGATAAGGACGGCGACTTTCATGGAATCTCACAGCTTGGACGTATCGGGACCGCAGGATGCCGCCCACGCCGCCCGAGGTCAATTCATCTATGGTTTTTCCTAAAGCTGCGCCAACCGTCCTCCGTCCACGGCGAGACTCGCCCCCGTGATGAAGCTCGCTTCCGGCGAGGCCAAAAAGCGGATGGCGGCGGCCAGTTCCTCCGGCTTGCCGACATCGGACGGATCGATGGTCTCGGCGCCCGATTTGATATTGGGATTGCTCCACAGCATCGGCGTGTCGATGGCGCCGGGCAGTACCGCGTTGCAGCGGATGCCCTTGGGCTTGCCTTCGACGGCGGCGGCGCGGGTCAGGGCCAGCATGCCGGCCTTGGCGGCGGCGTAGGACGCCACCATCGGCGTGGTCTGCACCGCATGCACGCTCGACACATTGACGATCGACGCGCCCGGCTTCATGCGCAGGAAGCCGTGCTTGACGAAATAGGCGACGCTCAGAAGATTGACGCCGGTCACCTGGAGCCAATCCTGCTCGCTCAATTCCTCGAGCGGACGGAAGATCATCAGCCCGGCTACATTGACGATGATATCGAGGCTGCCGAAACGGTCGACGGCCAGCTGGCACGCCGCCTCGACTTCCTTTTCCTTCGAGACGTCGCACGACACGGTGACGACGTCGCCCAGCTCGTCCAGCCGACGCCCGGCGAAGGAGCCGAGGTCGGCCAACACCAGCGAAGCGCCCTCCTCCGCGAAGGCCTTCGCCGTGGCCCAACCGATGCCACCGGCGCCGCCGGTGATCAGGACCGTGCGTCCGGTAAAGCTTTTCACCATTCGCGCAAAGCTCCGTCTTCGCCGCGCCAGACCGGATTGCGCCAGGGCGGCGCGTCGCGGCTGGCTTCGCGCACCAGTTCCTCATTGATCTCGACGCCGAGGCCGACGCCCTGCGGCGCCTGCACCATGCCGTCGGCGACATCGAAGATCTGCGGGTTCTTGAGATAAGTCAGCAAATCGTGGCCGCCGGTATTGTAATGGATGCCCAGCGACATCTCTTGAATGACGAAATTGGGCGTCGAGACGCCGATCTGCAGACAGGCGGCCAGGGCGAGCGGTCCGAGCGGGCAATGCGGCGCCACCGCGGCGTCGTAAGCCTCGGCCATCGCGGCGATGCGGCGCACCTCGGAGATGCCGCCGGCATGGCTGAGATCGGGCTGGATGATGTCCACCGCGCCGGCCTCGAAGAAGGGCTTGAAGTCCCAGCGCGAATAGAGCCGTTCCCCCAGCGCGATCGGCAGGGTGGTGAGATTGGCGATCTGCAGGATGCCCTCGACATTCTCGGACAGCAGCGGCTCCTCGATGAAGAGCGGGCGCGCCGGTTCGAGCAGCCGGATCAGCTGCTTGGCCATCGGCTTGTGGACGCGGCCATGGAAATCGAGCCCGGCAACGAGGCCGAGGGCCTGCACGCCCTGCACGCGCTCCAGCACCCCATCCAGCTTACGCGGGCTGTCGAGCCAGCCGAGATCCTCGGTGGCGTTCATCTTGACGGCCTTGAAGCCCTGGGCCAGGCGGACCCTGCCGGCCTCGACCACGTCCTGCGGGCGGTCGCCGCCGATCCAGGCATAGACCGGCACGCGATCGCGAACGGCGCCGCCCAGCAGCTGCCAGACCGGCACGCCGAGCGCCTTGCCGCGAATGTCCCACAGCGCCTGGTCGAGCCCGGACAGCGCCGACATCAGCACCGGCCCGCCGCGATAGAAGCCGAGACGATAAATTGTCTGCCAGAGATCCTCGATCCGCGAAGCGTCGGCGCCAAGCGCCCGGTCGCGCAGAGAGGCGAAGGCGCCTTCGACCGCTTCGTTATGGCCTTCCAGGCTGGCTTCGCCCCAGCCGACCAGCCCGTCGTCGGTCTCGACCCGGACGAACAGCCAGCGCGGCGGAACGCGGAAGGTTTCGATCTTGGCTATCTTCATCTCTGATCCTTTGACATGCGCGCCACTCGGCCCGCCGCCGCAGAGTCTAAAGGCGGCTCACGAAACCCGTCAACATATTAATATGATTATTCGCCGGCGGCGTCCAATTCCTGCTCGGCCAGCCACGCCGTCTTGACGCCCAGCTTACCGGCGATTCCGTCGCTGATGAGCTGAATCACATCCCTGATGATGGCCTGCATCAGGACGAATGCCTTGTCCGGATCACGCGCGGCGATGGCGTCGAGCACCGCCTCGTGGGCGCCTATATCGGCCTCGTGCCCTTTGATCATGTTGGTGAAGCGGATCGAGATGCGCAGCGCCGTGTTCACCATCTCGTCAAGGCGGCGATAGAAAGGATTACCGGTCGCCTGGAGAATGGCGACATGGAAGGCGACGTCGGCCGACACGGTGTCGCCCTCGCCATGCTCGGCTTTTTTCATGCGCTCCAGCCCGTGGCGAATCTCGGCGATCCCTTCGGCGTCGGCGTTCTTGGCTGCCAGGAAAGCCGCGTTGGGTTCGACGCCCAAGCGCATCTCGGCGAAGTGCAAAAGCAGCTTGAGTGAGAATTTGCGTTCCAAATGCCAGCGCAGCACGTCGGGATCGAATAGATTCCACTGGCTTTCCGGCTCGACGGCGGTGCCCTGGCGCGGACGCGCGCGCAGCAGACCCTTGGCGGTCAGCATCTTGACCGCCTCACGGGTGATCGAGTGGCTGGCCCCATAGATCTGGGACAGTTCAGCCTCGGTCGGAAACTTCCGCTCGGAGCTGTATTCGCCGGAAACGATGGATTGCCCCAGGGTCTCGACCAGGCCGTAGGTCAGGTTGGTCCCGCCTCTTACCTTGCTCACGCTGTGTTGTCCTCGCTGGAAATTGCTTTTGACGGCTCTTCGTTCCCCGCCTATTTATACTATAAATCAAACCGGAATGAAACCATGTCCTCCTTCCCGCATGACCTGCCTATCGTCGCCATCCTGCGCGGCATCCGCCCCGACGAAATCATCGAGGTCGCTGGCGCGCTTTACCAAGCCGGCATCCGCGCCATCGAGGTGCCGCTCAACTCGCCCGAGCCGCTGGACAGCATAGCCAAGTTAGCCAAGGCCTATGGCGATCGCTGCCTGTGCGGCGCCGGCACCGTCCTGACCGTGGATCACGTAGACGCCGTGGCCAAGGCCGGCGGCAAGCTGATCGTTTCGCCCGATTCCAACCCGGCGGTGATCCGCCGCGCCGTCGAGCTGGGCCTGATCGCCGCACCCGGCTTCGCGACCCCTACCGAAGCGTTCGCCGCCATCGCGGCCGGCGCCAAGACCCTAAAACTTTTTCCCGCCGCCGCTTACGGCACCCACTATCTCAAGGCCCTGCGCGAAGTGCTGCCTGCGGACCTTTCCGTGCTGGCCGTAGGCGGAGTCGGCGCCGCCGAGATGCCGGAATGGCTTGCGGCGGGCGCCAAGGGCTTCGGTGTCGGCGGCGAACTCTACAAGCCCGGCCGTCCGGTGGCCGAGATCGCCGAGCGCGCCGCCGCGCTGGTGGCCGCTTACCGCGCCGGCTGAATTTCAACCGCTGAAACGATCGCCTGGCCGGTCTTCGGCCGGAAATCGAGCTTCAGCTCCTTGCCCTTCACATCGATGGTGAAGCTGCGCTCGACCGCCTTCATCGAACCACCGGCGGCCTGGGATACTTCGAACTCCTTCAGCTCGACCGTCCCATTGGCGGCGACGTCGAAGACCCGCTTATCGGACTTCGGCTCGAAGAAGCGCAAAGTCACCTGATAGCGACCGGCCGCCACCGGCAGGCTGTAGGCGAACTTGCCCTCGCGATAGGTCTCGAACAGCACCGCCTGATCGCCCTCGCCCACCGCCGGGATCGGCGGATAGGGATCTTCCGGGCTGGGCTGCGGATGGCGGTCCATTTGCTTGCCGCCTGCGACGAAGGCGTCCGAACCGAAACGCTTGCCGCCGATTTCTCCGCCGGACGGCGAGCCGGAGCGGATGTTGAACACGCCCGGCTGTCCGCTATAGCGCCAAGTGAGGCTGTCGGTGACCGGCTTGCCTGCGAAATCGGCACTGGCGGTCAGGGTCGTTTCGCCCTGCCCCAGCGTCACATTATGCCAGACGCACAGATGATCGGCGCATTTCGCCTCGCCGAGATCCTTGTCGCCCGCCTTGAGCCGCACGACAGGTGCGTTGCTGTAGGCTTCGACATCGGTCACGCCGTAATTGCGGTCGACATAGCGGCGGCCATTGAGATGGACTACCGGTTTGTCGCTCCACTGGGCCTGGTAATAATAGAAGACGTCCTTCCTGGTCTTGCGATCGAACGACACCAGACCCTTGTCGTTGGTGTCGAGCATGTCGCCCTCGTTGCGGCTGTCGCTGACGAAATCGAACATATTCCACACCCAGGTCGCCCACAGATAAGGCCGCGCCTTCAACTGGCGGTACCAGATCTCATGCAGACGGCCCTCATATTCCTCCGGGTGGAAATGGCCCTTTGGAAACACCAATCCGGCCATTGCGTCGTCAGTATGCTGCGACAACGCGCCGCCGGCGCCATATTCGCTGACCGACAGCGGCACGGTCGGATGCAGCTTGTGATAGCTGTCCAGCACCGGGCCGAGATCCTGTGCCGTCTGGTAGTACCAGCCCTGATAGCGGTTATAGCCGAATGCATCGGTGATGCCGGCCACCACCTCGGCTTCCTGGTTGGTCACACCCTGGCCCGGCTCGCAGCAATCGGCCATGGTGGTCGGGCGCGACGGATCGAGCTTCTTGGCCAGGGCATCGAGGTCAGTCAGCAGCGGCTTGGCATGCTCGCCCTCGCCCGGCTTCGAGGCGCGCAGATTGACCTCGTTGCCGATCGACCAGACGAACACCGAGGGATGGTTGAAGTTCTGCTTGATCAGCTCGCGCAGCTGGCTCTCGGCGTTGGCGGTGAAGCCGGGCGGCGTGTCGGCCATTCCTTTCGGTGAGGTGCGGTCGACCACCGGGATCTCGGCCCATACCACCATGCCGGCGCGGTCGGCCAGGTCGTAGATGGCCTGATCGTGCTGGTAATGGGCCAAGCGGATCGTATTGGCGCCGAGATCCTGGATGATCTCCATGTCCTCGCGCATGTCGTCGGCGGTGATCGCCCAGCCCTTGCCCGGCCGGTCCTGATGACGCGACACGCCATGCAGATCGACATGCTTGCCGTTGAGGAAGAAGCCCTTATCGGCATCGATATGATAGGTCCGCACGCCGAGCGGCTGGCGCATCTCGTCGAGCGTTTTGCCATCCGCCGAGCTGACCGTCACCGCCACCTGATAGAGGTAAGCGTCCTTACTGCCGTCCCACAGATGCGGTTTCGCAATGGACAGATCGGCGCGCGGTTCGGCGGTCTGGCCGGGCTGTACCGAGATCGTTTCCGCATGCGCGGCCACTTCCGCCCCCGAGGCGTCAAGGATCCGGGTCTTCACCGACACGGACTGCGCCGCCGCGCCGTCATTGCGGATCCGTTCCGCCACCTGAATGGCGGCATTCTGGGCGTCCGCCGAAGCGGCATGGGCATAAACGCCCGGTCCGCCATCATCGAGCATGTCGACATGGACAGGATCGGTGGCGACTAGCGACACCTTGCGATAGAGCCCGCCAAACATGAAGAAATCACCGGACATGGGCGAGATTTCCGCCGTCGGCGAGTTCTGTGCGTTGGGGCTGGAATTATCGGTACGCACCGCGATCAGATTGGCTTGGCCCGGGTGCAAAACGTCGGTGACGTCGAAACGAAACCGGCCGAAGGCGCCCTTGTGAGTGCCGATCTTCCGCCCATTGACCCAGACGTCGGTAACGATGCTGGCGCCGTCGAATTCGAGAAACAACCGCTTGCCCGCGATCCCGGCCGGCGGGGTCAGCGACAGGCGATACCACCCGGCGCCGCGGGTGTTGTTGTAGTCGGGCTGACGCTGGGCGGTGCCGCCCATATGGTTCCAGCTATGCGGCAAAGCCACTTGGGTCCAGCCGTGATCGTCGAAGGACATCGCCTCGGCGCCCTCCGCGGCGCCATAGGAGAAGCGCCAAGTGTCCAAGGGGACGGAAACGCGATCCGCCGCCAGGGCGCCGGCCCCGCCGCTTGCCACGAGAAAA
>Ga0302311_10008189_pt1 | contig 10549 bp, 9 predicted proteins | sample III_Palsa_N1_3_FD_200449 | JGI IMG/M metagenome (GOLD analysis project Ga0302311, IMG submission 200449) | Peat permafrost microbial communities from Stordalen Mire near Abisko, Sweden - III_Palsa_N1_3 | ecosystem: Environmental > Terrestrial > Soil > Palsa > Peat permafrost | place: Sweden...
TTCAGCCAAAAACAACCTGATCGCCAGCGGGTGCGTGCTGCTGGCCTCGGACATTGGGGACTTCGGGGACAAAGGGGACTTGGTGCGGGCTGTCCAATCGTTCCTGCACCGGTATGTCGACCTCACCCCGCTTTTCGAGGAGATCGCCGCCCACTACCTCCTGCTGTCGTGGGTGTACGACGCCTTCAATGACCTGCCGTACCTGCGCCTCCAGGGCGACTACGGCACGGGCAAGACCCGCGGCTTACTCGCGCTCGGGGCGCTCGCCTACAAACCCTTCTTCGCCTCCGGCGCGTCTACGGTCTCGCCAATTTTCCATATACAGGATGCGTTTCAGGGAACGCTTATCCTCGACGAAGCTGATTTTCGCCTGTCCGACCAGACGGCCGAACTCACCAAGGTGCTCAACAACGGGACGACGCGCGGTATGCCCGTGCTGCGCACAATGACGAACCGCCATCGTGAACTGAATCCGACGGCGTTCCGTGTCTTCGGGCCGAAGATCATCGCGATGCGAGAGAGCTTTGCTGACCGAGCACTCGAAAGCCGCTTCCTGACGGAGCGGACCGGAGGAAGTGTACTTCGCGACGACATTCCCGTGCATCTGCCGGAGAGCTTCAAGAGCGAGGCTCTCGCGCTGCGCAATAAACTCCTCGCGTGGCGTTTGCGATCACGCCACACGGTGTGCGCCGACCCGGCGCGCCTACCGCCCGACATTTCGCCGCGCGCGAAACAGACGTCGCTCGCAATTCTCTCGCTCGTCGATGATGCGGCGATGCGGGCACGCATTGCCGGTCATCTCTCGGCCGTGGACGAGTCCACGATCGATGAACGAGCGGAGGGGCTCGACGCTGCAATGCTCACGGCTGTCGTGGACACCTTTCAAACCGCGACCTCGGCGCACGCCGCTGTGGGCGACGTCACCCGGCTATTCAATGAGCGAAACAGCCAGGACTTAGGCCAGCCCATGAGTGCCAAATGGGTAGGGAGTTTCGTTCGTCGCCGGCTGCGGCTCGCCACCGCCAAGACCGGAGGAGTGTACGTGATTCCGCCAACCGAGCGCGCCCGAGTGATGGCGCTTGCGAAGCGCTTTGGCGTAACGGTTGCCACCTGACGAGCTGTCGCGGCGCAGTGTTCATCGATGACGTGTCAGGCACGCCATCTTGCATTTTTCACAAAAAATGGAGCCTCGCCCGTTTGCTCGTCTGGGACGATGATGGGCGTATTAGAAATCTAGTTCTTTGCTCTATGAAAAGACGAACCTTTACTTACGTGCGCGCGCATCGAAACTATTGGTCGCTGTCCGCCGGAGAGTTGGCTCGTCTCTTGGGCCGCGACGGCAGCATGGTCTGCCGCCTTGAGCGCTGCGGCCAGGTACCCGGCGGCAAGGCCGCGCTCGGCCTCGAAGTTATCTTCGGCGTATCGGCGCGCGACGTGTTCCCACGTCTCTACGACCGGGTGGAAGAGGCGATCATGGCGCGTGCGGCGCGCCTCGATCAGCAGCTTGCCGGCAAGACCGACCGGAGGTCGCTTCGCAAGCGCGAACTGCTGGCCGACATGATGAAGCGGGCGACGGCTAATCATCGCCGCGCATGACGGCGCTTCAACCGCGGCAAGCTATCACCTTTGCTGTCTACCCGACGGCGCGCGGTTTCGGATGGGCGGCGCTTGCGAGCCCTCTCCATCCTCATAGCGGCGGCCTGGTGGAAGTGACCAAGGACAAGAACGTGGTGTGCCTTCGCAGGATTGAGGCGCTTCTGGAGCACCTCGAAGCCGATACGCTGGTGCTCGAAGCCTTCGAGCCCCGCAATTCAGCGCGCACCAGTCGAATCGCGAAGCTGTGCCGCGCGCTGGTCAGCCTCGGGAACGACCGTGGCATGAACGTCTGCATCTACACCCGCAAAGACATCGACGTCTGCTTTTCGACGGTGGGCGCGCGCACCCGCTACGAGATCGCCGAGGCGATCGCGCGACACGTGCCTGCGCTTGCACAGCGCCTCCCGGCGAGGCGGAAAGCTTGGACCGCGGAGGATCGGCGCATGGCGCTCTTCAATGCCGCCGCGCTCGTGTTCACCCACTTCCGCTATCAGGCTCAGCACGTCTTCGATGAGATGGCAGGGTCCGCCTAACGCAGGGTTCCGCTCCGTCCCGTAGCCCCAACAGCTCCGTGCGCCTCCCGCGCATCGGGGAGCGTCGGAATGGTCCGGCGCTCCCGAAGTGTGCGGGAGACCGCGTTCACATCGCTACCAAAATCTGTTCTTTCAGAAAGGAAGAGGGTCATGACCCTGCTACTGCATGCGGGCGCTGAGCCCGTTGATTACGACGCACTCCGGCAACTGCCGGTTCCCGCGCCAACCGACACTCATGTCCCCATCGCGCACAGCGCCGTGGTGGACATGGTGAAGTATAGCCTTGGCTTCTACGGTCATGAGATCGCCGCTGAAGACTACGGCGTCACGCCGGACGGCATGCGTTTCTTCGGTGTCCTGTCGCTTCGCAGCGAGTATGGCGACTATACCGATACCGTCGGCTTGCGGAACTCGCACGACAAGCGGTTCCCGATCGGTATCAGCTTCGGCAGTCGCGTGTTCGTCTGCGATAATCTCGCCTTCAACGGCGAGCACGTCATCAGGCGCAAGCACACCGTCAACGCGAAACGCGAGCTGCCAGGGCTCGTCGCCGAGGTGGTGGAACCACTACGCGAACAGCGTCTCGGTCAGGCTGCCATCTTCGACCGCTACCGGACCAAGGCGCTCGCAGCACCCGAGGTCGATCACGGCATCATGCAGCTCTATCGGCGCGGTGTGATCAACATCAACCGTGTCCCCGAGGTGCTCGACGCCTACGAGAAGCCTCCGCACGACTGGGGTGAGGAGACGGCATGGCGCTTGTTCAACGCCGCGACGTTCACCCTCTCCGGCCGCGTTTGCGAGAACCCCCATGGCACGCAAGAACTCCACCAAGTCATCGACGGCCTCTGCGCCGCCGCCTGAGGAGCCACCGCCGCGGGAAATCCAGACCGCAACCCTCACTTGGCAGGGGATTGCGATCGAGATTTCCTACGAGCCGAACTATCTCGGACTTCCCAGGCACGCGCATCTCGAGCTCCGTGTCATTGGCGACGCCGTCATCCCCGTCACCGAGACCGGCTACCGCTCCCACTTCCTTCCGCCCGGCGTTGTCGAATCGGAGGGAGGACCGGCGCAGTTCACCGAGCGTTGGCTCAACGAAGCCGTTCAAGACCCGGCATGGCGCAAGCGCGTAGACGCGAACCGCCAGCTCGACCTCTTCGACTAACTCACACCCCGCGCTTCCGGCGCGGGGTCTCTGTTGCCTGTGTCACGCGGCGTACATTGATCGCGGCTGCGTCGATGTTCGTCCGAATGTGAGAAGCATAATACTTCTCGATCATGTCGACCGACGTGCGGCAGTTCTTTGCCACCTGGTAGATGTCAGCGCCTTCCATAAGGCGGAAGCAAATGTAGGTGTGGCGCAGGCTGTAGGCGGTGCGCGCCGTCCCCTCGCGGTCTTCCTTCAGCTTCTCCTCGTCCAGAATGGTGTTGAAGAGCGTTCGATGCGTCATCGGGAAGAGTCGGGCCGAGGGCGGTGGCTTCTTCTCCTTGGCGGGCGTGTTGCGCTTAACGAGCCGCTCGAAGGGTCGCACCGCACCTTTGGTTGAAAGGCATATGCCTGTCCCGCGCTTCCCGCGCACATGAATTTCGAGGATGCGATCGTCACCGGCGACGACGGTGGCGACGTCGCGGTATTCGAGGCGGGCTGCCTCGTCAGGTCGCAGACCCGTGTTGGCCATGAACAGCACGAAGTCGTGGAGCTGCTCGGCTGACCATTCCCATTGCGTACCCTTCAGCTTCAGGGCGCGCTTGCGCGTCGCCGTGTAGAATTGGCGGTACTCATCGGGAGAGAACCACGCGCGATGAGAAACCTTGCCCGAACCGCGGTACGGCGCGGTGAGGTCGGGCAAGTGATCGAGCCATCCATGCCGGACTGCGTTTTTTAGAACTTGGCGCAACGCCACCATTTCCTGGTGGATCGTGTTGCGCGCAGGTGCGCTAGGCGGCTTAGCAGGCCGACGCGGTTTCTTTGTGCTGGACCCTTCCGCGGCCGATGTCGCCCGCGACTTCTGGACCTTGACGCTCTTCTGACGCTGGACCCGATATTCCTGCACGGTAGCGGTCGTGATTTCCGAGAGCGGCATCGAGCCGAAGTGCGGGGTTACGTGGTTACGTAGCCGATCCTTCTGGCTCTGCACGTACCGGGGACTGCGCTGGCCCTCGGTGAGAACTTCATACTCCCGCTCGAAGACCGCCGCCGCTTCCCTGAACGTCTTCTCGTCCTTCAGCTCGCCCTGGCGGAGTTTGCCCTGGAGCGTCAGATACCAGTCGCGGGCGATCTCTTTGGCCTGCGCCAGGCTGTCCGTCTTGGTCGACGTCCGGCGCTCTCGGCCGGCGAGGTACGTCGAGCACTGCCACCGACTGCTGTTTTCCCGACGGTAGAGCCGCAGCTTTCCGTCCATGAGGGAATGGCTGACTTCGCTCTGGCGCATCGCTTTACACCCCTGGTCTCCGTGAGCCGGAAGTGTGTGAGGAGTGTGCGAGAGTGTCAAACGACCCCTTAGGGTCGGAGCATTCGCTCTAAGTATTTCAAATCTCTGGAGGCCTGGCCGAGAATCGAACTCGGGTACACGGATTTGCAGTCCGTTGCGTCACCACTCCGCCACCAGGCCGTCCGGAAGCGCCGGCTGGCTAACAGAAGGGCCGGCGCGCGGCAAGGAATAGGCGGGGGCGGATTGCCTCGCGATTAACGCCCGCCCTATAAGCCGGGCAGCCCTTCAGGACCCAGGTGCGGGTGGCGGACGTCACCGACTACGCCATCCAAGATGCGATGCGGCTGGTCGAGCGCGAGGCGCTGCTGCCGGCGGCGAAGGCCTATCTCGCCTACGCCGACGTCGAGGTGGAATATGCGCCCGGCCGCTGGCTGCTGAAGGCGCGCGACGTCGGCAAGCTGCTGCAGGCGCTGCGGCCGCGTCCGGGCGAGCGGGCGCTGGCGATCGCCGCGCCCTATGCGGCGGCGGTGATGGCGGCGATGGGCGTGGCGGTGACGCGGCTGGACGAGGGCGACCTGACGGCGCCCGCCGGCGCGTTCGACCTGGCGATCTGCGAGGGCGCGGTGGCCGAGGTGCCGCCCGGCTGGAGCGCGGCGCTGGCGCTCGGCGGGCGGCTGGCGGTGGTGCAGTGCGACGGGAGCATCGGCCGCGCGGAGCTCTATGTACGCAGTGAGCACGGCGTCGGGCGGCGCGACCTGTTCGACTGCGCCCCGCCGATCATGGCCGGGTTCGAGCCGCGGGCCGCCTTCACCTTCTGAGCGCGCCGCACATGACGAAACCTTCACTGGTTGGCCGCGCGCGGGGCGGCTTATAGGCGAGTCCAACGCCACGGATTTCGACGTGGCATACGGGGACCAGCAGACATGCGGGCGCTTCATCGCGCGGCTCGCGCCGGTTGCATCGCCGCGCTCGCCTGGGGCGGCCTGGCCAATGGGGCGGGGGCCGAGACCCTGGCCGACGCGATCGCGCTCGCCTACGAGACCAACCCGACCCTGCAGGCCGAGCGGGCCCAGGTGCGGATCATCGACGAGGAATATCCGCAGGCCCAGGCCGGCCTGCGTCCCACCGTCAGCGCCGACGGCGGCTACAGCTACCAGGGCGAGACGATCAGCGAGCCGGGCACGCCGAACTACAGCGTCACCGGCGGCACCACCACCGCCGTGGTCACCATCACCCAGCCGCTCTACACCGGCGGCCTCACCGCGGCGCATCTCGACACCGCCCAGGCCGACATCCTGGCCGAGCGCGAGAACCTGCGCCACACCGAGATCGGCGTGCTCACGAGCGTCGTCGGCGCCTACCTCGACGTGCGCCGCGACGCCGAGCAACTGGCGATCTCGCAGGACAATGTGAACGTGCTGGCGCGCCAGCTCACCGAGACCTCGGCCAAGTTCGAGGCCGGCACCCTGACCCGCACCGACCTCGCCCAGTCGCAGGCCCGCCTCGCCCAGGCCCGCTCGCAGGCCGCGGCCGCCCAGGCGACGCTGGCCGAGGCGCGCGCGGCCTATGCGGCGGTGGTCGGCCAGAACCCCGGCGAGCTCGCCCCTGAGCCGCCGATCGCGCCGCTGTTGCCGCCGAGCGTCGACGCCGCCTTCGACGCCGCCGAGCGCGACAACCCGCAGATCCGCCAGGCCGACTATGTCGAGCGGGGCGCCGCCGCGCGCCTCGCCGCCGCCAAGTCGCAGACCCGGCCCACCGCCTCGCTCAGCGCACAGTACGGCTATGTCGGCGCCCAGGACGCTATCTCCGGCGTCTCCACGGGCGCCTCGTCAGGCTCGCCGGGCGGCTCGTCGGGCCTTACGTCGTCGTCGCTCGGCGCGCTCGAGACCGAAACCGGCGGCAGCATCACCGCCAACGTCAACATCCCGATCTTCACCGGCGGGCTCACCTCGTCGCTGATTCGCCAGGCGGCCGAGCAGGACAACGCCGCGCGGATCGGCGTCGAGGGCGCGCGCCGCCAGGTGCTGCAGGCGGTCGCCCAGGCCTGGAACCAGCTGCTCGGCGCCCGCGCCAGCCTCGCCGCCGACGAGGAGCAGGTGAAGTCCGACACCGTCGCCTTCGAGGGGGTGCGCGAGGAGCAGAAGGTGGGCCTGCGCACCGTGCTCGACGTGCTCAACGCCCAGTACGAGCTGGAGCAGTCGCAGCTCGCCCTGGTCGGCGCGCGGCACGACGAATACGTCGCCGCCGCCGGCGTGCTGGCCGCCATGGGGGCGCTGGAGGCCAGGAACCTGGTCCCGGACGCGCCGCGCTACGATCCGAAGGTGAACTTCGACAAGGTCCGCCACGCGCCGGGCTGGGTGCCGTGGGAAAAGGCGCTCGACTCCCTCGACCGGGTCGGCGCCCCGACGACCACGCCGCCGCCGCCGCCGTCCGAACCGGGCGAGGTGGTGCGGACGGGCGCGCCAGGGGCGCCGGACGTGGGCGCGCAGGCCCCGAAATAGGCTCGCGGAAGCCGGCGTTTGCAGGACGGACGCTTCCCGCGTAGCCTAGCCGCGAAACGGATTCTTGCTGGGTAGAACCAACGATGTCGGAACAGTCCGCCCCGGAACCAACCATGGAGGAGATTCTCGCCTCCATCCGCCGCATCATCTCGGAGGATGACGCGCCGGCGGCCGAAGCCCCGGAACCGCCGCACGAGGCGCCGGCCGCGACCTTCGAGCCAGCGCCCGAGCCCGAGCCCGAGCCGGAGCCCGCCCATGAGGACGTGCTGGAATTGACCGAACGCGTCGCGCCGCCGGCCGAGAGCATCGGCGACATCGACGCCTACGAGAAGCCCGCGCCGGCTCCGGCGCCCGCGCCCGTCGTCGCGCCGGCGCCGGCTCCGGTCGCCCGCAAGCCGGAAGAGCGGCTGGTCAGCGAGCCCAGCGCCACCGCCGCCGCCAGCGCCTTCGACAACCTCACCGCGGCGATCGCCATGCCGCCGGCCGGCCGCACGCTGGAGGACCTCGCCGGCGAGCTGCTGCGCCCGCTGCTGAAGGCCTGGCTCGACGAGAACCTGCCGCGCATCGTCGAGGCCAAGGTCGCCGAGGAAGTCGAGCGCATCGCCCGCAGCCGAGTACGCTAGCGTCCCTCCCCTCCGAGGGGAGGGACGTCGATGCGCAGCGTCGACAGGGTGGGGATGTCCGGGAACATCCACACTCGCGTCCGACACCCCCACCCTGATCGCTTCGCGATCTGTCCCTCCCCATGAGGGGGACGGAAGCGCTATACGCAGCCGCCATGCTCGAAAAGACCTTCGATCCCAAGACCGTCGAACCGCGCCTCTACGCGATGTGGGAGGCGTCGGGCGCCTTTGCGCCCAAGGACGATCCGGCCGCCGAGCCGTTCACCATCGTCATCCCGCCGCCCAACGTCACCGGCTCGCTGCACATCGGCCATGCGCTGAACAACACCCTGCAGGACGTGCTGATTCGCTTTCAGCGCATGCGCGGCAAGGCGGCGCTGTGGCTGCCCGGCACCGACCACGCCGGCATCGCCACCCAGATGATGGTCGAGCGCCAGCTCGCCGAGAGCGGCAACATCGGCCGCCGCGAGCTCGGCCGCGAAGCCTTCGTCGAGAAGGTGTGGGAGTGGAAAGCCCGCTCCGGCGGCCAGATCGTGCGCCAGCTGCGCCGGCTGGGCGCCTCGTGCGACTGGTCGCGCGAGCGGTTCACCCTCGACGACGGCCTGTCGTCGGCCGTGCGCAAGGTGTTCGTCACCCTGCACAAGCAGGGCCTGATCTATCGCGACAAGCGGCTGGTGAACTGGCAGCCGGACCTGCAGACCGCCGTCTCCGACCTCGAGGTCGCGAACGTCGAGGTCGCCGGGCACATGTGGCGCTTCCGCTATCCGATCGAGGGCCAGCCGGGCCGCTTCATCGTCGTCGCCACCACCCGGCCGGAGACCATGATCGGCGACACGGCCGTGGCCGTGCATCCCGGTGATGAGCGTTACGCCGATCTCGTCGGCCAGCAGGTGCGCCTGCCGCTGGTGGATCGGCTGATCCCGATCATCGCCGACGACTATGCCGATCCCGAGAAGGGCACCGGGGCGGTGAAGATCACCCCGGCGCACGATTTCAACGACTTCAGGGTCGGCCAGCGCCATGGCCTGGAGGCGATCAATGTCTTCACCCCCGACGCCAGGCTCAACGAGGTCGCGCCGGCGGCTTATCGCGGCCTCGACCGGTTCGATGCCCGCAAGCGCATCGTCGCCGACCTGGATGCGCTGGGCCTGCTCGACGGGGTCGAGAACCATCGCCTGATGGTGCCGCACGACCAGAAGTCCGGCCGCGTGGTCATCGAGCCCTATCTGACCGACCAGTGGTACGTGGACGCCAAGACCCTGGCGCAGCCGGCGATCCAGGCGGTGGCGGCCGGGCGCACGGTCTTCCAGCCGAAGAGCTGGGAGCGAACCTATTTCGAGTGGCTGCGCAACATCGAGCCTTGGTGCGTTTCGCGCCAGCTCTGGTGGGGCCATCGCATCCCGGCCTGGTACGGGCCCGACGGCGCGATCTTCGTCGAGGAGACCGAGGGCGAGGCGCTCGCCGCCGCCCACGCCCACTACGGCCGCGCCGAGCCCCTGCGCCAGGACGAGGACGTGCTCGACACCTGGTTCTCGTCCGGCCTGTGGCCGTTCTCGACCCTCGGCTGGCCGGAGAAGACCGCCGATCTCGCGCGCTTCTATCCCACCGACACCCTGATCACGAGTTTCGACATCATCTTCTTCTGGGTCGCCCGGATGATGATGCTGGGGCTGCATTTCCAGGGCGAGGTCCCGTTCCGCCGCGTGGTGATCAACGCCCTGATCCGCGACGAGCACGGGCAGAAGATGTCGAAGACCAAGGGCAATGTCGTCGATCCGCTGGAGCTCATCGACGACTATGGCGCCGACGCGCTGCGCTTCACCGTCACCGCCATGGCCGGCCAGGTGCGCGACATCCGCCTGTCTCGTCCGCGCATCGAGGGCTACCGCAACTTCGGCACCAAGCTCTGGAACGCCGCCCGCTTCTGCCAGGTGAACGGCTGCGCGCGGGTTGAAGGCTTCGATCCGGGTGCGGCGGGGCGCGTGCTCAACCGCTGGATCCGCGGCGAGGCGCTGAAGACCGCCCGGGCCGTCACCGAGGCGTTCGAAGCGGCGGCCTTCGACGAGGCGGCGTCCTTGCTCTACCGCTTCGTCTGGAACGTGTTCTGCGACTGGTATCTGGAGCTGGCCAAGCCGGTGCTGGCTGGCGGCGGCGATGCGGCGGCCGAGACCCGGGCCATGACCGCCTGGACGCTCGACCTGCTCTTGAAGCTGCTGCATCCGATCATGCCGTTCATGACCGAGGAGCTGTGGGAGAAGACCGCGACGGACGGGCCGCCGCGCGACTCGATGCTGATCACCGCGCCCTGGCCGGAACTGCCGGACGCCTACGCCGACGCGGACGCCGCGGCCGAGATGGGCCTGGTCGTCGCCACGATCAGCGAGGGGCGGTCGGTCCGCTCGGAGCTGAACGTGCCGCCGTCGGCGCGTCCGTTGCTGCTGGTGACCGACGCCGGTCCCCGCGAGCGGCGAATTCTCGAGGCGAACGCCGCCGCCATCGGCCAGTTGCTGCGGGTCGACGGACTGCGCTTCGACGCGACCGCCGACGCCGGCGCCGTGCCCTACCGCGCCGAAGGCGCCAGCTTCGCCCTGCCGGTGGCCGAATTCATCGACCTCGCCGCCGAACGCGCCCGCCTCGCCAAGGAAGTCGCGGCCCTGGCCGGCGACATCGACCGCACCGCCAAGAAGCTCGCCAACCCCGACTTCGTCGCCCGGGCGCCGGAAGAAGTGGTCGATGAGAACCGCGAACGCCTGGCCGACGCCGAGGCGGCCAAGGTGCGGCTGGACGCGGCGCTGAAGCGGCTGGAGAGCGTGGGGTAGGGCGGATCTAGGCTGAGGTCTGAAACCCGCACCTGTCCGAGT
>Ga0302311_10008190_pt1 | contig 10548 bp, 9 predicted proteins | sample III_Palsa_N1_3_FD_200449 | JGI IMG/M metagenome (GOLD analysis project Ga0302311, IMG submission 200449) | Peat permafrost microbial communities from Stordalen Mire near Abisko, Sweden - III_Palsa_N1_3 | ecosystem: Environmental > Terrestrial > Soil > Palsa > Peat permafrost | place: Sweden...
GCGCCTCATTCGGCCCAAATTCGTCCCTAATATGAGCCGTCTGGCCTTGAAGTTCGTGCGCAAAGCCTGCTCCGGCTGGGGCCTGAGGCGGCGCGAGGGGGAAATTTGAATCGCTGGAAGATCGGCGTCGTCGCAGCCTTTGTCGTCGGCCTCGCCCTGGTCGCCGGATCGGTCTGGTACGTCGGCCCCTCGGGCTTGCTGCAGTCGGTCGAGCGCGTCGGCGCGCGCGGCTTCGCGATCTACGTTGTCTACAACCTGCTGGTCTTCCTGCCGCTCGGCTGGGCCTGGTGGTCGGTGGCGCCGGGCTCAGGCTCGGGGCCGGGGCGCGTCCTGCTGTTCCCCTGGGGACGGCTGGTGCGCGAGTCCGCCGCCGACGTCCTGCCCTTCTCCCAGGTCGGCGGCCTGGTCGTCGGCGTGCGCACGGTGCGGCAATACGGGATATCCGAACCCCTGGCGGTGGCGTCCCAGATCGCCGACCTGACCGCCGAAATCGCCAGCCAGCTGGTCTACAGCCTGTTCGGCGTCGCCATGCTGCTCGCCATCCTGTCGCACGCCACCGACACCGGCCGGCTGCTGTGGACCGCGATCCTTGCGCTGGGGCTGGGAGCGGCCACCCTGGTCGCCTTCGTCGCCCTGCAGAGCCGCGGGGTGGATTTCGTCGGCCGCCTCGCCAGCCGCTGGCTCGAGGGGACCCGTGAACGCGCCGACGCGGTCAAGGCCACCCTGCGGTCGATCTACGCCCGGCCGCAGCGGCTGCTCGGCGGCGTCGCCCTGCACGCCGCGGCCTGGGTGCTCAGCGGCGCCGGATCCTGGCTGGCGCTGAATTTCATGGGCTTCCACATCGCGCTCTGGAAGGTGCTGACGCTGGAGAGCCTGATGGCGACGGTGAAGAGCGTGGCCTTCATGACGCCGGGCGCGCTGGGCCTGCAGGAAGGGGCCTATGTGCTGGTCGCGCCCCTGTTCGGCCTGCCGCCCGAGGCGACGCTGTCGGTTTCGCTGCTCCGCCGGGTCAAGGACCTCCTGATCGGCATTCCGGCCATGCTGATCTGGCAGTACACCGAGGTGACCGGCAAGCGCCGCGCGTCGGTGATCGCGCCGCCGGCGGTGTAGACTCGGACCGGCGTTTAGCGAGAAGGGGCACGGATAGACGCCGTGCGCGACGCCGTCGTCACGCCAGCACTTCCAGCTGCGGCAGGATCACCTCCCGCGCCCGCACCACATCTTCCATGAAGTCGATCTCGGTCCACGGCAGGTCGGTGACATCCCCGGCGCCGAAGCGATCGGGCTCGGCCAGCATCAGGTCGCGGATCGCCTCCTCGTATTCGAGCGCGGGCGCGTGCGCCGTGTACCAGTCGGCCCGCTCGGCGAGCGCGGCGGCCGTCGCCGGCGAAAAGCGGAAGAAGCCCACCGACTCGCCGTGCCGCACACCGGGATTCTCCGGCTTCTTGCGGAAGTCGACGATGGCGCCCGCCTGGTCGAAGCAGACCTTCACCGGCTCGTCCCCTGGGTCGAGCTCGCGATCGACCAGCAGGGTGTTCTCCGCCCGCCCCTCGATCAGCCGGCGCAGCATCCGCGGATCATAGAGCACGTCGCCGTCCATCAAGAGCACCGTCCGTCCCGAGCGGAGGACCTCGCCCGCGGTCGCCATCGAAACCACACTGCCCTCGGTGAAGCGGGGATTGGTCAGCATCCTCACCTTAAAGGGCGGGTCGAGGCGGCGGACCGCCGTCTCGAGCTGGCCGGCCTCGAAACCGACCACCATCACCACCTCGTCCACCCCGCACGCGGCAAGGGCGTCGAAATGCCGGGCCAGCAGGCTGCGGCCACCGAATTCGAGCAGCACCTTCGGACCGGGCCTGGCCTGGCCGAGCCGCCGCCCGATCCCGGCGACCAGGAGGATTGCTGTTACGGCCAAGTTTCCATTTTGCGACATTTTCGTGGCTCTAGCACGACGGAACGTTATAAGTTGAGCCCTCTTGTTCGTGTGCGTGCGATTTTTCGGGAGCGTTTTGTGAAGGCTATTCCGTTGTCTACGGTCCCGCTGAACCTCGCTCCCGAGCGGTCTCCGGCCCGTCCGATCCCCGCGGCTCGCGCCGAATCACGTTTCAGAATGTTGCGCCGGGCGCTGACCGAGACGCCGCTCTCCTTCCTGATGGAGGCCCACAACGGCCTTTCGGCCAAGATCGCCGAGGAGGCCGGGTTCGAGGCGCTGTGGGCGTCGGGCCTGACCATTTCGGCCAGCCTGGGCCTTCGCGACTCCAACGAGGCGTCATGGACCCAGGTGCTGGAGGTGCTGGAGTACATGACCGACGCCGTGTCGATCCCGGTGCTGGTCGATGGCGATACCGGCTATGGCAACTTCAACAGCGTGCGCAGGCTGGTGCGCAAACTCGGCGAACGGGGCGTCGCCGGGGTCTGCATCGAGGACAAGCTGTTCCCGAAGACCAATTCCTTTGTCGGCGAGGGCCAGCCGCTGGCCGAGGTCGATGAGTTCTGCGGCCGCATCCGGGCCGCCAAGGACAGCCAGGTCGACGACGACTTCACCGTCGTGGCGCGGACCGAGGCGCTGATCTCCGGCCGCGGCATGGGTGAGGCGCTGAAGCGGGCCGAGGCCTACCGCCAGGCCGGCGCCGACGCGATCCTGATCCACTCCAAGAAGTCCACGGCGGCCGAGATCCTGGAGTTCACCGAGCACTGGGCCAACCGCTCGCCGGTGGTGATCGTGCCGACCATGTATTACGCCACGCCGACCGAGAGCTATCGCCGGGCCGGCGTCGCCGCGGTGATCTGGGCCAACCACCTCCTGCGCTCGTCGATCTCGGCCATGCGGACCACCGCCGCGCGGATCCGCGAGGACGAATCGCTGATGGAGGTCGAGGGCCGCATCGCCAGCGTGAAGGACATCTTCCGCCTCACCGCCAACGAGGAGCTGGAGGAGGCCGAGCGCCGCTACCTGCCGGCCACCGCGCAGACCCGGGCGATCATCCTGGCCGCGTCCCAGGGCGATGTCGGCGAACAGCCCAAATGCATGCTCGACATCCGCGGCCGCTCGCTGATCCGCCGCCAGATCGAGAGCTTCGCCGCCAGCGGCGTGCGCCAGGTCAGCGTCGTGCGCGGCTACGGCAAGGCCGGGGTGACGCCGGTCGGGGCCGAGCTGTTCGACAACGACCGTTATGCCGATACCGGCGAGGTCTATTCCCTGGCGGCGGCCCAAACCCGGCTCGAGGGCGAGGTGGTGGTCGCCTACGGCGACATATTGTTCCGCAACTACATCCTGAGCGGCCTGCTCGCTGCGGCCGGCGACATCGTCATCGCGGTCGATTCGCTGGGTCGCTTCAACGAAGGCGACGGCAGGCCCAGGGACCTCGTCGCCGGTGATCGGCCACCCGCCGCCGACTATCTCGACGAATCGCCGCCCGACTTGGTGCGGGTCGGCCCGGACGTGTCGGGCGACCGTCTGGCCGGGCAGTGGATCGGGCTGGTGCGCTTCAGCGCCCGCGGCGCCGATTGGCTCTGCGAAGAGCTCGACCGCCTCCGTGCTGAGGGGCTGATCGAAACCGCCGACATGCCCTTGCTGCTGACCCGGCTGGCCGCGCGCCACCCGGTGAAGCTGCACGTCTTCTCCGGCCACTGGCTCGACGTGAACACCGTGCCCGACCTGGCCGAGGCTCGGAACTTCACCTGAGGCAGATCGTAGCTTAACCTTCGCGATGATCACCGCTCAGGATTTCCTTGGCGCCGGCGCGCGCGCCGGCTTCGACTTCTACACCGGCGTGCCGTGCAGCTTCCTGACGCCGCTGATCAACGGCGTGCTGTCGGATCGCGGCCTGCGCTACGTCGGCGCCGCGAGTGAGGGCGAGGCTGTCGCCATCGCCGCCGGCGCCTGGCTGGCGGGGCGGACCACGGTGGTGATGTGCCAGAATTCCGGTCTCGGCAACGCGGTCAATCCGCTGACCTCGTTGAACGCCCCGTTCCACATTCCCACCCTGTTCGTCACCACCTGGCGCGGCGAGCCAGGCCTGAAAGACGAACCGCAGCACGAGCTGATGGGCGTGATCACCCACGACCTGCTGCGCCTGGTCGGCGCCCCGCCCGCCGCCTTCCCCAACACGCCGGACCAGCTGGACCCCGCCTTCGCCGCGGCGACCCGGGCCATGGCCGAGACCGGCCTGCCCACCGCCTGGGTCATGCGCAAGGGCGACGTCGCGGACAGTCCGCTGGACCAGCCGCCCCTGATCCCCGCCCCGCCCGGCCGGCGTGACCGGTTCGAGCAGGGCGGCGCGCGGCCGACCCGCGCCGCGGCCCTCGAAGCCTTCCTGGGCGGCGTCGATCCCGAGGCGGCGGTGATCGCCACCACCGGCAAATGCGGGCGCGAGCTGTTCACCCTCGCCGACCGCGAGCAGCACCTCTACCAGGTCGGCTCCATGGGCGGCGCCTCGGGCATGGGGCTGGGCCTGGCCCTCAACACCCCGCGCCCGGTGGTGGTGCTCGACGGCGACGGCGCGGCGCTGATGAAGCTCGGGACCTTCGCCACCGTCGGCGCCTATCGACCGGCCAACCTGACCCACATCCTGCTCGACAACGGCGTGCACGATTCCACGGGCGGTCAGGCGACCGTCAGCGCCGGCGTCGATTTCGCCGCCATCGCCCTGGCCTGCGGCTACCGCTACGCCGCCTCGTGCGACAGCCTGCAGGGCTTCGGCGCCGCGCTGGAGGCGGCCTATACGCTGGACGGCCCACGGCTGATCCACCTCAGGATCGCGCCGGGTTCGATGGACAAGCTCGGCCGGCCGACGGTGTCGCCCGCCGAGGTGGCCCAGCGCTTCAAGGCCTTCGTCACACGGCCACTGGCCGCGCCGCAGCCATGACCCGGCGGCTGTTCACGCCGGGACCGCTGACCACCGACGTCCGCGTCCGCCGCGCCATGCTGGAGGACTGGGGCTCGCGCGACGCCGCCTTCATCGCCCTGACCGCCGAGCTGCGCACCGGTCTGCTCGGCGTCGCCAATGGGGCCGGCAGCCATGTCGCCGTGCCTCTGCAGGGCAGCGGCACCTTCATCCTAGAAGCGGCGGTCGGCACGCTGGTGGGCCGGGACCACAAGCTCCTGGTGCTGGTCAACGGCGCCTACGGCCGGCGCATGGCCATGATCGGCCGGCGCCTTGGCCTCAAGGTCGAGACCCTGGATCATCCCGAGAACGCGCCCGTGGACGTGACGCGGCTGGCCGCGGCGCTGGCGGCCGATCCGGCGATCACCCACGTCAGCCTGGTGCACGTCGAGACCACCACCGGACTGCTCAATCCGCTGCAGGCCGTCGCCGACGTGGTCGGGCGCGCCGGGCGGTGGTTGCTGCTGGACGCCATGGCCAGCTTCGGGGCCCTGCCGCTCGATCTCGCCGCGACCCCGGTCGCCGCCGTGCTGGCGTCGAGCAACAAGGGACTGGAGGGGCCGCCCGGCATCGGCTTCGCCCTGATCGAGCGCGCCCTACTGGACGGTGCGGCGAACCGCAATCCGTCCGTCTCCTTCGACCTGCAAGCGCAATGGCGCGGCTTCGAGGCCGACGGACAGTGGCGCTTCACGCCGCCGGTGCAGATCGTCGCGGGCCTGGTCGAAGCCCTGCGCCTGCTGGAGACCGAGGGCGGCCCGCCGGCGCGCCTCGCCCGCTACCAGCGCCGGTTCGACCGGCTGGTCGCCGGGCTGGAGCCGATGGGCTACCGCCTCTACCTCGACCCCGACCTGCAATCGCCGATCATCGCCACCTTTGTCCCGCCGCCGGGCCGCCCGTTCGACTTCGCCGCCCTCTATGACCGGCTCTCAGCGCGGGATCTGGTGATCTATCCCGGCAAGCTGACCGAAGCGGAGAGCTTCCGCATCGGCTGCATCGGCGCCTTGGAGGATGCGGACTTCGACGAACTGGTCACCGCCATCGGCGGCGACTGACCCTACTCGGCGGGATTGGCCAGGGCGTTCGCGGCGAGTCGACGCCTGAGTCCGGCCAGCCGGTGCAGGAAGAACAGCAGGAAGCCGCCGGTGCCGATCGCCGCCAGCACCGTCGCGCCGAGACGGAAATCGAGCGGAAGCCAGAGCAGCGGACCGAGCACCATCAGGGCGTCGTCCGCGTCGAAGCCCCAGCGGCTGGCGAGGACCTTGCCGTCGTCGGAGCTGCTGTCGAAGGCCTCCGCCACCCGGCTCAGCGTCAGCTGGCTGACGCAAGCGACCGCGCCGCACGCCATCGCGATCCACCCGAACGGATAGGGGGCGTCGCGAAGGCCGACGCCCAGGGCCAGGAAGTAGAGCGAACTCAACGTCGTATCGACGATGTAGTCGTATCGGTGCCCCTCGGGCGTGCACATGTTCCCGATCCTGGCGACCTCGCCATCCAGGCAGTCGAGCAGATAGGCGAACAGCCAGGCGAACCCGGCGAAGAGGTTCGCGGCCGGCGAGCCCCAGGCGATGGCTGCCACCGTCACCAGACCGACCACGAGGTGGGCGGTGGTGATCTGGTTCGGCGTCACGCCAAGCCGGATCAATGGGCGCGCCAGAGGGCGCACCGCCAGATGGCTCCAGGAACTACTCACGCACAGCCCCGCTAACGTTACTCAGCCGACACATTCGCCCAAATGCCACGCCGTGTGAACCACCGAATGGTCGCAGCCCTCGGCGGTGGGCATCGGGATGGTCTACGGCGCCGCCGCGGTCACCCCGTTGTCCTGAGCCCTCCGCAACGCGACCTTGGCTTGCCATGCAAACGGAAACGGGCCCCGAAGCCGATCTTCGGGGCCCGGCCGTGGTTCATGCATCGGCGCGTGCGCGCGGCTACTTCGCCGCGCCCTGGGCAGCCTGTTCGATCAGGTCGGCCACGACCTGTGGGTTCGACACATAGACCGCATGGCTTCCCGCGGTTTCGACCACAGTCGCGCCGGCGCGCCCCGCCATCTGGCGCTGGGCAGGAGCGGGGATCATCCGGTCGTCGGCGGTGACGAGATACCAGCTCGGGCGGGAGCTCCACGCCGGCGTCGTCACCTGGCCCTGCAGCGCGGCCAGGCCCCAGGGGACCTGGGAATCCGCCATGAACGCCGCCTGCGCCGGCTCGACGTCGGCCGCGAACGCCGCGGCGAACCTGGCCCGGTCGAGGAACAGGAAACCGTCCTGCGGCGGCAAGATCGGCGGCGTGGGCGCGCCGGGCGGCGGGTTGGCGATCAGCGACGACACCGATTCGCCCGCGTCGGCGGCGAAGGCGGCGATGTAGACGAGGCCCGCGACCTTTGGGTCGGCGCCGGCCTCGGTGATCACCACCCCGCCGTAGGAGTGGCCGACGAGGATAGCCGGACCATCCTGGGCCGCGATGGCGCGCCGGGTGACGGCGACGTCGTCCTCCAGCGAGATCGTCGGGTTCTGGACGACGGTGACCTTGTAGCCGCGCCTTGTCAGGATGGCGTGGACCCCTTGCCAACCCGACCCGTCCACGAAACCGCCGTGGACCAGGACAATGTTCCTAATGGCGTTGGGGTTCTTGATGGCGTTGGGCGCCGCTTGGGCGCTGACGGTCGTCGACATGACTTCATCTCCCTGTTGCATCTGCGATAATCATTATCGCGATATCTAATGGCTAATCCGCCAGGAAACGCTTGTCCAGAAGTTTTTATCGCGATAATGATTATCGCAGTTAGGCAGCCAGGAGCCCGTGACCATGGACCGCCCGTTTCCCCTTCCTCTGGACGCACAGCTCGGCTTTGCGCTCTACGGCGCCTTCATGGCGATCGGCCGCACCTACAAGCCATGGCTCGACCGGCTGGGCCTGACCTATCCGCAGTACCTTGTCCTGAGCGTCCTGTGGGAAGGCGACGAGCAGACCATCACGGCGATCGCCTCGCGCCTCGATCTCGAGCCCAGCACGATCACCCCCCTGGTGAAGCGCCTGGAACAGGCGGGGAGCGTGGTCCGGAAGCGCAACCCCGCCGACGAGCGGCAGGTGAAGGTTTCGCTGACGGCTCAGGGCCGCGCCCTTCATGCGGAGACCAGGACCCTGGCCGACGCCCTCTATGGCAAGGCGGGAATGTCGGTCGAAACGCTCGCCGACCTCAACGTGAGGATCAAGGCGCTGCGGGACGCCTTTCGGGCGGCCTAGCTCAGCGCCAGACCCGCCCGGCCAAAATCTTTATGCGATCCTTATGCGCCGCCGCCACGGCCGCGATGGAGCGCTGACGCGGATCGGGGCCATGGTCGCCGCCTGATTATAGGTTCGGACCATGGATGATCTGATCTTCTGCGTGCTCGGCGCCGCCCTGTTCCTGGGCTTCGGCGTCTATGCCGGTTTGCTGAAAAGGCTCTGAGCATGATCGTGGCATTGATCTACGCCGCCGCGGCGGTCGGCATCGGCGTCTACATGGTTGCGGCCCTGCTGCGTCCCGACAAGTTCTGAGGTTCCATACATGTCCGGCATGACCTGGCAGGGGTGGGCGGAGATCGCCTTCACCCTCGCATCCACAATTGCGCTCGGTTGGCCGCTGGGCCTCTACCTGGCGCGCGTCTGGACGGGCGGGAAGACCTGGCTCGACCCTGTGCTGCGCCCGGTCGAACGCGGGTTCTACGCCCTTGCCGGAATCAAGCCGGACCAGGGTCAGCGCTGGCTGACCTACACCGGCGCCTTCCTGGGCTTCAGCCTGGCCAGCTTTGGCCTGCTGTACCTGATGCTGCGCATCCAGGGCCTGCTGCCGCTGAACCCGCAGCATTTCGCCGGCATGTCGCCACACCTGGCCTTCAACACCGCCATCAGCTTCGTCACCAACACCAACTGGCAGTCCTACAGCGGCGAGAGCACGCTTTCGAACCTCAGCCAGATGACCGGGCTGACGGTGCAGAACTTCGTCTCGGCCGCCGCCGGCATGGCCGTCGCCGCCGCCCTGGCGCGGGCCTTCGCCGCCAACCGCGGCGAGACGCTGGGCAACTTCTGGGCCGACCTGACCCGCATCACCCTCTATGTCCTCCTGCCGATCTCGCTGGTGCTGGCGCTGGTGCTGGTCGCGCAAGGCGTGCCGCAAACCCTGGCCGCGACCATCGACGCCAAGACGGTCGAGGGCGCCAGGCAGACCCTGGTGGTCGGCCCGGTGGCCAGCCAGGAGGTCATCAAGCAACTCGGCACCAACGGCGGCGGCTTCTTCGGCGCCAACTCGGCCCACCCGTTCGAAAACCCCAACGGCTGGTCCAACCTGATCGAAGAGATCGCCATGAACGCCCTGTCGTTCGCGGTGTTCGTGGCCTTCGGCGTCGTCGCCTTCGCCCGCAAGGAGGCCCGGGCCCTGGTCGCCGCCGCGGCGATCATCGTCTGCGCCGCCGCCGCGGTGATCTACGTCAACGAGACCCTGCCGACACCGGCCCTGACCCACGCCGCCCATGTGGTGGCCACCCCGAACATGGAAGGCAAGGAGGTGCGCTTCGGCGCGCCCTCCACCGCCGTGTGGACCGCCATGACCACCGGCGCCTCGGACGGCGGCGTCAACGGCCAGATCGAGAGCTTCACCCCCCTCGGCGGCGGCATGGCCCTGTTCCTGATCAAGCTCGGCGAGATGACCCCGGGCGGCGTCGGCTCCGGCCTCTACGGCATGGTGGTGATGGCGATCATCGCCGTCTTCGTCGCCGGGCTGATGGTCGGACGGACCCCCGAATACCTCGGCAAGAAGATCGAGAGCCGCGAGATGAAGTTCGCCGTGCTGGCGACCCTGATCCTGCCGGCCGCCCTGCTGGGCTTCGCCGCCATCGCCGCGGTGCTGCCCGAAGCCCTGAAGGCCGTGTCGGCGTCGGGGCCGCACGGGCTGACCGAGATCCTCTACGCCTATGGCTCGGCGGTCGGGAACAACGGCTCGGCCTTCGGCGGCCTGAACGCCAACACCCCCTGGTGGGACACCACGCTCGGCATCACCATGGGCCTCGGCCGCTTCGCCTACGCCGTGCCGGTGCTGGCCCTGGCCGGCTCCATCGCCGCCAAACCGAAACTCCAGCCCACCGCCGGCACCCTGCCGACCGACGGCCTGCAGTTCGTGCTCCTGCTGCTCGGGGTGATCCTGATCCTCGGCGGGTTGCAGTACTTCCCGCCCCTCGCGCTCGGCCCGATCGTCGAGCACTTCCAGATGATCGCCGCGACCCACTGATCCCGTAAAGGACACACCTATGGCTGCGCTCGCCATGGAGACCGGCCGCCGCTCGGCCGTCTCCGGAACCACCCTCTCCAGCTCCATCATCGCTTCGGCGGCGACGGATGCGGTGAAGAAACTCAACCCGCGCCACCTCACCTCCAACCCGGTGATCCTGGCCACCGAAGTGGTCGCCGTGCTGGCCACCATCTCGATGGGCGCGGCGATCGCCGCCGGCCAGAGCTGGCTGTTTCCGCTGCAGATCGCCTTCTGGCTCTGGGCGACGGTGCTGTTCGCCAACTTCGCCGAAAGCATCGCCGAGGGGCGCGGCAAGGCGGCGGCGGACGCCCTGCGCGCCGCCCGCGTCGACACCATGGCCAAGCTGATCGTCGACCCGTCGCACGGGACCACCGTGCCGAC
>Ga0302311_10008193_pt1 | contig 10547 bp, 7 predicted proteins | sample III_Palsa_N1_3_FD_200449 | JGI IMG/M metagenome (GOLD analysis project Ga0302311, IMG submission 200449) | Peat permafrost microbial communities from Stordalen Mire near Abisko, Sweden - III_Palsa_N1_3 | ecosystem: Environmental > Terrestrial > Soil > Palsa > Peat permafrost | place: Sweden...
CGGCGAGTGCAGCTGCACGAGCCGTATCGCACGCTGCTTGGCCATTTCCGGCACGAGATCGGACATTTCTACTGGGACCGGCTGATTCGTGACAGTGCACAGCTGGAGGGCTTTCGATCGCTGTTTGGCGACGAGCGTCTCGATTACGCGCAGGCTCTGAAGCAGTACTACGGTAATGGCGGTGCGCCGCCGGACTGGCAGCAACACTTCGTGAGTGCCTATGCGACCACCCACCCGTGGGAAGACTGGGCGGAGACCTGGGCGCATTACCTGCACATCACCGATACGCTGGAGACCGCCGCGGCGTGCGGGTTGTCGCTGCGGCCACGCCACGACAATGAGCCGGCGCTCGACCACATCGTACCGCGCACGGCGGGTGGCGCAGTCGCCTTCGATCAGCTGATCGCCGACTGGTTTCCCGTCACCTATGTACTCAACAACCTGAATCGCGGCATGGGTCTGCCCGACGCGTACCCATTCGTGCTGTCGGCAGCCGCGATCGAAAAGCTGCGCTTCGTGCACGATGTCATCGCCGCCGCGCCCCGTCAGCCTTCAGCAGCCATCGCGCCGTCGGAGCCGATTGCGCCGCAGGCGCCAATGCCGCGCGGCAGCGAGTCGACAGCGCCCGCGTAGCCGACTACGTGGCCTTGCCCTCATCCATCAGATCGGCGAGATCCTCCGCATGCTCTTCTTCCTTGGCCAGGATGCCCTTTAGCATGCGATGCGTGGTGGGATCGCGCTCGCCGACGTAGGCGATCATTTCCCTGTAACTTTCGATTGCAACCCGCTCCGCGATCAGATTGGCCTTCAGCATACCGGCCAGATCGGTGCTGTCGTCGTACTCGGCGTGGCTGCGCGAGGCAAGCGTCGACGGGTTGAGATCGGGGTTGGCCCCCAGCTGCACGATGCGCTGTGAAATCTCATCCGCGTGCTGCTGTTCGTCCTGCGCGTGCTCGAGAAATTCGGCGGCGGCGACTTTGGCACGAATTCCCTTGGTAGCGTAGTAGTGGCGTTTGTAGCGCAGCACGCATACCAGCTCGGTCGCCAGGGCCTGATTCAAAAGTTCTATGATCGTGTCCCGGTCCTTCGGATAGCTTGCGGTCACCGCCCCGTCTTCGATGTGCGCGCGCGCACGTTGCCGCAGCGTGGCCACATCGGATATTCCTGCCGTCTTACCAGGTGGCGGCTTTGCCGCTCCATTCGCCATCAGAAAACTCTCCTTGTTGACCGGCGGCTGACAGCCGTGCGGTTCGAGTGACCAACGGGGTGGAATTCAAGACAGAAAATATTCCTCCTGCGTTTTCCGCGGCGTCCGGGCCGGGGCCCGTCGGTAACCAGTATCGGATCAGCGCCGGTCCCGGTCACGTTGACGACACAGCGGGCACCACGCCTCCGACCGCGCCGGCGGCGGCGGGTCGCCGATAGGCGCCGGCGTTGGGTCATAAGGCTGGGGTGTGGGGGTTTCCATGTCCAATCTCCTCGGGCGCCTGACACAATACGTCCCATTGTCGCAGGGCAGCGTGCTCCGCCGTGTCTGACAGGAGCGCGACCCGCGCTGCTGAATGTCCTACAGCGGCCTGGCGGCGGGCATCTGACCCTAACGGGGCGATATGTCAGCGGTTTACAGGGGCGAAATGAAACAGTCGTCTGACACAGACATGGCACTGGCAGGACTGTGAACCGCGGTTCCGCCGGACCATGGTGGCAGCATGGGCAAATCGCATCCGGGCCCGGGCGGCCAGCCGGCGCCCAAGGGCAGCTTCACGCTGGGCTTTAAGCCGCTGTGGCAGCTGCTGCGCCGGACCGCGATCGAGTGCGATCGGCACGAGACCATTCGCCTGGGCGCATCGCTGGGCTTCTATGCAGTGTTGTCGCTGGCGCCGCTGGTGATCCTGGCCATCGCACTGGTCGGCTCAATAGTCGGTATGCAGGCGGCCCGGGAGCAGTTGCTGTTGCAGTTCCAGGAGCTGTTGGGGCCGGTAGGTGCCGGCGCCATACGCGATATGATCGCGCATGCGCAACGGGTGCAGCCGACCTCGATTGCGTCGGCGCTCGGGCTGCTGACGCTGATATTCGGTGCCTCGCAGATCTTCTCCGAGCTGCAATCGGCAATGAACAAGATCTGGGAGGTGGACGCCGCCCGCACCGCCGGAATTCTTGCGCTCGTCAGGCGGCGGTTTTTCTCCTTCGGGCTGGTTCTGGCGATAGGCTTGCTGCTGCTGGTATCGCTGATGGTGAGCGCCGCTCTGGCCGCGGTGGGTAAATTCATGGGCGGAGCGCTGCCGCTGCCGGAATGGATGCTGCAATCGCTGGACTTCCTATTGTCCGTAGCCGGCACTTCGGCTTTGTTTGCCCTCATTTTCCACTATATCCCGGACGCGCCCACCGATTGGCGCCACTCATGGGTCGGAGGCCTGATCACCGCCGGCCTGTTCAGCCTTGGAAAAACCCTGATCGGCCTGTACCTGGGAAAGGCCGGCATCGGATCGGCCTACGGTGAAGCCGGATCGCTGGTGGTGGTGGTGGTGTGGGTGTATTACTCATCGCAGATTTTCTTCTTCGGCGCCGAGCTGACCCACGTTATGTCGCAGCACAGGCCGGCCCCTAAGCTCAACACCACGAACCTCAGCCGCCGCTCAAAATTGGCAGGCGCACGCGCATTACATCGGGCCAGCGGCCAGCACTGAGCAATTGTCTACTTGGGCGGCGACTGCGGCGACTGCGGCGACTGCGGCGACTGCGGCGGCGGAGGCTGCTGGACCTTGTCCTGCGTTTCCTCGGTCAGCCCGGCGCAGTCGGCGTCTTTGGCGAGCCCGGGATCGATAAACGCGAGCACGGCGGCTACCGGCGTTGCGATGGCTGCCAGTCCTGCCGCCACCGCGCCTTGCTTGATCAGTGCCGGGGTCGAAAGGCTGACGCTCGGGTGGCGCAGGGTGCCACGAATATTGATCGGTGCGCGCAGCCGGTCGAAGCGGAATTTCTTGGGCTGGCCCTTCAGATTCAGATCCAGCTTCTCGTCCCCCAGGGTAATGCGTCCGTCGCCAGTAACCAGAACATTGGTGGTGTCGAATACCAGGCGTTGCGCCTCGGCATCGCCATCCTTGAGCTCAAAGGCGATGATCCCGCAACGGATCGCGATGCTCTCGTCGTTCTTTCCGAGCAGCAGTCCCAGGCCGCGCACCACATCGATCCCGGCCAGTTCGGCGAACGCCGCGCGCATATCGCCGTGCGGAAGCACGACACTGATGGTGCCGCTGGCATCGGCGGCAATCGCGTGCATGGAATTGCCGTGACCTTCCACTCGTAACCGCCCCTGCATGACGCCCTGCACCGGCGGTGGGCTTGACGACTTACTCGACTTGAATTGATTCAGTTGGATGTCGCTCAGCCGGATGTCGAGGTTGGTATCGGGCACGCCGCCGCTGGTGTCCAGGCGGATCTGTCCGGCGAGCTTGCCGGCCGGCATCTGGAAATCGACCGGGTCGATCGTCAGCACTCCGTGGTCGAGTTTTAGCTTGAACGAGACGTTCTGGAATGGAATTTTCTGCGTCTGCACCGAGTCGGCCCGGAAATCCACCGCCGCATCCATCGCACGCAGCCGGTCGAACTGGAATTGGAACGTCGGCAGCAGCAGCGGTGAAATGGGTTCCTGCTGCGGTGCCGGAGCCTGTGCGGGCTTGCCACCTTGTTCGCTCGGCTGCGGCACTCCGGCACCCAGAGCCACGCCGAGATCCCCGAGATTCAAAGAGCGCGAGGCCAGGCTGAGCGTGAGTCTGGGACGGCCGTCTTCCTCCGCCAGATCCACCGTGCCCTTGCCACGCAGATCGCTGGCACCGATCTTGCCGACGATGTTATCCAGGGCGAAATGATTGCCGTCGCGGTGCAGTTGCAACGACAGCCGATAGGGCGGAGTCAGCGGCAGCGCCAGATTCGTCAGATAGAACAGATTGGCGAGATTCTGTCCCTGGAGTTCGATGTCGGCGTCGATGCCGCCGAAATCGAACGGTTTGGCAATCGTTCCGCTGAGCTTGACGCTGGAAGGGCCGGCATCGACCGCGGTTTTGAAGTGGTAGGGGTGATCGAGCTTGATGTCCAGCAGCGCGTCGCCCTCGAAGCTGAGTTTGAATGGCTCCTTGTTGAGCGTGCCCTGACCGTGCAGTTGAAACGGCTCGGAGTCATGACCTGCGCCGTTTTCCGAGGCGCCCACGACGCCCTGGAAAGTGAGTTTTTGAATGGCATCGTCAATCGCAAGGTTCCCACCCTGGAGTGCGAAGTGGCGCAACGGCGGCAGCCGCGCAGGCTTTTGCCGCTTCGAACTGGATTTCTCGGCGCTGCCAAAATCCCAGTTGGCCCGGCCATTCTCGTCGCGCCGCAACGACACTTGTGGATGGTCCAGCTCCAGCGTCTGCAGTACCAGTCGGCCAATGAAAAGATCGGACAGGATCACGGCGACATGCAGGCGCGGCAGCACCAGCATGTTGCCGCCACCGGCCCAGTCGGGATTGCCGATCGTCAGATTTTCTACATCAACGCTCGGGGTCGAGGAAAATAGGTGAACCCGCAGGGGCCCGCCGATCGTCACCTGTCGCTCGAGCCGGTGCGACAGCATGCGGCTCAAGGGGCCGCGTGCAGCGTTCCAGTCAATCAGTCCCAGACACAGGACCAGAAGTACCAGGACAATGAGGATGCCGCCGATCCACCGGACGAACCGCGGCATGCGTTTAAAAAAGTCCATTTTTGCGCCGGGGCTAGCGCGGATTCCCGCGGTGGCTGGACATTAGCCGTCAGGGCCGACGCGTACAGTCGGAATCGTCCGATAAGGCCGGGGCTGGCGCCGTACAGCAGCCTGGTACACGCGCGTTGGCCGGGTCTCGCTAGCGATTGGGTTCCACGCGCTTCCAGATCTGGGATCGTCCAAACAGGGAAATCCCGAAGTAGCCACGCATGACGAGTTCCCTGCCGTCATCGATCAGGCGGAACTTGCAGCCGTACATCCAACCGGTGTCCGGATCGAGAATATCCCCGCCGACGTACTCATCGCCCTGCGGCCGCATATTTCGTATCAGGACCAGACCGATGATCGGTTGATTCCTGCGTTCATCAGGGCAGCGGGTGCATTTTCGCGAGCGATCGTCGGACGGTGAGCTCGGCTCGATGCGACCAAAAAAAAGGCCGTGGTCCTCGTAGATTCTGATCAGTCCGAGCGGCTCGCCGGTCTTGCCGTCGATCGGCTGCCACCAGCCGGCAGCCGACGACAGGTCGGCGCCACCGGCGGCGCCCATGATGGATAGTCCCGCCAGGGCGAGATAAATCAGCCGACGAAAATGGGTTACCGGGGCGCTCGTGGTTGCGGTCGGCATGAATTTCAGTGCTCAAATGAACGGCCGGCCATGATACGGTGCGCCGGTGGCGCGATCATAGCGGTCGCCATCGCCAGCGGTGTCAGCCGGCGCCGCTGTTTACTGACGGGAGCGGCGGTCGTTCCGCTCAGGCGCCCCCCGGCGCCGGCGGCGCAGCCTCCGCCACAAAAAGATCCGGCGCCAGGGCGCCGGAGCCCGGCACGCTGCGATAGCCATCAAGGTCGGTCACGCCGGCCGCCATCAGCACTTCGTCGTCAATGCAATGCCGGCCGGTGAACTCGCGGCTGTTGCTGGTGAGAATCACGTGGGCGGCGTCAGCGACGATGTCCGGTTTGCGGCTGCGGCCGATGGCCTGCTCGCCGCCGAGCAGGTTGCGAACGGCAGCGGTGGCGATGATAGTCCGGGGCCACAGGGTATTGAAGGCGATTCCGTCGGCGCGAAATTCCTCCGCCATCGCCATCGCGTAAATGCTCATCGAGTACTTGGACAGTGCATAGGCCGGATAGGGTGCGAACCAGGCGGGAACCAGCTGCAGCGGTGGTGACAGCATCAATACATGCGGATTGAGCGCCCGCCGCAGGTGCGGCACGCAGGCCCGTGACACCATGAAGCTGCCGCGGCTGTTGATCTGATGCATCAGATCGTAGCGCTTGGCATCGGTCTGCAAGGTCGGCGTGAGGCTGATGGCGCTGGCGTTGTTGACGCAGACATCGACGCCGCCAAATACCTCGACTGTCCTGGCTACCGCCGCTTCAATCTGCTGCTCGAAACGAATATCGCACTCCAGTGCCAGTGCCTGTCCTCCGGCCTGGCGCACCTCGTCGGCCGCGCTGTGAATGGTCCCCGGCAGCTTCGGGTGCGGCGTGCTGGTCTTGGCGGCAATGGCAATGTTGGCGCCGTCCCTGGCCGCACGCAGCGCGATCGCCAGCCCGATGCCGCGCGAGGCGCCGGAGATGAACAGGGTCTTGCCTGCTAGGCTCGTCATGGTGGGCTCCTGTCAGCGCCGCAGCGTACGCGCTAGCATCGTCGGCCCAGGCAGTATGCGCAACGGATCGGAACCATGAACACATGCCCACAGGTGCGGATCGAGGCGGCTTCCGGCCTGCTGGCCATCACGCTGGCGCGGCCGGAGAAGAAGAACGCGCTCACGGCACAGATGTACCAGGCGCTGGTTCAGGCTCTGGAGCAGGCCAGTGCCGATCCGGCCATACACGTGGTGCTGCTGGATGCCGAGGGCGACGATTTCTGCGCCGGCAATGACATCGCCGATTTTGTTGCGCAGGCGCGCTCGGCCCAGGCACTGGAAAGTGCCGATGTGTTCCGGTTCGTACGGGTATTGGCGGCGTTCGACAAGCCGCTGGTGGCAGCGGTTCGCGGCCGTGCGGTCGGCATCGGGACCACAATGCTGCTGCATTGCGATCTGGTCTATGTTGCCGATGACGCGCGATTTTCGACGCCGTTCGTCGATCTGGCGTTGGTGCCGGAGGCCGCGTCCAGCCTGCTGTTACCGCAGCGCATCGGCCATGTACGTGCCTTCGCGCTGTTTGCACTGGGGGAAACACTCGACGGCGCGGGCGCGCTCGCCTGCGGGTTGGCCAATGCGACGCTGCCAGCGCACGAGGTCAGCCCGCGCGCACGTGCCGCGGCGCAACTGTTGGCCGCCAAGCCGGCGCTGGCGCTGCAGGCAACGAAAAAGCTGATGCGCGACCACGAGCGCATGCTCGCGGTGATCGAGGCGGAAGGCCGCGAGTTCGCGCAGCGGCTTAAAAGTACCGAGGCGCAGGCGATGTTTCAGGCGTTCGTGTCACGGCGCGGGGTTAAATCCTGAGCAGTCCGTTTTCCCGGCCGCTCGCGCAATGCCGACTTCGGCGAAGCTCAGCGCGAACTGGCCGCCGGTGGCCACGGCGAAGGGCGCGGAAACGTGCGACAGATCGGCACCCTGAGCGGTAAAACAGGCCAGCGGAATCGACAGCGTCTGCCACGCGCCAATGGGCGCCGAAGCAAAGCTGGCCGTCATGTCGAGTGCCGCTCCGGTCTTGGTCCCGCACAGTGCCCAGATCACCGGCGGCGCAGTGGAAGCCGCCGGCGCTTGCGCTTCATACGGCGCCTCGCAGGTGATGCCGATGTGAACCGCTTGCTGCGGTCGCGAATCAACCCGGTAGCGCGCCACCAGCGCCGCACCGTCGCGCGCGAGCGTACGCAGGTCGGTCGCCCGGCCGCCGATCGAGAACACGCCCAGCGATCGTCCCGACCAGCTCGCGCGCACTACCGGCGGCTCGAGTTGCACCGACAGCGCAGCGCCCGGACTCGGCTGCGCCGCTGTCGTCACACGCACACCGGCGGTGGCATCGTCCACGTAGATCGACCACGGCGCGGTGACGTGTCCGGCGTGAAACAGCGTGTCGCGCGTGCGCAGTTGCGGCGCAAGCTGCGGATCCTCGGCCAGCTGTCGCAGCTGCGATGGCTGCGTGACGGATAGACCGAAGCCGCGTGCGAACAGCGCTCCGTTGACGGCGCCGGCAGCGGTGAAGCTGACCGGCATCGCAGTGGCCGGCCAGGAGAAGCTCAGGCGCCCGGTGAAGTCCCGGCTCGGTGAGCCGTCGGTCGGCCGGAACAGCAGATCGGCGACGCCCGCACCTTCGCTGCCCGGCAGCCACGCCGCCACGAACGCGTTCGACAGGTTGAGTTCACGGTTGACCCACAGCGGACGACCGGAGATGAACACACTCACCACCGGTACGCCGGCGGCTCGCAGGCGTTGCAGGATCTGAAGATGACTGGATTCTTGAGGGGAGAATTCCAGCGTCTCACGATCACCCTCGAACTCGGCGTATGGGGTCTCGCCGTAAATCACGATCGCTGCCGCCGGCCGCTGGCTGAAGCTGCCATCGGCGCTCAGGATCGCCGTCCCTCCGGCCGCCTCCACCGCGGCTTTGATGCCGCCGAAGATCGACGTGGCCCCGGGGAAATCGGCGTTGCTGTTGTGATCACCCTGCCAGTCGATGGTCCATCCGCCGCACTGCATGCCGATGTCGTCGGCCGCGGCTCCGGCAACCAGAATGTGCGCGTGCGCATTCAGCGGCAGCAGTTGTCCATTGTTCTTCAGCAGTACCAGCGATTTTCGCACCGCTTCGCGAGCAACCGCGCGGTGCGCGGCACTGCCGAGGGTGTCGAAACGCCCGGCGCCGGGGCGCTCCTTCGGCGCGGGTTTCTCGAACAGACCCGCCATCGCCTTGACGTAGAGGATTCGGCGCACCGCGGCATCGACCGTGGGCTGCGCAATGCGCCCCGAGTGCACCTCGTCCAGCAGGTTGGCGTAGACCTGCCGCCAGCTGTCCGGCGCCATGTACATGTCGACGCCGGCCAGCAGCATGTCGGGGCAATCGAACTTGGTGCAACCGGGGAGCTCTTCCTGGGCATCCCAGTCGCCGACCACGAAACCGGGAAAGTGCCAGCGCTGCTTGAGCACCTCGGTCAGCAGCGCGTGGTTGGCGTGCATCTTGGTGCCCTGCCAGCTGTTGTAGGAGGCCATCAGGGTCAGTGCTCCGGCCTCGATCGCAACCGGATAGGCGGCAGCATGCACTTCGCGCAGCGTGCGCTCGTCCGACAGATTGTTGAACTGATCGCGTCCGCTGATGGTTCCACCGTCACCGACAAAATGCTTGATGGTGGCCAGCACACGACCCGGACCCATGAACGCTGTGCTGCCGGCAACGCCCTGCAGACCCGACACCATGGCGCGCGCGTAGGCCGCAACCAGTGCCGGATCCTCGGAGTAACTCTCGTAGGAGCGGCCCCAGCGTACATCGCGTACCACGGCGATCGTGGGCGCGAAAGTCCAGTCGATGCCGGTGGCGGCGATTTCCTCGGCCGTTGCCTGCCCGATCCGCTCGATCAGCCCGGCGTCATTGGCAGCACCGAGCCCAACGTTATGCGGAAACACCGTCGCACCGCGCACGCGCGTGTGGCCATGAACGGCATCGATGCCGAACAGGATCGGTATCGTCGCATGAGCCGGCGACGGGTCGGCCACCGATGCGCGGTAGAACGCATCCACCAGCTCGAGCCAGTGCGCGGCGCTGGTGCGCACGTCGTTTCCAGGCGCGGCGTTGCCACCCGCCAGGATGGAGCCGAGCTTGTATTTGCGCAGGTCCTCGGGTTTTATCGAGCCAATATCGGCCTGCACCAGCTGGCCGACCTTTTCTTCCAGGCTCATGCCGCCCAGCAGCTGGTCGACGAACTGCTCGATTTTTGGATCCGGTGCGGCCGCTGGCGCGGCCGCCGGCCACTCGAGCGGGTGGATCATCGATGGCGCGTCCGCCGCCCAAGCCGCGCTTGCGCCCAATGCCGCCGCCGCGCCCAAAAGCATGCGCGCGAGGCACCGCGGCGCGTTGCAGCGCGCCCGAATCAAACCGGCAAGTGTCATCATTTTCTGCCTTGTGAACCCACCAATGTTTTGTCCGGCGCAACGTTCCAGCCGCGCAGCGAGATCGCCGCACAGCCCCTGCCTGCGGCCGGACATTGTGCCCTGATTGTTCTCGATTCACCCGGCAGCAGGCTCACATAGTTGTCGCTGTAGTACGCCGGCAATACGCGATCGCCGGCTGCGTCGAGCAGCGTCAGCTTGGCCAGCAGCGCGGGCACACGGCCATTGTTCTTCAGCGTGATGTCGATGATGGTGCCGTCGGCATCAGCGTGCGAGCTTGTGCCCAGGGCCAGCGGCTGCTGCGCCAGGCCGGTCAACCGCATGAGGTCACTGTCCTCGTGCGCCTGCCAGTAGAAATTATCCGACACCACGGCATCGTGACTGTCGGTGAGCTTCAGTACCACCAGCACCACACCGTCCCGGGCCAGCAGCGGCGTAAGGTTGAGCGGCTCGAGCGTGGTGGTGGCGTTGGCCGCGGCGTCGACTCGATCGATGCGCTCGAGCAGCAGACGGTTGTCCAGCGACAGCACGCGGCTGTACAGACGCAGTGACCGGCGCGCCTGGCGCGTTGTATTGACCACCGCGAGCCGGAAGTCGGGCAGATTCATCTGCGCGTGCAGCGGTTCGCAGGCCTTGGCGACCGCGTAATAGGCCGCCGGCGTGTCGTAGTCGGAGCTGTAGATCTGCCACTCGTTGCTCGGCCACGCAGGATGCGTCATCCACAGCAGCCGGCCGCTGTTGCGCGTCCAAAGATGGGCCTG
>Ga0302311_10008199_pt1 | contig 10542 bp, 9 predicted proteins | sample III_Palsa_N1_3_FD_200449 | JGI IMG/M metagenome (GOLD analysis project Ga0302311, IMG submission 200449) | Peat permafrost microbial communities from Stordalen Mire near Abisko, Sweden - III_Palsa_N1_3 | ecosystem: Environmental > Terrestrial > Soil > Palsa > Peat permafrost | place: Sweden...
TCTTCATCCTCAACTCCGACGAGAACGACGGCCTGTTCGACCATGTGGTCCCGCCCACCGCCCCGGCGGGCACGGCGGGCGAGTACATCGGCGGGCTGCCCATCGGCGGCGGCTTCCGGGTGCCGTGCATCATCATCTCGCCCTGGACCGTCGGCGGCTGGGTCGCCAGCGAGGCCTTCGACCACACCTCGGTGCTGCAGTTCCTGGAGTCCTTCACCGGGGTGACCGAGACCAACATCACCGACTGGCGCCGCTCCACCTTCGGTGACCTGACCTCGGCGTTCCAGTTCAACCGGCGCCCGGCCCGCCACGCGCCGAGCCTGCCCCCGACCGCGGCTCAGCTGGCCCTGGCCGAGCAGGAGGTCGCGACGCTCCCCGCACCCACCCTGCCCGGAGCCGACCAGAGCTTCCCGCACCAGGAGCGCGGACACCGCCACCAGGTGCCCCGGGGGTGATCCCCGACCCGGGGTGGGCGTCCGTCCCGCGCATGCCCACCCCGGGAGTCCCCGGCCCCCGCGTCAGCGGGGCCACTCCCCCGGCCGGTCCGCCCAGTGCACCTGCTCCGGGTCGTTGAGGTCGATCTCGGGGAACACGCGCCGCACCCGCCGCTCGAACTCCCTCCCGTCCATCGGCTCCCAGCCGACCCCCATCAGCCGGACGAGTCGGAACCGGCTGTCGGAGTGGAAACCGGCAATCTCGACCAGGTGGTACTCGGGTTCCTGGTCCATACTGTCGTCCATCACGCCTGCCGACCGTCGAGAAGGCGCACGGCGTCCTCGGTCCGGTCCCAGCGCCCCGGGGGAACACCGAACTCGTCCATGATCTGCTGAACGTCGGCGTGCGTCGCCACCGGCCTGGGGCCGTTCACCGGATGCATCTGCCGGTCGTAGACCTGAGCGAGCACGGCTTCGCCCTGCGACCAGACAGCGATCTGAAAGCCCTCGTCAGGCGTACTCATACACTCCATGATCCACCCGGCCCCCCGGACCGGCAAGGCGTCCCGCAGCACGCCGCCGAGGGCGCGCACCCAGGTCTCTCTACCGTGCCAGTGCGCGCCTGCGATCAGGCTACGCCGTACACGACTGGCCTGTCCCGCGACTGCCCGACCACGCGGTCCGACCGGCGTCCGCCGACGCCTCGCGCGCCCCCGACCGACCAGAATGACCGGATCGAGCGCCCCTTTCGCCCATTCGGTCGAGCGAAGTGCTCGCGCTCGGGCGGCCCGCTCCAGCACAATCAGCTGACCGTGATCCGCGGACCGGCCGGAGCAGCGCTGCTCCGTACCTGTAGAGGGGGGATGCCCGATGGCACGCCTGATGTACGACGCGGTGACCGTGGCCGATCTCCCCGCGGACTCCACGATGGTCGCCGGCTATGCGGACGGCCTCTATGCCAACATGCCCGCCCTGGCCGCCCGCTTCCCGAACGCCCTGCGCGTGTCGATCGCGGTGACGGCCTCACTCGACGACGCCCAGGTCCTCGACGTCGAGAACGGCAACGCGACCCCGGCCGAGGCGCCCGGCTGGGTGCTGATGCGCCGCCGCAGCGGTGCCGACCCCAGCGTCTACTGCGACGCCTCGACCTGGCCCGCGGTGCAGGAGGCCTTCACGGCCGCAGGCGTGGCCCCACCCCACTACTGGATCGCCTCCTACGACGGCGACCCCGCGATCCCGGCCGGCGCCGTCGCCCATCAGTACGCGAGCAACAGCAGCTACGACACCAGCTCCGTGGCCGAGTACTGGCCCGGCGTGGACCCCACCCCGGAGGATGACATGCCCCTGACCACAGCCGACGCCGAACTCGTGGTCAGCACCCTGCTCAACAGCGTGCTGCCGGACGTGGGCGTCACCAACCCGGACGGCTCCCCCGCCACCCGCACCGTCGCCGAGTACTTCGAGTACCTCGACTCCCACTACCGCGCGCTGGCAGCCCAGAACACCGCCCTGGCGGCACAGGTCACCGCCCTGTCAGCGACGGTCGCCGCCGTGGAGGCGGCCCTGACCTCCACCGGACACGCCGCAACCCCCACTGCACCCGCACCCGCACCCGCGAGCAGCTGAAGCCCCCACCCGACCACCGCCGATCACAGCCAGTAACAACCGGTCGCACCAGGACTCATCCAGCTCTCAGACAGATCCCACACCCCTCTCAGCGCCGACACCGACGCTGAGATCGGTGGCATACGGCGCAATTCGCCCTCAGGGTTGGCCGCTGCCCCCCGATGGAAGGATCAACGCGTGGGGAAACCAGTGTCAGGCAGCCGGACAGACCGTTTGCGTGCCGCACGCCGGACACGACGCAAGGCGGTCCTCGCCGCGACCACGGGGCTGGCGGTCGGCCTGGGCATACTCTTCAGCACCAGCAGCACCGCCGACACCCGGCTGCTCCACATCCTGGACGCCGCCAAACGCGAACCGGTACGCACCACCACGACGGCCGCCTCCCCACGGACGAAGGCAGCGACGTCGCACTCCGGCACCACCGCGTCCCCCTCGGCCAAACCCCATGCCCCGGCCTCGGCATCCGCCTCCGCCTCGGCCCCCGCGCTGAGCGCCGCCGCAGTGGCCGCCCCGGCGCAGGAGCCACCCGTGACCAGCATCGGCGACTCCGAGACCCTCGCCCAGGACCAGCAGCCCAGCCAGGTCGGAGCGCTCTTCTCCGGAAGCGTGACGGGCAGCCACTACTGCACCGCGAGCGTGGTCGACAGCCCCGCCGGGGACATCATCGTGGCCGCCGCCCACTGCCTGACCGCCGGTCCCGACAGCTCCAATGTCTTCGTCCCCGCCTACCGCGACGGCTCGGCCCCCTACGGCGTCTGGCACCTGGAGGACGTCATCGAGTCCTCGGCCTGGACCAACGACCAGGACCCCGACGACGATGTCGCCTTCGCCGTGGTCAGCCCGCTCAACGGGCGCTCCCTGGAGTCCGTGGTCGGCTCCTACACCCTGGACACCGACGGCGTCAGCAGCACCCAGGTCCAGCTGACCGGCTACCCCGAGGACAGCAACGAGCCGATCAGCTGCTCCGGCGACAGCAGCGGGTACTCCGCGACCCAGCTGGAGGTGTACTGCACCAACTACACCAGCGGGACCAGCGGCAGCGGATGGATCGCCGACTACGACCCCACGACCGGCACCGGCTCACTGGTGGGGGTGATCGGCGGCTACGAGGCCGGCGGCGACACCCCCGACGTCTCCTACAGCCCTCTGTTCGGCTCCGACGTACGCGCCCTCTACGACCAGGCGATCGGCGTCGCCGGCTGACGCCCCCGGCCCACCGCGTGAAGAGGCCCGCCGGAAAACCGGCGGGCCTCTTCACGCGGTGCAGCGAGTACAGCAGATACAGCTGGGGCGGATCAGACCTGGTCGGCCTTCTCCAGCGCCGCGCAGCAGGTGTTGACCAGCAGGCGGGTCACCACGTAGGGGTCGACGTTCGCGTTGGGGCGACGGTCCTCGATGTAGCCCTTCTTCTCGACCTCGACCTGCCACGGGATGCGCACCGAGGCGCCGCGGTCGGACACGCCGTAGCTGTAGACGTCCCACGGGGCGGTCTCGTGCAGGCCGGTCAGGCGGTCCTGGATGCCGAAGCCGTACTGCGACACGTGCTCCAGCACCTTGTCCTGGTCCGCGCCGAGCGACTCGCAGGCGGTGATGATGGCGTCGTAGCCCTCACGCATGGCCTTGGTGGAGAAGTTGGTGTGCGCGCCCGCACCGTTACAGTCACCCTTCACCGGCTTGGCGTCCAGCGTCGCGTTGACGTCGAACTCCTCGGCGGTGCGGTAGAGCAGCCAGCGGGCGATCCACAGGTGGTCCGAGGCGGTCAGCGCGTCCACGGGGCCGATCTGGAACTCCCACTGGCCGGGCATGACCTCGGCGTTGATGCCGCAGATGGCCAGACCGGCCTCGATGCAGCGGTCCAGGTGGAGCTCGACGATGTCGCGGCCGAAGACCTCGTCCGCGCCGACACCGCAGTAGTAGCCGCCCTGGGCGGCGGGGAAGCCGGCCACCGGGAAGCCGAGGGGGCGCTCGCCCTTGAAGAAGGTGTACTCCTGCTCGATACCGAAGATCGACTCCTGCGCCGCGAACTGCTCGGCGATGGGACGCAGCAGCGCGCGGGTGTTCGACTCGTGAGCCGTGCCGTCCGTGTTGAAGACCTCGCACAGGACGAGGACGTTGTCGCCGCCGCGGATCGGGTCGGGGCAGGAGAAGACCGGCTTGAGCACGCGGTCCGAGGCGTGGCCCTCGGCCTGGTTGGTGCTGGAGCCGTCGAAGCCCCACGTGGGAAGCTCGGCGCCGTCGGCCAGGACCCGGGTCTTCGAACGAAGCTTGGCGGTCGGCTCGGTGCCGTCGATCCAGATGTACTCAGCCTTGAAGCTCACGGGCGGAATCCTCGCAGTGGGGTGGGAACGAAGCGGTAGTGCGGCGCGGTGCTCCGCGTCACTGGGGAGGTCCGCTGTCCTGATGTTCAGGAGGATCACAGGCCGCAATTTCCCATCTGTTGCCCATGTGTGAACGGCAGGTTAACCGGCCTGGATAGTGCCACACATCACACTCAGCCATCGCCGCAGTTCAGGGCCCGCGCCCACCCCACCGCGCCTCAGTCCCGGGTAAACACCAGCGACACGTTGTGTCCTCCGAACCCGAAGGAGTTGGACACTGCGGCGTCCCACGCCCCCCGGCGCCTGGTTCCGCGCACCAGATCCAGCTTGATCTCGGGATCGGGCCGCTCGAGGTTGAGGATCGCCGGCACGCACCCGTCACGCAGCGCCAGCACCGCGGCCGCAGCCCCCAGCGCACCCGCCGCGCCCAGCAGGTGACCGGTCATGGACTTGGTCGCGGTGACCACCGGATGCGTGCCCACAGCGGTGGCGATGGCCTCGGCCTCGACCACGTCACCCGACGGCGTGGACGTCGCATGGGCATGGACGTGGCCCACGTCCAGCCCGGTGAGCCCGGCCTCCGCCAAGGCCTGGCGCATGGCCCGAACCTGGCCGTCGGCATCCGACGCGGTGATGTGGACCGCGCTGGAGGTGATCCCGGCCCCGGCGAGCAGCGCGTGGACCGGCGCCGAGCGGGCCCGCGCCAGATCCGCCCGCTCCAGCACCAGCACGGTCGCGCCCTCCCCCAGGACGAAACCGTCCCGGTCCAGATCGAACGGCCGCGAGGCCGCGCCAGGATCGTCATTGCGCGTCGACAGGGCCTTCATCTGGGCGAACGCGGCCAGAGGCAGCGGAAGGACACACGCCTCGGTACCGCCCGCGACTACCACGTCCGCGCGTCCGAGCCTGATCAGGTCCAGGCCCATCGCGATGGCCTCGGCCCCGGAACAGCACGCACTCACCGGCGTCCGCGCCCCGCCACGTGCCCCGAGGTCGATGCTGACCCAGGCCGCAGGACCATTGGGCATCAGCATCGTCACCGTGTGCGGGGACACCTTCCGCGGTCCCGACTCCTCCAGGATGTCGTCCTGGGCCAGCAGCGATCCGGTCCCGCCGATACCCGTACCGATGACCACCGCCAGGCGCTCGGGGTCCACCTCCGGCCGCCCGGCGTGGGCCCAGGCCTCACGCGCGGTCACCAGGGCGAGCTGCTCACACCGGTCGAGCCGCCGGGCCTCGACCCGGGAGAGCACGTCGGTCGGTTCAACAGCCAGACGGCCCGCGATCCGCGCGGGCAGCTGCCCGGCCCACTCCTCCGCGAGCACGGACACACCAGACCGCCCGGCGAGCATGGACTCCCAGGTGGTCGCCATGTCCCCGCCCACGGGGGTGCTGGCCCCCAACCCGGTCACCGCAACCTCGATCGTCCCCGCCCTCGTCCTCGTCCCGCTCGCCATGGCCGCGCTCCCGTCTCCACCAACCAGAGGAATCGAACCAACCGGTGCGGAGACTCACTCCGCCTGACTCCGGCTCAGTTCCCGACTGAGATAGAGCCTGACATGCCCATACGTCCGCACACAGGCACGGTGATCCACCGAATCGCCCCGCTACGACTTGTATGAAGTCCACAGTCCACGCGCTGCCCCGTCAACCGCCCGGCACGATGTCGATCCGGTCGGAGCCGACGGATTCGACCTCCGCCGATCCGGCACTCGCCGCAGCCAGCCAGGTCTCGAAGGCAGCCTGTTCGCGCTCCGGGACGCCCACCCGAATGCACACGGCAGAGCCGGTGTAGGACACATCGCGGATCACATGCCCGGCAGCGCGCACGTCGTTCTCCAGCCGCCCGGCCCGGGTGTGGTCGGTGGTGACGTCCAACAGCGCCACGAGCTGCCGTTCCACCACCACGGCCTCGTCCAGCGCCGCCGACACCGCCCCGCCGTAAGCCCGCACCAGTCCGCCCGCGCCCAGCAGCACTCCGCCGAAGTACCGCGTCACCACCGCGACCGTGTCGGTGAGCCCGCGCCGCCGCAGAACCTCCAGCATCGGAGCGCCGGCCGTCCCGGCAGGCTCGGCATCGTCATTGGATCGCTCACGACGAGGCTGGTCGCCCACGATGAAGGCCGTGCAGTTGTGCCGGGCGTCCCAGTGCTGCTTCCGCACCGAGGCGATGAACGCCTGAGCCTCACCCTCGTCCTCAACCCGCCCCACGGAGCAGATGAAACGGGACTTCTTCACTTCGATCTCATGCATGACCGGGCCCTTGACCGTCAGATAGGGCACCTGGTGCGACGACATTCCCGAGTTCTCCGTCCATGGCCTGATGGCCTCATGGCCTCCGCTCAGAAGCCCTTCCTGGTCAGCGTATGCGCTCGAGGCGGATCAACTAGTCTCGGTCCTCATGGATCTCACTGAGGCAGAGACATACGCGGCAACCTGGGCCGCCGACTGGAACTCCCACGACCCGGACCGCATCCTCGCCCACTACACCGAGGACGTGACCTGGGCCTCCCCCGGTATCGTCCGCTACACCGGCGACAGCACAGGCGAGCTGCACGGCAAGGCGGCCCTGCGCGAGTACTTCGCGACCGCGATGAAGCAGCTGCCCGACCTCCACTTCGTCGTCGAGCACGTACGAGCAAGCGTCAACTCCATCGTGATCGGCTACCGCAACGAGCAAGGCCGCGAGGTGAGCGAGGTCCTGACCTTCAAAGACGGCCTCATCACCCAAGGCTTCGGCGCCTACGGCCCAGCCCCCCAGCCATAGCCCTCCGCCCCCAGCGCGCGCCCGCACAACCCACACCGCGGCAAGGCATCGCCGAGGAGCGGTAGTGCTCGATCCCACCGCTGCCAAGCCCGGGCCAGTCGCCCCCGCCCCCCTGCTCGGCTCCGCCTCGCGGCAACAGGAACAGGCAGCCGGGTGGCTACAGGACGCCCCGCCAGCCGGCGGCCCTGGGGCCGGCACGCCCGGTGGCGCGCAACGGCACTCTCCGTGCCGCGTGCACCGCACCGTCTCGCGGCTCCGCCGCAAAGCGCCAACAACGGGGAGGGAGCGAGGCCGGGCTCGACGGGCGGAGTGGCGGCGGGTGGCTCCCGTGCAGAAACGCTTCTTCTCGCTGCACGGCCGTCGGTCGAGGCGGGTATCGGCGGCCCGGGCGTCCACCGCGCTGCGCCGGGGGTGGTGCGGGAAACCGGGGGTCTGTTGATTAATTATTGCCCCTATCGTGGTGGGGTGGTCGTCGGTCTGGTAGGGGGTTGGGTGTGACGGATCGGGATGTGGTGCTGCGGGGTAAGTTCGAGGGCCTGCGAGGGGAGTTGAACGAGCGTCAGTGGCGGTTGCTGCTGGCGCGTGAGGCGCTGGCGCTGGGCCGTGGGGGGATCGTGGCGGTGGCGCGGGCCTCGGGGGCTTCGCGCCGGACCGTGTCGCGGGGGATCGCGGAACTCGAGGAGGACCGTCCGCCCGCCCCGGGGCGGGTGCGGCGCGCGGGCGCCGGGCGCCGGCGGGCCGAGGACCGGGACCCGGCCCTGCTGGACGCGCTGGCCCGGCTGGTCGACCCGGGCGAGATGGGCGACCCGATGCGGGTGCTGCGGTGGACGGTCCGCTCGACCAGGCAACTGGCCCGGGACCTGGCCGCACTGGGCCACCGGGTCGAGCACAACACGGTGGCCAGGCTACTGAAGCAGCAGGGGTTCAGCCTGCAGGGCACCGCGCGGGTCCTGGCGGGCTCCTCGCACCCGGACCGCAACGCCCAGTTCGAGTACATCGCCGCCCGGGCCGCGGACTTCCTCGGGGCCGGCTGCCCGGTGATCAGCGTGGACACCAAGAAGAAGGAGGACATCGGCGCCTTCGCCCGCCCCGGGACCACCTGGCGCACGGCCGGCGACCCGGTGAAGGTCCTGGACCACGACTTCTCCTCCGCCGCGCAGGGCAAGGCGATCCCCTACGGGATCTACGACGTGGGCGCGAACGCCGGCTACGTGGTGGTGGGCACCGACCACGACACCGCCGCGTTCGCGGTCGCCGCCATCCGCTCGTGGTGGCACACCCGGGGCAAGGACGCCTACCCGCACGCCGACCGACTGCTGATCACCGCCGACGGGGGCGGCTCCAACGGCACCCGCGTGCGCGCCTGGAAAGCCGAACTGGCCCACCTGGCCGCCGAGACCGGACTGGCGATCCACGTCAGCCACATGCCCCCGGGCACATCGAAGTGGAACAAGGTCGAGCACCGCCTGTTCTCCTTCATCACCATGACCTGGGCCGGCCGTCCCCTGACCAGCTACGACGTCGCCCTCAACCTGATCGGGGCCACCACCAACCAGGGCGGACTGACCGTCACCGCCCACCTGGACACCGACCGCTACCCCACCGGCATCGAGATCACCGACGCCCACCTGGCCGCCCTGGCCATCGAACCCCACGACTTCCACGGCGAGTGGAACTACACCCTGCCACCGCGCCCCGGCACCCCTCCCCCACCCCGGCACGCACCCCCCGGCACCCGCCAACGCGCCCACCGCGCCAACCACGGCACACCCCGCACACCCCGCACACCCCCGCCACCCGACAGCGCCGTCACCCTCGCCGCCTCCGACCCCCGCGCCGCCCTGCTCACCCACCCCGCCCTGACCGGCATGGACCGCACCGCCCTCGACACCCTCGCCACCACCCTGCACGCCCACCGCCCACCCACCACCCGCAACCACCCGCCCAGACTCCCCTTCCACGAACAACTCTGGGCCACCGTCCTGCACGAAGCCGGCCTCGCCACCACCCTCATCGCCGAACTCCTCGGCACCAACGACACCACCACCAAACGCGCCTACACCACCATCCGCCCCCTCCTGCACCAACACGGCCACCCCATCACCCCCCTGCCCCACCCCCTCCGCCACACCACCGACCTCACCCACCACCTCACCAACACGCGCCAATAAAAAATCAACAAGCCCCCGGTTTGCCCGCCCCGGCCCCGGTGCCGGGTGAAACGTTTCTGCGCGCCCCCGCCACGCCGGGCGTGGAGCCCTTCGCGCACGCCCTTGGCCCTGCTCCTGCTCGTTGTTGGCGCTGTGCGGCGGAGCCGCGAGTCGGTGGGTCAGGTCGCGGCACGGACGCGTGCCGTTGCCCGCCCAGCGCCCAGCGCCCAGGGTCAGCGTGCGGCGTACATGGCCTCGATCTCGGCGTCGAAGTCCTTCAGGACGACCGCGCGCTTGAGCTTCAGGGACGGGGTGATGTGGCCGGACTCCTCGGAGAGGACGGTGTCGAGGATGTGGAACTTCTTCACGGCCTCGGCGTGGGACACCGCCGCGTTGCCGTCGTCGATCGCGCTCTGGACGGCGGCCAGCAGGTCCTCGTCCTTGAGGAGGGAGGCGAGGTCGGCGTCGGCGGGCTTGTTGTTGAGCTTCTTCCAGACCGGGAAGAACTCGGGGTCGATGGTGATCAGACAGGCGATGAACGGCCTGCGGTCGCCGACGACCATGCACTCGCCGATCAGCGGGTGGGCCCGGATGCGGTCCTCGATCACGGCGGGGGCGACGTTCTTGCCGCCCGCCGTGACAATGATCTCCTTCTTGCGGCCGGTGATCGTGAGGTAGCCGTCCGCGTCCAGCCGGCCGACGTCGCCGGTGGAGAACCAGCCGTCCTGCAGCGCCTCGGCGGTGGCGGTGGGGTTCTCCCAGTAGCCGGTGAACACCTGCGGGCCCTTGAGGAGCACCTCGCCGTCGTCCGCGATGCGGATGGCCGAGCCCGGCAGGGGCTGGCCGACGCTGCCGATGCGCGGCTCGTCGTGCGGGTTGAAGGCCGTGGCCGCGCAGGTCTCGGTGAGGCCGTAGCCCTCCAGGACGGTGAAGCCGACGCCCCGGAAGAAGTGGCCCAGGCGCTCGCCCAGCGGTGCGCCGCCGGAGATCGCGTGGGTCGCCCGGCCGCCGAGGGCAGCCCGCAGCTTGCTGTAGACGAGGCGGTCGAAGACCTTGTGCTGGAGCTTGAGGGTGAAGGGGGCAGCGCCCTTGTCGAGGGAGCGGCTGTAGGCGATGGCCACGTCGGCGGCGCGGTCGAAGATCTTGCCCTTGCCCTCGGCCTGGGCCTTGGCGCGGGCCGAGTTGTAGACCTTCTCGAAGACCCGGGGGACGCCGAGGATCAGGGTCGGTCTGAAGGCGGCCAGCTC
>Ga0302311_10008201_pt1 | contig 10540 bp, 15 predicted proteins | sample III_Palsa_N1_3_FD_200449 | JGI IMG/M metagenome (GOLD analysis project Ga0302311, IMG submission 200449) | Peat permafrost microbial communities from Stordalen Mire near Abisko, Sweden - III_Palsa_N1_3 | ecosystem: Environmental > Terrestrial > Soil > Palsa > Peat permafrost | place: Sweden...
AGAACTCGAAAAGATCGTCACCCGCGGCGCCCGTGTGCTCAAGATCGGCATGACGCCCGACGGTGCCAACGAAATCGCCCGCCGTGCCCGCGGCACGCCGCGCATCGCCGGCCGTCTGCTGCGGCGGGTGCGGGATTTTGCGTCCGCGGCGGACGCCGCCTCGATCGACCGCGCCATCGCCGACAACGCGCTGAGCGCGCTTGAAGTCGACGCCGCCGGGCTTGACGCCATGGACCGGCGCTATCTCACCACCATCGCGATGAATTACGGCGGCGGTCCGGTCGGCGTGGAAACCATGGCGGCGGCACTGTCGGAGCCGCGCGACGCGATCGAGGATATTATCGAGCCGTTCCTGATCCAGTGCGGCTATCTGCAGCGCACCCCGCGCGGCCGGCTGTTGACCTCGCATGCGTTCCGCCATCTCGGTCTCGCCGAACCCGCGCGCGATCCGGCGCAGTTTGGCTTGTTCGGGCAAGGTGAGGACGACTGATGGAAACCGGCACGATCAGGGTTGTTGCGGCACTGATACGCGATGCTGCGGGCCGGGTGCTGCTGGTGCGCAAGCGCGGAACCTCGGCCTTCATGCAGCCCGGCGGCAAGCGCGATCCCAGCGAAGACGACATGACGGCGCTGGCGCGCGAGATCGCGGAGGAGCTTGGTTGCTGCATGGTCCGCGACTCGATCCAGCCGCTCGGCGAGTTCGATGCCGTCGCGGCCAATGAGCCGGGCTGGCGGGTCCACGCTTGTCTGTACGGGATCGACGTGACCGGCGATATCGTGCCGAACCGCGAGATCGATGAGATGATCTGGATCGACCCGGTTGCGCCGCCCGATATCCCGCTGGCGCCGTTAACGCGCGACCATGTCCTGCCGTTGGCCTGGCGGCGATGACTGACGCGCACTGCTGACTTTCTGCACAAACGCACCCCAATTCAGCTGCAATCCCTGACTAAAAAGTGGATGCATCACGATTAACCATTTCATGATCTCACGCCGTCATTTTTTGCGCTTCCTTGCAGGTCTCGGCGCATTCGGTGCGTCAACTACGGCATACGGGGTCGGCATTGAGCCTATGCTGCGGCTTCGGGTCGCGCGGTATGATATCCAGCCGCCGCAATGGCCCGCCGATTTCCAGCTCAAGATCGCCGTCATCGCCGATCTTCATGCCTGCGATCCCTGGATGACGCTGGAGCACGTCGAGGCGATCGTCGATCGCACCAATGCGCTCAACGCGGATATCATCGTCATGCTGGGCGATTACGTGGCCGGGCATCGCCAGGTGACGCGTTTCATTCCAGCCACCGAATGGGCGCCCGTGCTTTCCGGATTGAAGGCGCCGCTCGGCGTCCATGCGATTCTCGGCAATCACGACTGGTGGGAAGACAATATCGTGCAGCGTGCGGGGCAGGGGTCGACGCGGGCGCGGCAGGCGCTCGAAGCTGCGGGAATTCCAGTTTACGAAAATGACGCCAGGCGCCTGACCAAGGACAATCACGCGTTCTGGCTGGCCGGGCTTGGCGATCAACTGGCGTATCTTCCGGCCAGCCGCTTCCGGCCGGTGCGGCGCATCGGTGTCGATGATCTTGCCGCCACACTTGGAAAGGTCACCGACGATGCGCCGGTCATCTTGCTGGCGCACGAGCCCGATGTCGCGATGCGTGTACCGGCGCGGGTCGCGTTGCAGCTCTCGGGGCATACCCATGGCGGCCAGGTGCGATTGTTCGGATGGTCGCCGGTGGTGCCGTCGCGTTATGGAAACCGGCTGGCCTATGGCCACACGCGGGTTAACTGCGACGTCATTGTCTCCGGCGGTCTCGGCTGCAGCTTCTTGCCGTTCCGTCTCGGCGTCCCGCCCGAAATCGTGCTGGTGACGCTGGGCGGACCCCCTTCCGCCATTTCGTAGGCCGTCAGGATCGCGGCCACGCTTGCGCGCTGGCCGATTTTGCGCAAGACGATGGCCTTGCGAGGCGATCGAGGGGCCGGAAGTGACAACAACCCATCTTGACGGCGTGATCCGCGATGGCCGCCATCACATGCAGATCCGGGTCTATTACGAGGACACCGATTTTTCCGGCATCGTCTATCACGCCAATTATCTGCGCTTCATGGAGCGCGGACGGACCAATCATCTGCGGCTGATGGGCGCGGAGCAGCACACATTGTTTGCCGAAGCGCAGGCGCAAACGCCGGGCTTCGCCTTCGTGGTGCGTTCGATGCAGATCGACTACCTCAAGCCCGCGCGCATGGATGACGTGCTCGACGTGGTGACGTGGCCGGTGATGGTGAAGGGCGCCTCGATCACGCTGGCGCAGGAGGTGCGGCGCGGCGAACACGTATTGGTGAAAGCGCAGGTCCGTGTCGCCTTCATCAGCGAGGGCAGGGCGCAGCCGATTCCGAAAGCGCTGCGAATCCTGATGAAGGCCGATCAGGTTTAGCTATCGGGCGATAGGCAACGCACCATCGACTCACGGCATGATGGCGCTACATTGTCGGCCACACCCGAAGCCGAGGCCCGCGATGTCACGTCCCCCGTTTCCGCCGTTCACCCGAGAGACCGCCGCCCAGAAGGCCCGCATGGCCGAAGACGCCTGGAATTCGCGCGATCCCGAGCGCGTCGCGCTGGCCTATACGCAGGACAGCTGCTGGCGTAACCGCTCCGAATTCTTTGAAGGCCGAGCCGCGATCGTGGCGTTTCTCGCCCGCAAATGGAGCCGGGAACACGAGTATCGCCTGATCAAGGATCTCTGGGCGTTCGACGGCAACCGCATCGCGGTGCGGTTTCAATATGAGTGGCATGACGATGCCGGGCAGTGGCATCGCTCCTACGGCAATGAGCAATGGGAATTCGACGCGGCCGGCCTGATGCGCCGCCGCGAAGCCAGCATCAACGATATCGCCATCGCGGAAAAAGATCGCCGCTTCCACTGGAGCGCGCCGGGGCCGAGACCGGCGGATGTTGCGGGACTGGGCGAGAGCCCGTTTTGACGGATGTACCGTCCTTGTGTTCGTCTAGAACGCCACGCCGATACGAATTCCGCGGCGCCAAACGATGTGGCTTTTCTTTCTGACGCCGCCATAGTGGAATTCGAAACGGTCCGGCACCGCGCCCAGGCCGTAGATGTCGAGACAGGCGCCGCCGGCGGAATAGTCGACGACCCTGCAGGTCATGGCCGGCAATTTCGGGCCGACAATGATCTGGCCTGTCCGGGACATCTGCCCCGACGGCGCTACTCTTTTGTACAATCGCGGCTGTGTCATCTGCTGGCTCCGGCGCGTCATGACCGATGCTGCCCGCGAAAGTTTGACGATCGGCATATCGCCGGGACATAAACTGAAGAAAGCTTGCGGAAAAAACGAAGTATTAAGTATGGAGCAGGGGGAAATACGTCAAATACATCGTCCTGATCGGGGCAACGGGACGCCGCCTGGCGGCGCCCCGCAGTCGGACAGGGTCTACGCCGCCGCCTTGTGGCGTGCGAGTTCGGCCTGGTACAGCTTGAACTCCTCGGCGACGGCTCTGGCGATGCTGGGGCGCGCGCGCAGGCGCTCGTAATAGGCTTTCACGGCGGGCCATTTCGCCAGTTCGATCGGCGGCGTCGCCATGGTCCAGTTGATGACCGTGACGAGATAGGCATCGGCGACGCTGAAATGGTCGAGCAGAAATTCCCGGCCTTTGAGATAGTTCTCAAGATGGTCGAGCCGCGACAGGCCTTTGCCGAGGATGTAGGTCTTCACTTCGGGCGGCGCGTTCCTGTCGAGCACGGGCACGAATAATCCCTTGTGCAGTTCGGTGCCGATGAAACACAGCCATTGATGCAACCGGCTGCGATCCATGCCTGGTGCGGTCGAGATGCCGGCCTGCGGGAAGCGGTCCGCGACATATTGCAGGATCGCGGCATTCTCGGTGAGAACGAGACCGTCATCGGTGCGCAGCGTCGGCACCAGCCCGAGCGGATTCACCTCGCGAAAATTGGAGCCGTCGTTCTGCACCACCTTGGTCCTGGGATCGACCTCGAGATAGTTGGCGTCGGCGCCGGCTTCATAAAGTGCGATGCGGGTCGCCAGCGAGCAGGCCAGCGGCGAGAAATACAGGTCCATGGGTGCCTCCTTGGCGGTTTCGGTTCGGGCTGCCGAACCGGGGTTGATTTTTATACTGTTTCGCATAATATAAATCCGGTCAAGGTATTTTTTGCGAAATGGTACAAAAGATAAAAAAGCAGCCGGCCAAAATCGATGCGACCGCCGCGCCGAAGCGCCGCGGCCGGCCGCGCGCCTATCAGCCGGAAATTGCGCTCAGCAAGGCGCTCGATCTGTTTCGCAAGGACGGTTTCGCGGCCACATCGCTCGATGATCTCAGCGCCGCCACCGGCATGAACCGGCCGAGCCTTTACGCCGCGTTCGGCGACAAGCGCGAGCTCTATATCAAGAGCTATGCGCGCTATCGCGCCGATGCGCGGGCGGCGATGATCGACATCTTCCGAGAGGAACTGCCGATCCGCGAACGGCTGCGGCGGATCTACACGGTGGCGCTCGATATCTATCTCTCCGGCGACGCCGGCCCGCGCGGCTGTTTCACGGTGATGACGGCGGCGTCCGAAGCGGTGGCCGATGACGATATCCGCGCCATGGTGCTGGAGGGCTTTTCCGAACTCGACAAGGCCTTCGCGGCCTGCTTCCGCCGCGCCAAAGAAAAGCATGAACTGCCCGACACTGCCGATCCCGTGGTGCTGGCGCAACTCGCGTCCGCGACCATCCACACCATCGCGATCCGTGCCCGCGCGCGCGTGCCGCGCAAGGAATTGGAAGCGATCGTCAGGGGCGCGATCAAGGTGATGGTCCCGTAGTCTGGGCAACGGCGCTATTCGCGCCACGCCCGAAATCGGATTCAGAAAAAATTTGGGCCGCGCTTGACACCGTCAAGGCGCTTCTGTATTTAACCTATGGGTTATTTAACCAATGAGCTAATAATGATCGATCCACTCAGCCTGACCTTCGCGGCGCTCGCCGATCCGACGCGGCGCGCGATCCTGGCGCGATTGGCGCTGGGCGAAACCTCGGTGACGGAACTCGCAGAACCCTTCGACATGAGCCTTCCGGCGATCTCGAAGCATCTCAAGGTATTGGAACATGCCGGCCTGATCTCGCGCGGACGCGAGGCGCAGTGGCGACCGTGCCGCATCGCGCCGGTCTCGTTCAAAGAGGTCGATGGCTGGCTAAGAGGCTTCCGCCGGTTCTGGGACGAGAACTTCAATCGGCTCGACGATTATCTGGAAGAATTGAAAGCCAATGAAGCGGCGAAAGCCGTGTTGCGAACCAAAGGCAACATCAAACGGAAGATTCGAGTGAAGGAGAAGCAACGTGGACGTAAAAGTGGATAAGGCCCTGAAAATCACCACACCGTCGGATCTCGAAATCGCCATGACGCGTATGTTCGACGCGCCGCGGCATCTGGTGTTCGACGCCATGACCCAGCCACAGCATGTCGGGCGCTGGTTCGGATGCGACGCGTTTACGCTCCTGATCTGTGAGATCGATCTGCGTGTCGGCGGCGGTTACCGATTCGTCATGCGGACGCCCGATGGCAGCGAGAGTACGCTGCAAGGGGTCTATCGCGAGATCGTGCGGCCCGAGCGTGTGGTGTTCGTCGAACAAATCTTGATGCCGGGATTCACAAGCCCGGAATACCAGGTCACGTCGACCTTTGACGAAATCGGTGGCGGGACCAGGCTGACGACGACCATCCTTCACAAAAGCAAGCAAGATCGCGATGGCCATCTCAATTCGGGAATCGAGAATGGTGTCGCTCCAGCCTACGACCGCCTTGCGGAAGTCGTCGCAGCGATGGCGTGATCCCGTGGCGCGCGCGGGGAGCGCGGCTTTTCGCCGCTAATACCCGCGCGCGGGATCGACCACGTTCTCCAGCGCGCCGCCGGCTTCAAAACGTTCAATCTGGCGCGCCACATATTTCGATATTTCATCGGCATCGGTGTCGGCCGCATTGTGCGGCGTCAGAACCACCTTGGGATGGGTCCAGAACGGGCTGTCGGCCGGAAGCGGCTCGATGGTGTAGACGTCGAGCGACGCGCCGCCGAGCGTGCCGTCGTCAAGGCATGCCAGAATGTCGGCCTCGTTTTGCAGCCCGCCCCGCCCCGCATTGATCAGGACCGGCGCGCCCATGGGGCTGGTCCGGTTGAGCCTTGCGAACAATCCGCGATCGAGAATGTGTCTTGTATCGGGCGTGAGCGGCAGCAGGCAAACCAGGATGTCGGTCGCCTGCAGAAACGCATCGATCTCCGCGTTGCCGTGAAAGCATTCGATGCCGGCGATTTGCTTCGCATTTCTGCTCCAGCCGCACACGCGAAAGCCAGGCTGCCGGAGCGCCTCGGCCGCGCTGGTTCCGAGCGTACCGAGACCCATGATCCCGACCGAGATCGCGCCCGCCGGCCATTGAACCCTCGGCGCCCAGCGTTTTTCCCGCTGGCAGGCGCGCAGGTAAGGTTCCTGCCGATGATGCATCAGCACATGAAGCACGACATATTCCGTCATCCGGGAGGTGAGATCGTCGACCGCGACGCGAACCAGCGGCACCCTGGGCAGGCTGGTATCCGCCATCAGCGCGTCGACGCCGGCGCCCAGATTGAAGATGACGCGCAGATTTGGAAATGCCGCCAGCTCGCCCTGGGCCGGCTTCCAGACCGCGGCGTAGTGGATTTCGGCGGGGTCGCAATCGGCATTGGGCAGCAGCCGGACCGGCCGGTCGCCGCACACCTCGTCAAACCGGCGCTTCCAGCGTTCCGCCGACCAGTTTTCAGTCCCGCCATGCACCAGCAGAGCGAGCGCGCCTTTGTTCATCGGATTTTCGCCTTATAATCGCAGATTGCAGGCGACATTACCGGCCCAGGCCGAGCGTGCAAAATATTTCCGATTGACTGTCGGCTTCGGGGATATTCGTTCGTCTTCCAGTCAAAACAGGGGCTTTTACACATGCTCTATGCCATCCTCTGCTACCACGACGAGGACTTCGTCGGTTCCTGGACCCGTGAACAGGACGCCGTCGTCATGCAGAAACTTAGCGTCGTACAGGACAAATTGGCCAAACAGGGCCGGCTCGGTCCGGTGGCGCGGCTATTGCCGACGACCTCGGCGACGACGTTGCGGAAAGAAGATCCGCCGCTGGTGCTCGATGGCCCCTATGCCGAGACCAAGGAACAACTGCTCGGTTTCTACGTCGTCGATTGCAGGAATCTCGACGAGGCCCTCGATTTCGCGCGCGAACTCGGCGCCGTCAATCCCGGCGGGGCCTACGAAATTCGTCCCGTCGGGGTGTTCATGCCCGGGAGCATTCCGGCGTGACCGATACCGCCTGGATCGACGCCGCGCTGACCTCGGCGCGTCCCCAGGCGGTCGGTGCGCTGCTGCGTTATTTCCGCAATCTCGATACCGCCGAGGAAGCCTTCCAGAACGCCTGCCTGCGCGCGCTGCAGAACTGGCCGCAACACGGTCCGCCACGCAATCCGGCGGCATGGCTGATCATGGTCGGACGCAATGTCGCGATCGATGAAGTGCGCCGCCATCGCAGGCAGGACCCGCTGCCCGGGGACGAGGCGATCTCCGATCTCGACGACGCCGAGGACGCGCTGGCCGAGCGGCTCGACGGCTCGCATTATCGCGACGACATCCTGCGGCTGCTGTTCATCTGCTGCCATCCCGATTTGCCGGCGACCCAGCAGATCGCGCTGGCGCTGCGCATCGTGTCGGGGCTGACGGTAAAGCAGATCGCACGCGCGTTCCTGGTCGGCGAAGCCGCGATGGAGCAGCGTATCACCCGCGCCAAGGCGCGCGTGGCCGATGCCGGCATGCCGTTCGAGACCCCGGGCGCGGTGGAGCGCGCCGAGCGGCTCTCCGCCGTCGCCGCGATGATCTACCTGATCTTCAACGAAGGCTATTCCGCCAGCGGCGATACGCTTGAGGCTCGCGCGCCGCTGTGCGAGGAAGCCATCCGCCTGGCGCGGCTGCTGTTGCGGCTGTTCCAGAGCGAGCCCGAGATCATGGGCCTGACCGCGCTATTGCTGCTGCAGCATGCCCGTTCCGCAGCGCGCTTCGATGCCGAGGGCGCCTTGGTACTGCTCGACGATCAGGATCGCTCGCTGTGGAACCAGAAGATGATCGCCGAGGGCCTGGCGCTGATCGACAAGGCGATGCGGCACCGGCAAAGCGGCCCATATCAGGTTCAGGCGGCGATCGCGGCCTTGCATGCCCGCGCCGCAAAGCCCGAAGACACCGACTGGACCCAGATCGATCTGCTCTATGGGGCGCTGGAAATCATGCAGCCGTCGCCGGTGGTCACGCTCAACCGCGCCGTCGCGGTGTCCAAGGTGCGCGGCGCAGAAGCGGCGCTGGACATGATCGAGCCGCTCGGGCCGCGGCTTTCGAATTATTTCCATTTCTTTGGCGTGCGCGGTGCGTTCCTGATGCAGCTTAACCGCAATGAAGAGGCGCGCGTGGCATTCGACCGCGCCATCGCGCTGGCCAACACCTCCGCGGAAGCCGCCCACATCCGGATGCACCTCGACCGGCTGATCCGCGACAGCGCCCCAAGCGGGTCCGGTATCCCGAAAAAATAATCGGTTCCCTGTCGGATCAGGCCCGCCTCGTTCGTCTCTAAGGCATGACAGGCTGCTGAAGAGGGACGAGCGATGAACATGCAAACCATCCAGGTTTTTTTCCTGCTGTTCGACGTTATCATCAAGCTGGCGTCATGGCGGATGGTCACGGAAACGATGGGTCGGATCGGCTATGGTATGAGCAAAAGTCTTGCGCGCAGCCTGCGCGCGTTTGTGCCGCAGCGGAATTGATCGGCCTGACGGATAATAACGAAGCGGGGTGTCCCATGGTTGAGATCATTGCCATCATCGCCGTCGTGCTTGCGATTGCCATTGCAGTCGTGCTCATTCTCGCGGTGGCCAAACCGGACAGGTTCAGTGTCCAGCGTGGAGCCGTCATCAGCGCGCCGCCGGAAAAAATATTTTCTCTGATCAACGACTTTCATCGATGGGGAACCTGGTCGCCCTGGGAAAGCAAGGATCCCGCGATGAAGCGTACATTCAGCGGCGCCGAAAGCGGAACAGGCGCCGTCTATGGGTGGGACGGCAACAAGAATGTCGGCTCCGGCCGCATGGAAATCCTCGATGCTGCCGCGCCTTCGAAAATCGTCATCAAGCTCGACTTCTTCAAACCGTTCGAAGGCCACAACACGGCCGAGTTCACCATGCTGCCGCAGGGCGATACCACCAGCGTCACATGGGTGATGCATGGTCCCGCGCGCTTTATATCGAAGGTGATGCAGGTGTTCATGAATTTGGACAAAATGATCGGCAAGGATTTCGAAGCCGGCCTCGCCAACCTCAAGAGACTCACCGAGAGCTGAACCGTCAAGAGATAAAACCAGGTCCCGGATGCGGACGCGGCATCCGGGGCAGTCAAACGCCCTACGCGTTGTCCGACATCACCCAAGGAGCAAGCAATGCAGATCAATCCCTATCTGTTTTATGACAGCAATTGCGAAGCGGCGTTCAAGTTCTACGAGAAGGCGCTCGGCGCCAAGATCGAGATGATGTTGAGGAACGGGGAGGCTCCGGCCGAGATGCCGACCCCGCCGGAACGCAAACACAAAATCATGCATGCCAGGATTTCGATCGAGGGCGAGATATTGATGGCGTCCGATGCGCCTCCCGACCACTTCCACAAGCCGCAGGGCTTTGCGGTCTCGCTGACGGTTAGCGACCCCGGCGAGGCCGAGCGCAAGTTCAAGGCGCTGTCCGAGGGCGGCAGCGTCAACATGCCGTTCGGCAAGACCTTCTTCTCAAAGGGCTTCGGCATGTGCGTCGATCAGTTAGGCATTCCCTGGATGGTCAATTGTCCGGCGGAGATGTGACCGCGCTTTATCGGCAGGCGGGAAAAAAAGAATGTAGGGTGGGCCAAGCCAACGGGTCGCGCGAATGCGCGCCCGATGATAAAGCGTTCCCACCATGCGACATCCGCGCGTCCGAAGACGGTGGGCACGGCGCGAGGGCGCCTTTGCCCACCCTACTGCAAGGTCGATGTTCTATCGGCACGCCGGATAAAACGCGTTGAGTTCGCGCCCGCGCAACAGCAGCAGGCGCGAAGTCAGCCCGCCGCGCTGGCGAATCCAGCCGCGTACCGGCGCGGGGTAGGCTTCCAGCACAAGTTCGGAGGCTTCCGGTTCGGCATACAGGCGGCCGCGCCGGTCGATCGACCGCGCGGCATGAAATCCAAGCACCGCCCGGCGCGTCACGCAGATGCGGTTGTTCGGCACCAGGCTCAGTACCAGCGTGCACGCCGACAGGCACGGCCCGTCGATGACGACGCGCTCGCCGGAGTCCCGCACGCGCTCGAACAGATCGAGGAACGGGCCGACCCGCCCGCCCAGGCTGCCGAGAATACGAACCTCGGCTTGCGCCGGTGGTACAATGAGGGCGCACAAGATCATCGCGAGCCCAATGGGTCTGGCGAAAGCGGT
>Ga0302311_10008202_pt1 | contig 10540 bp, 8 predicted proteins | sample III_Palsa_N1_3_FD_200449 | JGI IMG/M metagenome (GOLD analysis project Ga0302311, IMG submission 200449) | Peat permafrost microbial communities from Stordalen Mire near Abisko, Sweden - III_Palsa_N1_3 | ecosystem: Environmental > Terrestrial > Soil > Palsa > Peat permafrost | place: Sweden...
GACGACGGACTTGGCGATCTGCGCCACCGTGCAGCCGATCGCGGCGGCGGCGTCCGCGGCGGTGCGGGTGCCCTCGGGAAATGTCGCAATGGTGTCATCGTGGCCGGCGGCCAGCAGGGCCGCGCGTACGCGCTCGACGGCGTTTTTCTCGGCCATGTTCGCTCCCGACCCCCTATATCCGGGGCGATGGAACCCCTCGCGCTTTATATCCACTGGCCGTTCTGCCTCGCCAAGTGCCCGTATTGCGACTTCAACAGCCATGTGCGGGAGCGCCTCGATCAATCCCGGTTTGCCGCCGCGTTGCGCGCGGAACTGGCCTGGGAGGCGGCGCGACTCGGACACCGGCCGCTGGCCTCGATCTTCTTCGGCGGCGGCACGCCGAGCCTGATGGACCCGCAGACCGTCGCCGACGTCATTGCAGACGCCAGCCGCCTGTTCGCACCGGTGGCCGGCATGGAAATCACGCTGGAGGCCAATCCGACCAGTATCGAAGCCGGCCGCTTCGCCGCATTCCGGCAGGCGGGCGTGAACCGCGTCTCGATCGGCGTGCAAAGCCTGCGCGCCGAGTCGCTCAAAATGCTGGGGCGGCAGCATTCGGCGGATCAGGCGATCGCCGCCCTGGAGATCGCCCGAAATGAGTTTTCCCGCGTGTCGTTCGACCTGATCTACGCCCGCCCCGGCCAGACGCTTCCCGCATGGCGCGCCGAATTGCGGCAGGCGCTGGCGCTCGCCTCGGATCATCTGTCGTTATACCAGCTCACCATCGAGCCCGGCACGGCCTTCGCCACCCAGCACGCGCGCGGCGAGATTCTTCTCCCGGACGACGACACCGCGGCGGCGCTGTACGACGCGACGGCGCAGGAGGCAGAAAGATTCGGGCTGCTGCCGTACGAGGTCTCCAACTACGCCCGGCCGGGCAGCGAGAGCCGGCACAACCTCGCCTATTGGCGCTACGGCGATTACGCCGGCATCGGCCCGGGCGCACATGGCCGGGTCAGCATCGGCGACACCCTGCTGGCCACCCGCCGCCACCGCGCCCCGGAACCCTGGGCCGAACGCGTGGAACGCGACGGCCATGGCAGCACCGAGGAAATTCCCGTTCTCCCGGAAGAACGGGCTCGCGAGATGCTGCTGATGGGGTTGCGGCTGACCGAGGGCATCGACGCGGCCCGTTTCGCGGCGCGCACCGGCATCCCGCTCGACGACGCCCTCGACGCGGACACGCTGGTCCGCGCGTTGGAGGCGGACTATCTGCGCCGCGAGAACGGCCGCCTGCGTGCGACGCCGGAGGGCAGGAAGCGGCTGGATGCGTTGCTGGGGGCGCTGGTTGCGTAAATGCCCGCTCCCACAAGTGGAAGCAGGCGCCCTATTCCAACACCATCGGGATCAGCGACAGCACCAGCAACCCCGCCATCGCCACGTTGAACCGCCGCACCGCGCGCCGGGTGCGCAGCAGGCGGGCAGCGCCGGCGCCGATGCCAGTCCACATCGCCACGAACACCACGGTGGTCACCAGCAACACCGCCACCACCGCCGCCGCCTGCACGTAGAAGACGGCGCCGCTGCCGCTGAGATAGGTGACCACCGCGCCGCCCGCGATCACCCAGGCTTTCGGGTTGACCCACTGGAACAGCGCCGCCTGCACGAAGCTCAGTGGCCGGCCGCGCCGCTCGGCGCGCGCGCGGCCGTCCTCGGTCGCGACCACCGGCTCCGCCACCGCGATGTGCCAGGCAAGCCACAGCATGTAGGCGGCACCGATCCAGCGCAGCGCCTCGTGCAGCCATGGCAAGGTGCGCAGCGGCTCGGCGGCGCCAAGAGCGATGACTGCAACCATTGCCGGGAAACCGACCGAAATGCCCAGGATGTGCGGCACCGTCGGCCGAAAGCCGAACGTCGCGCCGGAGGCCGCGACCATGACGTTGTTCGGCCCCGGCGTCGCCGACATGGCCACCGCGAACGCCACGACAGGCAGCAGCCAGTTGGACAGGTCCAGACCCATGCCAAGGTGATAGCAAGACGTCGGCGGCCAGGAGTAGGCAGCCATGAAGCTTCCTCCCGCGCACCGTTTGCATGGACCGCCGCATGACCGACCGGCTGAGGCTGTTGCGCGATCGCATCCATGGTGGTGCCGTGGCACTCGGGCTGCTCGCCCGCCTGCTGGCCGCCCCGCGCCCACGCGCGACCAGCCTGCGCGAGCGCCTCGCCACCCTGCCGCATCATCTGCCGGTGCAGGCGCCGGTGACGATCCATTGGGACGCGCACCAGATCCCGTTCATCGAAGCCGAAAACGACGCGGATCTGGCGGTCGCGCTGGGCGCCGTGCATGCGCATCTGCGGCTGACGCAGATGGAATTGCTGCGCCGGCTCTCGCAGGGCCGCATTGCCGAACTGGTCGGGCCGCTCGGCATCGAACTGGACCACGCGCTGCGGCTGTTCGGCTTCGGCCGCGCGGTGCCGGAGATCATCGCCTCGCTCGCGCCGGACACGCGCGCCTGGGCCGAGGGGTTTTTGCGCGGCGTCAACGCCGTGATCGCCTCTGCGCCGCTGCCGCCGGACATGGCGATGCTCGGCATTGGCCGCGAGCCCTGGACGCTGACGGACCTGTTCACCGCCGCCCGCCTCGCCGGTGCCGACGTGAGCTGGATCGTCTGGTCGCGCCTGCTGCGCAGCCGCGCGCGCCTCTCGGCCGAGGCATGGGCGGCGCTGTGGCCGCGGCTGCTGGGCGGCGCGGCGCCGGGACCGGAGGCGGCGGACGCGGTTACGGCAGCCTTCGCCCGCACCGGCAGCAACGCCGCCGCCGTCGCCGGCTGGCGCACCGTGAGCGGCGCGGCGCTGCTCGCCGCCGACCCGCATCTGTCGATCGCGCTGCCGAATATCTGGCTCGCCTGCGCCTTCCGCTCGCCCAACATCAACGCGGCCGGCCTGATGCCGGCCGGCTTCCCGATCGTGGCGATCGGGCGCAATGAAACCCTCGCCTGGGCCGGCACCAGCCTGCACGCCGCCGGCAGCGACCTGTTCGACGCCTCCGGCCTGCCGATGCACGAGCGCCGCGAGACGCTGCGGGTGCGCGGCGCCGCCGACCGCGAGATCGTGCTGCGCGAGACGGCACTCGGCCCGGTGGTCAGCGACGGTTTTATTCTGCGCTTCCCGCGCCCGCTGGCGCTGCGCTGGGTCGGGCACACGCCGAGCGACGAGATGGGGGCGATGCTCGGCGTCATGCGCGCCCGCACGCCCGACGATTTTCGCGCGGCGCTGGCGCCGTTCGCCATCCCCGGCCAGAACATGATTTTTGCCACGCGCGACGGCCATGTCGGCCACCTGCTGGCCGCGCGCGTGCCGCGCCGCCCGGCCAGCCTGCCGGCCGACGTATTTCTGCCGCCCGATGCCGCGTCCGCCTGGGACCGGCTGGTGGGCACGGCCGACCTGCCCTGCTGGTCCGACCCAGCCACCGGCGTTGTCGCCTCGGCCAACGACCGGCCGCCACCCACCGAAATCCCGGTCGGGTTCTTCTTCTCGCCCGCCGACCGGGTGAGCCGGCTGCGCGAGCTGCTCGGCGGCTCCGGCACGCTCGATCTGGAGGCGATGGCGCGAACGCAGCGCGACGTGACCGTGCGCAGCGTGCTGCGGCTGCGCGACACCATCATCGCCCGCTTCGGCCCCGGCGCCGCCCGCGAGTCGGTGCTGCGCGGGCTCACGGCCTGGGACGGCAGCTACGGCGCCGACTCGCGCGGCGCGCTGCTGTTCGAGGTGGTGATGGCCGAACTCGCCCACGATCTCGGCCGCGCCGGCCTAATCGCGCCGGTCGCCGCGGTCTGGACCTCTCGCGACCTGACCGCCGTGGATATTTTTGCTGTCCCGAACGCGACGCTGCGGCCGGCGCTGGTGCGGGCGCTGCGGGCGGCGGCGCGGGCGGAGCGGCGGTACAAGACCTGGGGCGGCATGCACCGGCTGCGGCTGCGCCACCATTTTGGCGCCATCCCGTTGCTGGGCCGCGGCTTCCGGTTCGGCGACACCGCCTCGCCCGGCAGCAACGACACGCTCGACAAGACCGGCCACGGCACGGCCCGCCGCCGCCACGCGGTGAGCTACGGCGCCTCCGCCCGCTTCCTCGCCGACATGGCCGACGACGATGCCAGCCGCGTGGTGCTGCTCGGCGGCCAGGACGGCTGGCTCGGCAGCGACACGTTTGCCGATCAGGTCCCGCTGTGGCGCGGAGGCGCCTACGTGGCGCTGCCGTTGCGGCGGGAGTCGGCGCGGGCGTGGCCGCACCATACTGTCTTCACGCCGGGCTGATGCTGAACGCGACGCCGCTGCTGCGCCTCTACGCCCATCGCCGGCTGGCGCGGCTCGCCGCGCTGGATCCGGTGGCTGCGCAGGAGCGTGAACTGCTCGCCCTGGTGCACCGCGCCCGGGACACAGAATTCGGCCGCGCGCACCGCTTTGCCGACATCCGATCCGTCGCCGACTATCAGGCCGGCGTGCCGCTGCGGCGCTGGGAAGATTTTTGGCGCGGGTGGTGGCAGGCGCCGTTCCCGCGCCTGACCGACGTCTCCTGGCCCGGCGCGATCGAAAAATTCGCCAACACCTCCGGCACCACCGGCGCTGCCACCAAGCGCATTCCGGTGAGCCGGGAGATGATGCGCAGCAACCGCCGCGCGGCGCTCGACGTGCTGGCCTTCCACCTCGCCGCCCGCCCCGCCAGCCGCGTCCTCGCCGGCCGCAATTTTATTCTGGGCGGCAGCACGGCGCTGGAGACGCTGGCACCGCGCATCGTCGCCGGCGATCTCAGTGGGCTCGCGGCGGCGGACATTCCCTGGTGGATTCGCCGCCGGACGTTCCCGCCCAAGGCGCTGGCGCTGATCGAGGATTGGTCGCGCAAGATCGACACCCTGGCGCCGCTGTCGCTCGCCGCCCACATCACCAGCTTTTCCGGCACGCCGAGCTGGATGCTGCTGTTCCTCGAACACCTGTCCCGGCTGCGCCCCGCCGCGCTGGCCCGCGACCTGTATCCCGAGCTGGAACTGGTGGTGCACGGCGGCGTCGGCTTTGCCCCCTACCGCGCCCGCTTCCAGGCGTGGCTTGCGGGCAGCCGGGCGGAAACCCGGGAAGTCTATCCGGCCAGCGAAGGCTTCATCGCCATCGCCGACCGCGGCGACGGGGAAGGGCTGCGGCTGATCCTCGACAACGGCCTGTTCTACGAATTCGTCCGCCCCGACGACCTCGGCTCCGCCGCGCCCGACCGGCGCTGGATCGCCGACGCCGAGCTTGGCGTCGACTACGCGCTGGTGCTCAGCAGCAACACCGGCCTGTGGTCGTACGTGATCGGCGACACCGTGACGCTGCTCGGGCGCAACCCGCCGCGGCTGCTGGTGACGGGCCGCATTTCCTGGTCGCTCTCGGTCGCCGGCGAGCATCTGGTCGGCCAGGAACTCGACGCCGCCGTCGCGAAGGCAGCCCAGACGCTTGGCGGCACGGTTCTCGACTATGCCGCCGCCGCGATCCACCCGGACTCAGCCGATTCGCGCGGCGGCCATTTTTTCGTCATCGAGGCGGAGGGGATCGCGCCCGACTCGGCCGAGAAATTCGCCGCCGCGCTGGATGCGACGCTGGCCCGGCTGAATGCCGACTACGCCGCCCACCGCCAGGGCGATTTCGGGCTGCGGCCGCCGCATGTCTTGCTCGCGCCGCCGGGCACGTTTGCCGGCTGGATGGCAGCGCGCGGAAAACTCGGCGGCCAGAACAAGGTGCCGCGCGTGATCGCGGACCCGGCGCTGCTCGCCAGCCTGCGGCACGCCGCCGGCGATCCCGGCGCCTGACCCGCCTGCGCAACGTCAACGGCTTGCGGCACCCCGGCGGTTCTGGCAGCAAGCCCGAACGAGCAACGGAGACCACGTGTGTCAGCCAGCGAGACCGTCGGGGATATCGGGCGCGCCCAGCCCCCCGCCTGGGCCAGCCGGCAACTGGCCGTGGTGGTGCCGACGCTGAACGAGAGCGCCAACGTGCCGGTGCTGGTGGCCAGGCTGCACCAGGTGCTGCGCGGCATCGAGTGGGAGGTGGTGTTCGTCGACGACGATTCGCGCGACGGCACCGCCGACGTCGCGCGCCGCATCGCCCAGACCGATCCGCGGGTGCGCTGCATCCAGCGCATCGGCCGCCGCGGCCTGTCCTCCGCCTGCATCGAGGGCATTCTGGCGACGTCCACACCGATCGTCGCGGTGATGGATGCCGACCTGCAGCATGACGAAACCCTGCTGCCGCGCATGTTCGCGACGCTCACGGGCGACGACCTCGATATCGTCGTCGCCAGCCGCTACGTCGCCGGCGGCAGCATCGGCGAACTGGACGGCACACGCGCCGCGATCAGCAGTTTCGCCACCAAGCTCAGCCGGCTGATCGTGAAGTCCGACCTCGCCGACCCGATGAGCGGCTTCTTCATGCTGCGGCGGGAGGCCTTTTCCGCCGCGGTGCGCGACATGTCCGGCCAGGGCTTCAAGATCCTGCTCGACCTGTTCGCCTCCTCGCCGCGGCCGCTGCGCTTTCGCGAGCTGGCGTTCACGTTTCGCGCGCGAACGTTCGGCGAGAGCAAGCTCGATTCGATGGTCGCGTGGGAATACCTCATGCTGATCGCCGACAAGCTGATCGGCCATATCGTGCCGGTCCGCTTCGTGCTGTTCGCGCTGATCGGCGGGCTCGGCGTGTTCGTGAACCTCGTCGTGCTGCGGCTGGCGCTGGGCTTCGGCGTCGGCTTTGCCGAGGGCGAGATCATCGCGACGCTGGCGGCAATGGTGTGCAATTTCCTGCTCAACAACCAGCTTACCTATCGCGACCGGCGGCTGAAGCGCTGGCGGCTGGTGCGCGGGCTGGTCACGTTCTGCGTCGGCTGCAGCATCGGCGCGGTGGCCAATATCGGCATTGCCGCAGAGGTGTTCGGCGAGGGCCGGAGCTGGTGGCTGGCGGGGCTGGCCGGCGCGTTGATCGGCGCGGTCTGGAACTACGCCATCGCCTCGACCTACACCTGGGGCCGCGCACGGTAGGCATGGAGACGGACAACCCGACGCTGCCGCTCGGCTATTCGCCGCTGCCCGCAGGCTGCGTCGCCAACCTGATGACCTGCCTGGAAATGCTGGCGCCGCCCGCGCCGCAGCCCGAGCGGCCGTCGCCACCAGGGATTGCGGTGGAGCCGTGGCCGGCGCCGGACCTCGACGCCTATCGCGCGCTGTTCCGGCGTGTCGGCGAAAACTGGCTGTGGACCTCGCGGCTGCTGATGCCGGACGACGCGCTGCGCCGCACGCTGCACGATCCGGCCACGCAGGTGCACGCCTTGACCCGCGACGGCACTCGCATTGGCCTGATGGAGATGGATTTCCGCACCGAAGGCGAATGCGAGCTGGTGTATTTCGGCGTCGCCGAGGACGCGATCGGGCAAGGGTTCGGGCGGCTGCTGATGTCCTACGCCATCGCCCGTGCCTGGGCGGCGCCGATCCGGCGATTCTGGCTGCACACCTGCACCTTCGACCACCCGGCCGCGCTCGGCTTCTACGTCCGCTCCGGCTTCCGGCCCTACGCGATGATGGTGGAGGTGCACCCCGATCCGCGCCTCACCGGCCACCTGCCGCGCACCGCGGCGCCACAGGTGCCGATACTACCGGTCTGGCCTCAGGCCGGCCGGTAGGCGACCCGCCCCTCCGCCACCCGCCCCCGCCCCCGCCCTGCCTGCGCGTCGCCGCAGCCCGGCACCACCAGCACCGGCGGTGCCGCCCAGCCCATTTCTTTCGCGACCAGGCAGGCGACCACCAGGATCGCGTCCGGCCGGCCCAGCACGATCGCCGCCGGGGCGCGGCCGGCGCGGATCAGTTCCAGCAGCACCGCGGAGGAGGACGACGAGCCGACCGGCTCCGGCACCACCAGGATTTTTCCGCTCACCACCTCGCCCAGTTGCGGATGCCGCGCGTTGATGATCGCGCCGGTCTCCCACGACACGCCGCCCCAAAAACTCAGCGGTGCGGCCAGCACCAGCACCTCGCCCTCGGCGTCGCCGGGAAACAGGGTCTGGCTCATTGCCAGCCCGCCTCGTCGCGCACCAGCCGGCCGGCGACGGCGCTTTCGACGCAGTCGGCGAGGCTGCCGAACTGCACCGCGTAGCCGGTGTTTCCGGGCGCATAGAACGCGAACTTGCCGGAGTTCGTCATCAGCACGCCGCCGCCGGCCGGCAGGATCGGCGTGACCACGACGCAGGTATCGACGATCGGCACCACGCCGGCCTCGGTCAGCGCCGCCAGCCGCCCCGCCCGCTCCAGTTTTCCGAGCACGTGGCGGCTGGTGTTCAGATAGATCGGCACGCGCACCCGCCGCCCGGCCAGCAGGGCGTCGAGGGACAGGATCTCGTCCAGCGAGAAATGCGGGCTGCCGACCGCGACCGCGTCCACCGCATCGCCGCCGGCGGTGGAGAGCAGTTTTCGCGCGTCCCGGACCGCGTCCGGCGTCAGCGCGATGGTTGCATGCCGGTCAGCCAGGATGCTTTCCGCCGTCGGCGCTTCCGGCGTCACGCCCGCGACATGGAACAGCGCGACCGCGCCGGTCGAGGCGGCGGCGGCACCGAGTGCCTTCAGGCGATCCTCGGTGGCATACGCCGCCAATCCGTCGATGACGGCGACATCCTCGCCCACGGTGCGGCCGAGCCACGCCCCCAGCACCGGCCAGAACGCTTCCTTTCGCTTCAGCGCCTCGGAAATCCCGCTCGTATCGACTCGCACCGTCGCGCGTCGGTTCGCCAGCAAATGCAGCCCATAGTGCGGCGCCCGGCCCGCAATCGCGCAGGCGATGTCGAGAAAATCGCCGTACCGGTTGGTGCGGGCGCCCAGAACGGAATTGCAGAACACGACGGCGTTGGACTCGCCCCACGCCACGTCGCTGCCGAGCGCCGGCCGGTGCCCCGCCTGGTACGGCGCGCAGGTCCAGGTACTGCGGCAGCCGAGCGCCTCGTAGGCGCGCATCAGCCGCAGCGCCATCTCCCGCCGGCCGCCCGCCAGCCGCACGTTGCCGGGACGCAGCAGATCCAGCGCGCCGACGTTCAGCGTCGCCGGCACCGTCACCCGCGCCCCCTTGGCGACCAGGAATTCCGCGAACTCGGTGCCCGAATCGCCGTGGTACAGGCAGCCGTCGATATGCGCCGAGGCCACCGGCACCAGCGCGTCGGCGCCGAGCAGCCGCCCGGAATCGGCCACCAGCCGCAGCGCCACCGCTGCCCCCTCGCCGTCGCGGCCGGCGGCGATGGCGGTTTCGTCGTCCGTGAGTTTCACAGCACCTCGCTTGCGATCAGCCAGCGTTCCAGTTCATCCGGATCGACCCACATGTCGCGGCCGGCATGCGGCACCATCTGCTCGCGCGGCAGCGTCGTGTCGTTGAACTCCGGCGCGTCGGTCTCGCCGTCGCGGCTGACCAGCGTGGCATAGTTCAGGTCCAGCACGTTGTTGAGCATGGCATAGGCCCAGGTGCCGTAGTGCGGGTGGAACACTTCGAGGATGTGCGTGCCGGGCGCGCACCAGAGCGCGTTGGCGAGCCCGGCGCCGTGCGGCGAGACGATATGCGTGGCGTCGCGGAACGCCGCGATCTGCTCGGCGAAACTCAGCTCGCCCGGCACGATCACCTCGAACCCCAGCGGCGCCAGCAGATTGGCGATCTGCGCCTCGTTGCTGATCCGGCGATACGTGGTGTCGCGGCGGGAGATCAGCAACCGCCGCGCCGGCCGGCGCGATGCCAGGTCGAACCGGTCGCGGATCGCGCGGATCGCCCATTCCGCCGCCCAGTGCGCCGGGTGGCGCAGGTTGTGGACGTTGGAACTGACCCACAGGCGCGCGACCCGTAGCCGGGCGCGGCGATTGACCGGAAAATAGCCGCGCACCCCCATGCGCTCGGCGGTGACGCGCTGATACTCCATGCGCAGTTCCGGCCCGATCACCATCACGCCACCGATCTCGACGCCGGCGCGGCGATACAGCTCCAGCCGCGTCATATGGTCCATCAGGAAATGGCAGAGGTTGGGGCCGGGAAATTCGTCGCTGATCAGCACCGCCGCGTCGGTCTCGATCTGCTCGGCGGCATTCGGGCCATAGGCGGGTTCGGCCAGTTGCCGGCGCAGCAGCGGCGGGAAGCAGCGCACCGAGAGGTCGATATGCGGCGCCCCGTCCGCCCCGAACACCGCGACCGCGCCGTTGTCGATCAGCACCTCGGCGTCCTGCAGTTCCGCCATCGCGATCGGCTCGCGCCACATGTCGCGCTGCAGGTCGCGCAGGCTCAGCGGCAGGCCGCGCCCGTAGAGCGGCCAGTGCCGGGGCCGGCGCACATCCCGCTCGATCAGCGGCCGGTCGCGGCGCCCCACCGGTGGCGGCGACAGCGCCAGCGGCCCGGCCTCGGCCAGCAGCGCGCGCATCTCCTCCTCGCCGAGCAGCGTCGGCTCCGCGCAGAGCCCATGCCGGCGGACGCACAGTTCGGCCGCGTCGCGCGCCCGGCCGGCGCTGCGGAAATGGCGCAGCAGCAGCCA
>Ga0302311_10008207_pt1 | contig 10537 bp, 9 predicted proteins | sample III_Palsa_N1_3_FD_200449 | JGI IMG/M metagenome (GOLD analysis project Ga0302311, IMG submission 200449) | Peat permafrost microbial communities from Stordalen Mire near Abisko, Sweden - III_Palsa_N1_3 | ecosystem: Environmental > Terrestrial > Soil > Palsa > Peat permafrost | place: Sweden...
GCCCAGCCGTGGGCCGCGAAGTTGGCCCAGGAGAAGCCGGGGGCGACCACCCCCATGAAGACCAGCAGCTCCAGGATCGCCAATATGGTGACGAACAGCTCGAAGTTGGCGGCGATGGTCACGCCCAGGATGTTGAGGGTGACGAACACCACATAGGCGCCGGCGGCCGCGAGCTTCGGATCGAGCCCTGGAAACTGCACCGCCAGATAGGCGCCGATGGCCAGGGCGATGGCCGGCGGGGCGAACACGAACTCGATCAGGGTGGCGACACCGGCGAAGAAGGCCGCGTCGGGTCCAAACGCGCGGAACGCATAGGCGAACGGGCCGCCCGCTTGCGGGATCGCGGTGGTCAGTTCGGTGAAGCTGAAGATGAAGGCGGTGTACATCACCGCGACGACCATGGTGGCGATCATGAAGCCGAGGGTCCCGGCCGAGGCCCAGCCATAGCTCCAGCCGAAATACTCGCCGGAGATCACCAGCCCGACGGCGAGGCCCCAAAGGTGGAAGCCGTTCAGGCCCTTATGGAGCGCCTTGGCGTCTTCGGACATGCTCGCTCCCCCGGGGGCGCTGTCGCCCGAACCCTGCGCCGGACGCTAGGCGTTCGCGGCGGGGCCTGTCCCGCGCGCGCGTCAGGGCGGAGGGGAATTGATCGGCCTGCCCTGGAATTGGGCGCCGGGGCCGCGGGCGTTCAGGCGGGCGAGTTGCGCGCCCAGATCGCCACGCCCTGTACGGTCTCGACCGGATGGTAGGCGGCGAGCGCGACGGCCAGCGCCGGGTCGGCCATGGCCCAGCCGATCCAGTCGCGGTTGGTGCTGATCAGGATCACATCCGGGTGGCCGGTAGTGATGTCATGGGTCAGGCGCTGGCGATCCTGGACCATCAGCCCGTCGAGCCGCGCGCGTTGGGCGTCCGAAAGGCCGCCGCGATGTTCCAGGGTCATCACGCCGGCGGAGATCCACTGGCTGCAGTCGCTGCCGACCCACGTCCCATGCAGTTCTCGCGTCAGGGGATGGCCGACGGCGATGTCGGCGGTGATCGAAATCAGCCGAGGGTGGGGCGCGATCGCCGCCACCGGGCCGTTCAGGAAGTGATAGTCGCCTTTGAGGGTGAACCAGCTCATGGTTGCGCTTAGGGCGCCGATGACGATCATCAAACTGGCGGCGACCGCGCCGATCCTGATCGCACGGTTGCTCAACAGGCTTGTGGCGGTTGCGCCGGCCGGTGCGCCCAGGCTGACGGACGCGCCCAGGGCAAGCACCGCCAGCGAGAGCATGGGATAGGAGTGATAGGGCCAGCCCTTGCCCTGGATCAGATAGCTGCCGAACCCGCCGGCCGACGCGGCCAACAGGGTCGCCACCATCCATCCAGCGCCGGGGCGTATCCTGGCGATCAGAATGGCCAGGCCGCCCAGGATCAGCCAGACCAGCGGTGGGGGCCAGATCAGCAACTGGATCAGCGGCTGGCGCACCGGCAGATAGGTGTCGCGGATTATCGGCAGGAAGGCCAGGAAGGCCGGGAAGACGACCACCAGCGCCAGGGCGTAGAGGCCGACCACCAGGCTCGCCGCCCAGACCTCCAGCGCAAACAGCGGCCGCACCGATCGCATCCGCCACGCCGAGACCAGCAGGGCGCCGCCCGCGACCAGAGCGAAGTGCGGCTTGATCGCCATGGCGACGCCGCAGCCGAGACCAGCGATCGCGGCTATCAGGGCGGGAGGGGATTTGTTTGCGCCAAATTGGCGCTCATCCCCGCGAAGGCGGGGACCCAGGGCCACTGGACTCCATCGCGCCGCTGCACTCTTGGGCGCCGCAGCTTCGCGAATGGCGCCAAGTCCCCTGGGTCCCCGCCTTCGCGGGGATGAGCGGATTTGGAGGTGGCTCGGATCAATCCCAACGTGCTCTAGCACACTTGGCGGCCTCGCCTGACTGCGAGCGAAGACCACCGCCAGGAAGGGCAGGATGGCGATCATGACGATGTGCTCGCGCTCGGCGAACACGCCGGTGGGCAGCACCGTCAGCACGAAGGCGCCGACGGCGGCCAGCTTCCACAGCTTCACCCGGTCGCCGAGGCAGGGGCTCAGCGCGCGGCCGCTGAGCGCCAGGCTGGCGGCGATGGCCAGCAGCAGCAGGAGGTTGACCAGGATCTCCGGCGCCACGCCCAGGCCGCGCCCCGCGATCACCGCCGGCAGGTAGAGCAGGATCGACATCGGCGGATTGGCCTCGAACATGTCGATGTAGGGACGCTGGCCGTCCAGCATCTTGTCGCCCAGGGTGAGTAGCCAGGCGGTATCGACGTCGGTATGGCGCAGGCAGGCCATCACAGCGCCGGTAATGAATAGCGCTAGGGCGAGCGCCGCCCACGGCCAAGCCTTGCCAGGCACAGCCTTGTTCATCCCGCCGCGAAACGCGCGAGCCGGCTGCGTTCCTCGGCCAGCGCTTCCGACAGGCCGGCGGGGGGCAAGTCGGCGCCGACGATCTGGACCGCGGCTTCCGGAATTGCGGGCTCATTGACCACGTAAAGCGGCCGGCCCTTCACTTCGGCGTGGATGCGGCCGACATAGAGGCCGACGACGCCGGTGAGCATCATGTTCAGGCCGCTGAGGAAGGCGATCACCACCATGGTCGACGCCCACCCGGCTACCAAGCCATGTCCGCCCATCAGGGCCGAGACGATCACATCGAGGCCGTAGAGCAGGGCTGCGGCGGAGACCGTGAAGCCCATCCAGAGCGCCAGCCTGAGCGGCGCGTCGGAGAAGCTGACCACCCCGCTGACCGCCAGCTTCACCATCTTGATCAGGGAGTATTTGGTCTGTCCCGCCGCGCGGCCCTGGCGCTCGAAGGGGACGGCGGTCTGGCGGAAGCCCAGCCAGCCGAACATGCCGCGCACGAAGCGGTCGCGCTCGGGCATGGCGCGGAAGGCCTCGACCACCTGACGATCCACCAGGCGGAAATCGCCGACGTCGCGGGGGATGTCCACCGCCGTCAGCCGGCGCAGACCCATGTAGAACAGATGCGCGGTCCAGCGCTTGAAGGCGCCCTCGTCCCGACGCGCCGTACGCTGGGCGTAGACTACCTGGAACCCCTCGCGCCACTTGGCCACGAGCTCGAGCACCAACTCCGGCGGATCCTGCAAGTCCGCGTCCATCACGATGACGGCGTCGCCCCGCGAGACGTTCATGCCCGCGGTGATCGCGGCCTGATGGCCGAAGTTGCGGGACAGCTGCACGAGGCGAAATCGTGGATCGCGCCGCTCACGATCACGCAGGATCGTCGCCGTGTCGTCCGTGCTGCCGTCGTCGACGAACACGACCTCGGCGGGGCCGTCGAGCACAGCCATGAGAGAGTCGAGGCGCGTCAGCAAGGCGGGCAGGACGGCGGCCTCGTTCAGCACCGGGATTATAAGGCTGTAGCGCGGGAGGGCCTGGGCGAAGGAAAACATGCGGACTCCAGCGTCAATGACACGGGGTGAGCAGGGACTCTCCGCCACAGCGCTTAAGGATCGCTAAATCATTGGCGCCGCCTTAGGCGTGGCGCGTCTCGCGCACGTTGCGAGCCGGCTTTGCGCCGGCGAATTGTGCTCGCAGCCTGCGGCGGCGTGATCTCCAGTTAAGTTTGTCGCCTTAGGCTGAAACTTTGGCGAGGACAGTGACCGGTTTCCCGGCATGGCAAGCTTGACGGTGCAAATCGACACGCCCGTACTCCGTGAGGCAGACGCTAGGCGACCCGCCGTCGTCCCGGACGGCGCCAGGTTCGCGGTCTGGGTCGTCGCCGCGGTGGCGATCGCGGCGACGCTGACGCTGCCATTCCTGGTCGTCGACACTCCGGCAGTGCTGGATTACCCGAACCACTTGGCTCGGTTCTACATTCTTGCCCATCCCCACGATCCAATTCTGTCGCGGATGTATGCGCCGCATTGGCGCGTTTTACCCAACCTGGGCATGGACATCCTTGGCGCGCAGCTCCTGCGCCTGGTTTCGCCATCGGTGGGTGGGCGCCTGCTTTTGGCCTTGAGCCTTCTGGCGCCGGTCGGGGGCGTCCTAGTCTACCATCGCATCGTCTTCCGTCGCTTCAGCTATTGGCCGCTGGCCGCCGCGCTGGCGGCTTACAACGGCGTCTTCTTTCTGGGCTTTATGAATTTCCTGCTGGGGATCGGCCTGGGACTGATGGCCGCCGGTGGCTGGATCGGCCTGCGCAGGCGCGGCGATTACTGGCGCGCTGGGCTCATGGGGGGGATGGCGTCCGCCGTTCTCTTCCTCTGTCACATCTTCGGCGTAGCCTACTTCGCGCTCCTGATTGGAAGCTGGGAGCTATCGCGGCTGGACGAGGCGCGGCGAGGCGGAGCGCTTCAGGCGCGCACGATCGTCCGAACGACTGCGCTCATTGCGCTCGCGCTTGCCCCCGCCGCGGCGCTCTACCTGGCCTCGCCGATGGCCAGCGCCACGAGCCTTGGCCCGTGGGAAGGGTCGTCGAAGCTCTGGGCGCTGTTTACGCCGTTCATGATCTACAGCCGGCCATTGACGCTGCTGACCGGCGCCGCGGTGTTCGCGACGGTGATCCTTGCTTGGCGAACCGCGACGATCGGGGCGGGGGTGCGGACTGCGCTTGTCGTGCTCGCGGCGCTCTATGTCGCGGCCCCCGCTGAGTTCAAAGGCGGCACCTTCATCGACATCCGGTTGGCGCTGATGGCGGGACTCTTACTGTGCGCCGGCCTTGATCCCCCCCTACCGCGCCCACGTGTGGGCCTGATCATCGCCGTCACCTTTGGCGGCCTTTTGCTTCTGCGCAGCGCATGTGTCGCAGCGGCTTGGATCGACCATCGCGAGGACTTGGCCGAGGTTCGCGCGGCGATCGCCCCGGTTGCGCCCGGCGCACGCGTCCTGGTGGCGCGGGGCGACGCCAGCGGTCGGACTGACGTCAGACCCGCGGGCCGCGCCATTCCGGGACTTTATCGGCTCGACGGGCACCTCGGCTCGCTGCTGGTGATCGAGCGCCACGCCTTCTGGCCTTTGCTGTTCGCCGATCCCAGCCAGCAGCCGCTGATCGTCAACGCCCCCTATCGGGATATCGCCCAGCCCATAGGGGACACCATCGATTGGCGCGACCTGAGGCCCGCCGCGCCTACGGTTCAGGCGCTGACGTCAGCCGCCTATCTGCGGCAGTGGAGGGCGCGGTTCGACTATGTGTTGCTGTTTGACGCCGACAAAGCGAGCGGTCCCATCCCAGAGGGTCTGGAGCCGGTGCGTATGACGCCCTATGCGGCCCTCTACCGCATCCAGGGTCACAGCGGCCCAGATGCAGACTCTTCGCCACAGCACTGAGGGATCGCCCGCGCGGATGGACGGTCAGGCGGAATGGCGCGTGACCGTCATCATGTAGTTGATGTCGGCGTCGTCCGCCCGGCTCCAGACCCCTGTCAGCGGGTTGAAGGCGACGCCGAACGGGCCGCCGATCTCCACCGGCTCGCCCACCAGATAACCGCGGATTTCGTCCGGTTTGAGGAACTTGCGCCAGTCGTGGGTGCCCGCCGGCAGCCAGCGCAGGACATATTCCGCGCCGATCTTGGCCAAGGCCAGAGCCTTGAGGGTGCGGTTGAGGCTGGCGACGATCATAATCCCGCCAGGCGCGAGCATGGCCGCACAGGCGCGCAGATAGGGTCCCGGCGTCGCCACATGCTCGACCACCTCCATGTTCAGGATCACATCGAACGGCCCCGCGCCCTCGGCCAACAGGGCCTCGGCGGTGGAGCAGCGGTAGTCGATGGCGAGGCTGTTCTCGGCGGCGTGCACGCTGGCCGTGCCAATGTTGCGTTCGGAGGCGTCGACGCCGGTGACGGCGAAGCCCAGCCGGCTCATCGGCTCGGACAACAGGCCGCCGCCGCAGCCGATATCGAGCAGCTTAAGGCCTTCGAACGGCCTTCGCGCCTTCGGATCACGCCCGAACACTGCCAGCGCCTGATCACGGATGAAGGTCAGACGCACGGGGTTGAACCGGTGCAGCGGCGCGAATTTGCCGTGCGGGTCCCACCACTCATCGGCGATCGCGGAAAACCGCGCGACATCGGCGGGGTCGACGCTGGAGACGGCGGGGGCGAGGACGGCGGTCATGCCGACGATGTTCCACCCACCGGCCGGATGGTCAACGGATCAGCGAGACTTTGATGTCCAGACCAAGCGTCGCCCAGGCTCGGTCGGATGTCAGTGCCGTCAGGTTTTCTCGTTCGGCTAACGCCAGGCAGATACGGTCGCCGAGCGAAAGACCTTTCGACCGCGTGACCGCGATGAGTTCGCCGGCGCGCAAACCCAACTCGGCGTCCACCGGCACAATTGTGCAGCCGAACTCCCTCAACGACTGGGTCGCCTCGATGGGCTCCAACCCTCGCTCAATGAGCTTGCCGACGATCTCGCCTGCGTTCACGGCCGACAAGACGGAATTCGCGAGCGCATCAACCACGATCTCGGCTCCCGGTTCCCCCTTTATGACCGCAAGCTCCGCTGACGAATCCAGCACCCAGCCCGTCATTCATCTTCTTCTGCGGCTGCCTCACGTCGCCGGTCCGCGATCAGCGCGTCGGCCCAGTTTTCCTCAAAGGCTTCCGGAGGAAGCATGTCACGCAGCTTTTGCTGCACCCGCCGTAAAGACGCGTCCGTGCTCATCAGGAACAGGCCATCTTCCCGCGGCTCGGCGATGATGACTCCGCCGTCGGCGCGCCAGCGCATGGCCTCCAACAGTGCGGCCGGAAGCACCACGCCGCCGTTCTTGTCGAGCGACAGCCTTATCGTCGGCGGGTATTTGGCTCTGAACGCGTCATCTGCTTCGGTCTCGTAGGTCGCCGGGTTTTCCGCGACGCCGTGCGATGGCGCGGACGCCTTTGCCCGCACCTTGTCATGCTCCAGCACGTTGCGGACCTGCTGATAGCTTCGCTGCAGCACCCGGGCGATGTCCGCGCGGGAGTGGTTGGCCGCAGCGAGGGCGCGGATCTTGCCGGCGATGGTGGTTTGCCCGTCGGCTATGGCCTTCATCTCGTCTTCGGTAGACATGGCGCGCCTATATACATGACTGACTGTACAAATTAGTCAGTCAGTCACTTCAAGTCAAACTGCTGTAGCCGATTGCGACGATCCCACCGCCTCGCTAGAAGGGCGCCTTCGTTTTTTTCAGGGACGCGGCTTTGTCACGGCTGGTGATGAAATTCGGCGGCACCTCGGTGGCCGATCTGGAGCGCATCCGGCGGGTCGCGCGACTGGTGGCGGCCGAGGTCGCGGCCGGGAATAAGGTCGCGGTGGTGGTCTCGGCCATGGCCGGCAAGACCAATGAACTGGTCGCCTGGACCGACGCCGCCGGCGCGGCGGCGCAAGGCCTGCCGCTGTCGGACGACGAGTACGACGCGGTGGTGGCGTCCGGCGAGCAAGTCACCGCCGGTCTGCTGGCGATGACCCTGCGCAATCTGGGTGTGGACGCCCGCTCCTGGATGGGCTGGCAGGTCCCGATCCTGACCGACGACGCCCACGGCAAGGCGCGGATCGACGAGGTGCCGCCCGAAAAGCTGCTCGAAGCCATGGAGGCCGGCGAGGTGGCCGTGATCGCCGGATTTCAGGGCGTCACCCGCGACGGCCGCATCGCCACGCTGGGCCGGGGCGGCTCGGACACCAGCGCGGTGGCGATCGCCGCGGCGGTGGGGGCCTCATCGTGCGATATCTATACGGACGTCGACGGCGTCTACACCACCGACCCGCGGATCGAGTCCCGGGCCCGGCGCCTCGCCAGGATTTCCTATGAGGAGATGCTGGAGATGGCCTCGCTCGGCGCCAAGGTGCTGGCGCTGCGGTCGGTGGAGCTGGCCATGGCCCAGCGTGTGCCGCTTCGGGTGCTGTCGAGTTTTGTCGAACCGGGCGAGGCTGTGGGCCAGGGCACCATCGTCTGCGACGAGGAGGAGATCATGGAAAAGCGGATCGTCAGCGGCGTGGCCTACAGCCGCGATGAGGCGAAGGTCACCCTCTATGGCCTGCCCGACCACCCGGGGGTGTCGTCGCAGATCTTCTCGCGGCTCGCCGACGCCAACGTCAACGTCGACATGATCGTCCAGAGCCATTCGCGCCAGGCCGACACGGCCAACATGGAATTCACCGTCGGCAAGCGCGACGCCGCCCGCGCGGTGGAGATCGTCCGCGCCGCCCAGGCCGAGATCGGCTTTGAGGACGTGGCGGTGAACGATGACGTCGCCAAGGTCTCGGTGATCGGCGTCGGCATGCGCAGCCACGCCGGCGTCGCCAAGACCATGTTCGGCGCCCTGGCCGAAAAGGGAGTCAACATCCAGGTGATCTCGACCTCGGAGATCAAGATCAGCGTGCTGATCGACGCGGCGTACACCGAGCTGGCGGTCAGGGCGCTGCACTCGGCCTATGGACTGGATCAGCTCTAAAGGGCTGGCCGAAGAAAAGGGGTCAGAGTCATTTATTGACCTGGCGCCTATGCGCCGTCGCGGATCCGGTCAATAAATGACTCCGACCCCTTTTCTGCTTTTCTGAGTTCGGAGCTTCGCGATGCCCCGCCCAGCGCGTCTCAGCCTCGCCGGCCAAGCGCACCACATCATCCAGCGTGGCAACAATCGGCAACCAATCTTCTTTTCCGACGCTGATCGCCGCAGGTTCCTGCATGAGTTGGGCGAGGCGTTGGCGGCTCACCACTGCAGGCTTCACGCCTATGTTCTGATGACCAACCATGTGCATCTACTGGTCACGCCGAGCGATGACGCAGGCATCGGTCGGATGATGCAATCGCTTGGGCGTCGCTATGTCGGCTATGTGAATCGAACCCATGACCGAACCGGAACCTTGTGGGAGGGCCGCTTCCGATCGACCATCGTCGATGCGGAAGACTACGTGATGGCCTGTTATCGCTACATCGAGGCGAACCCGGTTCGGGCGGCCATGCACGCGCGAGCGGAAGATCATCCCTGGTCGAGCTATGCCCACAATGCCCTTGCTCGCCGGGATCCGCTTATCGGCGAGCACCCAGCTTACCTGTCGCTTGGCCCCACCGCCGAGATGCGCGCTGCGGTCTATCGTGACGGGTTCGCGACAGGACTGAACAGAGAGCTTCTGGAGATACTTCGCGATTCGACCCAGCGCGGCTGGGTTCCCGGTCGACCCAGTTTCCGGCGTGAAATCGAAGCGGCGCTTGAACGGTCGGTCGAACCCCCCATCCGTGGGCGCCCGAAGAGCGCTCAAAAAGGGGTCAGAGTCATTTATTGACCTGGTGCACTCCACTCTCTCGCTGATCTGGTCAATAAATGACTCTGACCCCTTTTTGAGCGTTCAGCTCTAAAGGGCTGGCGGATCAGGCTTGGCGGCGATAAATTAGCCTCATGGCTGACGATCCGGAAAAATTGGCTGCTCGCCTCAGGTCTGGCGCGGAGAGGATTCTCGGCGGCGCCGATGCGCTGGAACACCGGGCGGAGGAGCTGCCGCAGTCGCTGCAGCGCCATATGCTCAAGCTGCAGGCCGATATCCTGCGCGAGGGCGCCGCTGAGCTGAAGGACCGCGCCCTGGCCGTCCAACCGCCAGCTGGGTGCGCCTGAGCAGCCCGCCTGCCGCAAATTCAGGCGCACGAATTCGTTAGCGTTGAATATTCCACACAAATTGCCCCTGCGTCGCCATTCCGTTAGGTAGGCCTGATAGGGAGACAACGACTTCAAGGAGGAGCGCAAGGCTGATGGCCGCGCCCGGATTACCCCCGCGCGGACCGCGTAGCCTGCTTAGGCAGATACGCGAATCCATGGCCGCCGCCGGTCCCGTCCAGGCGCGTCTGGACATGGCTGTGCGGATCATCGCCCAGTCGATGGTCGCCGAAGTCTGCTCACTCTATCTTCGCCGCGGCTCGGGCGACATGGAGTTGTTCGCCACCGAGGGGCTGAGCCCGGAGGCCGTGCACGTCACCCGCATGGGACCCGGCGAAGGCCTGGTGGGCGAGATCGTCCGTCTGGGCCGGCCGCTCAACCTGATGGACGCGCCGAACCATCCGGCCTTCTCCTACCGGCCGGAGACCGGCGAAGACCCGTTCCACGCCTTCCTCGGCGTGCCCCTGCTGCGCGGCGGGCGGACCATCGGCGTGCTGGTGGTGCAGAACCGCACCGAGCGCACCTATGGCGACGACGAGGTCGAGGACCTGCAGATCATCGCCATGGTGCTGGCGGAGATGGTGGCGGGCGGCGAGCTGCTGGCGCAGGGTGCGCTGAAGGACGTCGAAATCGCCCCCCACCGGCCCGAGCGGCTGAAGGGAGTCCGCTTCGCCGAGGGCCTCGCCTACGGCGTCGCCGTGCTGCACGAGGCGCCGGTCGCGCCAGAACAACTGCTCTCTGACGACATCGGCGCCGAGGAGCTCCGGCTGAAAACCGCGATCGAGGCGCTGCAGACCCAGATCGATCGCATGATGGACGGCCAGCATGGTTTGGTCGGCGCCTCCTTCGAAGTCCTCGAAACCTACCGCATGTTCGCCCACTCCAGAGGCTGGAGCCGCTCGCTGGAGGACGCGGTGCATTC
>Ga0302311_10008208_pt1 | contig 10534 bp, 9 predicted proteins | sample III_Palsa_N1_3_FD_200449 | JGI IMG/M metagenome (GOLD analysis project Ga0302311, IMG submission 200449) | Peat permafrost microbial communities from Stordalen Mire near Abisko, Sweden - III_Palsa_N1_3 | ecosystem: Environmental > Terrestrial > Soil > Palsa > Peat permafrost | place: Sweden...
CGCGCAGGCGTCCTTGCAGGCCTGATCGATCTCGGCCACGCTGAAGGGGATCTTGAAATCCAGGATCTCGGCTGAGCGGTGCAGGCGCTGGGAATGTTCGGTCAGCTTGAAGATTTCCCCGCCGTACATGCGCTCGCCCTCGAACACCGCCGAGGCGTAGTGCAGGGCGTGGGTGAGCACGTGGATCTTCGCCTCGCGCCAGGCAACGAACTCGCCATCCAGCCAGATCCAGCCGTCGCGATCGTCGAAAGGCACGAGAGTCATCGGCGAAATTCCTCGTTTCGCTTTCGCCGGCAAGGCAGGCGGGCGCATAGGGAGTCGGGGTTGGCAGCGCTATACCACAACGGCGCGGATGTGAACGCGCGCAGCAGGGACGCGAGCTCTTGAGCGTTTGGACCCAGACTCCGCCTCGCGAACGGCACCTTCTGGTGGTCGACGACGACGACCGCATTCGGGGGCTTTTGAAGGAATATCTCACCCGCTCGGGGTTCCGCGTCACCAGCGCGGCCGATGCAGCCGCCGCCCGCCGGCTGCTCGGCACGCTGGATTTCGACCTGCTGGTCTTCGATGTGATGATGCCGGGCGAGGACGGTTTCTCCCTGGCCAGATGGGTGCGCGAAGCAGGGCCCTCGCGGCAGACGCCGGTGCTGATGCTCACCGCGCGCGACGGGTCGGAAGACCGCATCACCGGCCTTTCGCTGGGCGCCGACGACTACCTGGCCAAGCCGTTCGAGCCGCAGGAGCTGCTGCTGCGCATCGAGGCCATCCTGCGACGGGCGGGCGCCAGGCCCAGCGCCGCGCGGGTGCTGGACATGGGCGCCTGCCGCTTCGACCTCGATCGCGGCGAACTCAGCCGCGAGGGCGAACCGGTCCGGCTGACGGAAGCCGAGACCGTGCTGCTGCGCCGCCTCGCCGCCAACGCCCACGTGGCGGTCGACCGGCTGGACCTGGCGCGGGAAACCGCCGACCCCTCCGGCCGGGCCGTGGATGTGCAGGTGACCCGCCTGCGCCGCAAGATCGAGCCCGACCCCAAGACCCCACGCTATCTGCAGACCGTCCGCGGCGTCGGCTACATGCTCGCGCCCGACTGATGGAGCCGCGCCGCTCCAGATCCTGGTTCGCCATCTCGCGGCTGCTGTGGCCGCGGGCGATCAAGCGCTGGCTGCCCCGCTCCCTGTTCGGCCGCACCCTGCTGATCTTCGTCATCCCGGTGGTCGTTATGCAGCTGATGGTCAGCTGGGTCTTCTTCGACAATCAGTGGCGCTCGCAGACCATCCGCCTGTCGCAAGGTCTGGCCGGCGATATCGCCTGGGTGGCCGAAACCTACGAAGCCGACCCGACGCCAGCGAACCTGGCGCTGCTGACGCAGCGGGCGCGGCGGACGCTGAAGATTTCCGTCTCGCTGCAACCCGGCCTCGTGCTGCCGATCCCGAAGGCCTCCTCGCCCTTCGCCCGCCTCGACGAGCCGTTGCGCCAGGCGCTGGCGAGCCGGCTGAACGCGCCGTTCTGGTTCGACACCATCGGCGTGAATAACTTCGTCGACATCCGCATCGGCCTGAAGGAGGGGGTGATGCGCGTCGTCGCCCCCCAAGACCGCGCCATGGCCCGGCTGGGCTACCAGTTCGTGGTCTGGCTGACCGGCGTGACCCTGCTGCTGACCGGCGTGGCCCTGGTCTTCATCCGCAACCAGGTCCGGGCGATCGAGCGGCTGGCGGAGGCGGCGGAAGCCTTCGGCCGCGGCGGCGATGCGGTTTCGTTCAAGCCCCACGGCGCCACCGAGGTCCGCAAGGCCGCCTACGCCTTCATCGCCATGAAGGAGCGCATCCAGCGGCACATCGACCAGCGCACCGCCCTGCTGGCCTCGGTCAGCCACGACCTGCGCACGCCGCTGACGCGCCTGAAGCTGGAGATCGCCCTTGCCGAGCCCTCCCCGCGCACCGAGGACATCAAGCGCGACCTGGCCGAGATGGAGCACATGATCGACGAATACCTCGCCTTCGCCCGGGGCGAGACCGGCGAGGCGGTCGAACCTACCGCCCTGCCCGAGCTGATCAAGGCCGTGGCCGAAGGCGCGACCCGCACCGGCGCGGTGGTGTCGGTCAAGTGCGAGCCCGGCCTGGTCGCTGACCTCAGGCCCAACACCTTCAAGCGCGCCCTGTCCAATCTGATCATGAACGCCGCCGCTCATGCCCAGCGGGTCGAGGTCACCGCCCACACCAGGCCCTCGGGCGGTGTGGACGTCACCGTCGACGACGACGGCCCCGGCATTCCACCAGACCGCTACGAGGACGCGTTCAAGCCCTTCAACCGGCTGGACGAGGCCCGCAACCAGAATGAGAAGGGCGTCGGCCTGGGCCTCGCCATCGCCCGCGACGCCGCCCGCGCGCTAGGGGGCGACGTCACCCTGGACAAGAGCCCCCTCGGCGGCCTGCGGGCCATCGTTCGTTTGCCAGGCTGACATCCAAACGCCGCGCGGGCGCCACTATTGTCCGGCAATGCCACGGCGATGGGCGGAGGCTGTATGACGAACCGGTCGAGGGTGATCTGGCAGGGAGCCCTGGCGAGCACGCCGGCGCTGGCCGCCATCGCGCTTGGCGTTCCGGCGCAAGCGCAGACCACGCCGCCCGCCGTTTCCGAAGTGGTCGTCGTCGCTCCGACGCCGCTGCCGGGCTCGGGGGTCGACCGCGACAAATCGCCGGGCCTGGTCCAGGTTCTGACCAGCGCCGACATCGCGTCGGCCGGCACGCCCGACGCCCTGCGCTCGCTGAATGAGCAGGTCGGGGCGGTCAATCTGGATTCCGCCGCCGGCAACCCCTACCAGCCGACCCTGTTCTACCACGGCTTCGAGGCCTCGCCCCTGCAGGGCGTGTCGCAGGGCCTGGCGGTCTACGTCGACGGCGTCCGCTTCAACCAGGCCTTTGGCGACACGGTGAACTGGGACCTGATCCCGAACATCGCCATCCAGAGCATGACCCTGGAGGATTCCAACCCGGTGTTCGGCCTCAACGCCCTGGGTGGAGCGCTCAACCTGCATCTCAAGACCGGGTTCGACTTTCACGGCGCGGAAGCTGACCTGTCGGGCGGGTCCTTCGGCACGCGGCAGGGCGAGTTCCAGTACGGCGCGGCCTACGGAAGCACCTCGCTCTACGTCGCCGCCAACACCCTGCATCAGGATGGCTGGCGCGACCTGCAATCCACCGACATCAGCAACGCCTATGGCGACTTCGGCTGGCGCAGCGACTCCGCCGAAATCCACCTGCGCGGCAATTGGGCCAATACGGCGATGAACGGTCCCGGCACCGCGCCGGTGGAGCTGCTCGCCGTCGATTCCAGAGCCCAGTTCACTGCCCCCAACGCAATCGCGAACAACGACTGGGGCGCGACGCTCACCGGCGACTTCAAGCTCGGCGCAAACCTCTCCCTGGACGCGGAGGCCTATTACAGCGCCTTCCGCCAGGCGGTGGAGAACGGCAACTCGGCCAACGACACCCCCTGCAATGACGGGTCGGGGCTGCTTTGCGATGACAGCGGCTACAGCACCACCACCGGCGGCGCGACCATCCCGGCCTTCCTTGGCCCGAGCCCATTCGCCTATTCCGAGCTGGACGAGCAGCTGACCAAGACCCGGTCGTACGGGGCCTCGGCCCAGATCGTCAGCACCGCCAGCCTGTTCGGCCTGTCCAATCACGGCGTCCTGGGCGCGAGCTTCGACGGGGCCTCGACCAACTTCGGCGCGATCTCCTACATCGGCGGCATCACCCCAGTGAGCCGGGTCTTCATCGGGCCGGGGGTGGTGATCGACGAGCCGGGCGACAATGTGCCGGTGAAGGTCGACGTCACCGACTCGGGCAGCGCCGTCTTCTTCACCGACACCCTGGACCTGACCTCGCGCCTGTCGGCCACGGCGTCGGCCCGCTACAACGATGTCGAGATCGACCTGCGCGACCAGCTCGGCGGCGATCTGACCGGCGACCATCACTACAGCCGTCTGAACCCGGCCATCGGCGCGGCCTATCGCGTCACGCCCTGGCTGACCGCCTACGCCGGCTATTCCGAGGCCAATCGCGCGCCGACGCCGGCGGAGCTGTCCTGCGCCGGGCCCAACGATTCCTGCAGCCTGGCCAACTTTTTCGTCGGCGACCCGAACCTGAAGCAGGTGATCGCCCATACCGTCGAGGCCGGCCTGCGCGGCCAAACACCCGTGCTGGACGGCGCCCTGTCCTACAACCTTGGCCTTTACCGCACCGACCTGGACGACGACATCGTCTTCATCAACAGCGTCACCCTGGGTCGCGCCTACTTCACCAACATCGGCGGCACGCAGCGGCAGGGGGTGGACGCGGAGGTCCGGTTCAAAGACGCCCGCTGGAGCGCCTACGTCGCCTACTCCCACACCGACGCCACCTATCGCAGCGGCTTTGTGGAGTCCGCCGGCTCCAATCCCGACGGCGACGTGAACGGCAACCTGACCATCACCCCCGGCGACCACATGCCGGGAATCCCGCAGGAGCAGGTCAAGCTGGGCCTGACGTTCAAGCCCACCGACAAGCTGAGCGTCGGCGCGACGGCGGTCGGCCAGAGCGGCAGCTATCTGTTCGGCGACGAGGCGAACCTGACGCCACAACTGCCCGGGTTCTTCGTGCTGAACCTCAACGCCAGCTACCAAGCCACGGCGCACGTTGAGCTATTCACCCACGTCGATAACGTCACCGACGCCCGCTACTATACCTTCGGCGCCTTCTCCCCCACCACCTCGGTTTTCTTGGCCCAGGCCCCCAACGCGACGAACCCGAGGAGCTACAGCCTCGCCGCCCCGGTGGGCGCGTTCGGGGGGGTGAGAGTCACCTTTTAGACCAAATGAAATCCGCTCATCCCCTTCGCGGGGATGAGCGGCATGGATTATCCGGCGAGTTCTCTGGATCGCCGCGTCGCCGCCTCCACCGCGGCCGCCGCAAGGGGATAAAGCCCGCCTTCCCCCAGCCACACCTTCAGCGCCGCCTCGGTGGTGCCGTTCGGCGAGGTCACCTGGCGGCGCAGTTCGGCGGGTTCGGCGCCGGTGTGGTCCAGCAGCGCCGCCGCGCCGATCATGGTGGCGCGAACCAGATCGCGCGAGGCTTGCGGCGAAATCCCCTGCGCCAGCGCCGCCGCCTCCATCGCCTCGATGAGGGCGTAGAGATAGGCCGGCGCTGACCCGGACACGGCGGTGGCCGCGTCCATCAGGTCCTCCGACGGCAGCTCGACCGCCGTCCCCACGGGGGCGAACAAGGCCAGCGCCCGCTGGCCGGCCACGGGGGCGTCGCAGACGATCGACGCCACGCCCTTGCCGATGGCGGCGGCGGTGATCGGCACGACCCGCGCCACCGGCCGGCCGCCGAAGGCCGCGCTGAGGTCGGCCATCCGCACCCCGGCGGCGATGGAGACGATGACGGCGTCGGGATTGAGCATGGCGGTCAGGCTCGCCGACGCGTCGCGCCAGATCTGGGGCTTGACTGACACCAGGATGGTCCTGGCCTCCGCCAGCACCGCGTCCGGCGGATTGAGCCGCGCCCCGGCCTTCACGGCGGCGAGCGCGGCGTCGCTGGGGTTAGGATCGCGGATGATCAGGTCACTGGCCGCGAACGCCCCGGTCAGCGCCCACCCTTCGATCAGCGCCCCACCCATGCGGCCCGCGCCGAGAACCAGGATGGGGGTGATGGATGATGTGTCGGCGGACATGGAAGGCCCCAAATGATTCGTCATCGCGCGAGAAAAGGGGTCAGAGTCATTTATTGGCCGGCGCGCGGTAGTCCGCCGCAGATCGGGTCAATAAATGACTCTGACCCCTTTTCTCGCGACCCCTTTTCTCGCAAGGGCGGAGGAACGGCAAAAGTTTGGACGGCGGCCTAAACTAAGCCTGCCCCATCGTTTCGAACATGCAGGCGGCCATCGCCTCATCCGGGGACTTGGAGCCCTTCACCAGGAAGTCGAACGCCGGATAGAAGCGGTCCGCCGCCTCCACCGCCGCGTCGATCATCGACGCGGCCTGAGCCAGGGTCGGGCGCTCGCCGTGCGGCAGCGACAGGGCGTGGCGGAACACCACCTCGCCGTCATCGGCCCAGATCTCGAAGTGGCCGAGCCAGATGCGCTGGTTGACCAGCGACAGCAGCTCATAGGCCGACGCCCGCTTGGTTTTGACGGTGCGCATGTCCAGCGACAGGCAGATCTGCAGGCAGTCCGCCTCGGGCCGCCAGGCGAACCACAGTTCGTAGTCTTTCCAGTCGCCGGCGAGGGCGAAGGCCAGGTCGCCGTCGTCGGTGCGGTCGAAGGTCAGGTTTTCCGCGGCCAGCACGTGCTCGACGACGTCCAGCGGATCGAGGCCCAGATCGACGTCGTCTTCCTCGGAGTGGGGCGCGTCCATGAAAACCTCATCTACCAGCGAGCCGACCCGGCGGCGTGAGCGCCGATGAATCGCCTCAGTGTGCAAAGCCTAATCTGCTTCGCGGCGGCCGTCTCAACCAGCTTCTTGTCCCTGGCGAGCGAAACTCTCGTCTTAAGATTTCGCGCGCGGCGTCTTCTTCGCCTTCAGACTGTCCACTTCTTCCCGCAACGCTTGAAGTTGCGCCTTGAGGGCGTCGAACTCATCGCGGCGAACGAGGTCCAGCTCCGCCGCGAGCTTGTCGGTCTGGGCGCGGAAGGCCGTTTTGGCCTCCTCGCCAGCCGCCTGGGCGAGGCCCAGAGCCGCGTTGGTCAGCTTGGAAAACTCATCCAAGAATGGATTCTGAGTCTGCATGTCTGTCTTATTATGGGAAAACGCCGCCGATGCGAAGCGGCCTTGTTGTCACGGCGGCCAGGAATTACCCAGGCGTGACAAATGGGTGTGAGCGCTGAAGGAGTCGTCAGGCGTGCCTTTTCCGAACTTCGACCCGGTGCTGATCCACATCGGGCCCCTGGCGATCCGCTGGTATGCGCTGGCCTATATCGCCGGCATCCTGCTGGGCTGGTGGTACGCGGCCCAATTGGTCAAGCGGACCGACTTGTGGGTCCCCGCCGCGCCGCCGATCAACAACCGGCAGATCGATGACCTCGTGCTCTGGGTCACCGTGGGCGTGATTGTCGGCGGTCGGGCCGGATCGGTGCTGTTCTATGGCCGCGACCAATACGCCGCCCATCCCCTCGACATCTTCGCCATCTGGAAGGGCGGCATGTCGTTCCATGGCGGCTTCATCGGCGTGATGGTCGCTCTCGCCGTCTATTCGGTGGTCAACAAGATCGACATGCTCAGGCTGGGCGATCTGGTCGCGCCCTGCGTGCCGTTCGGCCTGTTCTTCGGGCGCATCGCCAACTTCATCAACGGCGAACTCTGGGGACGTGTCACCACCGTGCCCTGGGGAATCGTCTTCCCCGGCGCCGGGGACCAGCCCCGCCACCCGAGCCAGCTCTACGAAGCGGCTCTGGAGGGGCTGGTGCTGTTCGCGATCCTGCGCCTGGCCACCCACCGCCTGCACTGGCTGCGGCGACAGGGCGCGCTGACCGGCCTGTTCATGCTGTTCTACGGGATCTTCCGCATCCTGCTTGAGAATGTGCGGCAGCCGGATGCGGGCCTGGATGATTTCCCGCTCGGCCTGACCATGGGCATCATCCTGTCGACCCCGATGGTCATCGCCGGGGCCTGGCTGGTGTGGCGCGCCAGCCGCCTGCCCCCGGTGATCGAGTCTCAGGGCCTGGAGCCGCCAGCGGCATGAGCCTGAAGGCGCGGCTGGTCGCCCAAATCCGCGCGACAGGGCCGATGACCATCGCCCAGTACATGACCGCCTGCCTGCACGACCCACTGGACGGCTATTACGCCACCCGCCCCGCCCTGGGCGAAGACGGCGATTTCATCACCGCGCCGATGATCTCGCAGATGTTCGGCGAGGTGATCGGCCTGTGGGCGGTGGAGACCTGGCGCGGCATGGGCGCGCCGCCCCGTGTGCTGCTGGTGGAGGCCGGTCCCGGCACCGGCGTCCTGATGCAGGACGCCCTGCGCGCGGCGCGGCTCGACCCCCAGTTCATGGCCGCGGCCGACCTCTGGCTGATCGAGACCAGCGCGCCGCTGGCGGCGATCCAGCGGGAGCGGCTGGCGGGCGGGCCGCTGGCGCCGAACTGTGCGTCCGATCTGCAAGGCCTGCCGGCTGGCGCGCCGATGATCCTGATCGCCAACGAACTGCTGGATTGCCTGCCCGTTCGCCAGCTGGTGCGCACCGAGACCGGCTGGGCCGAGCGGATGGTCGGACTGGATGACGTCGGCGCGCTGGCGTTCGGACTTGCGCCCTGCGACCGCCCCGCGCCCAACCTGGACGCCCCGCCCGGGGCGGTGATCGAGATTTCCGAACCGCAGACGGCGTTCGCGGCGGCGCTGGCCGAGCGCCTGGCCGAGGACGGCGGCGCGGCGCTGCTGATCGACTACGGCCGCGACCGGCAAGGCTTCGGCGACACCTTCCAGGCGTTGCACAGGCATCGGAAGGTCGACCCGCTCAGCCATCCCGGCCAGGCCGATCTGACCGTCCACGCCGACTTCCCCGCCGTGATCGCGGCCGCGCGGGCAACGGGGATTCGCACAGGCCTTCTGACCCAGGGCGAATTCCTGCGCCGCCTCGGCATCGAACAACGCGCGGCGGCGCTGTCTCGCGCCCGTCCTGATCAGGCCGCCGTCATCGCCCGCCAGCTTGCGCGACTGATCGATCCCGACCAGATGGGAGACCTGTTCAAGGCCGCCTGCCTGTATGCGGGCGGCCCTCCGCCGCCCGGCTTCGAGGATGTCCATGACTGATCTGGCGCCGCTGCAATCGGCCCTGTTGGCCCAACTGCCCGGCGTGCGCCACGCCTTCTTCTCCCGGCGCGGAGGCGTGTCGACAGGCATTTACCACAGCCTGAACGTCGGGTTCGGCTCCGGCGATGCGGAAGCCTCGGTGCGCGAAAATCGCGGCCGCGCGGCCGGCTGGTTCGGCGCCGGCTTCGAAGACCTGGCCACGGTCTACCAGGTCCATTCCGCCATCACCCATCCCACCAGCGCCAAATACGCCAAGCCGCCGCGGGGCGACGCCATGGTCACCGGGCAGCAAGGCCTGGTGCTGGGCGTCCTGTCCGCCGACTGCGCGCCGGTCCTGATCGCCGACGCGCAAGCCGGCGTCGTCGCCGCGGCGCACGCCGGCTGGCGCGGCGCGCTGGGCGGCGTGGTCGCCTCGGCGGTCGAGGCCATGGTCGCCCAGGGCGCTGATCCATCCCGAATGGTCGCCGCCGTCGGCCCCTGCATTGGCGTGGCGTCCTACGAGGTCGGGCTGGAGTTCCTGGACGCGTTCACGGCCGAGGACGCCGGCTTTGAGCGGTTCTTCAAACCCGGCGCGGCGCCCGACAAGCGCCAGTTCAACCTGCCGGCCTTCGTATTGCATCGGCTTGCGCAAGCCGGCGTGCCCAGCGCCGAATGGGTCGGCGCCGACACCTGCGCGGAGGCAGACCTGTTCTTCTCCAACCGCCGCGCGTTTAAGCAGGGCGAACCGGACTACGGCCGGTTGTTGTCGGCGATCATGATCGAACGGTGAGGCGCACTTACTTACCTTCTCCCCTTTCGGGGAGAAGATAAAGAAGCCGCGCCAAAACGCTGGCGTAGGAAGCCTCCACTCCTCCGCATACCGACGATCTGAAATAACATCGACCGTGTGGCCGTTCAGGGGTTGCCCCCAACGCCCCGGCTGTTAGAAGCCCCGAGCGACAGCCGACCCCATCGAGGCCGACCATGAAGCTGCTCGCCGGCAACTCCAACCGCACCCTGGCCCAGGCCATCGCCAACTACCTGGACCTGCCGCTGACCCGCGCGCAGGTGCGAAAGTTCGCCGACAACGAACTGTTCGTCGCCATCGACGAAAATGTCCGCGGCGAGGACGTCTTCCTGATCCAGTCGACCAGCTTCCCGGCCAACGACCACCTGATGGAGCTGCTGATCTGCGTCGATGCGCTCACCCGGGCGTCGGCCAAGCGGATCACCGCGGTGCTGCCCTACTTCGGCTACGCGCGGCAGGACCGGAAGATGGGCGGCCGCACGCCGATCTCCGCCAAGCTGGTGGCCAACCTGATCACCCGCGCCGGCGCCGACCGGGTGCTGACGATGGATCTCCACTCGGGCCAGATCCAGGGCTTCTTCGACATTCCCACCGACAACCTCTTGGCCACGCCGGTCCTGGCCGAGGACATCCGCGACAATTACGCAAAGCCCAAGGAGCTGATGATCGTCTCGCCGGACGTGGGCGGCGTGTCCCGCGCCCGCGCCCTCGCCGACCGGCTGAACGCCGACCTGGCCATCGTCGACAAGCGCCGCTCCGCGCCGGGCCAGAGCGAAGTGATGAACATCATCGGCGACGTCAAGGGTCGCCGCTGCATCGTGTTCGACGACATCGTCGACGGCGGCGGCACGCTCTGCAACGCGGCCGCCGCGCTGATCGACGCGGGCGCAAGCGAGGTCTCGGCCTATGTCAGCCACGGCGTGCTGTCGGGCGCGGCGGTCCAGCGGGTCGAGACGTCG
>Ga0302311_10008210_pt1 | contig 10531 bp, 7 predicted proteins | sample III_Palsa_N1_3_FD_200449 | JGI IMG/M metagenome (GOLD analysis project Ga0302311, IMG submission 200449) | Peat permafrost microbial communities from Stordalen Mire near Abisko, Sweden - III_Palsa_N1_3 | ecosystem: Environmental > Terrestrial > Soil > Palsa > Peat permafrost | place: Sweden...
ACCGGGGCGGGGTCGACGCGCTGGTAGGTGCCGGTCACCGCGACGGCAGGCAGCGGCGATGGCTTGGGTGTCAGCACAGGTGCCGGTGCGGGCGCCGGGGAAGGCAGCGGAGCCTCCATTGCCGCTGAGGGCTCGGCGTCCGTGGCCGCTGGCGGCGGCTGTACCGGCACGGCCGACGCGGCCTGGACGGGTGAGTCGGACTTTTGCGAAATGGCCTGCCGCACAGCCGACCAAAGCCGCATGGTGTCTTGCGGCCACAGCGTCAGCGCCGAAAGACCGAGAACCAGCAGCGCCCCTAGCGGCAAGCCGATGGCCCAGATGAAGGTGGATGTTTTCGACGCCGATCGGCTCGGCCGCTTCACCCGGGCCACGGCGCGGGTCTGCGCGACTTTCGCCGCTGCCGGTGCCGCCATGGGCGCCGCTATTGCTGCCGCCTCTGGTGCAGGCTTTGGCGCTGGTATGACTGCTGCGACCGGTGTTGCGATTGGTGCTGCTGATACTGCTGCTGCTTCTGATACCGGTGCTGCCGGTGCCGGTGCCGGTGCCGGTGCCGGTGCCGATATTGCTGCTGGCGCTGGCGGCGGCAACACCGCCGGCTCCGGAATCGGCTGCGTCGCCTGGTTGAAGACTCTGCCGAATTGCGACTCGGCGGGAAGCCAGTTCTGCAAGCCCGATTTCCACACCAGATCCGATCGCTTCAGGTAGCCGGTCTGCGCCATTTCGAGCATGGCCGGCTCGGCCATCGGGCCCAGGGTTTCCCCGCCCTTGGCGTAATACCAGCGGCTGCCGGCCGGGTCCGCGCCCGGCAGGGGCGGCGGCGGCGAAACCGATGGCGCTGCCGCAGCTGCGGGGGATGCGAGGGTCGCTACGGCCACCACGGGCGCAGCGGCTGGAGCGGTGGTCGGGGGCAGCCTGCGCGGTCCGAACGCATCGAAGGGATGGCGATCCGGCATCACCCACAGGATGAACAGGCCAAGCAGACTCAACAGGCTCAGCACCGACCCGATCGATCCGTCGTGGCCCTTGCCCCGGGCATAGTCGCCGCAGCCCAGCGCCCAGCAGTAGACCCCGCCGAGCAGAATGGCGGCAACGGCCAGATTCGAGACATCCGCAAGCGCCGCATTCTGGTCCGGCGAGTTGTAGATGCGCCAGGCCAGCAGGGAGCCGCAGCTTACTTGCAGCAACAGCCCGACCCAAAGGCCCCATTTCACGTTCGGTTTGTATTCAACCAGCACGTCGCCTCCCAAGCTATGGCCGCCTGACGATCCGGTCATATCTTCGCCCAGGAAGACGACCGGGAACAATGGGCTGCAAAGCACCGCCGCGCCATGCATGCCCGGCAACGAGCGGCCGCCGTCGGAAATGCGCTGCTCATGCCGATCCGGTGAGATGGGGAAGATGGACGGGACTGCCGCAACAGCGGCACGGACGCGGCGACGCAAAGTATTTCCGCATGCCCCGACTCGATCGTTTTGTAATGTTCGTGTAACCGGAATTTGCCGCTAAACGATGATTCAAATGTTGGCACGCGGCGTGCGATACGGGAGAGGAATCACCCGAAAAAACTTCCACCAGCAATGGTGATTCGACGGGTGATTCCACGAGGCGGCCGGTTCGGGCCGCCTGCGGTCACGCCATTCGGGCGCGATCGTGACAGCGCGAGTCGGGCAGAGATTGCGGTCGCGGCGGGATGTTTGCATTGCCGCAAAAACTAATAACGGGCCTAGAACCGTTTAAACATAGTCGTGGCACAGGGAAACTTTTATGGAACCGGAAGCCTTGCTGATCAGCATCCCGGGTGGGTTCAAGGTATACGTTGAACACTACCGGATCGACCCCTCCTTCGAGACCGTCATCCTGGTGAATGGGGCGCTGGCCACCACCACCTCGTTCAACCAGACGGTCAAGTATCTGCGGGCGCATTTCAACGTCGTGCTCTACGACCTGCCGTATGCCGGCCAGTCCAAGCAGCACAACGACAACAGCGCCCTGCTGACCAAGGACGACGAGGTCGACATCCTGTCCTTCCTCATCGGCCGCTTCGAGCCCAGCCACCTGATCTCCATCTCCTGGGGCGGCGTCGCCGCGCTGCTGGCGCTGTCGCGCTCGCCCAAGTCGGTGAAGAAGGCGGTGATCGGCTCGTTCTCGCCCAAGCTCAATGCGGCGATGCTGGACTACCTGGACAAGGGTCAGCGCTTCCTCGAGACCAACGACCAGGCCGGCGCCTCGTCCCTGCTCAACAGCACCGTCGGCAAGTATCTGCCGCGCCTGCTCAAGCTTTACAACTACCGCTACCTGAGCAACATGGCGGAACACGAGTATTCGCAGATCGCCTTTCACATGCAGCAGATCCGCCAGCTCGACTCGCAGCGCTACGTCAACCGCTTTGTCGGCATCAAGATCCCGGTGATGTTCGTCAACGGCGAACTGGACGAGTACACCACCGCCAGCGATATCCGTCCGCTGTCGCAGTACATCCGCCACAGCCGCTTCGTCACGGTGCCCGCCACCGGGCATTTCCTCGATCTGGAAAACAAGCGCAGCTGGGCTGAAGTGGGCCGCATCACCAACGAGTTCCTGCTCGGCAATGCCGAAGCCAGGGCCGACACTGCGGCGGAAGCAAGCACCGATGCAGTGGACGTTGCGCGCTCGTTCGGGCCGGCGTTTGCCACAAGCTGAGAATTATTGTCACTGCGTGAGACGCCCAACCGGCACGGCGCAGGTGCGCCGGCGCTGGATGTTGCTGCGTATCTATTGAATAGTTGGTTCTATGCATATTCTCATTATCGCCATCGGCTCCGCCGGCGACGTCCATCCCTTCCTCGGCCTGGGCCGCAGCTTCAAGGAGCGCGGCCACCGCGTCTCGTTCTGCGCCAACCCGGTGTTCCAGCCGCTGGTGGAACGCTGCGGCCTGCGCTTCCTGCCGGTAGGCACCGCCGAGGGCTATAACGCGGCGATGGGCAATCCGGCCCTGTGGAATCCGCGCACCTCGCTGCCGACGCTGTGGCAGGTCATCGCCTCGGAACTGCGGCCGCTGTTCGAAACCCTGGCGGCGGAGTGCGGCGACGACACCGTGATGGTGGGCTCTTTGTGGGCGTTCAGCGCCAGGCTGGTGCAGGAGAAGCTGGGCGTGCCCCTGATCACCGCCCAGGTTTCGCCGTCCACCATCCTCTCCGCCCGGCTGCCGCCGGTGCACAAGCGCTTCACCATTCCGGAGACGCTGCCGGACAGCCTCAAGTCCGCCATCCTGTGGCTGATCGAGCGCGGTGTGCTGGACCGCATCTGCGGCCCCGAGCTGAACCGCCTGCGCAGCGAGCTGGGCCTGGCGCCTGCCTCGCGCATCATGGGGCGCTGGATGCATTCGCCGCTCGGCGTGCTGGGGCTGTTCCCGGACTGGTTCGCACCACCCCAGAGCGACTGGCCGACACAGCTGGCGCTGACCGGCTTCCCGCTGTTCGATGAAGCGGGCTTTCACCAGATGGATGCCGGGCTGGAGGAGTTCCTCGCCGCCGGCTCCGCCCCGGTGGTGTTCACGCCGGGCTCGACCATGCTGGAAGGGCAGGGCTTCTTCCTCGCCGCCATGCAGGCACTGCGCAAGCTCGGCCGCCGCGGCATCTTCCTGACCAAGGATGCGCAGCAGGTGCCGCCGCTGCCGCCGGAAATCCTGCTGCGCCCTTATGTGCCGATGAGCGTCCTGCTGCCGCGCACCGCCGCCCTGGTGCATCACGGCGGCATCGGCACCACCGCGCTGGCGCTCGCCGCCGGCATTCCGCAACTGGCCACGCCCTTCGCCCACGACCAGTTCGACAACTCGACGCGGCTGGAGCGCCTGGGCTGCGGCATACGGCTCGACGCGCCGGCGCCGGCGCAGCCCCTGACCGAAGCGCTGCAGCACCTGCTGGAGACCCCGGCGGTGACGGCCAAGTGCAAGGAGCTGCAGGCCCGCGTCGACAGCAGCGAAACAGCCTGCGGCAAGGCGGTGGATTTCGTCGAGGCGGCGACCAGGCCCGCGGCCCGGCAGGCGCTGGCCGGGTCGTGATCATGCAATCCCGCGCAGCGCGGGATTGCCATGTCATGATCATGAAGCGAACCAATCCTAGAGCGATGATCCAGTGAGCGCCGTTGCCCTCGGCCCCGCCGCACCGGCCCCCTCATCGGGGCTGCAGCCGCTGCGCGGCTTCAACCTGGCGCTGCTGACGCTGGGCCTGTCGCTCGGCACCTTCATCGAAGTGCTGGACGTCACCGTGGCCAATGTGGCGGTGCCGACCATTGCCGGCAGCCTCGGCGTGTCCAACAGCCAGGGCACCTGGGTCATCAGTTCCTACTCGGTGGCGGGTGCCATCGTGGTGCCGCTGACCGGCTGGCTGGCGCGGCGCCTCGGCGAGGTGCGGCTGTTCCTGCTGTCGGTGCTGCTGTTCACCATCGCTTCCATGTTGTGCGGGCTGGCGCCGAGCTTCCATGCGCTGGTGGCGCTGCGCATCGTGCAGGGCCTGGTGTCCGGGCCGATGATGTCGCTGTCGCAGACCATCCTGGTGCGCAGCTTCCCTGAAACACAGCGCAACCTGGCGATCGCGCTATGGGCTATGACCCTGGTGATCGCGCCGATCCTGGGGCCGGTGGTCGGCGGCTGGATCATCGACACCTATTCCTGGCCGTGGATCTTCTACATCAATCTGCCGATCGGCCTGTTCTCCTTCATCACCTGCACCATCCTGCTGAAGGGGCGCGAGACGCCGATCGAGAAGCCGCCGATCGACGCGGTCGGCATCGGCCTGCTGATCTTCGGCGTCGGCGCGCTGCAGATGATGCTGGATCTGGGGCGCGACCGCTCCTGGTTCCAGTCCTCCTTCATCATTACCCTGGCCGTCATCGCCTTCATCTGCATCGGCTTCCTGCTGATCTGGGAGTCGATGGAGAAGCATCCGGCGATCAACCTGAGCCTGTTCAAGGAACGCACCTTCGCTTCCTGCGTGGCGGTGGCTTCGCTGGGCATGATGGTGTTCTCCACCGTGGCGGTGATCTTCCCGCTGTGGCTGCAGACGCTGATGGGCTACACCGCGGAAAAGGCGGGCCTGGCCACCGCTCCGGTGGGATTGCTGACCCTGGTGTTCTCGCTGCTGATCGCCAAGAACATGAGCCGGCTCGATCTGCGGCTGCTGTCTTCCTTCGGTTTCTGCGTCTTCGCCGGCGTGCTGTTCTGGAATTCGCATTTCACTCTGGACATGTCGTTCGGCCAGGTGATCCTGCCGCGCTTCGTGCAGGGCATCGGCGTGGCCTGCTTCTTCATCCCCCTGACCACGGCCACCATGTCGCGCATTCCCAATCACCTGCTGGCGGATGCTTCCAGCCTGTCGAATTTCATGCGCAACCTGTTCGCGGCTTTCGGCACCGCCATCAGCGTCACCGTATGGGACAACCGCGCCACCTGGCACCATGCCGTGCTGAGCGAGTCGGTGAACCACGGCTCGGTCGGCGCCCAGCAGTACCTGGATCTGCTGCACGCCGCCGGCATGAATTCGGGCAAGGACCTGGCGCTGATCGATCAGCTGGTGACGCAGCAGGCCTACATGATCGCGACCAACGAAGTGTTTTACGTATCGGGCGCGCTATGCCTGGTGCTGGCCGTGATGATCTGGTTCGCCCGCCCGCCGTCCGGCGTCACCGCTTCGATCGGACATTAACCGCTCAACCCCATCAGCTGAATGAATATTGTCCTGGTCAACGACGGCACCTCCGGCGACATGCACCCGTTCTTCGCCATCGGCCGCGAACTGGCGCAGCGCGGCCATGGCATCGTGGTCTGCAGCAACGACGTCTACCGCGCGCCGGTCGAGCGTCTCGGCTTCCGCTTCGTCTCCACCGGCACCGAGCAGGAATACGAGGCCAATACCTCCAACCCGGACATGTGGAGTTCGAGCAAGGCGCGGGTCACCGCCTGGAAGGAGATCGTGGTGCCGCGGCTGCGCCCGCTGCACGACCTGCTGGAACGCCAGGTGCAGGGCGACACCCTGATCATCTGCGGCCTGCTCACCGCCGCGTTCGCCCGCGCCGTGCAGGAGCGGCGTGGTGTGCCCCTGCTGACCACGGTGTTGTCGCCGCAGGTGTTCTTTTCGGCGAAGAGTCCGGCCAAGGGTCTGCCGGTGCCGTCCTGGCTGCCGTATCCGGCGCGGGCGGCAGTGCTGCGCGGGCTCGATTTCGCCATCGACAGCGTGATGGCGCCCGACCTCAACCGCTTCCGCGCCGAACTGGGATTGCCGCCGGTAACACGCATCCGCAGCCAGCGGGTGTTCTCGCCCCAGGGCACCCTCGGCCTGTTTCCGGAATGGTATGCGCAGCGGCAGAGCGACTGGGCGGAAAACCTCTCGCTGACCGGGTTTCCGCTGTTCGATGAAGGCCGCCATGCGGCCGATGCGCAACTCGAGAATTTCCTCGCCGCTGGCGAGCCGCCCGTGGTGTTCACCGCCGGCACCGGCATGCGCCACGCCCATGCCTTCTTTGCCGCTGCGGTGGAATTGCTGAAGCGCCTGCGCCGGCGCGGGGTCTTCCTGAGCAAGTCGGCACAGCAGATTCCCGCCGACCTGCCGGCGCAGATCCTGTACCGCGAATACGCACCGATGAATACCCTGCTGCCGCGCAGCGCGGCCCTGGTGCATCACGGCGGCATCGGCACCACGGCCGAGGCGCTGGCCGCCGGCATCCCGCAACTGGTGGTGCCCTATGCCTATGATCAATTCGACAATGGCGAGCGCTTGCGCCGCCTCGGCTGCGGCGCCAGCCTCAAGGCCCTGACCGAGCTGGACGCCGCCGAACTGGCCCTGGGGCAACTGCTGGGCAATGAGGGCGTGCATCAGGCCTGCAAGCACTGGCAGGCGCGGATCGAACCGGGTCGGATAGCCGCGGCGCGCGCCGCGGATGTGGTCGAACGGCTCGGCCGGGCTTCATTCGGGGAACGGATGCCGCAATAGCCGGCTGCGGAGCCGGCGCGGCCTGCGACAAGGCGGCGGAAGCCGTTATTCTTGGCCATGGAACGACGATTCCAAGCCAATATCGGATACCAAGGGGGACGACACAATGCGACACAACAGGGGCTTTAAGGCACTGGGGATGAAGCTGAAACAACACAGGACTCTGGCTTTGCTGGCCGCCGCGCTGCTGCTGCACGGCTGCGGCAGCAGCTCCACCCCGGGCGACTCCGGTCCGCCGGTGGTGGATGCCCAGGGCTGCACCGCCTACGGCGATCCGCCAAGGCCGCTGGCGCCGCTGTCGCCGGACGGCCTGATCAACGATGCGCTGTCCCTGCTGGTCGAGGTGTGCAACAACCAGGGCGGCGAAACCCTGGACTGGAGCGATGCCGACGGCACGCCGCGCCATGCCTGCCTGATCACCCCGAAGACCGTCAGCACCAGCAAGCCACTGCCGATGCTGGTCTGGCTGCATCCCACCCTATTCGGCCAGGATTCGATTCTCGCCACCGGCCTGCTCGACAAGATCGACACCGCCAACCTCAGCGGCGATGCCTCCACCCCCGGCTTCATCCTGCTGCTGCCGCTGGGCCGCGACATCCAGCAGTTCCTGCCGGCGCCGCTCAATACCGGCGTGGGCTGGGACCATTGGTATCGCAATTTCGATCGCAGCAGCCCCTATCTCAACGTCGATGTTGCCACCATCGATCATTTCATCGCGGTGGTGAAGCAGCGCAACATCGTCCAGAACAACCGGGTTTATGTCTCCGGCTGGTCCGAAGGCGCCGACATGGGCGCCATCTACGGCCTCAACACGCCGGGCATTGCCGCCACCGGCGTCTACTCGACCACCAGTCCGTTCAATGCTTCGGGCGATCCCTGCACCTCGGCGACGTTCGCCAGCAACAACACGCGGCCGTTCTACCTGATGGCGCGTTCCTGCGATATTGGCGGCGCCTGTCCCCTGGAGCAGCAATTCCTGGGCGACCTGCGCAACGGCATCATGCAGCCTTCGCTGGTATCGGGGGTCATTCTCGACAGCAGCACCAAGGCGGTCACCCAGTGCGACGCCCAGTGCGATGCCGGCACGGTGGCGGCCAGCGCGCTGGGCCAGCTGGAGCACATCACCTGGCCGCGGCAGTGGAACGACACGCTGCTGGAGTTCATGAGCAACAATCCGGAGTAAGGCAAGGCCGCGCCATGTGCGGCCGGTGGCGGCAAGGGGCGGCGACGATTTTTCAAGCGCAAATGGAGCATCCGTGATTCTAGTAACAGGCGGCGCCGGGTTCATCGGCTCGAATTTCGTGCTGGACTGGCTGGCGCAAAGCGACGAGCCGGTGCTCAATCTGGACGCGCTGACCTACGCCGGCAACCTGGAAAACCTGGCCGGCATCGAGGGCGATGCGCGGCACCGCTTCCGTCGCGGCGATATCTGCGATGCGGCCCTGGTCAGCGGACTGCTGGCCGAGCTGCGGCCGCGCGCGGTGCTGCATTTCGCCGCGGAAAGCCATGTCGACCGCTCCATCCTGGGACCGGGCGATTTCGTCCGCACCAATGTCAACGGCACCTTCACCCTGCTGGAGGCGACGCAGCGCTACTGGTCCGGCCTGGATGAGGCAGCGAAACAGGCATTCCGCTTCCTGCACGTTTCCACCGACGAGGTTTACGGTTCGCTCGGCCCCGGCGATGCCCAGTTCAGCGAAACCACGCCGTACCAGCCGAACAGTCCCTACTCGGCATCCAAGGCGGCATCCGATCATCTGGTGCGGGCCTGGCATCACACCTACGGCCTGCCCACGCTGACCACCAACTGCTCCAACAACTACGGCCCCTACCAGTTTCCGGAAAAGCTCATCCCCCTGGTGATCGCCAACGCGCTCGCCGGCAAGCCGCTGCCGATCTACGGTGACGGCCTCAACATCCGCGACTGGCTCTATGTCGGCGACCACTGCGATGCGATCCGCCAGGTGCTGCTGCGCGGCCGGGTGGGGGAGACCTACAATATCGGCGGCTGGAACGAGCAGACCAATATCTCCATCGTGCGCCTGATCTGCAGCATCCTCGACGAGCTGCATGCGGGCTCGCCGGTGACGCCGCACGAGAACCTGATCACCTACGTCAAGGACCGGCCCGGCCACGACCGCCGCTATGCCATCGATGCGCGCAAGATCGAGCGTGAGCTGGGCTGGCGCCCCGCCGAAACCTTCGATACCGGCATCCGCAAGACCGTGCGCTGGTATCTGGACAACCAAGCCTGGGTATCGCGCGTGCAGAGCGGCGGCTATCGCGACTGGATCGATCGCCAGTACGGCAGCTGAGGCCGCCGCCTCGACGGCAAGCCCGCGACCAAAGCCCTTACTTCCACTTCCTTTCCAGGCCTACGCCCATGCCGAACAAATCCGCTATGCCCGCACGCAAGGGCATCATTCTCGCCGGCGGCTCCGGCACGCGGCTCTACCCGGTGACCCTGGCGGTATCCAAGCAGCTGCTGCCGGTTTACGACAAGCCGATGATCTACTACCCGCTGTCGACGCTGATGCTGGCGGGTGTCCGCGACATCCTGATCATCTCCACGCCGCAGGACGTGCCGCGCTTCCAGCAACTGCTTGGCGACGGTGCCCAGTGGGGGCTCAATCTGAGCTATGCCGTGCAGCCCTCGCCGGACGGACTGGCCCAGGCCTTCATCATCGGCGAGTCGTTCCTGGGCGATGCGCCTTCGGCTCTGGTGCTGGGCGACAACATCTTCTACGGCCATAACCTGGCCGATGACCTGAGGGTGGCCGACCAGCGCGTGCAAGGCGCCACCGTGTTTGCCTATCCGGTGCATGATCCGGAGCGTTACGGCGTGGTCGAGTTCAACGCCGAGGGGCGTGCCGTCAGCCTGGAGGAAAAGCCGGCCAGACCGAAATCGCGCTACGCCGTCACCGGCCTGTATTTCTATGATTCCCGCGTCGCGGAAATTGCCAAATCGCTCAAGCCCTCGCCGCGCGGCGAGCTGGAAATCACCGATCTGAACAGCCGCTACCTGGAGATGGGCCAGCTCAACGTCACCATCATGGGGCGCGGTCATGCCTGGCTCGACACCGGCACCCATGATTCCCTGATCGAGGCGAGCCAGTACGTGCAGACCATCGAGAAGCGCCAGGGCCTGAAGATCGCCTGCCCCGAGGAGATCGCCTACCGCCTCGGCTACATCAGCGGCGAGCAACTCGAAGCGCTGGCGCTCAAGCTGGGCAAGAGCGGTTACGGCAGCTATCTGAAAGACCTGCTGCGCATCAATATCTTTTAAATCCTTAAATCATGAACTTCACCCGCCTGGAAATACCCGACCTGGTGCTGATCGAGCCGAAAGTATTCGGCGACGACCGCGGCTTCTTCTACGAGAGTTTCAACCGCAAGGTGTTTGCCCAGGGCACCGGCGTCGATCCGGACTTCGTGCAGGACAATCATTCGCGCTCCAGCCGCGGCGTGCTGCGCGGCCTCCATTACCAGATCCAGCAGGCGCAGGGAAAACTGGTGCGGGTGGTGCAGGGGCGGGTGTTCGATGTGGCGGTGGATCTGCGCCGCTC
>Ga0302311_10008212_pt1 | contig 10530 bp, 10 predicted proteins | sample III_Palsa_N1_3_FD_200449 | JGI IMG/M metagenome (GOLD analysis project Ga0302311, IMG submission 200449) | Peat permafrost microbial communities from Stordalen Mire near Abisko, Sweden - III_Palsa_N1_3 | ecosystem: Environmental > Terrestrial > Soil > Palsa > Peat permafrost | place: Sweden...
GGCGCATCCCGACCGGATGCGCCGCCGTTTCGTTGTGCAGGTGCCGGCGGATGCCGGACAAATTTCCATTCCCGCTTGAGGTTGCTGATGAAGAAGTGGCGCTGTCTGGTCTGTGATTTCGTCTACGACGAGGCCAAGGGTGTTCCGGAAGAAGGCATTGCCCCCGGTACGCGCTGGGAAGATGTGCCGGACAGCTGGACCTGCCCGGATTGCGGCGCCGCCAAAAGCGATTTCGTGATGGAAGAGATCGACTAGGACCAGCCTCGCGCGGATGCGGCCGCGCAGGCCCGCATCCGCCGTATGGGGCAGGAAGCGGTTCCGCCGGGAGGCTAATCTCGGCGGCTTGATCCAGCAGGAGTAAAGCATGTCCGCAGGCCAGAAATTCCGCGATGCCGTCGCCGCCGAGAAGCCCTTGCAGGTGATCGGCGCGATCAATGCCTATACCGCCCGCATGGCGGAGGCCACCGGCTACAAGGCCCTGTACCTGTCCGGCGGCGGCGTCGCCGCCAACTCCCTGGGCATGCCGGATCTGGGCATCAGCACCCTGGAAGACGTGCTGACCGACGTGCGCCGCATCACCGACGTCACCACCCTGCCGCTGTTGGTGGATATCGATACCGGCTGGGGCGGCGCTTTCAATATCGCCCGCACCATCCGCTCCATGATCAAGGCCGGCGCCGGCGCCGTGCACATGGAAGATCAGGTCGGGCAGAAGCGCTGCGGCCACCGTCCCGGCAAGGAAGTGGTCAGCAAGGATGAGATGGTCGACCGCATCAAGGCTGCCGTCGACGCGCGTACCGATCCGGGTTTCGTCATCATGGCCCGCACCGATGCCCTGGCCATCGAGGGCATCGACGCCGCCATCGAGCGCGCCCAGGCCTATGTCGAGGCAGGCGCCGACATGATCTTCCCCGAGGCCATGACCGAACTGTCGATGTACAGCCAGTTCAAGGCTGCGGTCAAAGTCCCGATCCTGGCCAATATCACCGAATTCGGCTTCACCCCGCTGTTCACCACCGAGGAACTGCGCTCGGTCGACGTGGACATCGTGCTGTATTGCTGCGGCGCCTACCGCGCCATGAATGCCGCCGCGCTCAAGGTCTACCAGGCCATCCGCGCCGAAGGCACGCAGAAGAACGTGGTGCCGATCATGCAGAGCCGGGTCGACCTCTATAAGTACCTGGGCTACAACGCCTACGAAGAGAAGCTCGACGCGCTCTTCGCCAAGGAAAAGACCCACGGCTAGACGGGCCGGGCGAGAGCGGCCGGAGCGCCCCAAATGCGGGGCGCGCGGCCTGCGGCGGCGGCGTAGCCTGTAAGGGCCGTGAGCTCGCCGGGACGGCTGCGGGGTGATCCGTCCCATAGCCAAAAGTAATAGATCGCTTCAAAAACTTTCCCGTGTGCTTCTACGAACCATGGGCTAGACTGGCGGGCGTTTTTTAGCCAAGCCCCGCGCGGCACGCACCGGGCGGCTGTAATACAGCGATAGGGGAACCACAGATGGCGGTCAAAATCGCGGTGCTGAAAGAAACCCGGCCGAACGAGCGACGCGTGGCGATGGTGCCCGCCGTTGCCGACAAGCTGGTCAAGCTCGGCGTCGAAATTCACATGCAGTCCGGTGCCGGCAATGCCGTGAAGCTGCCGGACAGCGCCTTCAAGAACGTCACCTTCGCCGCCAACCCGCAGGGTCTGGTCAGCGACGCCGACATCGTGCTGGCGGTGCAGCCGCCGACGGCGGAAGTGGTCGGCGCGATGAAGGAAGGCTCGATCCTGCTGTCCTTCATCTATGCCCACAAGGAAGCGGAACTGACCAAACAGCTGCGTGATCGCAAGATCACCTGCTTCGCCATGGAATTGGTGCCGCGCATCACCCGCGCCCAGGCGATGGACGCCCTGTCCAGCCAGGCTGCCCTGGCCGGCTATTACGCCGCCCTGCTCGGCGCCACCAACCTGGCGCGCATCCTGCCGATGATGACCACCGCGGTCGGCTCGATCCGCCCGGCCAAGACCCTGGTGATGGGCCTAGGCGTTGCTGGCCTGCAGGCGCTGGCCACCGCCCGCCGTCTCGGCAGCATGGTGGAAGGCTACGACGTGCGTCCGGAAACCAAGGAACAGGCCGAATCGCTCGGCGCCAAGTTCGTCGAGACCGGCATCGATGCGCGCGGCCAGGGCGGTTACGCCCGCGAGCTGACGCAGGAAGAAAAGGACAAGGTCGCCTCGGTGGTGACCAAGCACATCCAGCAGGCCGACATCGTCATCACCACCGCCGCCATTCCCGGCCGCCCCTCGCCCAAGCTGATTTCCAAGGCACAGGTGGATGGCATGAAGGCCGGCGCGGTGATCGTCGACCTCGCCGCGGAGGGCGGCGGCAATTGCGAATACACCCAGCCCGGCGAGACCATCCAGGTCGGCCAGGTCACCATCGTCGCCCCGCTCAACGTGCCGTCCCTGCTGGGCGAGCACGCCAGCGAGCTATACGCCAAGAACCAGCTCAACCTGCTCGAGCTGATGATCAAGGACAAGGCGCTCAAGCTCGACTGGGAAGACGAGGTCATCGCCAAGGCCTGCCTGACGCATGCCGGCGAGATCAAGAACGAAGCGGCCAAGAAAGCGGTAGAAGGCTAAGCCTCGGCGCAGGTCTGTACCTCGCCGCGAATCGATACGGGAGCTAGCGAATGGACGTCACCACCAGCATCACGGGCTTTGTCGCCCTCTACATCTTCATGCTCGCCGCCTTCACCGGCTACGAAATCATCGGCCGCGTGCCGGCGATCCTGCACACGCCGTTGATGTCGGGCTCCAACTTCGTCCACGGCATCGTCGTGGTCGGCGCCATCTACGCGCTGATGAACGCCACCACCCCGCTGGAGGAAGGCATCGGCTTCGTCGGTGTGCTGTTCGGCGCGGCCAACGCGGCCGGCGGCTACGTCGTGACCGAGCGCATGCTGGAAATGTTCAAGCCCAGCGACAAGAAGAAGGCGTAAGGGGAAACCGCAATCATGAATCCGAACCTGATCATCGACGCGAGCTACTTCGCCGCGGCCTTCCTCTTCATCTACGGCCTCAAGCGCATGTCCTCGCCGGTCACTGCGCGCTCCGGCATCGTCGTCGCCGGCTGGGGCATGGCCGTCGCCACCCTGGCCAGCTTCCTCTACTACTTCGGCGCGACCAAGGCCGGCAATCCGCACGCCACCGTCAACCTGATCCTCGCCGCCGTGGCCCTGGTCCTGGGCCTGGGCTGGGCCTGGCGCTCCGGCAAGAAAGTCGCGATGACCGCCATGCCGCAGATGGTCGCCATCTACAACGGCCTCGGCGGCGGCGCCGCCGCGCTGATCGCCGCGGTGGAACTGCTCGGCGCCAAGGCCGACGGCTACGTCGAGCTGGTCGTCACCTTCGTCGGCGCCCTGATCGGTTCCATCTCCTTCTCCGGCTCGGTCATCGCCTGGGCCAAGCTCGACGGCCGCATCAACAAGACCTGGCGCGTCAAGGGCCAGCAGCTGATCAACGGCACCGTGATGCTGATCACCGTGGTCATCGGTGCCTACATCGTCGGCGTGGCACACGGCAATGCACCGCCGCTGCTGGTGATCGCCTTCTTTGTCGGCGCGCTCACCTTCGGCGTGCTGATGACCATGCCGATCGGCGGCGCCGACATGCCGGTGGTGATCTCATTGTACAACGCCTTCACCGGCCTCGCCGTGGGCATGGAAGGCTTCGTGCTGCAGAACCCGGCGCTGATGATCGCCGGCATGGTGGTCGGCTCCGCCGGCACCCTGCTGACCCTGTTGATGGCCAAGGCCATGAACCGCTCGGTCAGCAACGTCATCTTCAGCAACTTCGGCGTCAGCGGCGACGAGCAGCAGGGCGAGATCAAGGGCAGCCAGAAGCCGGCCGATGCCGGCGACGCCGCCATCAACATGCGCTACGCCAGCAAGGTCATCATCGCCCCCGGCTACGGCCTGGCCGTGGCCCAGGCCCAGCACAAGCTGTATGAGTTCGTGAAGCTGCTGCAGGAGGCCGGCGTCGAAGTTAAGTTCGCCATCCACCCGGTGGCCGGCCGCATGCCCGGCCACATGAACGTGCTGCTGGCCGAAGCCGGCGTGCCGTATGACCTGATCTTCGACATGGAAGACATCAACGGCGAGTTCAAGGAAGCCGACGTCGCCGTGGTCATCGGCGCCAACGACACCGTCAATCCCGCCGCGCGCACCAACAAGTCCAGCCCGATCTACGGCATGCCGATCCTCAACGTCGACCAGGCCAAGCAGGTCTACGTGGTCAAGCGCGGCCAGGGCAAGGGCTACTCCGGCGTCGAGAACGAGCTGTTCTTCGCCGACAACACCAACCTCGTCTACGGCGACGCGCAGAAAGTCATGGTCTCCATGATCCAGGCCGTCAAGTCGCTCGAGGGCGGCGGTCACTAAGCGATGCGGCTTTAAGAACGTTGGAAAGAAAAGGGCCGCGATGCGGCCCTTTTCTATTGTGGGTTGGGCTTCGCAAGCGCAACCCGATCTATGCGATCTGGCTGCGGAGGCTTGATCGCACTTACGCAAACGCCGCCCTGAGAAACCCCACGAACAGCACCAGAAAGCCGCCGATCTCGCCGGCGATCAACAGCCACAGATAGATGTGGATGACGGCGCCGGGCAGCGTGCTGGAACCAAGCCGGTACGGTTTGCGCAGCTGGTTGTCGGTATCGCGCAGCACGCCGTGAACGATGTAGATGAAGATGGCCGAAGCGAAGAACAGCAGCGGCAGCCCTACCGCCCACACCGTGCCGGCTGGCGACAGCGGCGAGAACGGCACGAACTCGCGCAGCAGCACCGCGGCGAAGGAATACATCAGCGCGGTGCGGTGGGCGATGTTGACGTAGACCGGCGTGCGCGCCTCGGGGTCGGTGGCCATGCAGCGGTATTTCCAGACGCCGGTGAGCATGCCGGTGAGGAAGAACACGCCGGCGGCGAGCAGGCACAGGTTGGCGGCGGTCATCGGTTGTATTCCCCTGAAAACATGTTGATCTTGCTCCGGCGGACTGGCGGTTACGAGCCGCCCGCCGCTTCCACCCGGAAACGCACCACCCCAATCAGCTGTTCCCCATCGGTAACCACCTGCACCGTCCAGCGCCCCGAGGCATCGGCCGGAAAGCTCTGCTTGCAGCTCCAGGCCCGATAACCCTGCGCGCCACCTCCGGTGATCTGCAGCGGGACGCGCGTTACTTCCTTGCCGCGGAACAGCCAGCGGTGGAATACCTGCTCGTGCAGGCCGCGCGGCGCATGGATGGCGGTGAAGGCGCAGAGGCCGTCGCGGCGCAGGATCTCATCGCTGACCGTTTTCAGCGTGGCGCCCGGCTCGCGCTTGTCGGCATCGACATCGGCGCTGATCACGCCCTGGCCCAGCCACAGCGTGGCCGGGGGCACCCAAGCCCGGGCCAGCCAGGACAGCAGGCCCAGCGCGCCGGCGGCGCCGAGCAGCAAGGCCCAGCGGCCTGCATTATGTGTGGGGCTGCGCGTGGCGATCAGGCTGGCCAGGCTGGGCAGGGACAGCAGGCCGATGGTGACCGAAGCCAGGGCCAGGCTTTGCGTGGTGGTGAGCTGCCACAGCAGCGGCGGCACCGTCAGCATCGCCAGATACATGGCGAAGCCGTGGAAGGCCAGGTGCAGCGCCGGGCGCGGCGCGATCAGGCCGTAGTACAGCGGATCCCACATCGAGGCCAGCGCGGCGGCGATGGCGGTGCCGGTGAACAGCGCCTGGCCGCTGCCCCAGGTGGTGGTGGAGAGCAGGAAGGGCAGGCAGAAGAAAAACGTCTGCTGATGCACCGCCTGCATGCCGTAGCGCAGCACCAGCGGCGAGAAGCGCGCCCAGCGGAACCGCGACAGCCACTGCCCCAGCGTGCTTTCCGAAACGATCAGCAGCCAGTTCAGCACCAGCAGCAGGGCGATCCATTGCGCCAGGCGCTCGTCACGCTGCACCAGCACGAAGCTCGCCGCGCCCATGCCGAAGCTGGCCAGGGCCAGCAGCAGGCGGTAGCGCTCGACCAGGCCGAGCAGGCGCTGCAGCCGGTTATCGAGCGTACGGGCGGGCGGGGCGGGGATGCCGGCTTCTTGCATCGCTTATTATCGGTAAAAAGAACCGGGCTTCCATGTCTTCATCCAAAACCACCTTCAAGATCGGCCTGGCCATGGCCGGCGCGGTCTCGGCCGGCGCCTATACCGCCGGCGTGCTGGACTTCCTGTTCGAGGCGCTCGACGCCTGGTACGACGCCAAGGCGCGCGGCGAGAACGTGCCGCAGCATGACATCTCCCTCGACGTGGCCAGCGGCGCCTCCGCCGGCGCCATGTGCGCCACCCTGCTGGCCATCGCGCTGCCCTACGACTTCCCACATGCGCGCCTGAACGCCCGGCGGGAGCCGAATGCCGAAGCGGTGAAAAATCCGTTTTACCGGGCCTGGGTCGAGGACATCGACATCCGGCCGATGCTCGGCACCGGCGATCTCGCCGGCGGCGAGCTGCCTTCCCTGCTCAATTGCCAGGTGATCGACGACATCCTGGCGCGCGGTCTCGGCTACGAGGCGGCACGGCGCGAGCGGCCCTATGTCTCGCGCCCCTTCGTCACCCGCTTCACCGTCGGCAACCTGCGCGGCGTGCCCTACGACATCAGCTACCGCGGCCTCAGGCCCGCCAGCGACACGCTCTACGCGCATGACGACTATCTCGGCTTCCTGGTCGGCGGCGAAGACCGCCCGGCGCCCACCGCCTGCACCCAGGGCCATCCGCGCGTCAGCACGCTGGCCAGCGCCCAGGCACCGGATTGGGCCAGCCTTGGCGCCGCTGCCCTGGCCTCCGGTGCCTTCCCGATCTTCCTCAAGCCGCGGCGCCTGTCGCGCGACGGCAAGGACTACAACGCGCGCCGCTTCGACAACCCGGACGCCACCGATGCCGCCCAGCGCGAGGTGCTGGTGCCGCCGCCCTGGCCCAAGGATCAGGCGCCGACCCCTTACGATTTCGTCGCCGTGGACGGCGGCATCTTCAACAACGAGCCGCTGGATCTGGCCCGCGAAGTGCTGGCCGGCGACGCGCAGGACAGCCCCGCGGACGGCGCCCGCGCCAGCGGCGCCGTGATGATGATCGCGCCCTTCGTCGGCCGGCCCGGCGACGGCAGCGAGGTGCCGCTGGGGCCGCCGCACCAGCTGATCCTGCCGATGCTGTTCTCCTTCATCGCGCAATGCCGCTTCCGGCCCGCCGACATCGCCCTGGCCCACGATCCTTCGGTCTACAACCGCTTCCTCATTGCCCCGCTCGATTCGAACTCGCCGCAGGCCGCGCCGTACTGGATCGCCGGTGGTCCGATGCAGGGTTTCTTCGGCTTCCTCGACAAGGAATTCCGCAAGCATGACTACCAGCTCGGCCGGCGCAACTGCCAGCGCTTCCTGCAGCAGTATTTCCGCCTGCCGCAGGAAAACCCCATCGTCGCCCAGGGCTATGCCGGGCTGCTGCGCACGCAGCCCGCCGCCTGGCTCGATCAGAACGGCTCGCTCCCGATCATTCCGCTGATCGGCGCGGTGGCGCAGGAGGAGCCGCTGTGCGATTGGCCGGCAGGCGAGTTCCAGGTCGAAGAACTGATGGGCGCGATCAGTACCCGTGTCGACGCGATCTTCCGCTACTACCGCGACAGCCTCGCCGCCGACAGCGGCAAGGGCCTGACGCGGTGGCTGACCAAGGCCTATCTTCAGATCGGCTGGTGGGCCGGGCGCGGGCAGGTCATCGGCAGCCTGCGGCAGAGCATCGAGAGCGCGCTGAAAGCGCAGCAACTGTAGACTGTCCTCATCCCACAACCAGCAACTTCTCGGCTGACCCGGACCGACCATGCGCAGCTTCCGCTATTACGAATTTCTTATGTGCGGCATGGTCGTGGTGCTGCTCTGCTCCAACCTGATCGGCCCGGCCAAGGTCTGCACCGTGACCCTGCCGCTGATCGGCGCCGCCAGCTTCGGCGCCGGCAACCTGTTCTTCCCGATCAGCTACCTGTTCGACGACGTCATCACCGAGGTCTACGGCTATGCCCGCGCGCGCCGCGTTGCCTGGGCCGGCTTCGGCGCGCTGATCTTCGCCAGCGTCATGACGCAGTTCATCGTGCATGTGCCGGCCAGTCCCACCGAACACTACAACGCCACCCTGCAACCGGCGCTGCAAGTGGTGTTCGGCGGCACCTGGCGCATCGTCGCCGCCAGCATGTTCGCCTACCTCTGCGGCGACTTCGTCAATTCCTTCGTGCTGGCCAAGATGAAGGTCTTCACCGAAGGCCGCTGGCTGTGGACCCGTACCGTCGGCTCCACCGTCTGCGGCCAGGCGGTGGACTCGCTGCTGTTCTATCCCATCGCCTTCGCCGGCATCTGGACCAACCAGGCGCTGTTCGCGGTGATCGCCTTCAACTGGACCTTCAAGGTCGGCGTCGAGGTGTTGTCCACGCCTCTGGTCTACTGGGTGGTCGGCCGTCTCAAGCGCGCCGAGGGCGTCGACACCTTCGACCGCGATACCAATTTCACCCCGTTCTCGCTGCGCGACGAGGGCGAGACGCGCAAGTTCGGCTACCGCGTGCCGCGCCAGTAAAATCCGGGCGGGGATCTCCCCGCCCGGAAATCCCGCTGTCCTCTACTGTGCTGCGCCGCCGGCAAAGTCGCTGTTGAAGGCGGTTTCGATCACCGTCGCCACGCCGGAGTCGGTGAGGATGATGCCCAGCTCGCGGTTGCTGCCGAGCGAGTTGCTGGTCATGTTCATCGACCCCGCTTCCACCGTCTGCGTGGACAGGCCGTAGTCGGCGACGATCGCCTTGGCATGGATGTAGAAGCCGGTGCTGGACGAGTAGCCCACCACCGTGGCGCCCGCGTTCTCGATCTTTGATACCTCGGAGGAGTAGTCTGAAGGGTCTTCCAGCACCACGCGCACGGTGACGCCGTTCGAAGCGGCGTTGGCGATGGCGTCGATGAGGGCGCTGTCGCTGAACTCTTCCTCCTCGATATCGAGGGTGGTGGTGGCGCCGTTGATCACCGACAGCAGGCGGTCCTCGGCGGTGGTCGGCGACCACAGCAGGTTGTCGCCATCGCTCGGCGTGATCGATTTGTGGGCGTAGTCCGTGCTGAAAACCTTCTCGATCGCGGCGACGTCCGTAGCGTCGTTGTCGAAGACGCCATAGTCGCGGCTGGTAGGGTAATACTCAGAGGTGAGATTCCCGGTCAGGATCAATGATTCCTTGCTATCGACCGTGATGGTTTTCTGGTGGGTGTAGGTGAACGCCGAGGACGAATAGACCACGCCGACGCCGGCCGCCTTGAGCGTCTTGTAGGCGGAGGCGTTGGTCGACGTCTCCTCCCGGTCCAGAATCACCCGCACGGCGACGCCCGCTTTCTCCAGCGCCACCAGGTCCGACACCGCGGTAGAGTCGCTCAGCTCGTACATGGTCATGTCGAGCGTCTTGGTGGCCGAGTTGATGAAGCTGTAGATCATCGGTTCGCTGCTGCCCAGCGTGAAGACGAAGGCGGAATAAGGGTCTGTGGCCTGGGCTGGAACCGCGTTGAATACCGCGATGGTGGCAGCGGCGAAAACAGCGGCAACTTTGCATCTGCGACCGATCCTGGTCATATGCATGGTGAACTCCGTTTCAAGGTTTTGGGTATTGATGGGTATCGCCTTGCGCGGCAAGGGAATACGCCATCGCGGTCACCATAGGGTTGTTCCATGACCGGAATATGATCTGATCGGGGATCGGATCGCGCATCGCGGCGGGACGGCATCGCCCCGCACTCGCGCGTTTCCGGACAGGCTCTCAGTGGACGGCGCCCCGCGGATTAGTCCTTGTTTCAAAACAAATATTCCTTGCCGCCGCGGTGGCCGGCCGCGGCGCCACGGTTGGCCTGAACCGCGCATCCGTTTACAGTGCGCCCCAGCCAGACGTTGCCACCTCCAGCCACTGAAGCCCCCATGACCGCCATCAAGCAAGACGACCTGATCCAGAGCGTAGCCGACGCCCTCCAGTACATCTCCTACTACCACCCGGTCGACTACATCCGGAACCTCGCCGACGCCTACGAGCGGGAGCAGGCGCCGGCCGCCAAGGACGCCATCGCGCAGATCCTGATCAACTCGCGCCTCTGCGCCGAGGGCCATCGCCCGATCTGCCAGGACACCGGCATCGTCACCGTCTTCCTCAAGATCGGCATGAACATCCGCTGGGACGGCGCCACCATGGGCGTCGAGGACATGGTCAACGAAGGCGTGCGCCGCGCCTACAACCATCCGGACAACAAGCTGCGCGCCTCGGTGCTGGCCGACCCGGCCTTCACCCGCAAGAACACCAAGGACAACACGCCCGCGGTCGTCAACGTCTCGGTGGTGCCGGGCGACCAGCTCGATGTGATCGTCGCCGCCAAGGGCGGCGGCTCCGAGGCCAAGTCCAAGTTCGTCATGCTCAACCCCTCCGACTCCATCGTCGACTGGGTGCTGAAGACCGTGCCGACCATGGGCGCCGGCTGGTGCC
>Ga0302311_10008215_pt1 | contig 10529 bp, 14 predicted proteins | sample III_Palsa_N1_3_FD_200449 | JGI IMG/M metagenome (GOLD analysis project Ga0302311, IMG submission 200449) | Peat permafrost microbial communities from Stordalen Mire near Abisko, Sweden - III_Palsa_N1_3 | ecosystem: Environmental > Terrestrial > Soil > Palsa > Peat permafrost | place: Sweden...
CAAGGAGCCGCTGGTCGGCCTGATGACGGAATGGTTGCGCGGTAATGAGCTGGAGAAGCGCTCCAAGGTTGGCGATCTCGGCGGCACCATGCGGCTCGGCGCGTACCCCGCGGCACTGACGCGCGGCAGCCGGGTATCGGAAGTCTATGGCGGCGCCACCGAGATTTCAGAGCGTCATCGCCACCGCTACGAGGTCAACACCGCCTACAAGGACCGGCTCGAGCAGCACGGCCTGCGGTTTTCCGGCCTGTCGCCCGACGGCGTGCTGCCGGAGATCGTCGAATATGAGGATCACCCCTGGTTCATCGGCGTGCAATTCCATCCCGAACTGAAATCGCGCCCGTTCGAACCGCATCCGCTGTTTGCGTCGTTCGTTCAGGCCGCGGTGGTGCAAAGCCGGCTGGTTTAACTCGAATCAGCCTGCCTTCTTTTTTGCGATCTTGCGTAAGGCATCATCGATCCGCGACTGCCAGCCGGGGCCCTTGGCCTTGAAATGTCTTACGACTTCCGGGCTGAGACGGATCGACACCGCGACCTTGGTCGGCGTTTTTTGAGGGCCTCGTTTTCCCACAATACGGGCAAGCTCACCCGGTTTGATATCCTTCAACCGTACCCCGGCAGGCCATTTCGTCGCCCGCGCGAAATCCTCTTTGGTCCATTCCGGATTATCGTCGTCGAAGACGACGGGGGGCTGCTTAGCTTTTCGGGGCATGGCGTTTCATTTCCTTTGCATGCGCACGTCGAAGGCTGATCGGCCGGTATTGCCCATCGCGGATCGTGAAGACGAGGCAATAGGCGAGGCCGTCGATCAGTCCGTAACCGCGATAACGCGGTTCGCCGTATTCGAAACGATCATCGTCGACCACTGCGAAGATATCGAGGTCGACCCAGCGCGCCAGAGATATGCCGTGTTTGGCCAGATTGACCGCGTCCTTCGATGGATCGAAGTCAATCATTTATTGTATATACGATTTATTGGCGTTCGGGTCAAGCCGACAACGGTGCCATGTCACGATGGCCTCAAGACAGCCTCCGATCCTGGCGCTATAACCGCCGCGCAAGAACAGGGAGGATACCTAATGATCTACGAGACACGCGTCTATCGTTGCCTGCCGGGCCGGCTGCCGGCGCTGTTGAAGCGCTTCGAGACCATCACCCTGAAGCTGTGGGAAAAACACGGCATCAAGCAGGCCGGGTTCTTCACCACGCTGGTCGGCGAATCCAACCAGGAACTGACCTATCTGTTGGCTTGGGAATCGCTCGCTGATCGCGAGAAGAAATGGGCCGCGTTCCAGAGCGATCCGGACTGGATTTCGGCGCGCGCCAAGACCGAGGCAGACGGCCAGATCGTCGGCAACATCGTCAACCAGTTGCTGGTGCCGACCTCGTTTTCGTCGGTCAAGTGACCGCGTTCACGAAAGAGCATTGTTGCAGCTAAAGCGCGCCCCGCATGCGATGCGGGGCGGGCGGTTGCGCCGGTGATCGTGTCGGTTGGACAACCCTGATATTCCAAGCTGCCAAAATGGCTTGAGAGGGTTGATCCTTGGGAAACCGCCCGGCATGGTCGGCCCGAACAAGGAAAGCGCTTTGAACACCACCCCCACAGCTGCACCGGTTGTCACCGTGGGCACGGTCAAATTCGGCAACGATCTGCCGATCTCGATCATCGCCGGCCCGTGCCAGCTCGAAAGCCGTGCGCACGCGCTCGAAGTCGCCGGCGCGCTGAAGGAGATTGCGACGCGGCTCGGCATCGGCCTCGTCTACAAAACCTCGTTCGACAAGGCCAACCGCACCAGCGCCACGGCCGCGCGCGGCATCGGCCTCCAACAGGCGCTGCCGATCTTTGCCGAAATCCGTTCTTCGCTCGGATTGCCCGTGCTCACCGACATCCACGAAATCTCGCAATGCGCCGAGGTCGCGCAGGCGGTCGACGTGTTGCAGATCCCGGCGTTTCTCTGCCGGCAGACCGATCTGTTGGTCGCAGCCGCTGAAACTGGCAAGGTCGTCAACGTCAAGAAAGGCCAGTTCCTGGCGCCGTGGGACATGGCCAATGTGGTCGCCAAGATTACTGGATCAGGCAATCGCAATGTGCTGGTCACCGAGCGCGGCGCATCGTTCGGTTATAATACGCTGGTGTCGGACATGCGGGCGCTGCCGATTTTGGCGCGCACCACCGGCGCGCCGGTGATTTTCGACGCCACGCATTCGGTGCAGCAACCGGGCGGCAAGGGCGCATCGTCGGGCGGCGAGCGCGAGTTCGTCCCGGTGCTGGCGCGCGCCGCGGTCGCGGTGGGCGTCGCCGGGGTGTTCATCGAAACCCATCCCGATCCCGATCACGCGCCGTCCGACGGTCCGAACATGGTGCCGCTGCGTGAGTTCGAGGGGCTGCTGCGAACATTGATGGCATTCGACCGCCTGGCGAAAAGCCCGGCGGCCTGATGGGCACTACGCCGAGCGGCCGCGATCAATCGCGCATGCCGCCAGTCCTGAACATCATCGCGCTGGCGACGTTTGCCGCCAGCCTCTCGGCGCGGGCGCTCGATCCGGTGCTGCCGCATGTCGCCAGCGATTTTGCCGTCAGCATCGCGACCGCGGCAGGCTTTGCCTCGGTGTTCGCCTTCACCTTCGCCATCATTCAGCCCGCGCTGGGGGCTGCTGCGGATTTGTTCGGCAAGGCGCGCCTCGTGATCATCTGCCTCGTGCTGCTGGGCGTGGCCAACGTGCTCGGCGCGCTGTCGTCGTCGTTTCCGATGCTGTTTGCGACGCGCATTCTGGCCGGGATCGGCGCCGGCGGTGTATTTCCGATCGCGCTCGGGCTCGCCAGCGATCTGGTCGGACCTGAGAAGCGCCAGATCGCGATCGGAAGAACGCTGACGGGCTCGATGACCGGCAATCTGCTGGGGGCGTCGCTGTCGGGGCTGGTCGGCGACTTCCTGGGTTGGCGCGGCGTGCTCGCGGTGCTCGGCTCGCTGGCGGTGGTGGCCTCGATCGCGGTCGCACTCGGATTTCGCGGCGGGGCGCTGACCCGGGCGCCGGCAAAGATCGATCTGTCGGTGCTCAGGCACGGCTATCGCACCATCTTCGCCAATCCCAACGCGAAGGTCTGCTACAGCGCGGTCTTTATCGAGGGCTGCTGCGTGCTCGGCCTGTTTCCCTACATCGCTTCGTTCCTGTTCGAGCAGGGCGTCACCAGCCTTTCGATCGGCGGGCTGGTGATTGCCGGATTCGCGGCGGGCGGCTTGTTCTACACCGCGACGGTATCGCGGCTGCTGCCGCTGATCGGGATCAACGGCTTGATGATGTCGGGCGCGGCGCTGATGGGCGTGCAACTCGCCATCATCGCCTTTGGTCCGCGCTGGCAGTTCCAGGCGTTCAGTTTCGTCCTGATGGGGGCGGGGTTCTACATGATTCACGGCTCGCTGCAGGTGTTCGCCAGCGAATTGTCGGTGGAAGCCCGCGCCACCGCGCTGGCGTTGCATTCGTTCTTCTTTTTCATGGGCCAGACCGTCGGCCCGATCGCCTACGGGTTCGGCATCCTGAATGCCGGCAAGATTCCGGCGCTGCTGACCAGTGCGGTCATCATCGTCACGCTCGGCTTTGTCTGTGCACGGCTGTTGCGGCAGACCCGGCCCGCGGACGCGGCGGCGCGGCCCGACGTTGCGCCTTGACACGCGTCTGGCCTCCGCCATCTGATGGATATGTTTGACCGATGCGGGGCGGCAGGTAGCGCTATCGTCGTCGAGGAGATGCAATGGCACGCTTGCTCTCAGTGAATGTCGGCTTGCCGCGAGATGTCCCCTGGCAGGGCAAGACGGTTCACACCGGCATCTGGAAGGCGCCGGTTGAAGGCCCGCGCACGGTGCGCCGACTTAACATCGACGGCGACGGACAAGGGGATTTGAACGGCCACGGCGGCGAACGCCGAGCGGTATTTGTCTATCAGATGGATTCCTACCAGTATTGGCAGAGCCAATTGGGACGAAACGATTTCGTCTATGGGCAGTTCGGCGAGAACTTCACCGTCGATGGCCTGTCGGATGCAGAGGTGTGTATTGGAGATCGCTACCGGATCGGCCGTGCTTTGTTCGAGGTCACGCAGCCGCGTGTCACCTGCTACCGGCTAGGCATCCGTATGAACCAGCCGGATATGGCCGCGTTGGTGGTCAAGCACGGCAGGCCCGGGTTTTATTTTCGGGTGCTGGAGGAAGGAGAAGTGGAGGCCGGCGACGAGATCACGCAGGTCGTATCCGGGCCCGAACGCATGAGCGTCTCCGAGATTGATGCGCTGCTTTACATGCCGGGCCATCCCCGCGATCGGATCGAGCGCGCGCTGCGAATCCCGACGCTGAGTGTTGGCTGGCGCAGATCCTTCGAGGCGTTGCTCGACCATGACCAAAACGGCGGCGTGACGAAGGGAAACGCCGGCCTAGGTGCCGCGTCCAGCGCGCCCCCGGCGTGGCGTGGATTCCGCCCGCTTCGCGTCTCGCGGAAGGTGCGCGAGAGCGGCGACGTGACGTCGCTGGTGCTCGAGCCCACCGATGGTCAACCTGTCGCCGCGGCTCTCCCCGGGCAGTTTGTCGTGCTGCGGCTCGGACCGCCATCCGCGCCTGCGCTGATGCGGAGCTATTCGCTGTCGGGGGAACCTGGCGCCGCGTCCTATCGCGTGAGCGTCAAGCGGGAAGCCCATGGCGCGGCCAGCGCCTATGTCGACGATGAGCTACAGGTTGGCGACATCGTTCCGGCCAGCGCGGCACGCGGCAGCTTCACATTACGGCCGGGCGAGACGCCGGTTGTTCTGTTGAGTGCCGGGATCGGCGTGACGCCCGTGCTCGCGATGCTTCATGCGCTGGCGGCCGAAGCGTCGACGAGGGAAATCTGGTGGCTATACGGAACCCGTAACGGCCGCGAACATCCGTTTGCCGAGGAGACGCGCGGACTGCTCAAGGCGCTTGCCCACCAGCACAGCCACGTTTGCTACAGTTCGCCCGATGCCGAGGATCGGCCCACTATTGATTTCGATGCCGCCGGACGGCTGAACACGCGCGTGCTTCAGGAACTTGATTTGCCACGCGACGGTGATTTCTACATTTGCGGACCGTCGGCCTTCATGAGCGACCTGACTGTCGGCGTTGCAGCGTTGGGCGTCGCGCGAGATCGCATTCACTCCGAGATGTTCGGCGCCGGTCCATCCAATACGCCGGGCATCGCAGCTTCAACGCGTCGGCCGCCTCACTTACCGGCAAGATTTCTACCAGCAGGGCTTGCCGGCTCGGGACCGCTGGTTTCGTTCGCCCGCAGCGGGCTCAATGTGCGGTGGGAGCCAACGTTCCACAGCTTGCTCGAACTGGCCGAGGCCTGCGACGTGCCTGTGCGGTATGCGTGTCGAACGGGGGTCTGCCACACCTGTGAGAGCGGGCTCGTGGCCGGCAAGATCGGCTACTGCCCGGAGCCGGTCGACGCACCGGCCGACGGCATTGTGCTGATCTGCTGCTCGCAACCCGAGGGCGATATCGTCATTGATTTGTGACGGCGCGAGGCTGGATCACTTACGCACCGGGAGTGGAGGGCCTGATATGCGATCCGTTCTAGCCCGAACGCTGTTTGGCGGTTTTCGCTTTCGCGCCGGTAGCTCCGGCCGCCTTCTTCAACGGCGCTTTCTTCTTCGCAGCCGCTTTTTTCTTCAACTTGAGCTGATTGTACTCGATCGCGGCGCGGACGAGAGTCGTTAGCGCGCGCGCATTGACCTTGTCGCCCTCGAAAACATCGATCGCCCGCCACACCTTGCCGCCGAAGCCGTTGTTGAAGAGTTTTTCGGGATCCGGCAGGCTCGCGCCGTGGGCAAAGGTAAGCTTCACTTTGTCCTTGTGAGCGTTGCCAACCACGATGTTTCCGTGGCGCGACCACACCGGGCTTCCCATCCACTTCCATTCCTCAACGATCTCATTGTCGGCCGCGAGGATCGCCTTGCGGATGTCGGCGAGCGTTTTGCCGCGCCAGTCCGCGAGGCTTGCGATCAGCCGGTCGATATTTTCCGATGCAGACATGTCGGTGTGGGCCTCGCTCTTGGTCATTGCGTCTATCCTTACAGGCCGGCGCGCCGCGTGCTGCGCGATTTGTCAATATAGGGCAGCGCGAACATGTAGAGCCCGCTGAACAACAGCAAGAACAGCGGGGCCAGCGGCGAGTAGGTCACCCAGGGCGGAGGTTCTCCCCATATCCGGGCGACGAAATTGGCGATGACGGTTGCCGTAAAGATGATCGACAGCCAGCGATGACCCTGCCGAATCCAGATGTTCATGCTCAACCTCCTTGACGATAATTGCGAAGTGGATCGGGTGAGTGGCGTCGGCCGGCGTCAGTCAACGCGCACCAAAACCTGCTCCAGGTTTCCAAAGAATTTCTGCCAGCCGTATTTGGCGCCCTGGTAAGCCTGCCGCTGATCCGGCCGGAAGCCCGACTGCTCCATGCGCAGATGGGTCCCCGTATCGGTCGCGGTGAGTGTCCAGGTCACGACACTCTCGAGGCCCATCGCATCCCATGTGTAGGACAGCGTCTTGTGCGGCTCGATCGCCAGCACCTTGCAGTCGACCGCGCCCCAGTCGCCGCGAAGATTAAAGCGGTGATGCACCACGGGCTGGAAGTCGTTCTTCATCAGCCACTCCTGGATCAGATGTGGCTGGGTCAGCGCGCGCCAGATCTTTTCCGGCGGGTAGGGGATATCGCGTTCGACGATGGCGGACAGCGTTTCGGTCGCAGGCTCGCTCATTGGTCCATCCTTTTGAGGAGATCTTCGAGGTCATCGAACCGGCTCTGCCAGAACCCGACCATGTGGCTGGTCCAGTCGAGCAGCGGCGCCAGCGCCCGGTGCTGCGCGCAATAATGCGTCTGGCGGCCTTCGTGGCGATCGCGCACGAGGCCGGCCTGCTTCAGGACTCCGAGATGTTTTGATACCGCCGGTTGCGAGACCCCGGCGTGAGTTGTCAGCGCCCCGACCGTCTGCTCGCCTTCGCGGCACAGTCGCTCGAAGATCGCCCGCCGGGTCGGATCGGCGAGCGTTCGAAACAGCACATCGTGAGCATCTGGCATTTTGAATCAATAATCCGCTGGCTATGGGTTATGTATAACCAGCGGATTATGTGTTCGTCAAGCGATAACGATCCAAGCGATAACGGCGCAAAGCGCGGTCGTGCTCAAGCGGCGGCGTAGCGCATGTTTTCGAGGTCGGCGATCAATCCGGGGCCGGTCGGGTGCCATCCGAGCCGCGCCCGCGTTTGCGCACTTGAAGCGGGAATATCCATCCCGACAAATGGCGCGAGCCAGCCGAAATGACCCGCGGCCTGTTCCGGAGACATCGCTACGACCGGCACTTTCAAACCTCGCCCGAGGACTTCCGCGATCTCGCGGACCGCCACGCCTTGTTCGGCTACCGCGTGATACCTGGCACCGGCCTGCCGCTTTTCCAGCGCCAGCCGGTAGAGGCGAGCGACATCGAGCACATGCGCCGCCGGCCAGCGGTTCGATCCATCGCCCACATAGGCGGAGACGCCTTTCTCGCGAGCGATCGCGACTGCTTGCGTGATGAGGCCCTGTTTGACCGTATCGTGAACCTGCGGCAGGCGTACCACCGATACATTGATGCCAGCTTCCAACATCGAAGCCCCCGCCAATTCCGAAGCTTTGCGGGGATGCGGGTTATCGGCATGGAAGGCGTCCTCGGTCGCGGGCTGGCCGTGCACCGTGTTGCCCATTCCGGTTCCGGAAGTGATCACCAAAGGCCGGTCGGATCCGGCAAGTGCTGCGCCGAGCGCCCCGATGGCGCGCCGGTCCTTCTCGCAATTCGCCACGAAGTTCGAGAAGTCGTGGTCGAAGGCGCAATGGATCACGCCGTCCGATTGGGCGGCTCCGCTACGCAGGCTTTCGAGGTCTTCGAGCGTGCCCCGATGCACCTCGGCGCCGGCAGCGGCGAGAGACTGCGCCCCCGCATCCGACCGCGTCAGTCCGAGGACATGATGGCCGGCGTTGATGAGTTCCGGAACGATGGCCGAACCGATAAAGCCGGTCGCACCGGTGAGGAATATGCGCATGGGAATGTCTCCAGGGTTGCCCGGAGAGCAATATCGGTTACACTTTCATTCTGTTAAAGTAGTGACTTTATCATGGTATAAAGACCAACAGGATGCCCGTCGAAACCGATAATCTGCTGGGAAACTACTTGAAGGATCGCCGCACCCGGCTTGATCCGGCCGCCTTCGGTTTTGCAGCAGGGCGCAGGCGGACGCCGGGGCTGCGCCGGGAGGAGGTCGCCCAGCGCTCCAACATCAGCCCGACCTGGTACACGTGGCTGGAGCAGGGACGGGGCGGGGCTCCGTCGGCGGATGTGTTGAACCGGATCGCCGCGGCGCTGATGCTGACCGACGTCGAGCGCGAACATCTTTTCCTGCTCGGGCTGGGGCGTCCGCCCGAGGTTCGCTACAAGGCCTCGGAAGGGGTCACGCCGCGTTTGCAACGCGTGCTCGATGCGCTCGAGGTCAGTCCTGCCATGGTCAAGACGGCCACCTGGGACATTGTCGCATGGAATCGCGCGGCCACTCTGGTGCTGACCGATTACGGCGCGCTGCCGCCGGGCCAGCGCAACATTCTTCGCATGATGTTCGGCAACCCCCACGTCCGGGCTGCGCAACATGACTGGAACAGCGTCGCCCGTTTCGTGGTGGGCGCGTTCAGGGCGGATGCGGCGCGCGCCGGCGCCGTTTCCGAAGTCGGCCAGCTCGTGGACGAGTTGTGCAGGCTCAGCCCCGAATTCGAAGCGCTGTGGCGCGAAAATGATGTTGGCGTTCACGGCGAGGGAGTGAAGCAGCTGCGGCATCCGGTGCTCGGCCCGATCTCGCTGGAATATTCCGCGTTTGCCGTCGACGGTCGGCCGGATCTCAGCATGGTGGTTTACAATCCGGCCACCAGCGCCGATGCCGATTTGATCCGATCACTGGTGACGCCGCAGTCCGAACCGGCGTCGAGGAGTGGCTGACGATGAGCACGATCCATCACGTCGATGTCCCCGGCTACCCGGCACCGCATTCGCCTTACGCGCATGCCGTCGTCGCCAACGGTTTTGTGTTTGTTTCGGGCCAGATCCCGGTGCGGCCGGGCGGCGGACCGACCGAGATCGCCGGCGTCACGATGCAGGAACAGACGCGCCAGGCCCTGAACAACGTCAGGACCATCCTGGAAGCCGCCGGCAGTTCGCTCGACCGTGTGGTGAAGGTCACCGTGCTGCTGGCGCGCCCGGACCTCTACCAGGAGATGAACGAGGCCTACGTGGAATTCTTCCCCGGCGCCAAGCCGGCGCGCGCGATGGCGCGCTTCGGCGCCGATATCCCCGGCGTGCTGGTCGCGATCGATGCGGTCGCGCTGGCCGGAGAAGCTTGAGCCATCACGCCCGCGCCTTGCGCGACGGTGAAACCGGATTTTGCTGCTTGCGCAACATTTCGCCCGATTGACGAACGACTTTGGAAATCTGCTGGAGTTGTTTGGCCAGTGGACTCGTCTTGCGCCAGATCATGCCGATGGTTCGCGATGGCTTTGGACTCTTGAAGCGCGTCACCGAGACCGGCGCCGAGCGGGTCTCCACCGCGACCGCCATTTCCGGAATCAAGGTGACGCCGATGCCGGCGCTGACCATCTGCACCAGCGTCGATAGCGAGCTGCAATCCAACAGCTCGCGTGGCAGCGCCGAATGCCGGTTGCAGAACGAGAGCGCCTGATCGCGAAAACAGTGGCCTTCCTCCAGCAGCAGCAATCGCATTTTGGCGAGCGCTTCGACATTGGGCACCGGCTTTCCTTCGTCCTCGGCCGGCCGCACCAGCACGAAATCCTCATCGAACAGCGCCACCTCGGCAAACGACGGCTCCGACACCGGCAGCGCCACGATGGCGGTGTCGAGTCGGCCTTCCGCCAGTTCCTGAATGAGCTTTGGTGTCACGGTCTCGCGGATGTGAATGTCGAGGCCGGCATGCACGCGGGTCAGGTTGCCGATGATGGTCGGCAGCAGATAGGGGGCGATGGTCGGGATCACGCCGATCCGTAAGCGTCCCATCAGCCGGTCCCGCGAGGCGCGCGCGAGGTCGCCCAGTTCGTCGACCGAACGCTGGATGCCGCGGGCGCGCAGCGCGAATTCCTCGCCGAAACTGGTCAGGCGGACCTGTCGCGCGCCTCTTTCGAACAGCGCGGCGCCCAGTTGTTCCTCCAGTTCCTTGATCTGCATCGACAACGCCGGCTGCGAGATCGCGCAGGCATCCGCCGCGCGGCCAAAATGACCATGTTGGGACAGCGCCTCGAAATAGCGCAGCTGCTTGAGCGTCAGATTTGTCATAATCTCATCTTATCAGCGCAATCAGAAAATCAAACTTAAACTGATAAATTGGCTATGCTAGAACCGTTCTAGCGGAGACGGAACCGCGCCGATGCGACATCGGCGCCTCGCGTCAGGCCCACTGGCTCAGAACAGTTCCAAGATTGGTTCCAAGAATAGC
>Ga0302311_10008217_pt1 | contig 10527 bp, 10 predicted proteins | sample III_Palsa_N1_3_FD_200449 | JGI IMG/M metagenome (GOLD analysis project Ga0302311, IMG submission 200449) | Peat permafrost microbial communities from Stordalen Mire near Abisko, Sweden - III_Palsa_N1_3 | ecosystem: Environmental > Terrestrial > Soil > Palsa > Peat permafrost | place: Sweden...
CGGCACAACGCTGGAGTGCGGACAGGTCACACCACGTCCGCATGACCCGAGCGGGACGGAAGCCCGTGCACATTATCTACAACCCGGAGGTCACCCCCACCAGAGCCCCCCGGTCAGCGCTCCTTCGGCGTCGTGCGGCGCAGCAGGACGGTGACGAAGCCGAACGTGCCGCGGTAGTCCTTCAGCCACTCGTCGCGGTGCTGGGCGGCGAGCGTGAGCGCGTCGCCGCTGTCCGGGTCCTCGGGGTGGTCCAGCGCCCAGCGAGTGAGGGTGCCGGTCCAGCACCACTCGTAGTCGTCCAGTTCGTGCGGGGTGCTGATGTGCCCGTAGACGGGGGTCCAGCCCTCGGCGGCGGCACTCTCGAGGGTCGTCGCCAGATCGAAGTACGGGTAGCCGCCACCACCGCAGAAGATCTCGACGGTCGCCGGGTCGGGCTCGCGCTCCCAGAACCCCTCGCCGACCAGGACCACCCCGCCCGGAGCGAGGTGCCTGCCTGCGGCCTCCAGGGTGGGCAGCAGACCGCCGAAGGCGTGTGTGGAGCCGACGCACAGCACCACGTCGAAGGGCAGGGACGAGGTGAACCCGTTCGCGTCACCGGCGTGCAGCTCGATGCGTTCGCCGAACCTCGCACGGCCGCGGGCAATGCCCTCCGCGTCCAGGTCGATCCCCACCGCCTGCACCCCGGGGCGGCCGTCGACGGCCCGGCCCAGCCACTCCCCCTCCGCGCAGCCGAGGTCGAGCAGACGCTCGTCCCCGCGGGGCAGCGCCCGGTCGAGCAGCCTTCGAACGGACTCGTCGGCGAGCGGCGAGGCGATGGGGTGGTCATGGTGCGCGATGCTGCTCAGTCTCCGGCGGTTCATGCCCGGCATCCTGCCCCGTCCCTACGCCGGCTGTCGTGCGAATTGTGCCCGGGCGCGGGCGTCATGCGCCCTGCGACGTGGGGGACGGACGGTGCAGTTCGTGTTCCGCTCCGGTCACATGACCGCCAAGTCCGCGCATCAGCGTGTTCGAAGCCGTGTTGTCGGCATCGACCTCGGCGGTCACCACACTGGAGCCGCGAGCGTGCAACGCGGCGAACGCCTGGAAGCCCAGTTCGATCAGCGCTGCCAGCCGGTCTGCCTCCTCCGCGTCGACCGTCGTGTAGCACTCGCCCGCGATCCGGGCCAGCAGCGCCGAGTAGGCCGCCGGGACGCAGCGGCCGAAGTGCAGCGTGCGTCGCCCGTCCGGGCGGGTCCAGTGGCGCAGCACCCCGACCACCCGACCCCCCTCCCAGGCCAGCCAGAGCACGCGCAGCCCCTCGAGGCGCTCCTCCTGCGCGACCAGCTCCGAGCGGCTCTCCCCGGTCCACGCGCCCAACTCGTCGTATCCGCCCTCGAACAGAGCGGTTCGCAGCGTCATGACGGACAAGCTACGGACCCCAGTCCAGCAACCGCCAGACCTCGGCGATTTGCGGGTTTCTCGGGAGATTGACGCGGCGCTGCCGCTCAGGGTTCGAAGCGGTAGCCCATGCCCGGCTCGGTGATCAGATGGCGTGGGTGGGCCGGGTCCGGTTCCAGTTTGCGGCGCAGCGCGGCCAGGTAGACGCGCAGGTAGTTGGTCTTGTCGTCGTGCCCGGGGCCCCAGACGCTCAGCAGGATCTGCTGGGCCGTCACCAGCCTTCCCGGATGCTGGATCAGCACGGTCAGCATCCGCCACTCCGTGGGTGAGAGCCTGACGGCCGGCCTCTCCCCCGGGTCGTGCGCTGCGCCGTGGGTCCAGCGGACCGTGCAGCCTGCCAGGTCGACGGTGTAGTCGCCGAAAACGGCACTGCCGCCGGGCGTCGGCTCCGCGAGCGGCCGCCGCAGCACGACGCGCAGTCGGGCCAGCAGTTCGTTCATCGAGAAGGGCTTGGTCAGGTAGTCGTCGGCGCCGGCGTCCAGCGCAGCGATCTTCTCCTGCTCCCCGGTGCGTCCGGAGAGCACGATCACCGGCACCGTGCTCCACACCCGCAGTGCGCGAAGGATGTCGATACCGTCCGGACCGGGCAGGCCGAGGTCGAGGATGATCGCGTCCGGCGGGGTCCCGGCGGCCTCGTCCAGCGCATCGGGCCCGTTCGCGGCGGTGACCACGCTGTGCCGGAGGGCCTGGAGGGCGATCTGCAGAGCGCGCAGCAGCCGCGGTTCGTCGTCCACGATCAGGATTCGGCTCACGGGAGCGCCTCCATCATGCTGGGCAGCAATGCGGTGGGCCGGCGGGGAAACTGTCCTGGAAATCCGGACTGGTTCCCCGCTTCGGTCCTCTCGGTCGCCGGAGCAGCCGGGTCAGCCGAGTTTGTCGAGGGCGAGGTTGAGGTCGAGCACGTCGACGCGGGGTTCGCCGAGGAAGCCCAGGGTGCGGCCCTGGGTGTACTCGGTGACCAGCGCCTGCACGGCGCCGACCGAGAGGTCGCGGGCCTTGGCGACCCGGTCGACCTGGATGTCCGCGTACTGCGGGCTGATGTCCGGGTCCAGCCCTGAGCCCGAGGAGGTGATGGCGTCCGGGGGGACCTGGCTCGGGGACACGCCGTCGAAGGCCGCGATCGCCGCCTTCAACGCGGTGTAGTCGGTGACCAGGACGGCGCTGCTGGGCCCGAGGTTGGTGCCGGCGGACGCGGTCGGGTCGTACCCGTCGGCGCCGGCGGCCGAGGGTCTGGACTGGAAGTATCTGGGGTCGGGGCTGGAGGTCTTGCCGTCCTTGCTGATGACGGTGAAGTTCTGGCCGATCAGCGAGGAGCCGACGACCTTGCCCTGGGCGTTCTTCACCAGCGAGCCGTTGGCCTGACTGGAGAAGGCAGCCTGGGCGATGCCGGTGATCAGCAGCGGGTAGGCGAGGCCGCAGATCACGGTGAACAGCAGCAGCAGCCGGAGGCCGGTCAGGTGGTTCCGCACCGAAGTGGGAAGGGGCTTGGCCATGATGATTCACTCCACTTCCGGTATCAGCGCAGGCCGGGGACGAACTGGACGATCAAGTCGATCGCCTTGATCCCGACGAAGGGCAGGATCAGCCCGCCGACACCGTAGATGTACAGGTTGCGGCGGAGCAGTGCCTGCGCGGAGGAGGGCTTGTAGCGGACTCCGCGCAGGGCCAGCGGGATCAGGCCCACGATGATCAGCGCGTTGAAGATGATCGCGGAGGCGATCGCCGACTTGGCGCTGTGCAGGTCCATGATGTTCAGGTCCTTGAGACCCGGATACACGCTCTCGAACATCGCGGGGATGATCGCGAAGTACTTGGCGACGTCGTTGGCGATGGAGAACGTCGTCAGCGCACCACGGGTGATCAGGAGCTGCTTGCCGATCTCGACGATCTCGATCAGCTTGGTCGGGTTGGAGTCCAGGTCCACCATGTTCCCGGCCTCCTTGGCGGCCGAGGTCCCGGTGTTCATGGCCACGCCGACATCGGCCTGGGCGAGCGCGGGAGCGTCGTTGGTGCCGTCGCCGGTCATCGCGACCAGCTTGCCGCCCTCCTGCTCCTTCCTGATCAGGGCCATCTTGTCCTCGGGCGTCGCCTCGGCGAGGAAGTCGTCGACCCCCGCCTCCTCGGCGATGGCCGCGGCCGTCAACGGGTTGTCACCCGTGATCATGACGGTTCTGATGCCCATCGCCCGCAGGTCCTCGAAGCGCTCCTTGATGCCCGGCTTGACGACGTCCTTGAGGTAGATCACCCCGAGCGCCCTGGCCAGGTCGCCGCCGCGCTTCTCGGCGACGACCAGCGGGGTGCCGCCCAGGTTGGAGATCCGCTCGACCGCCAGGTCGAGTTCCCCTCCGGTGGCACCTCCGTGGTCGCGTACCCAGGCGGCGACCGAGCCGGCCGCGCCCTTGCGGATGCTGTGCACCCCGGTCGCCTCGTCCAGGTCCACACCCGACATCCGGGTCTGGGCGGTGAACTCGATCCAGGTGGCATGGCCGAGCTCGCCCTGGGCCCGCTCCCGCAGCCCGTACTTCTCCTTCGCCAGAACGACGATGGAGCGGCCTTCGGGGGTCTCGTCCGCCAGCGACGACAGCTGCGCGGCGTCGGCGAGGGTCGGCAGGTCGACGCCCCCGACAGCGATGAACTCGGCGGCCTGGCGGTTGCCGAAGGTGATGGTGCCGGTCTTGTCGAGCAGCAGCGTCGACACGTCACCGGCCGCCTCCACCGCCCGTCCGGACATGGCCAGCACATTGCGCTGGACCAGCCGGTCCATACCGGCGATGCCGATCGCGGACAGCAGGGCCCCGATGGTCGTCGGGATCAGTGCGACCAGCAGGGACACCATGATGACGATCGACTGCTCGGCATGCGGGTAGCGGGCCATCGGCTGCAGGGTGACCACGGCCAGCAGGAAGACGATGGTCAAGGAGGCCAGCAGGATGTTCAGCGCGATCTCATTGGGCGTCTTCTGCCGCGAGGCGCCCTCGACCAGAGCGATCATGCGGTCGATGAAGGTCTTGCCCGGCTCGGACGTGATCTTGATGACCACCCGGTCGGACAGCACCTTGGTGCCCCCGGTCACCGCCGAACGGTCGCCGCCCGACTCGCGGATCACCGGCGCGGACTCGCCCGTGATCGCGGACTCGTCCACCGAGGCCACACCTTCGACCACATCGCCATCGCCGGGGATCACCTGCCCGGCCTCGACGATCACATAGTCCCCGAGTCTCAACTCGGTCGCCGCGACCTCCTCCTCGGCGACGTCCACGGCGCCCGGAGCCCAACTGCCGACCACGCGGCGGGCCATGGTGTCGGTCTTGGTGCGGCGCAGGGTGTCGGCCTGGGCCTTGCCGCGGCCCTCGGCCACGGCCTCCGCCAGGTTGGCGAAGACCACCGTCAGCCACAGCCACACCGCGATCACCCAGGCGAACACGCTGGACTTCTCGATGGCGGAGATCGTGGTCAGCACCGAGCCGACCTCGACCACGAACATCACCGGGCTCTTGAACTGGACCCGCGGGTCCAACTTCCTGAGCGCGTCCGGGAAGGAGGTGATGAGCTGCTTGGGGTCGAGAAAACCCGCGGACAGCCGGTGCTCGAACTCACCCGCGGGCTGCTGCGCGTCCGGCCCGGCTTGCGGGCTCTGCAGGATGGGAGTCGACATCAGCGGAGCCCTTCCGCGAGCGGCCCGAGTGCCAGGGCCGGGAAGTAGGTGAGCCCGACGACGATCAGGACGACACCGGAGAGCATCCCGACGAACAGCGGACTGGTGGTCCGCAGGGTGCCCGCCGTCTCCGGCACGGGCTTCTGCTTGGCCAAAGACCCGGCCAGGCCCAGCGCGAACACCATCGGCAGCAGCCGGCCGAACAGCATCGCCAGGCCCAGTGCGGTCTGCCAGTGGGGACTGGTGACGGTGATGCCGGCGAACGCCGAACCGTTGTTGTTGGTCACCGAGGTGAAGGCGTAGAGGACCTCGGAGAAGCCGTGCGGCCCGGTGTTGAGCATCCCGCCGCCGTGGCCCGCCTTCAGGGACATCGCCAGGCCGGTCCCGCAGAGCACGATCGCCGGGGTGGTCAGGATGTAGAGCGAGGCGAACTTCATCTCCCGCGCGCCCAGCTTCTTGCCCAGGTACTCCGGGGTGCGGCCGACCATCAGCCCGGCCACGAACACCGTCACCACCGCGAGGACCAGGATGCCGTAGAGGCCGGTACCGGTTCCGCCGGGGGCGATCTCACCGAACATCATGTTCAGGATCGCCATGCCGCCGCCCAGCGCGGTGTACGAGTCGTGCATGGAGTCGACCGAGCCGGTGGAGGTCAGCGTGGTGGAGGCGGCGAACAGCGTCGAACCGGGGATGCCGAAGCGGACCTCCTTGCCCTCCATCGCCGCTCCGGCGATCTTCATCGCCGTGCCCGAGTGCTGCCACTCGAAGAAGGTGATCAGCGAGGCGGAGGCCACCCAGTACAGGCTCATCACCGCCAGCAGGGTGTAGCCCTGCTTGTGCGAGCCGACCATCCTGCCGAACGTGCGGCACAGCGCGAAGCCGATCACCAGCAGCAGGTAGATCTCCAGCAGGTTGGTGAAGGGGTTCGGGTTCTCGAACGGGTGCGCGGAGTTGGCGTTGTAGAAACCGCCACCGTTGGTCCCCAGGTCCTTGATGGCCTCCATCGAGGCCACCGGACCGCCGGGGATCGACTGGGAGGCGCCGTCCAGGGTGGTGTAGATGTGCGCGTGGTCGAGGTTCTGCACCGCGCCGCCCGCGACCAGCACCAGCGCGAAGGCGATCGAGATCGGCAGCAGCACCCGCAGCACGATCCGGGTCAGGTCCACCCAGAAGTTGCCCAGGTGATCGCTGCGGTTGCGGGTGAATCCGCGGATCAGCGCGGCGGCCACGGCGATGCCGACGGCGGCGGAGGCGAACTGCTGGACCGCCAGGCCTGCCATCTGCACCAGGTGGCCCATGGTCGACTCACCGGAGTACGACTGCCAGTTGGTGTTGGTGACGAACGAGGCGGCGGTGTTCCACGCCACCGCCGGGCTCACGGCGGGGAAGCCCAGGGACAGGAGGAGGTGGTTCTGCAGCCGCTCGAACGCATAGAGGAAGAGGACCGAGACGAAGGAGAAGGCCAGGACGCTGCGCAGATAGGTGCCCCACGTCTGCTCGGAGTCGCCGTCGACCCCGATCAGCCGGTAGATGCCTCTTTCCGCGCGCAGGTGCTTCGGTGAGGTGAGGGTGTGGGCCATGTAGTCGCCCAGCGGCCGGTACGACAGTGCCAGCGCCCCCACCAGGGCCAGGGCCTGCAGGAAGCCCGCAAGGGTGGGGTTCACTAGAACTTCTCCGGACGGATCAGGGCCGCGATCAGGTAGCCGACGAGGCCGACCGCGACAATCAGACCGATGATGTTGTCAACGCTCATCTCAACGCTCCTGGGAACGAAGGGGACGCGGTGGGGAGGGCGGAGAACCGGGGAGTCGTCACAGCTTCTCCAGCCCCTTGATGATCAGGGCGAGGACGGCGAAGACCAGGATCGTGATTCCGACGAAGAGCACATCGAGCATGAGGGGTTCACCCCAAGAGTCGAGTGGTTCAGCTCCGCCCGGGCGGTCTCCCGGGCTGCACCGCACAGAAAAGCCCACACCGATCCGCCGCTGCTACGGCCGTTAGCGCCCCTCTTGCGCTTCACGACCGAAACTTGACGCCCCCTTGGCAGGTGCTCGACCGTCGCCCCGGGGCCGACGTAGACAGGCTCGCATCGTCGATGTATCACCTGCAGGGAAGTAAGATTGATGGTCCGTCATATCGACTCCGACGGTAGGCCGCTATCGGCGCGTGGTCGTTCCCGTCGGCAATCGCACCGATGTATGGGCACGAGACGCTCGTGTCGCCCGGCCCTGACTGCGCTTCAGCTGGACGCTTCAACTGGGCGTCTGGGAACGGAAACTGTGGCCGAGCTCGGCGCCCAGTCCGTAGTAGTGCCGGAAGTTGTAGATCAGCGGGCTCCACATGGCCGGGTCGATGTGCTGAGAGCCGGGGACGACTATCCGCGGATCGGCGTGGACCTTGAGCACCTGGGCCTCGACGATGAGGAACCCACCGGAGACGTCGGGCTGGACCCGGGCGGCACGGGCCTCCATCTGCAGGGGGCATTCTGCGACCCGGGGCGGCCGGACCAGCTCGGAGGGCTCCGGTCGCAGGCCCGCAGCCGCGAACTTGTCCGGCTCGAAGCGGAAGGTGCCGCGCTTGTCCACGGGCACGGGGCTGCGCCCGGTGAGCGGCGCAAGCCGCTCCACCGCCGACCACTGAGCCGGCGCAGGCAGGTTGATCACGAGCTCGGGGCGGCAGCGGAGATTGCGCGCCGTCTGTCCCTCCACCCCGATGCCCAGGACCATCACCTGCCCCAGCGTCCAGGCCGAGGACATCGGCGCAAGGTTGAAGGTGCCGTCCTCGTTCTCCGTGGAGAGCAGCACGACCGGCGTACCGAAGTACAGGATGCTCGGCGTGATGGTCACGTGATCGATCGAGGTGTCGGCAGGCACACGGGCCTGGGCCATGGTGTTCATGGGATCCACGGTAGGGCGGGCACTGTTCGGCGAGTGCCGAACAGTCGCTGGTGCACGTACGTCATGCCTGTGCGGCTCCGTGAACCCGGGGCGCGCTGCTCAGGGTGGTCACCGGGTCGGCCGGGAAGCGCTCGGCGACCCGTGCGGCGGTGGCGGTGGCGCGGCGTGTGGTGGTCGCCAGGCCCATCGCGGCGATCAGCAGCCCGCTTGCGGCCAGGATCCACCAGGCCGGGTGGCTGGCGGCGGTGAATCCGCCACCACCCGGGGCCCGGGTCCGCACGGCGACGATCGAGCCGAGGACTGCGACGCCGAGGTTGTTCCCGACCTGGCGGCCGGTGGTGGTGATCGCGGCGGAGACCCCGGCCTGGGCGCGCGGCATTCCGGCCACGGCGGTGCTGGTGATCGGGGTGTTGACGAGTCCGAAGCCGATGCCCAGCAGCACGTAGGCGGCGAGCAGGACCGTCCACGGCGTGGTCGGGGTGAGCGTGGTGAGCGTCAGCGCCGCGGCCGCGATCAGCAGGCCGGCGGCGACCAGCGGTGGGCGTGGGCCGCGCGCGGCGGTCAGGCGTCCGGACAGCGGGGAGGCGATCGCGATGCCGGCGGCCATGGGCACGGTCAGCAGACCGGCGTGCAGCGCGCTGTAGCCGCGCACCTCCTGCAGGTACAGGGTGTTGAGGAACAGGAACCCGGCCAGGACGAGGAACGCCGTGACGGCGACGACGAAGGCGCCGGTGAAGGGGACCGACCGGAAGAACACCGGGTCGACCAACGGCTGCTCGCGGCGTCGTTCGCAGCCGGGCAGGGCCGCGAGCGCGACTGCGGACACGATGAACAGGCCGATGATGGAGGGGCTCCCGTAGCCACGGCGGGAGCCCTCGATGATCGCGAACATCAGCGAGGTCAGGATGGTGACGACGAGCGCCTGACCGACCGGGTCCGGGCGTCGCGTCGTGGCGGCCCTGGAGTCGGGCACGAACACGGCGGCGAGCACCAGGGCGGCCACGCCGATCGGGATGTTGATCCAGAAGATCGATCGCCAGCCGGCCGAGGCGACCAGCAGGCCGCCGACCACCGGGCCTGCGGCCAGGGACAGGCCGACCGTGGTGCCCCACAGCCCGATCGCGCGGGCGCGCTCGCGTGGATCCGGGAAGGCGTGGGTGATGATCGACAATGCGACCGGGTTGAGCATGCTGGCGCCCAGGCCCTGGGCGACGCGGAAGGCGATCAGCCAGCCCAGGGTCGGGGCCAGTGAGCAGGCCAGCGAGCCGACGGTGAACAGGGCCAGCCCGGCCTGGAACATCCGGCGCCGCCCGATCCGGTCGGCGGTGGATCCGGCGAGCATCATGAAGGCGGCGACCGCCAGGGTGTAGCCGTCGACGGTCCACTGCAACCCGCTCACCGAGGCGTGCAGATCGCGGCCGACGGCAGGCAGGGCGACGTTCACGGCGGTGGTGTCCAGGGCGGTGATCAGCAGGCTCAGGCAGCACACCGCCAGAACCAGCCCCGGTCGTCGACGACCACCCTCGGCCAGGGGCACATGCGTCGTCATGTCCATCCTCCTCGATCAGTAGTGATGCGGTCCTTGGTCAGAGTTCGGTTCTGATGCCGGGTTCGACGATGCGGACGCTGGTTCCGGGGGCCAGGTCGCGTGAGGCGTCCTGGTAGCGCCGTGGGTCCTTGTCGCTGCTGGTGATCAGCCGGTCGCCCAGGAAGCCCTTGGTGAACGCGTAGTGGTGCGGTATGGCCAGCTCGGGCGTGAGGATGGCGGTCAGTTCGGCTGCCTCGTCGGCGTTCATGACGACCTGCATGTTGTTGGCAGGGCGGACGTGCAGGCCGTTGGTGGGCAGCAGGGCCAGGGAGATGTGGCCCAACCGCTGGGGGATCTCGGCGAGTTCGGGGATGAGCATGGTGTCACCGGCGAAGTACACAGCGTCGGAGCCGGCGCGCAGGACGAAGGTGACCTCGTGGACGCCGTGCTTGGCCGGGGTCGCGGTGATCGTCACGCCGCCGACCTCGACCTCCTGCCAGGGTGCGAGGCCGGTGACATCGGTGAAGCCGTGCTTGTGCGCCTCCCCGACGACGGTCTCGGCGACGAACAGCGGGACCGTGCGGTCGCGGTAGGAGGCGAAGGCCTCCAGGTCGCAGTGGTCGTAGTGCTCGTGGCTGATCAGTACGCCGTCGAGCCGGGGCAGGTCGGCGATGCCGATGGCGATCGGCTCGCCCTGGTAGTAGCCGGGCCGGGTGCTGAACCACGGGTCGGTGAGGAAGGTGCGGCCGCCGATCTCGATCAGGTGGCAGCTGTGGGTGATGCGGGTGACTGCGGTCGTGGGCATGCTCGGGTCTCCTTGGGTTTCAGCGGGCGAAGGCGGAGAAGTCGGTGTCGGCGCTGTCCCAGATCGCGCGCACGACCTGGTCGGGGGTTTCCAGCTGCGGTGAGTGGCCGGTGTCGCAGAGCAGTTGGAAGCGGGCCAGCGGGATGGCCGCGGCGTAGGCGCGCCCGTAGTCGGCGTCCACGATCCGGTCGCTGTCGCCCCACAG
>Ga0302311_10008218_pt1 | contig 10526 bp, 6 predicted proteins | sample III_Palsa_N1_3_FD_200449 | JGI IMG/M metagenome (GOLD analysis project Ga0302311, IMG submission 200449) | Peat permafrost microbial communities from Stordalen Mire near Abisko, Sweden - III_Palsa_N1_3 | ecosystem: Environmental > Terrestrial > Soil > Palsa > Peat permafrost | place: Sweden...
TGCCGTCGGCCGCCGCGGTCACCTGGACGCTGTCCCTGGGACAGGCGGAATCGCTGCTGCCGGGTGATTCGGTCCGGGCGATGCTGGTCCTGGTCGCGCTGCTCGACGGCCACGGGATTCCGGGAGCAATGTTCAGCACGTCGGCCGTGGCCAGGTACCTGGGCGCAGCCGTGACCCCGTTCTCTACCGCGGTCGACAGCAAGCCGGCCTGGGACGCGCTGCTCGCTATCGAGCGGGCCGGCCTGATCACCATCAACCGGGCCGAAGCACCCCCCACGATCCTGATGAGCTCGGTGCTCCAGGGGGCGATCAGGCTGGCGGCGCCCGCCCAGGTCCAGGACCCCGCGGCCCGGACCGCCGCGAGCGCGCTGCTGGAAGCGTGGCCGATCGAGGAGCCGCAGCCGTGGACGGCGGAAAGCCTCCGGGGCAATGCGGCCAGCTTGCAGGGCTCGGCCACCGACGTGCTGTGGGCCGACGGATGCCACCCGCTGCTGCTGCGAGCCGGCCGTAGCCTCGACGGCGCCCGTATGGTCGGGCCGGCCGTCGAGCATTGGCGGGACCTAGCCGCCCGTTGCGACAGCAAGCTGATCCCTGGCCATCCCGACACTCTGGTGGTGGCCGCTCATCTGGCGGCCGCCTACCTGGCGGCGGGGTACGCGGCCGACGCGGTCACCTGGTATCAACGGGTGCTGGCCGAGCGGGGCCGCGAGCTTGCCGCCGGACACCCCGCCATCATCGCGGCGCGGGTCAACCTCGGCCGGGCCCTGATCATGGCGGGGGAGCCCGGCGACGCGGTGTCCGTCTTGCACCGCGCGGTCAACGAGTGCGAGCAGTTCCGCGGACCCGGCCACCCGGACACCCTGAACGTCAGTGACGAGCTCGCCTCCGCCTACCTGGCCGCCGGCGATACCGCGGAGGCGATCCGGCTGCTGGCCCGAACGCTGGGCGATCGCGAGCGGACGCAGGGCACGCGCGATACCGAGACCATGGCCACCCGGGACCGTCTCGCCGCGGCCTGCTTGGCCGGAGGCAAGATCAAGGACGCGGTCTCGCAATTCAAGCGGGTGCTGTCCGACCGCGAGAAGGTGCTCGGCCGCGACCATGCGGACACGATTGCGGCCGCCGCGAACCTCGCCGCCGCGTATCAGGCGGCCGGAAGGATGCCCGCCGCGATGCAGCTCACCGAGCAGTGCTGCGCGGATTCGGAGCGGGTCCTCGGTCCTGAGCACGTCGACACGCTGGCCCGCCTGGCGAACCTGGCGCACCTGTACTATGCCGTCGGCCGGGTAGGAGACGCGGTGGCCCTGCTCCGCGACACCGCCGTGCGCTGTGACCGGGTCTTGCCCGCCGGGGACCCGCTGACCCGTGCCGTCCGGCAGAGCCTCGCTAACCTCGGGGAGAGCTGACCCCTCCAGGCCATGCCGGTCATACCGAATCGGACTTAAGGTACTATAACTACATTTATGTCTCAAAATCGGCAATAAGCCACATTCCGTGGACTAACATAGTAAAATACCGATTTTTCCCTCTAAATAAGAACCCGCGTGCGCCGACCGGTTACCTATTAGAGTGAGGTGGCAATGTGATTTCAGGTGCAGGACAGGCTGCCGGGAAGGGGCGCTATGTCGGTTCCGTCGCCGTATCGGCTCTGGGTCGCCCTTGAAGCCGAGCGCGCCGATCCCGAAGTGGCCGGGCATTATCGGTCTCACATCATGCGCTACATCGCGCGCATGACTCCCGTCACCGGCTGGATGTGATAGGGCATGCTGGCCGCAATCTTGATTGCTGTCCTGGTCATCATCGTCGCCTTGCTTGTAGTCGGGGACTTTTCCAGGACTGAGCGCGAGAGTTTGTACACCTCTGACGACCGGCGGGCGAATGACCCCAGCCCAAGGACCATCGGAGAGGCTCACGACGGCTCTGCGTTCCTCCGGGAACCCGCCGGGTACGGGGTACCTGCCGCTGGGCAAGAGGCCGCCCCAGGCCCGCGCCCCGGCGGCGTCAGCCCGTCAGCCGGAAGCCACCAGCGTTCACGCAACGGCAGGTCGGCCGGGCATAGCGGATCGCGCCATGGGCTGAAAAATTGGCAAGTCCGCTCGCGTTTGTTGCTGCTCGTGATCATTCCTGCCGTCGCCGTCGCCGTCGTTGCGTTCTGTGTCGTCCGCATTGCTGATGCCACCCGAAGCGCGTCGGCCCAGGCGCCCGGCAGTTCGGTACGCGACAGGGATATTTTGTCGGCGATCGCGTTCGGCGTGGTGGCGATTATCGTCCTGTCGCTGTCGTGGTGGTTGACGGCGGTCTTTGTGAGGTCCGTCGTGAAGCCGATACGCAAGCTTCGGGCCGGGGCGCTGGAGGTGGCCGAGGTCCGGCTGCCTGATGAGATCCGCCGCGTCAGCGAGAACAATGGCGAGGGCGGCGTGCCATCTGACACCGAACCCATCGATGTGGATTCCTCCGACGAGATAGGTGAGGTTGGGCGCGCGTTCAACCACATGCGCAGCGAAATGTTGCGGCTGGCGGCCAACGAGGCAGCACTCCGCGGCAGGCTCGACGCCATGTTCGTGAACCTTTCCCATCGGAGCCAGTCCCTGGTGGAACGCCAGATCCGGCTCATCGAGCACCTTGAACAGGGGGAGCAGGACAGCGAGCGCCTGGCGAACCTGTTCAAGATGAATCGCATCGCGAGCCGCATGCACCGCAATTCGCAGAACCTGCTGGTTCTGGCCGGTCACGAGGTGCCCAGCGACTGGAACCAGGCGATTGCGCTTGCGAATGTGATTAGGGCCGCGGCGTCCGAGGTCGAGGACTACGAACGTATCTCGCTGACTGCGCAGCCGGACATCGCGGTGTGCGGACCCGCCGTCAACGACGTAGTGCACCTGCTCGCCGAGCTGATCGAGAACGCAACGTCGTTCTCCGCGGGGGACATGCAGGTCGATATCTCTGGACGCCTGCTGACCAGCGGCGGCGCCTTGATCGACATCACCGACCGGGGTGTCGGAATGGCCGCGAAAGAGCTGGCGTATGCGAACTGGCGGCTGGAACACCCGCCGGCGCCGGATATCAATGTCCCCAAGTGGATGGGTCTGTTCGTGGTCGCCAGGCTCGCGGCGCGGCATGGCATCAGGGTCCGATTGCAACAGGCGGATTTCGGTGGTCTCACGGCCCTGACCTGGCTCCCCGGTGAACTCCTCACGGACCAAGGCGCGGCTCCGCCGTCGAGGCTCAGCAGTTTCGGCAGCGCCGGATCGAGGCGGCGTTCGCCTGAGCCGGGGTTGGCTGAGCCGAGGTTGGCTGAGCCAAGGTTGGCTGAGCCGGGGTTGCCTGAGCCGGGGTTGCCTGAGCCGAGGTTGGCTGAGCCGGCCGCGACGAGGTCGCCGGAGTTCGTGCCACCGCGCGAGGATGTCCGGCCCGCGCCGCTCGGCCGGCGGTTGATACCTGATGCAGGCCGACCGCCTGGCTCCACAGCTAGCGGCCCGCGGCCGGTGTTCCAATCCGGACCGCCTGGCTCCACAGCCAGCGGCCCGCGGCCGGTGTTCCAATCCGGACCGCCTGCGACCGTCGTGCCGTCCGGCTCCGGGCTACCAGACCCGGCGGGCGAACGTGCTGGCGTCTCTGGCCAGCAGGCGCACGCCCTCGGCGACGAGGACCCCTCCGGCGGAACCTTCGCTGCCGCCCCGCTATCCGGCCGCGCCCCGCAGTGGCGGAGCGAGACGTCTCAGCCCACCAGTACTCCGGTGGCCACTCAGGCGTCCTCGGTTCAAGAGAAGAGTTCCGCCGAGGGCGGCGTGATCGTACCGCCCGCGGAAAGCCCCTCGGAGACGCGCAGGCTGCCTATCTTCGACGCGGTCGAGTCGAACTGGTTCAGGGGTGGTCGCGAGGCGCCAAGCAACCCCTCCGGTCTCACCGCCGCGTCCGGAATCCGCTGGTCGTCACCGGCAGACGAAGGCTGGAATGCCGCGGAGGCGGTAGATTCGCCGTCCTCGGGCGGCGCGACGCCAGCGGGGCTCCCGAAACGGCTGCCGAACGCTAACCTGGTCCCCGGCGCCATCCCGGGCACGGAACCCGTCTTGCCAAACCGGTCAGCTGCCGCGGCCAGGGACCGGCTCGCCGGATTCCAGCGAGGTGTCGGCGAAGCCAGGGCCGTGGCCAGCGAAACGGCAAATCCTGACGGAGAAGGCGACTCCTGACGCGTCTTTGGCTGCGAACGTTACGGTGGCAATTCGCCGTCCTTGTCACCTGATGCCAGGTTTTGACCGTATGGTTTGCAAGTGACCAAACTGAGGGCTGTGCAACCCGGTGTAACATGCGCCTGGCCGCGGAGCAGATGCTCCGGCCTACTGGCCCATAAGCACCGGAACCCGAATAACGTGAGACGCTTCTCTTTCTTGCCTGCGACCACTAATTCGCACGAGCCACACCACGACTGGAGAACAGGATGACGGATCGACCCGTAGCTGCCGTCCCAGGAATGACATCGTCGCCGCCGGCCCGGCTCGAGCCGGATGCGATCGGGGCAGCCCAGGACACGATTATCGGCATGGCCAACTCGGCCCCGACCGTATCGACGGCGCTGACGCTGGCCTCACTGACCGCGGTGGCCGCCTACGCCGTAGGACCTGTCATTATCCTGACCGCGATACCCATGCTCATCATCGCCAACGCGTATCGCCGACTGAACCTGTGGAACGCCAACTGCGGCGCTTCCTTCGAATGGGTCGGCCGCGCGATCAACCCGTACCTTGGTTTCCTCACCGGCTGGCTGATGATCGCGGGCAGCCTGGTCGGGGCGGTCTCCGGCGTCGTGATTCTCGCCCCGTCGGTCCTGGCCATCTTCAACTCCTCCACCACCAGCACCTGGCCCAATATCCTCATCGCCACCGCCGTCATCCTGGTCATGCTGGTGATCGCTGTGGTGGGCATCAAAATCACCGCGCGGACCCAGGTCAGCATGGCCATCATCGAGTACACGATTCTCCTCGGCTTCGCCATTACGGGCTTCGTGCTGGTGCTCAGCCATCATCACGGCACCTTCCCGATCACCAAGGGCTGGCTGAGCCCCAGCGGAATCGGAGGGAAGGGCAGCCTGGCGTCGGGGTTCCTGATTGCCGTGTTCATGTACACCGGCTGGGACGCCACCGTGTACGTCAACGAGGAAGTGAAGCACCGGCGGCGCAACCCGGGCCGGGCCGCCGTTTACGCGGTCGGTTTCCTCGCCATCATCTACACCGTGTCTGAGATGGGCCTGGCCGGGACCGTATCGCCGGCCGCACTGCAGGCCAACTCGGCAGACGCGCTCGTCTACATCGCGCAAACCCTGGGCGGCGGCTGGTGGGCCAAGGTGATGGCCCTGTCCCTGGCCCTGTCGGTGATCGCCTCCACCGGGGTCGCCGTCGTGGTCATCGCCCGGATGGTCTACGGGATGGCGAGTCACCGGGTGCTGCCGCCGGTCCTGGGCAACGTGAACCGCCGCTTTTCCACCCCCGCGATCGCCAGCATCGTCGTCGGCGTGATCCTCATCGCGGCCACCTGGGTATACCTGCTCTCCAGCTCGATCGCGAACGTTTTCAGCGATGTGATCGACGTGACGGGCCTGCTGTATGCCATGTTCTACGTCCTCACCGGACTGGCTGCCATCGTGTACTACCGGCGCCGCGTCTTCGGCAACGCCTGGGACGCGCTGCTGGTCGGCATCCTGCCCCTCGCCTCGTGCGCATTCCTGGTCTGGATCGTGGAAAAGTCGCTGTCGTCCGCGCCGGCCTCGCAGGTATGGTCAATCGTCGGCATCGTCGTGGCCGGCCTGGTCCTGATGCTCGTCGCGCGTTTCGGCTACCAGTCGACGTTCTTCCAGATCCCGCTGGAGAGCGCCCCCAAGGAGGCCTGACAACGAGTGCCCTGGCTGAGTCCAGACGTCGTCGATGACCTCAACGAGGCGGTAGCCAGCTACTGGCGGGCCATCGACCCGATGCTGCCCGCACCCGGCCACCTTCCGGCCGGGTGCGGGGAGTCGCTGGTGGTCCCCGGGACGAACGGCCGTCCGGCGGGGATCGGCCTCTGCCGTCACCGGTACATCGCGGACGACGTCCTGGATCAGGTCTGGGGCGCGAAAACCCGGCTCGACCTCACCCCGCGGCTGCGCACCTCCGCCGCCCTTGATGAGTTGCTCGGACAGTGGCGCGATCACCTCGCCGCCCTGCCGGAGGCCAGCGGGGAGGACTCCGCGGCGGTGATCAACTGGCCGTCCCGTGACATCAGCGGCGTCAATGCCCTACTGACGCACGGGATGCAGCCGCTGGTCGTGATCGCGGTGCGTCCCGCCCGCCGCACGATCCTCGCCGGAGACGCTCCCCGGACCTCTCCGGGCGTGCTCATCCGCGAGGCGAGACCGGATGATCTCGATGCCGCGGCCGAGCTTGAGATGAGCGTGATCCGTTACGACGCGCACTTCGGCACCGCCATCATCCGCCCGGCCACCGAGGCGCTTGTCCGCCAGGACACCCGCAAGGTGCTAACCGAGTGGCCTGGCTGGGTCTGGGTGGCGGAACGGGACGGCCGGCTCGTCGGGCTCGTCCACGTCCAGCCGCCGCCATCCTCGGATTGGATCGCGGTCATGACCCGCCCGGGCGCGACGGCCTACCTGCAGACGATGTTCGTGGGGCCAGATGAACGTGGCTGCGGCCTGGGCGCGGCGCTGGTTAAGCGCGCCCATGACGAGCTCGACGTCCGCGGCATCTCGACCACGCTGCTGCACTACAGCCAGCTGAACCCACTCTCCGCGCCGTTCTGGAGCAGGATGGGATACCGGCCGCTGTGGACCGTCTGGGAAGCCCGCCCGGTCGGCGCGCTGCGGCCCGCTGCGGCCGTGCATCATGTCGGCCGCGGCGAGTTCTAGCCCGTCCTGGGCGAGTAGGCCCGCGTTCACCGCGGCGCGATTGGCATTCCCGGGCCTCCTCCATTGAACATACAAAGCATGCTTAGTATGGGTTCCGAGTCTGGCGTTACGAGCTAGCGAACGGGAGCCATCACCTTTGGACGAGCGGTCCTTCGACGAGCGTTATCGGCCCTGGGCACAGCGTTCTGGCGAGCTGTTCACTGAGGCCAGCCGCTACATTCCCGGGGGCGCCGGCAGCAGCGCGCGCACCGTCAAGTTCGGCTGGAAGCCGTACCCCCCGTTCCTGGCCGAGGGCCTCGGGTCCCGGGTCCGCGACGTCGACGGGCATTCCTACGTCGACTACCTGCTCGGGCTGGGCCCGATGATCTTGGGCCACCGGCACCCGGCCGTGACCCAGGCCGTCACCAGAGCCGTCGCCGAGCTGGGCACCTGCTTCGGCCTGCCGTATGAGCTGGAAATCGAGGCGGCCCGCAAGGTCACCGAGGCGGTGCCGGGGGTGGACCTGGTCCGGTTCTCCAACTCCGGCAGCGAGGTCGTCGGCACAGCCGTCCGGCTGGCCCGCGCGCACACCGGCCGCCGGCTGATCATCCGCTTCGAGGGGCACTACCACGGCTGGCAGGACACCGTCTACTGGAGCAACCACGTGGATCCGGAACTGGCCGGCCCGGCCAGCATGCCCCGTCCGGTCCCGTCCGGCCCCGGCGTCCCGGCCGAGCTGGCCACCACGCTCATCGTGCTGAGCTGGAACGACCCCGAGAGTTTCGCCGCGGTGATGGCCGAGCGTGGCGACCAGGTGGCCGCGGTGATCACCGAACCCGCGGTGTTCAACACCGGCTGCATCCTGCCCGAGCCCGGCTACCTGGAGCTGCTGCGCGAGCAGACCCGCCGGCACGGCGCGCTGCTCATTTTCGATGAGGTCATCACCGGATTCCGGTTCGCGCGCGGTGGCGCGCAAGAGTACTTCGGCGTCACGCCCGATCTGACCACGATGGCTAAAGGGCTGGGCGGAGGCTTCCCGGTGGCGGCCATCGGCGGATCCCGCGAAGCGATGGCGATGATCGCCGAGGGCCGCTACTCGCACTCGGGCACCTACAACGCCAACACGATCGCGTGCGCCGCGGTCAGCGCAACCATGGACGTGCTGGCCGAGCCCGGGCTGTACGAGCGGCAGCGTGAGCTGGGCGAGACGCTGATGAGCGGGCTGCGCAAGCTGGCCGCCCAGGCGGGCCTACCGGTCATCATCGAGGGGCTGGGCACGGTCTTCCAGATCTGGTTCAGCGAGCGGCCGATCAGGAACTGGCGGGACGCGCAGCGCTACGCCAACGAGGAGCTCTTCACCCGGTGGTGGCAAGAGATGCTGCTTCGGGGCGTCTTGTTCCACCCTAGCCAGTACGAGAACCTGTTCCTGTCGCTGGTCCACACCGCCGATGACGTTGACGACATGCTGAGCGCGGCGCAGGAGGCATTCGCCGCCATCGGGCGCCGACGGTTAGGGTGAAGGGCCATGGTCCTGGATCTCGGTGGCAGTCGGGCCCGGCCGGCCGCCGCGGCTCGGCCCGGCTCCAGGCTGCTGTACGAGCGGGTCGTGGCTTACGTCACCGAACTCGTGGCCGAGCGCGGTCTGGTGCCCGGCGACCGGCTGCCCACCCACGCTGAGCTGGCCGCCAGCGTCGGGGTCAGCCTGATCACCGTCCGTCGGGCGCTGGATGAGCTGGAGCACGCGGGTCGGGTCCGCCGCCATCAGGGCCTGGGTACGTTCCTGGCCCGGCCGCGGATCGTCACCGAGCCGGCCAAGGCCGGCAGCCTGCTGGGAACACTGAGGCAGAGGGAGATCGGGCCCGACTCGATCGACACCAGGATCCTGGAGATGCGCCGCGGCTTGCCCTCGCCCGACGTGGCCAGCGCGCTGCGGATCCCGCCTGATGCGCCGGTATGGCGGCTGCGGCGGCAGCGGCTCATCGACGGCCAGCCCGCCGTGGTGGAGACGTCGATCATCCCGGTGGCGCTCGCCCCGGACCTGGATCGGCTGGTCGAACGGCGGGGCGGTTCGCTATATCACCTGCTGGCCCGCGAGTTCAAGCTGGAGGACGAGTACGAGGAGCAGTACCTCGAGGTTGTCGTCATGCCGGACCGGGAGGAGCGCCGGCTGCTGAGCATCCCGCCGCGGACCACCATGGTACGGATCCGCGGGTTGAGCATGGACAAGTCGGGGACCCCGTTCGACTGCTTCGAGCAGCTTTACCGGGCCACCGAGTTCGCCTTCGCCATCTCCGGCAGCACGTCACGGCAGCTGTTCCTTACGCCGGGCTTCCAGGATTGGGGCGTGCGCGCGCTTCCGGACGCACCACCGACCCAGGGGACTTGATCCCGATTCCGTGACATTCCCGATTCCGTGACCGTATTGCGCCACCGTCGGCCATCATTTAGGGTCTAACGACATACTGAACATACACAGTATGTCTTTGGGCAAAATGATGTCGAATGTCTTCAGCCCGGTAGCAAGCATGTGATCTCCCTGCGTTGCGAAGCCCTCCCGACCGAGACGGAGATGCGCCATGTCATCGCAAGCCAGCAGCAGTGCCGCCCCGGCGGGGGAGCAGTCCTCTGACCACGCGGGCGGCACCCTGAAGGATGCTGCCCTACGCGCCGGCGACATCGTCGTCATCTCCATGGCCAGCTCCGGTCCGACGCAGAGCATCGCGGTCACGCTGGCCGTCCTGCTGGCCACCGTCGCCTACGCCAGCTTCCTGCCCATCGTGATCTGCCTCATCCCGATGCTCGGCATCGCCATCGGCTACCAGCGGCTCAACGCCTGGCAGCGCAGCGCGGGCGCCACCTACTCCTGGGTCGGCCGGGCCCTCAACCCGCACGCCGGTTTCTTCGCCGGCTGGATCATGTTGATGTACTACTGCGTGGGCACGACCAGCCTGACCGTGCCGCTCGGCACCTACATGCTGACCTTCTTCAGCAGCACGCTGCCGAACAACGTCTATGCGGTCGCCGCCGTCGGCTCCGGGTTCGACCTCCTCGTCCTGGTCATCGCGGCGGTCGGGATCCAGCTGTCGGCCAGGTTCTCGTGGGGCTGGGCCATCTTCGAGTACGGGCTGCTGGTCGGCTTCTCCATTGCCGCCCTCCTCGGCATCTACGGCCACAGCCTGCACCACACCGTGCACATCTCCAGCTCGTGGTTCACGATCAGCGGCGCGGGCGGGTTCAGCGCGCTGGTCTCCGGCTGCCTGCTGGCCATCTTCCTCTACTCCGGCTGGGACAGTGCCGCCTACGTCAGCGAGGAGGCCAGGGGCAAGCAGGCCGGCCGGGCCGGGATAGCCAGTGTGCTGATCCTGTTCGTCATCTACGCCGGCGTCATCTTGTGCCTGCAGGGCGTCGCGCCCAACAAGGCCATGCAGAACAACGCGGCCAACATCCTGGCCTACGTCGGCGACCTGATCGGCGGCACCGGCTGGGGCAACGTCATGATCGTCGCGGTGCTCGGCGGGACGCTGGCCTCCCTGCTGGCCGCCATCGTGAGCGCGGGGCGGATCTCCTACGCCATGGGCCGAGACCGCACGTTCCCGCGCTGGTTCGCGAACGTGAACCCCAGGTTCCGCACCCCGTGGAACGCCACGATCCTGTT
>Ga0302311_10008219_pt1 | contig 10525 bp, 12 predicted proteins | sample III_Palsa_N1_3_FD_200449 | JGI IMG/M metagenome (GOLD analysis project Ga0302311, IMG submission 200449) | Peat permafrost microbial communities from Stordalen Mire near Abisko, Sweden - III_Palsa_N1_3 | ecosystem: Environmental > Terrestrial > Soil > Palsa > Peat permafrost | place: Sweden...
GCCGGCTAGAAGTTGGTTTGCCATCCGCAAAATATCGGCGGGTCACCCGCCAGTTTCTAATGGCGTTTGCGCCATAATACCGGTCATGAGCGGCGTTATGGCGCAAACACAGCGCGCCGATGGTCCTAGCCCGCAAACGCGGCGATCGAACTGACTTAACTCTAGCGCCCTGGATCCGGCGAGATTCGCTGGAAAATGAGACTTGGTTCCGCCGAACACGGAATTGGAGCATCGATGTTGTCCACAAGGACTTTCTGCCAAGCTACATCGGCGACCACATATCGCCGTTTGCAGAGCGTTTCGGGCAGCTAGCCATCAATCATCAGGTCGAGTTGGCAACCGGCAACGCCTTCGCACCGGGCATGGGCGCGCGTCTGACCCACGACCCTGAGCATCTTGCAATTCGACCTCGGTCGTAGGCTTAGCAAGCTGCAAAGGATTGTAATCGCTAGTTGAGGGCCAGTTCCTAGGTTAGCGCTGTCATCGCCGCCAGCGAGTCCATGTAGTCGCGCCAGCCGACGATCTTGCGATCCTTGATCGTCACTACCGAGATGAAGCGGTTTTCGTAGGGCTTGGCGGAGCCGACGGCTTTACCCTGGACTTCGTACTCGAGGATGACGACGCCGGGGGTCTGGGAGAGGTTCACTACCAGCCCGCCGTAGCCACGCAGCACCATCCGGTCGCCGTAGCCCGCGTACAGGTCCATCAGCGCGTCGCGGCCCACGAGCTTGGTTGGCCAGCCGGCGAAGCGATAGCGAAACTCGAACACCGCATCTGGCGCGATCGTGTCGAAGTAGTGATCGCCATCGACGAGGCCGGCCAGGCCCTGACCGACGATGGCGAAGAAAGGATCGAGCGCGGAAAACGCGGCGTAGGCAGGGTCAGGCATCGCTCTACTCCTGGGTTCGAACCCCGATCTTAGCTGCACATGCTCTCAGCGCCCGTCAGCTCGTGTCACCGCGATCTTGGTCCCTGCCAATTCGGCCTCAGGTGGTCGCCGGCGCACCCAGATGAACGGGAGATAAAACCGCATTCAGCGCCAGTTCATGGCTAGAGTCAGAACCTGAGCAGGCGTATATCCACGCGAAAATCATAGGAGGAATAACTATGTTCAAGAAGGTGTTGCTTGGCGCTGTCGCCGCAGGACTGGCGCTCGCCAGCGTTTCCGCAGCCTACGCAGAGGGCGGCTGCGGTCCTGGATTCCATCGTGGCCCGTACGGCGGCTGCCGCGCCAACCTCGGCGCCGGACCGGTGGTTGTGGTCGGCGCAGGTCTTCCAGTGATCGGCGGGTTCTATCACGGACGGGGCTATTGGGACGGTCACCGCTATTGGGGACATCGCGACCATTGGCATGGCGGCTGGCGCTATCGTTAAGCTGAGCATCGAGTAGGCCAACGCATCACAGGGATGCGTTGGCCTGGGGCGATCGGGGGGACGCGGTCCCTTGAAGAAAAGTCTGGCGTTCAACCGGCGCGCCTTCTGCGGCCACCGTGTTGCAATCCTGTGAATACTTGGCGTCCACGAAGCGGAACAGCGGCTCATCTCCGCCGTTGCTTACTCAGAGTCCACCTTGGGGGCGCTGAGGTCGATGCATGTTCCGTCCAAAGCCGAACGCCTGTGCTCTGGTCGCGCTAGCCGCCGTCGCGCTGCTCGGCGCGTGCCGGCGTTCGATCGACCCGCCGAATGGCCGGGTCGACCCGCAGCCCACGGCATCGCTGGCGGCGCTCGACAGTGGCGCCACCATGCTCGCCGACGTCGACATCGCCCGCGCCGCTATCGCCGACGGAGACGCCATGGCGGCGGCCAACGACCTCATCGTGGCGAGCGCTTTCGCAGTGCGGTTGCCGGACTCTGGGTCAGCCCATCCGGGCCTGGCGACGCCCACCCCGCTCAGCGCCTTCGAAGCCGAGGTCATGCTGACCACGGCCCAGTCCAGGCTCGAGCTCGGCGACCTGGCCGGCGCCGACGCCGCGCTGGCCGCCGTCCAGCAGCGTGCGCCATCGCGTCTGGCCTCGGTCGACATGCCGTTGCTGCGCGCCGATCAGAGCCTGAACCTCGCCCGCATCGCCGTCGACAGCGAGCACGCGGGGGAGCTGAAGACCCAGCTGACGATCGCGGAGACATCGCTGGACGCCTACCGAGGAAGTCCCCACGCCGCCGACGCCACGGCCCTCGCGGCGGCGATCGACCGGACGCTCAAGCAGCCGCGCGCTCTCGAGCAGCTACAGCCCGATCGGCTCGACGCATGGTCGGGCCGGGTCGATGGCTGGGGCTGACAGACGGGTCGTGGAGATCGAAGGCGGGCGGCACGCGGCGGCTAGAGGCGGATTTGTCGGGCCACGGTGGAGCTTTTGCCGGCGGCGGGCGTTCTGAGTGACGCATTCTGAAGGAGGGAACGCTCATGGCAAATCGTACAAGCACCGGCCTTTGCGCGGCCGCGGCGCTGATCCTGGCCGGCGGGGTCGCGATGGCTCAGCCGGGTCAGGATCATCATCCCGCCGGCGGCGGCAAGCCGCCCGCGGGCCCGGCGGCGTCGCCGCGCGGCGAACCGCACCCCGGCCCGACCGGCTATCAGCGGGTGACCGAGCCGCAGGGCTGGAACGCGCGGCCGGCCACCGTCGACAAGGGCGCCTACAACCACAATTTCCAGGCCGCGCGGACCTTCCACATCGGGCCCTACCACCCGCCGGCCGGCTGGGCGTCGCGCCAATGGGCGTACGGCCAGATATTGCCCCGCGCCTACTGGGCCGCGCCCTACCTCCTCGCCGACTACTGGCTGTTCGCGCTGGAAGTGCCGCCGGCCGGCTACGAGTGGGTGCGCGATGGCGACGACGCCATTCTCGTCAATGTCGACACCGGGGAGATCCTGCAGGTGGAGTACGGCGTGTTCGGCTGACGCATCGACTCCGGCGCTCGCGGGGTCGTCGCGGCGGATTCAGCGCAGAAAGACATAGTCGGCGGAATAGGGCGCCGCCCGCAGCTCGCCTGCGACGGGACAGGGACCTTTCAGCGCGCCGCCGTGGGTGTTGAGGCGCAGGATCAGGCTCGCCCCGGCCAGCACGCCCGCGCCCCGGCGCTCGGATACGGTCAGCTTCAGCAGCGGAATGTCGTCGGCGCCGGCGCCTGGCGCGCTCGCGAGCAGCTTGCCCTTCACCGCGCCGCCATCGTCCAGCTCCCAGCTGGGGCCGGCGAAGTGGCGCCCGATCGTCTTGCCGCCGTCGCCGATCAGCGTGGCGATCGGTTCGCGGAAGGTCCAGACCGCGCCTACGCCTGGGCCTGCCTCACACTGATAGACCTGAGCCCCAGCGGCATGCACCTGCAGGACAGTCTCACGTTCCGCCACGCCGAACGCACCCGGCGCCGCGACCGGCGCCGCCGCACTGATCGACGGGTGGCCGAGCAGGCAGCCGATCGCGAGCGCGCCCAGACCAACACTGCGGTAGCTCATTCGCGCCAACATCGATCGCCTCTCTTTCGGATAGAATCCTACAACTTGGCGTCCGCGGCGCCAGCCTGGCTGCTCACATGGTCGCCTGCCGCGCTCGCCTCAACGCCTGCGGCGGCTGACCGTAGGCGCGAACAAACGCCCGGCGCATGCGCTCTGCATCGCCAAAGCCTACCCGTTCGGCGATGCGGTCGATCGGCTCCGGGCCGGCCTCGATCCGCTCGCGGGCGGCTTCGACGCGCAGGCGTTCGATCGCCTTGGCGGGGGTGACGCCGGTCTCGGCGGCGAAGGCGCGGGCGAAGTGGCGCGGGCTCATCGCGGCGTGGTCCGCCAGGCGTTCGACGCTTAAGCGTTCGGCCAGCCGCTCGCGGGCCCAGCCGAGCAGGGCGCCGAAGCGGGCGCCTGGCCGCTCAAGCTCCAGTAGCGCCGAGAACTGCGACTGACCTCCCGGCCGACGGCGATATACCACCAGCTGCTGCGCAGTCTGCTTGGCGATGTCCTCGCCGAGGTCGTCGGCGATCATGGCCAGCGCCAGGTCGATGCCGGCGGTGATCCCGGCCGAGGTCCAGACGTGGCCGTCGCGCACGAAGATGCGGTCCGGCTCCAGCCGCACGCCCGGGAAGCGGCGCACGAAGTCGCTCGTGCGCGACCAGTGGGTGGTCGCCCGCCGCCCCTCCAGCAGCCCGCAGGCGGCGAGGATGTAGGCGCCGGAGCAGACGCAGGCGACGCGCCCGGCCTTTGCAGCCGCCGCTCGGACGAAGTCCAGCACCTCGGGAGCGTAGGACGCCGGATGGGTTCCGTCGCCGCCGGCCACCATTAGGGTATCGTAGGCGGCGTCGGCGCGCGCCGCTTCGGCGATCATGGCGACGCCGGACGATGAGCGCACCGCGCCGGCGTCGATCGCCAGCGTCTCGATCGCGTAGTGGCCGTCGGCGTAGCGGCCGGCGATCTCGAACGCGGCGATCGGACCGGCGGCGTCGAGGATCTGGAAGTTCGGGAAGATCAGCAAGCCGAGGCGGTGGGTCATGGCCCGAGACCTGATGGCATGAAACGTGGGAAGAATGTCATTTCGGCCGCAAGCTAGGCCGGGCAGGATGGCGGCGTCAATCGAGGAGGCGCCGCCATGGCCGAGACACCGTTCCGCATCGTCGAGGCGATCTATCCGGGCATGACCCAGCTCGACTTCACCGCCCCGCATACGGTGTTCAGCCGCATTCCGGGGACCGAGACCATCGTCGCCTCCGAGCCGGGCGGCGAGATCGTCTCCGACGGGGGTCTGAGGTTCGCCGGCACGACGCGGCTGGCCGACATCGACCGCTGCGACCTGCTCTTCTTCCCGGGCGGCCTCGCGGCGACCGAGGTGGCGTGCGACCCGGCCTTCATGGTGCAGGCGAAGCGGCTGGGCGCCGGGGCCAAGTATCTGACCTCGGTCTGCACCGGCTCAATCATCCTGGCGGCGAGCGGGCTGATCGCCGGCAAGCGCGCGGCCTGCCACTGGGCCTGGCGCGACATGCTGAGCCTGTTCGGCGTCATCCCGGACCCGGCGCGGGTGGCGCGGGACGGCAACCTCATCACCGGCGGCGGCGTCACGGCGGGGATGGACTTCGCCCTGGTGGTCGCCGCCGAGCTGGCCGGCAAGGCGTTCGCGCAGGGCCTGCAGCTCGGGCTGGAATACGCGCCAGCCCCGCCCTGGAACGCCGGCCGCCCGGAGACCGCGCCGCCGGAGGTACTGGCGGCGGTGGCGCGGACCATGGCGGCGATCATGCCGGCGCGGCTGGCGCAGGCGAAGGCCGCGGCGGAGGCGTTGTAGGAAGGTTTAACCGCGGAGATCGCGGAGATGCGCGGAGCGAGCGAGCATCGCTCGTAGGTCAGTGGCCTAATTGGCCGGCAGGCCATTGAACGGGAGCCGCCCAGGCGCTGACCGCCAATGCCGTCTACCGAACGCTCCGCGTATCTCTGCGGTTATTCCTTGAGGCCTGCGAAGAAGAAGACGCCGGCTTGACCGCGACTCATCCGCGTGGGCTGCTCGCGACTTTGCCGCCCGGCGCCGGGTCTTTGAGATCGTGGATCGTTAGAAAAGCTGAGACAGCGGTGGGCAAAGTGCGCCGGTTTTTCAGGGAGGGCCCAGTTATCAACGGCCGTGTACGGTTTCACGTGAAACATCGCGGCGCAGAAAAACTGACGCAGGTCCCGGATGAGTCCGCTACGCGGCTCTCCGCGATGACAATCCGAGAGGAGGCGGGAGGCCTACCTTACCTCGCCGCAGAAGCGCTGGATCCTGGTGCAGGCGTCTTCGAGGTTGGCGTTGGAGGTGGCGTAGCTGATGCGGAAGAAGGGCGAGAGGCCGAACGCGGCGCCGAACACCACCGAGACGCCCTCGCTCTCGAGCAGCTCGACCGCGAAGTCCTCGTCCGAGCCGATCGGCTTGCCGCTTGGGGCGGTCTTGCCGATCAGGCCCTCTACCGACGGGTAGACGTAGAACGCGCCCTCCGGGGTGGGGCAGCGCATGCCGCGGGCCTGGTTCAGCATCGAGACCACCAGGTCGCGGCGCTGCTCAAACAACCTGGCGTTGGGCTTGATGAAGTCCTGCGGCCCGTTCAGCGCCTCGACCGCCGCCCACTGCGAGATCGAAGAGGGGTTGGAGGTGGTCTGGCTCATCACCTTGGCCATGGCCTTGATCAGCGGCTCTGGGCCGCCGGCGTAGCCGATCCGCCAGCCGGTCATGGCGTAGGCCTTGGAGACGCCGTTCATGGTCAAGGTGCGTTCGTAGAGCGCCGGCTCGACCTGGGCGATGGTCCAGAACTCGAAGTCGCCGAACACCAGGTGCTCGTACATGTCGTCGGTCAGGATCCAGACCTGGGGGTGGCGCAGCAGCACGTCGGCCATGGCCCGCAGCTCGGCCTTGGTGTAGGCGGCGCCGGAGGGGTTGGACGGCGAGTTGAGGATCAGCCACCTGGTGCGCGGCGTGATCGCCGCCTCGAGGTCGGCGGCCCGCACCTTGAAGCCGGTCTCGGCCGCGGTCGGCACGAACACCGGCGTCCCGCCGGCCAGTAGCACCATGTCGGGGTAGCTGACCCAGTAGGGGCGGGGGACCACCACCTCGTCGCCGGGGTTCAGGGTGGCGACCATGGCGTTGTAGATCACCGGCTTGCCGCCGGGCGAGACGTTGATCTGGGCCGGCGTGTAGGTAAGGCCGTTCTCGCGGGCGAACTTGCCGCAGATCGCCGCCTTCAGCTCGGGGATGCCGTCGACGTTGGTGTACTTGGTCTTGCCATCGCGGATCGCCTTGATCGCGGCTTCCTTGATGTTGTCCGGCGTGTCGAAATCGGGCTCGCCCGCGGCCAGCGAGATCACGTTCTTGCCCGCCGCTTTCAGCTCACGCCCTTTCGCGTCCGCCGCCAGGGTGGCGGACGGCTTGATGCGGGCCAGGGCGGCCGATTCGGCGAACATGACGCGACTCCCGATTCCGGGTGGGTGTGAAAACGCGGCGCTGTTTACGCGCGGCGTCCGCCGTGGGCAACATCGGACGAAGCGGGCGGGGCCAAGTGGCGGGGTAGGGAGCTGGCGATGCGGTGGGTGTTGGCGACGTGCCTTGCCGTCGCACTTGGCGTGCTGGCGGCAGGGGCCGCGGCCGACGACAGGGTGTCGCTGATGGACCCTGGCGACGCGGTGCCCGGTCATGAGGGCATGAGCTACCTGGACCTCGTCAGGATAGCGATCCCTGACATCGCGCTCAATCCGGACGACCACGAGGTCGAGGGCCATCTGTCCGACCCGCCGCCGCGCCATCTCGCGGGTCACACGTTCGAGGAGGATGGGACGGATCCCGTGAACCTCGGGGCCATGCAGGACATGCGCATCCTGGTCGGCGGCCATCGGCGCATCGCGCTGCTGGCGAACCTGCACGGGTCTGCATTGCTGATCCTGTACGACGACGAAGGGCCGGTTCCGCAGGTGCTCGACATGGCGGAGGTCGGCCTGGACAAGGACACGGTGTTCGCCGGCGAGACGCGACTGAAGCTGAGGCCGGGCGACGAGGCGCTGGCCACCTATAGCGAGCACGACGACGCCGACCTCGCCATGGGCCACTATCTGCTGATTTCGACCATCGGCGATCACCTGCAGATGATCGACCGGTTCGACGTCACCTCGGTGACGCTCTGCAGCTGGAGCGGGATCCAGAGCGCCAAGTTCGCCACCCGGCCCGACCCCGGCCGTCTGTACCGGCGGGTCGACCTGGCGGTGACCTATGCCGTCACGCGCATCCCGCAAGGGTGCGGCGACAAGCGGCCGAAGTCGCACAAACAGGTCTTCCGCGCGTCATACAGCTGGGACGCAGCGTCAGGGCGCTTCAAAGCCGAGAGGCGCCAGCTCGACCGGCTCGACAAGCTCAACCAGGCGGGGTTCTGATCCCGCCGATGCCGAGGAGGCCGGTCATGCGCCGCATCGCCGCCGCACGGTTCTCGCTCGCCGCCTCGCTGGCGCTGTTGCTTCTGGGCGCCGGGCCTTGCGCCCAGGGCGCCATCCTCCAGGCAGGCGACGCCGTCGCCGGGCATCCTGGCCTCACCTACCTCGATCTCGTCCGGCGCCTGGTCCCAGACCTCGCCCTCAACCCGTCCACCCATCAGATCGAGGGTCGCCTCAAGACGGGTCCTCGTCATGTGCTGGGCAAGGACGTCGACAACGAACTGCCCGACCCGGTGGTGCTCGGCTTCATCGAAGACCAACGGATCGAAGTCGGCGGTCGAAAGCGCATCGCCGTGCTGGCCGACCTCGGGTCCAGCCCCGAACAGGTGGCCGGCATGAGCGTGCTGCTGCTGTTCGACGACGCCGCGAAACCCAGGCTGCTCGACGCCGCCAGCGTGGCGGTCGACAAGGACACCTCGTTCGCGGACCATGCGCAATTGCCGCTCGCCCCCGGCGATGACGCCCTGATCAGCTACAGCGAGCACGACGACGCCGACCTCACCTTTGGCCACTATCTGCTGATCACGCCGTTCGGCGATCATCTGCGTTTGGCGCAGCAGATCGACACCGCCTCGGAGCGCGCCTGCGGCTGGAGCAACATCGAGGAGACGACCTTTTCCACCAACCCCGACCCTGGCCGACGATACCGGCGGATCGACGTAGCCGTGAGCTCGGTCTTCAAGCATCCGCCCGGCGACTGCGGCTCGGAGGTGATCCCGAAGGGGCGATCGGCGGTCTACCGCGCCTCGTTCCGCTGGAATGCCGCCGCCGAGCGATTCGAGACCCGATCGGACGGGCTGAAACGTCTCGACGCGCTGAACAAGCTCGTCTTTCAGTAGCTGCGCGAAACTCGGAGGGACGCGAATGCAGGATCTGAACGGCAAGGTCGCCTTCGTCACCGGCGGCGCCAGCGGCATCGGGCTCGCAATGGCGCAGGCGTTCGGCGCCGAGGGCATGGCGGTAATGCTGGCCGACATCGAGCCGGAGGCGCTGGCGCGGGCGCTCGCCGGCCTGCGCGAGCGGCAGATCCGGGCCGAGGGCGTGGTGGCCGACGTCGCCAGCCGCGCGTCGCTGCAGGCGGCGGCCGAGGCGACCCTCGCGGCGTTCGGCAAGATCCACGTCGTCTGCAACAACGCCGGCGTCGGGGCCGGAGGGCCGATGGCCACGGTGACGCCCAGCGACTGGGACTGGGTGATCGACGTGAACCTCAAGGGCGTCGTCTACGGCGTCGAGACCTTCGCGCCGCTGATCGAGGCGCAGGGCGAGGGCGGCCATTTCGTCAACACCGCCTCGCTCGCCGGCATGGTCAGCCCGCCGGGGATGGAGCCCTATTGCGCCACCAAGTTCGCGGTGGTGGCGATGAGCGAGGGCTGGGCCGAACAACTGGCGCCGCTGAACATTGGAGTTTCCGTGCTTTGCCCCGGCTTCGTCAAGACTCGCATCAACGAGAGCCGGCGCAACCGCCAGGCGTCCTACGGCCCCGACGAGCGTGCCCCGCCGCCGCCGGACGCGCCGCCGTCGCGGGTGCTGAGCGGCATCCCGGTCGAGCCGGTCGGCCGCCGCGTAGTGGAGGCGGTGAAGGCGAACGAACTCTATGTCTTCACCCATCCTGGCTCGAAGGCCGCCGTCGTCGCCCGCTTCGAGCGCATCCTCGCCGCCTTCGATGTCGCCGAAGCCAGTCCGGCGCTGGCGGGCGTGCCACGCGGGCAGGGGGATTTGTAGCCCTTGGGGCCCGGCCGGGGTGACGGCGGCGTGGCGCTTCGCTAAGCCCCGCCGGTGCGCCGCCTGATCGCCTTCTTCACCAACATGGACGCCAAGGCTTGGCGCTCCCTGGTCGTCTCGTTCGTGCTGTTCGGCGGGGTGGGGTGCGTGTTCCTGCTGGGCGCGCCGGCGCTGGGGCTGACCGGCAAAGCGGGGGTGGAGCACTGGCTGGCGCTGGCGCGGGGGCCGTGGGCTTTGCCGGCCGCGGTGGCGGCGTTTGCGGTGCTGGCGTTCCTGGGCGCGCCGCAAGTGGTGCTGATCGCGGCGGCGGCGGTGGTGTTCGGGCCGTGGACCGGCTCGCTCTATTCCTGGATCGGCACCTTCGTCTCGGCGCTAATCGGCTTCGAGCTGGGGCGGGCGTTCGGCGGCGGCCTGATCCGCGACCTGAAGAGCCCGGGCGTCGAGCGGTTCATGGCGCTGATCGGCAAGAACGGTTTGATGGCCAGCCTGATCATCCGGCTGGTGCCGGCCGCGCCGTTCATCGTCGTCAACATGGCCGCCGGCACCGCCCGCGTCCGCCGCGCGGACTTCGCGCTCGGCACCGCCATCGGCATCCTGCCGAAGATCCTGCTGACCGCGTTCGCCGGCGGCACGGTGACGGCGGCGTTCAACGGCGGCGGGGTGCTTCAGCTCGGCCTGCTGGCGGCGGCGATCGCGATCTGGGTCGGCTCGGCGCTGCTGGCGCGGCACTGGCTTCGGGCGCGGGAAGCCGCGGCGGCGGCGGAACGTCTTGAGTCCTAGCTGCGCTGCTGCAGTCCCTTGCCGCTCTGTTCGGATCACGGTACACGCCACCACCATGCGCAATCGCCGCGACAGCCTGCTTCTTCCCGCGCTGGGGCTTAGTCGCCCCTG
>Ga0302311_10008220_pt1 | contig 10523 bp, 10 predicted proteins | sample III_Palsa_N1_3_FD_200449 | JGI IMG/M metagenome (GOLD analysis project Ga0302311, IMG submission 200449) | Peat permafrost microbial communities from Stordalen Mire near Abisko, Sweden - III_Palsa_N1_3 | ecosystem: Environmental > Terrestrial > Soil > Palsa > Peat permafrost | place: Sweden...
ACAGGAACGTCACCGGACGCTTGGCCGGATCGCCGGCGCCGTCGCGGATATAGGCGAAGGTGAACAGGCTGGCGCGCGGCTTGCCGTCGGCATCGGTCAGATGGGTTTCGCCGGCCGTGACGGTGTAGTTGAGCTTGGTGCCGTGGAAGCTGCCCTTGTGCTGGGTGACGAAGCGCTTGGGCGGGGCAGGCGGCTCCTTCTCGGTCTTGGGCGCATCCGACTTGGCCGCATCGGCCTTCTTGTCGTTCTTGTCGTTCTTCTCGTTGCCGTCGAGGGCAAGGGAACGGTTTGGCGCGCGATCGTCGTGGAACAGCATAGGCGGGCAAGTCCTTCGGAATCTCAGGATAATCGTTGCGTCGACTTTGCCCCCGCGCGCGGTGCCGGCACAAGCGCGAACCCATCCTGCACTGCAGCGGAGCCCTGCGCCTGTTTCATTTGAGTTGCGCGCCCGAGAATGGATACTCGCTGGCCGAAGTTCAGCAGATCCAGGCTCATTCTCATCGATTCAGGACGTTCCATGACCAAACTGTCGCTCGCCAAGGACAAGATCCGCGTGCTGCTGCTCGAAGGGGTGCATGATTCCGCCGTGCAGGCGCTGGCGTCGGCCGGTTACACCAACGTCAAACGGCTGCCGAAGGCGCTGGACGAGGCGGAGCTGGTGCAGAAGGTCAAGGGCGTGCATCTGCTGGGCATCCGCTCGCGCACCCAGATCACCGACACCGTGCTGGAAGCGGCGGACCGCCTGGTGGCGCTCGGCTGCTTCTGCATCGGCACCAATCAGGTCGACCTGGCGGCGGCGCGCGTGCGCGGCGTACCGGTGTTCAACGCGCCGTTTTCCAATACCCGCAGCGTGGCCGAGCTGGTCATGGGCGAGATCGTCATGCTGATGCGCGGCATCCTGCCCAAGAGCGAGGCGGCGCATCGCGGCGAATGGATCAAGTCGGCCGCCAACAGCTGGGAAGTCCGCGGCAAGACGCTGGGTATCATCGGCTACGGCAATATCGGCGCGCAGCTGGGCATCGTCGCCGAATCGTTCGGCATGGGCGTGCGCTATTGGGATCATACCGACAAGCTGCCGCTCGGCAACGCCCGGCCGGTGAAAAGCCTGGCCGAGCTGCTGGGCACGTCGGACGTGATCTCGCTGCATGTGCCCGAGACGGCGGAGACCGCCGGCATGATCGGCGCTGCCGAGATTCAGGCCATGCGCAAGGGTTCGTTCCTGATCAATGCGTCGCGCGGCACGGTCGTCGATCTTCACGCTGCCGCCAAAGCGCTGAAGAGCGGCCATCTGCTGGGAGCCGCCTTCGATGTGTTCCCGGTCGAGCCGGCCGGCATCGAGGAAGAGTTCATCTCGCCGCTGCGCGGTCTGTCGAACGTGATCCTGACCCCGCATATCGGTGGCAGCACGGCCGAGGCGCAGGAGCGGATCGGTGTCGAGGTCGCGCGCAAGCTGGCCGACTACAGCGATGTAGGCTCCAGCCTGGGGGCGGTCAATTTCCCGCAGGCGCAGTTGCCGATCAGGCCGGCCGGCACTCGCTATCTGCATATCCATCAGAACATGCCGGGCCTGCTGGCGCGCACGGTCGAGGTGTTTTCCTCGCGCAATGCCAACATCACCGGCCAATATCTGCAGACCCAGGGCGAGATCGGCTATTCGGTGATCGACGCCGAAGGTGGTTTCGACACCGACGAGGTGCTGGAGGCGTTGCGCTCGATCCCGGGCACGATCCGCGCCCGCCTGCTGTTCGAGAAGCAGTAACGAAAACGGCGCGGACCTGGTCGGGTCCGCGCCGTTCTTTCGTTCAGGTCAGGACGATTTATTCGTCGGTGCCGACCGTCGTGCTCTTCTCGGTCCGCGTCGTCGACGTCACCGTCGGAGCGGCCGGGGTCGTAACCTGCGAGCGCTTGGTCTTCTCGACCAGGACGCCGTTCTGATCCGACGTGGAGTGCTGGACACTGGTGGTCGTACTGGCGGGCGGCGCCACGACGATGGACGGGGTCTGGGTCGTGGTCGTCGTATTGGTCTGGCTATCGACCGCGGTCTGGGCCATTGCGATGCCCGAGGTCATGATGAGGGCGGCACCGGCCATAAGAAGCTTCTGCATTTTCGTTCCTTCCAGGTTGGGGCGCGTTCGAGCGCTTCGAATTCGCTTCCCAACCCGCGGAACGACGATCGGTTCCAGGGAAAATCTATCGCGATCTACTGCCGGCGCCGACCCTGGAATGCCTCGTAGGCGTCAGCCTGGCCGGCCAGGCCCTTGTCGAGCATGGCGCGCATCAGATTATCGCCGAGCCGGGCGGCACCGACCAGGACGTCGGGTGCCACGCCCAGCGCACCGGCCAGAATGCCGGCCCGCACCGCGGGATCGGCCGAATCATAGATCGCGCGGCACTTGACGATCGACAGGCCAGCAGCCAGGTCGCCGTCGCCATTGTCGGCCAGGATGCGGGTGGCGATGTCATGGGCGACGAAGTCGAGCACGCTCGGCGCCAGCCGGGCGACCTTCAACAGCATCTGCTCCGCCGCCGTGCGGTCGAGTTTCGGCGCATTGGTATAGGGCGGCGCCTGCTTCAGCCGGGGATAGAGATCCGTGCGCTTGCCGTCGGACCGGGCCTTCCATTCGGCCTCGGTCAGCAATTGCGCCTCGGGAAACTCGGTTTCGGCGCCGCTCTGGGACGAGCAATAGACGATGCCGGCGTCGACATCGTCGACAAAATAGCGACGACCATCCTGGGTATAGGCGGTCGTTCCAAGACGGAATTTCGAGGCCATCGGCCTATAGTCCTTTCGGCGAAGGGAGCGGGATCGACCGGGCTGTCCGCCAACGAATCGATCCTCGGGAAATTCCGTTACAGCACAATGTCATGATACCGGCCGAATTGCTGAAAATTCGCGCCACACGGATAGGGTGGATGACACCGTGTTAACTCTATTTTGATCCCTCATGCGCTCAATGGCATGCATGCACGTTCGAGCCGCGATCTCCTCCATTTTGCTTTCGATGCTGGCATTCCCGGTGATTGCGGTAGCCCAGGAAACGCCAGACAGCTCCAGCGACGAGCCGGAGCGCGTCCATCCGCTGTTCGACGAGGGCAAGTTGCTGGCAACCGGCGGCGTCAGTGAGGTCGAAGGTGCTGGTGGCGGCGGGCTTGCGACCTGGGCCGTGATCGGCGGCTACGGCACCAACGACGGCATCGGGGTCACGGTCCACGAGACCTTCATCGGCCTGCGCAGCTTCAGCCTGAATTCGGTCGGCGTCGCCGCCGGCCTCTACGACCGGGTCGAACTGTCCTACGCCCATCAGACGTTCGATACCGGCAACACCGGGGCGGCGCTGGGTCTGGGCAAGAACTTCAAGTTCGACGAAGACGTCTATGGCGCCAAGGTGCGGCTGTTCGGCACGCTGGTCTATGATCAGTCAAGCTGGGTACCGCAGACCGCGGTCGGCCTGCAGTACCGGGTCAACGACCGGCCGGACATTCTGCACGCGGTCGGCGCCAAGGACGCGGACGGCGTCGATTTCTATGCGGCCGCGACCAAGCTGTTCCTGTCGGAAAGCGTGCTGGCCTCGACCACGCTGCGGTTCACCCGCGCGAACCAGTTCGGCATCCTGGGCTTCGGCAGTGCCGCCCATGACGGCTACCAGCCGCAGTTCGAGGGGTCGCTGGCCTATCTGATCTCCAAGCGCTTCACCGTCGGCGTGGAATACCGCACCAAGCCGGACAATCTCGGTTTCAGCGAACAGAACGCCTACGATCTGTTTGCAGCCTATTTCCTCAACAAGCATGCGTCGGTCACACTGGCCTACGTCGATCTGGGCACGATTGCGACCCGGCGCGACCAGGACGGCGTTTTCGCCTCGCTGCAGCTGGGGATCTAGACGATGGGCGGGGCAGGGACGGCTCGCATGATCCGGCAGATGGCGCTGCTCGTCGCCGCTGTGGCGTTCCTGGGCTTCGGCGCCTCGGCCCGGGCCCAGTCGGCGCTCTATGATGATCTGGGCGGCAAGGACGGCATGGCCGCGATCGTCGGCGGCATGGTCGACAACGCGCTCGCCGACGATCGGATCAAGGCGGTGTTCGACAACATCAACATCCCACGCCTGAAGGGCTTGCTTGCCCAGCATTTGTGCGCGTTGGTGGGCGGACCCTGCGCTTATAACCGCCGGTCGATGAAGGACACACACGCCGGCCTGGATTTGCATGACGCCGATTTCAACGCCCTGGTCGAAGATCTGGAAGCGTCCATGGATGCGCGCGACATCCCGTGGGCGACCCAGGCCAAGCTGCTGGCCATTCTGGCGCCGATCGAACATGAGGTGGTGAAGCAATGAATTCGCGGGCGAAGCGTTTGCTCGGCGTGACCTGTGGCATCGCGCTTCTGGCGTTCGACGCCTTCGCGGCGGACACTTTGGCGATCTCGCAGAAGAAGCGGACCTTCAACCCGTCAGACATCGAAATTCATAAGGGCGATACGCTGCACATCGCCAATGACGACCAGTTTACCCATCAGGTCTATGTCGACAATCCCGGCTTCAAATTCGAATCCGCCGAGTCCGATCCGGGCAACTTCGTCGACATCAGGTTCACGACAGCTGGCAGTTTCGACGTTTTGTGCCATATCCATCCTAAGATGAAACTTCACGTTACCGTCCAATGAGATCATCGGCCCAATCTTGGGTCGACCTTGGGTCAGGGGGAAACACTTGTTCGGGTTAAGGCTGGCGCGATCGATCAGGAGCAAGATCCTCCTGGCCTTCCTGGGGATGAGCACCATCACCGGAGCGCTGGGCCTGTGGGGTACTGTCGAAATTCGTCAGGTCGGCCAGCTCGGCATCGAAACCTATGACCGGCCGTTGATGGCAATCAGCTACGCCCGCGCCGCCAATACCATGTTCGAGCAGATGGGCAATCCGACGCTCGACGGTAAAGTCACGGCCCCCGATGCCGACGACCCGGAAGACAGTTTCTTCGAAGATCTGGACGTGGCCGAGGCACGGGCATCCTCGCCCGAGGCCGCCGCCGAGGTGCGCCGGGTCCGCACGCTGGCCCAGTCGTGGGTCGCCTTGAAGAAGACCCCGACCGACCGGAACAGCGAAGCCTTCATGCGGCTGTCGAACGAGCTGCGCAGCGCGTTCGACCGGCTGATCGAAAAGATGACCGCCGACGGCTTCACCAATCGTCAGCAGACGACCCAGGTGACGGGCCTTGCCAACCGTACCAGCGCCATTCTGACCCTGGTCGCGGTCGCCGTCTCGCTGCTGTTGGCCGTCTTCATGTCGCGTCGGATCGTGCGCCCGCTGTCGTCGGCCGCCTCGGTCGCCGACCGGATCGCGTCGGGTGAACTCGACGCGCCGATCCCGGCCGGCGGTGCCGACGAGGCCGGCGCGCTGCTGGGCTCGATGACCGTGATGCAGACGCGCATCGGCGAGATGATGGCGAAGGAGAAATCCCAGCGCCGCTCGGCCGAGGGCCGCCTGGTCGAAGCATTGGAATCATCGACCGAAGCGATGATGCTGCTCGATCGCGAGGGCATCATCCTGGTCTGCAACAGCCGGGTCGACGAGCTGCTGGGCGGTGGCAACGGCGGCGGCGTCAAGGATGGCGACCGGTTCGTCGATGCCGTTGCCGGCGGCGACGCGGCGCGCGCGGCGCGGCTGTGCACGCCCGGCGAACTGTCCCTGCCGGACGGCCGCTGGCTGAAGACGGCCCGGGAAGAGACGGTCGACGGCAATGCGTTCCTGATCTGGAGCGACATCACGCTGCAGAAGAATTACGAACGCAAGCTCGAGGCGGCCGCCTATGACGACCCGCTGACCGGCGTCAACAACCGCATCCATTTCCTGCAGCGGCTCGACGCCATGCCGGCCACGGCGCCGCATTCGGTCGTGGTGGTCAACCTCGACCGGTTCCGCCGGGTCAACAACGTCTATGGTCCGCGCATCGCCGATCAGGTGCTGGTCGAGATCGCCCATTTCCTGCGAACCCTGGTCGGCCCCGACGAGGATTGTGCGCGCATCGGCGGCGACGAGTTCGCGCTGGTGCTGGACGCGGCCGATCCGGAGCGCGGCAATCGCCTGATCGAACGCTTGAACGCGGCCTTTCCGATGGTGCTGTCGATCGACGAGCGCGCGATCACCGTGCATATCAGCGTCGGCATCGCGACCAGCGAGCCCGACAACAGCAAGCCGCAGGAACTGCTGACGTCGGCCCGTGCCGCCCAGGAGCAGGCCAAGCGCGCCGGCGGCAGCCGCGTCAAATACTTCGATGCGGCGCTGCGCGAGGAAAGCCGCAGCCGCGCCCGGATCGAGGCCGATCTACCGGACGCCATCCGCCATCGCGACATCATCCTGCATTATCAGCCGCTGATCGACCTGAAGTCCGGGCGCCTCGGCGGGTTCGAGGCGCTCGCCCGCTGGAAGCATGCCGAGCTGGGCTTCATCCCGCCCGGCCGCTTCATTCCGATCGCCGAGGAAAGCCGCTCGATCCTGGATCTGGGCAAATATGTGCTGGATGCGGCATCCAAGCAGGCGAAGCACTGGGTCGAGGGCAGGGCGCTCGGCGATGATTTCACCGTCGCCGTCAATCTGTCGCCGCGCCAGATGGTCGATCCGCTGAACGCGCGCGAGATCCTGAACTATCTCGACCACGACCCGGCCGGCGCGCGCCGCCTGAAGCTGGAAGTGACCGAGGGCATTCTGCTGGAAGACCCGGTCGGCATGGTCGCGCTGCTGCGCGACTTCAAGGCCCGCGGCGTCGAGCTGTCTCTCGATGACTTTGGCACCGGCTACTCCTCCTTAAGCTATCTGCACCGGTTCCCGTTCGACGTACTCAAGATCGACCGGTCGTTCGTGACCGAGATCGTCGACAATCCCGATGCGCTGCGCCTGGTTCAGACCATCATCGAGCTGGGCCAGGATCTGGGCCTGGAACTGGTGGCCGAGGGTGTGGAGACCGCCGAGCAGGCGAAGATCCTGCACGGACTCGGCTGCGACATCGGCCAGGGCTATTATTTCTCGCGCCCCGTCGATGTGGCGGCCGCCACGGTGCTGATCGACGAACACCGAGACTGGACCGCGTACGAGAACGACCGCGGACGTGCGGCGTCCTAAATCGGGGAGCAGCGGCATGACTTGGTATTTTCGGGCGGGGCTTCTCGGATGTCTGGTCGGCCTATCGCCTTTCGTCGCCGCGCAGGCCGACGATCGTCCGGCCTGGGACGCCGCTTATGATGCGGCAGCGGGCACCCGCTTCATCCCGATCGAGCTTTGGACCGGCGCCGAGTGGAACGGCGGCCGCGCGCTTGAGCTGACCGCGGCGCGTCTGACCTTCGGTGGCGCGCGCAAGGAGATCTCCGGCCCGATCGAATGGACCCGGCCGGAAGGTGGCCAGCCGCTGCTGGTCTACAGCCGCGTGAACGGCAGCAAGCAACAGCTCTTCACCGTCACCGCCGCCCAGGATGGGCTCGGTCGCGTGTATGATTCACGCTACGGGCGCGACTGCGTCGACGAGGTGAAGTTTCCGCTCGGCACCTGGCATGAGGGCGAGAGCCGGACCTTTCACATCTCGTGCAACGGCGGCACCAAGGGCCGGACGCTCGTCGTCACCATCGAAAAGCTCGACTTCACCTTTGCGGGCGCGCGCCATTCGCTGCAGTTCCACTGGCTGGCTGACGGTGGCCGCGAACCGGCGACTGACATGCACTACACCTACAGCCCCGGCCGGGGCATGGTGAGCGAGGTCGGCAACGAATAGGTCTATTTGCTGACCGTATCGGTCAGCACGCTCAACAGCGCGTCGGCCCGCCCCAACAGGTAGCCCTGCCAGACCAGGTCGTTCGGCACCATGCTGTCGCCGCGCTCGCCGTTCGCCGGCCAGTATTTCTTGTATGTGGCGGCGACCCGGAGCGTGCCGATCATGTCCTGCCACTGGTCGGCGACATGCTTCTGTTCGAGCACGTCGTGAAAATCGACGCCGATCGCGCTCAAGATGACGTAATAGGCATAGAGCCTGCCCTTGGTCGCATAGAACACCTGGGACGCGCGGCTGTCGAAATAGCCGCCGTTGGTGCTGACCATGGCGCGCTCGGCATCGGTCATGTGCTGCATCTGGGCCTGGGTATAGTCGCCCGGCTCCAGCACGGTCAGGCCGATGATGGCGCTCTGGCTCTGCAGGTCCTTGTTGATGCGGTCGAGGAACACCGACAGGTTGGCCGGGATCTTGTCATAGCGCGCCTGGCCGGCGGCGAGGCGCCGATTGTAGGAATTCAGGAACTCGACACCGTGCTCGTACTGCGGCACCGAGCCGTTCGAGCTGACGATCGCCCAGATCGCCGGATCGAAGCTCAAGGCGCCCTTGGCGCGGCGCAGGTCCGGGTCGGTATCGCCGGCGCCGCGGTCGCGGCCCAGCAGGTCGGCCATCTCGCCGGCGAAGCGCGAGACGGCATATTGCTCGCCCATCTGGAAATTGCGCATGTTCGAGCTATAGGCGAGCGGATGGTACCAGAGCCGGCTCGGCGCCCAGGTGCCGCCGTTGATCTCGGTATCCATCAGGGTCGCGGCCATGGTAACGGCGCGGCTGCCGCCCTGCACATCGAAGGCGGGGATGGGCTTCAGATCCGGATCGTCGGCGATCTGATATTCGGCAACATAGACGATGAAGAACGGGACGATCAGCACGGCGAGGACGCCGAGCGCGATCCAGGCGGTCCGACCGAAGCGCAACCGCGGAACCCGCGCGCCGACGGAGCCGAAGAAAGTCGAGATACTCATGGGAACGGGTGCCTTGGACGAGAACGGGATGTCGCGGTCACGCTATAGATGGTGCGGCGTCCTCCGAACGCAAATCCAGGTCTAAAGCGCTTTCCGATTACATGTAATTGGAAAGCGCTTTAGACGTTATCGATCTGGCGCGAATTCTTGTCGTTCGGATGAAGCCATCCGAACGGAAAGCGCGCTAACCGATCGCTTCCAGCCCTTGAAGCCGCAATCGGTCGGCATCGTCCGGATTTCCAGCCAGTTCGACCATGCGCACGGCCCAATACATCTCGACCATGGCCTCGCCCCGGCCTGGAACGGCGCCGCGGCGGCCTTTCAGCGAATCGAACAGTTCGGCGGCGCGTTCGCACACATCGTCGATGATACCGCCCAGCGCGTTGTTGACGGCCGGCTGCAGCCCGATCTGGCCGGCGAAACTCTGGCATTTGCGCAGCGCCAGGATGCTGTTCTCGACGTCGACCAGCGCGGCGACCGGCGCGTCGGGACCGATTTCGATCGCGGCCGAGACCGAACCCCTGGCGGTATCGACCACCTTGGTCACGGTCGTCTCGGCGGTGTGGCGCGCGTCGCTCAACTGCCGGCGGACCTTCGGGTCGTCCTTGAACACCTTCTCGGCCGCAAGCAAGCCGCTGACCAAGTGGCGGGCGCCGTCGGCCATACCGACCAGGTCCGATCGATTGGTTTCGCTCAATTGCTGCACGCGATCGCCGACCTCGGTCATGACTAGGCGCGACAGGCGCCTATGCACCGTCTGCTTGTCGTCCGCCGACAATGCCAGCGTCATGCTCATGATGCTTTCGAGGAAGTCGGTGCGCCGCGCCATCCGCACCATCATCGCCAGTATCAGCGCATAGGTCCGTTCGGCATCATTGGCGGCATTGACGGTCAACGCCCGGCGGACCAGGCCCATCTGTTCGTCGCTAAGGCCGCTGATCGGGCGTGGCGGCAGCGATTGCTTCAGCGTGTCGATGGCGCCGGCGACATGCAGCAGGGCCGAGATCTGCTTCAATTCGGACAGAAGCCCAGAATCGCCGGCCAGCAGGCGCAGGCTCTTGACCGGATCGGCGACCAAAGTTGCGAGCAGACGGGCGGCCCAGGGCCAGAGCCGTCTGGCGATCGCGTTCTGACCGTCGATATCGTCGGCCTTGGTCCGACGCAGGGCCAGTTCCAGTTCCCGGCGCGTTTCGACATCGCCGGTCTCGACCAGATGCTGCCAGACGAGCGCGGGCAGGCGGCGCGGAATCATGCCGTTGCCGACCGGAGCCGAATCCCGGATCAGCAGATCTTCGAGCGGCTGATAGAACAGCCGTTGCAGGTTGGGTTTCCGGTTCGGGCGCAGCTTGATCAGCCGCGGGCGGACGAAATCCAGCACCTGCAGCACGCCAGGATGCTCCCTGACTTCCTCCAGCAGTTTGGCGGCGGCGCGGAACTTGGTGGCAGACACCTGATCCAACGGCTGTTCCAGCTCGCGAACCGCGGCAATCGCATCTTCGACCGAGAGCGCTCTGTCCAAATCGTTCAACATTGCCGCCTCGTTTCAGGTTCGCGCTAAACGCGAACGCGCCACACGCTGAAAGTGCCGTTCCATCGGCCCGGGACAGCGGCAACGCTGTCGAGGGTATCACGGGGCGAACCGTCCATCCCTAGTACGATCGAGGCTAGCCTAACTAACAAATTTCGAGAAGGTTCCTCACGCAACTTTTAGGTTGGATTTTAGCGATCCGGCGCTTCGACGCGGCATTGCAT
>Ga0302311_10008222_pt1 | contig 10523 bp, 12 predicted proteins | sample III_Palsa_N1_3_FD_200449 | JGI IMG/M metagenome (GOLD analysis project Ga0302311, IMG submission 200449) | Peat permafrost microbial communities from Stordalen Mire near Abisko, Sweden - III_Palsa_N1_3 | ecosystem: Environmental > Terrestrial > Soil > Palsa > Peat permafrost | place: Sweden...
TTAGCAAACCGCCGCCTTCAGCCACTCGGCCACCCCTCCACCGATGAGAGGTTTTTAGTACACGGCGTTTGTGCACCCGTTCTTAAAGACGGCGGAGCGGCGTGTCAACGGACTGTCGCCCTGCAGTCCCCTGGCATGCGCAGGGCGGCCGTGCGCGGCAATGGCGGCGAATTTCCGTGACGATACAAGGTTTAACCGGGGTGGCTCCCCGTTCAGAACATCTGGACGATCAGATAGCCGGCACCCACCACGGCAACCCAGCTCACCGTCGCCGACGCCAGCGCCACGGCCAGACGCAGGCCGCGGGGCCATTTGATTTCCCTAGGCATCACCATCGCCGTGTGATCCACGGCCTGGTCCGAGCTCATCTGTATGATCACGGCGTGGACCCTCCCTGGGTCTGTGCGGTTCGTGACACTATGATGATACAGGGAAGTTAACCAGATGTAAGTAAGGGATCGAACATTACATTCGACCCCTTGCTTTACTTCGCAGTTGCAGCAATCGCCTAAGGGGCGAGCTTCTTGCGCAGCAATTCGTTCAACATCGCAGGGTTTGCCTTGCCTGCGGTCGCCTTCATCACCTGACCGACAAAGAAACCGAACAATTTGTCCTTGCCGGAACGGTATTCAGATACCTCGTCCGTGTGCGCTGCAAGAATTTCATCGATCGATTTTTCGATGGCGCCAGTATCCGTGACCTGACGCAACCCCTGCGACTCGACGATGTCGCCGGCGCTTTTGCCGGTCTCGAGCATCGCCGCAAACACATCCTTGGCGATCTTGCCCGAGATGGTGTTGTCGGCGATGAGGTCGATCAGCCCGCCCAGCGCATCAGCCGAGATCGGCGAGGCTTCGATGCCGAGCCCCAGCTTGTTGAGCGCGCCGAACAGGTCGCCGGTCACCCAATTGGCCGCCAGCTTCGCGTCGCGGCCCTTGGCGACCTGCTCGAAGAAATGCGCGGTCGACTGTTCGGCCACCAGCACGCCCGCGTCGTACGGGCTGAGCTTGAAGTCGGCGATGAAGCGCGCCTTCTTCGCGTCCGGCAGTTCCGGCATCGACGCCTTGACCCGCTCGATCATCGCCGGATCCAGCACCAGCGGCAGCAGATCCGGATCGGGGAAGTAGCGATAATCGTGCGCCTCTTCCTTGGAACGCATCGCCCGGGTCTCGCCGCGGTTCGGATCGAACAGACGGGTTTCCTGTTTGATCGTGCCGCCGTCCTCCAGGATCTCGATCTGGCGCCGTGCCTCGATCTCGATCGCCTGCATGACGAAGCGGATCGAGTTGACGTTCTTGATCTCGTTGCGCGTGCCGAGCGGCTCGCCCGGGCGCCTGACCGACACATTGCAGTCGCAGCGCATGGAGCCTTCTTCCATGTTGCCGTCGCAGGTGCCGAGATAGCGCAGGATCGAACGCAGCTTCTTCAGATACGCCCCGGCCTCCTCGGCCGTGCGCATGTCCGGCTCCGACACGATCTCCATCAGCGGCACGCCGGCGCGGTTGAGATCGACGAAGGTCAGGGTCTTGTGCTGATCGTGCAGGCTCTTGCCGGCATCCTGCTCCAGATGCAGGCGCGTGACGCCCACTTCGCGGGTCGAGCCGTCGGCCATGTCGAGGACCATGCGGCCCTTGCCGACGATCGGCTGGGTATACTGCGAGATCTGATAGCCGGACGGCAGATCGGCGTAGAAATAATTCTTCCGGTCGAACACCGAGACCTGGTTGATGACCGCGTTCAAGCCCAGGCCGGTCTTGACCGCCTTTTCGACCGCGATTTCGTTGATCACCGGCAGCATGCCCGGAAAGCCGGCATCGACCGGCGAGACCTGGGTATTGGGCTCGGCACCGAACGCGGTGGCGGCGCCCGAGAACAGCTTCGACAGGGTCGTCACCTGGGCATGGACTTCCAGGCCGATGATGATCTCCCACTTGCCGGTGCGGCCGTCGATCAGGGTCTCTTCGCGCATGGGAACGTCGGAGCTGAACATGGCTCAGGCCCTCCCCGGCTTGGCCGTGAAGCCGGCGGCAGTTTCCAGCACGCCCGCGACACGGATCATGGTTTCCTCATCGAACGCACGGCCGATGATCTGCAGGCCCAGCGGCAAGCCGTCGGCCGACAGGCCGGCCGGGATCGACATGCCCGGCAGTCCTGCGAGATTGACCGGCACGGTGAACACGTCGTTCAGATACATGGCCAAGGGATCATCCATCTTCTCGCCGATCGCGAAGGCGGCGCTGGGCGCCGTCGGCGTCAGGATCACGTCGCATGTCTGGAACGCCTGTTCGAAATCCTGGGCAATCAGCGTGCGCAGCCGCTGAGCCTTCAAGTAATAGGCGTCGTAATATCCCGCCGACAGCACATAGGCGCCGATCAGCACGCGCCGCTTCACCTCGGCACCGAAGCCGGCGGCGCGGGTGTTCTCGTACATCTCGTCGAGCGAAGCGCCCGGCACGCGCAGGCCGAAGCGCACGCCGTCATAGCGCGACAGGTTGGCGGACGCCTCGGCCGGCGCGATGATGTAATATGTGGGCAGCGCATGCTTGGTCATGGGCAGGCTGATCTCGACCGGCGTGGCGCCGGCCTGCTTCAGCCAGTCGATGCCCTGCTGCCAGAGCGCCTCGATTTCGGCCGGCATGCCGTCGACGCGATATTCCTTGGGAATGCCGACGCGCAGGCCGCGGATGTCACCGGTCAGCGCCGCCTTGAAGTCGGGCACGGCCATCGGGGCCGAGGTCGAATCCTTCGGGTCATGGCCGGCCATGACGCCCAGCATGATCGCCGCATCCTCGACCGTGCGGGTCATCGGCCCCGCCTGATCCAGCGACGAGGCAAAGGCCACCACGCCCCAGCGCGAGCAGCGGCCATAGGTCGGCTTCAATCCGACGATGCCGCAGAAACCGGCCGGCTGGCGGATCGAGCCGCCGGTGTCGGTACCGGTCGCGGCCAGCGCCAAGCGGGCCGCGACCGAAGCGGCCGAGCCGCCGGACGAGCCGCCGGGCACCAGCTGGCGGTTCTCGCCCGCCTTGGTCCAGGGGTTGATCACCGGACCGTAATGGCTGGTCACGTTCGACGAACCCATGGCGAATTCGTCGAGATTGAGCTTGCCCAGGCAATTGGCGCCGGCATCCCACAGCTTCTGCGTGATGGTCGATTCGTACGGCGGCTTGAAGCCGTCCAAGATGTGCGACGCGGCCGTGGTCAGGATGTCCTTGGTGCAGAACAGGTCCTTGATCGCGATCGGCAGGCCTTCGAGCACGCCGCCCTCGCCGCGCGCCAGACGCTCGTCGCTCGCCTTCGCCATCTGGAGCGCCTTCTCCGGCGTCTCGGTGATGAAGGCGTTCAAACCCCGGTTCTGCTCGATCGCCGTCACATGGGCCTGGGTGAGCTCGACCGCGGAAAATTTCTTGGCGGCGAGCCCGGCCCGGGCCGTCGCCAATGTCATATCGGTGAAGTCACTCATTACTCGACCACCTTCGGCACGGTGAAGAAACCGTGCATCCCATTCGGCGCATTCTTCAGGATATCGTCCGCGCGGTTGCCGTCGGTCACCTGGTCGGCGCGCAACGGCAACGTCATGGCGGCGACGCTCGTCATCGGCTCGACACCGGTGGTGTCGACTTGGTCCAATTGCTCGACCCAATGCAGAATTTGGTTGAGCTCGTGGCCGAGAGCTTCGAGATCGGCCTCGGGAACCTTGATGCGCGCCAGGGTGGCGATGCGCGCCACGGTGGCCTTGTCCAACGACATGAGATAAACCTCGGGATCTTCCGGGAACGCCTCCGCCGGAAGGGTCTCGCCCGGAGAACTCGGCGCTTTTGAAACCGAGCCAAGCCCCAGGAAATCGCCTGATCTCGACGGAAGCCGCGAAGCTAGCACCCCACCATGCCGATCCGCAACCCTACGGAACTCAAGGCCTGCCTCGCTTCGGGCGAGCGGCTGCTGGGGCTCGACCTCGGCACCAAGACGATCGGCCTCGCCCTCAGCGACACGCTCTTGATGGTCGCCTCGCCCTTGAAGACGCTGGTGCGCGGCAAGCTCAAGGACGATGCGGCGGTGCTCGCCACCCTCCGGCGCGAGCATCGTATCGGGGCGCTGGTGCTGGGCCTGCCGATCAACATGGACGGCACCGAGGGGCCACGCTGCCAAGCGACCCGCGCCTTCGCGCGGAACCTGATGGCGATCGACGATCCGAATATCCTGTTCTGGGACGAGCGCCTGTCGACGGCGGCGGTGACGCGCGGCATGATCGAGGCCGATCTCTCGCGCAAGCGCCGGGCCGAAATCGTCGACAAGGCCGCGGCCGCCTATATCCTGCAGGGCGTGCTCGACCGGCTCGCCTACCTCACCGCCGTTCCCCCCGCCCCCTAGAGCCAGCCCGACCGATGACCGAGCCCCAACAGCAGCAACAGCTTCGCATCGCCATCTCGGTGCCGTCCGCCGACATGGTTCATGCCGATTTCGCCATGTGCCTCGCCCGCATGTGCACGACCACCCACGGCATGCTGGTCAACGTCATCAACAACAAATCCTCGATCGTCGCCATCGCCCGGAACAACGGCGTGCAGCTGGCCCAGGATTTCGGCGCGCATTACCTGCTGTTCCTCGACAGCGACATGATGTTCCCGGAAAACACGCTGTGGCGCCTGCTGATGCACCGGCAGGACATCGTGGCCGCGACCTATACCAAGCGCGTGCCGCCCTATCCGACGCTCGGCACCGTGCTGGGCGGCGGCGTCAGCCTGGCGCCGCCGGGCCTGGTCGAGATGGCGCGCGTGCCGACCGGCTGCCTGCTGATCAAGATGCATGTGTTCGACAAGCTGCCGCGTCCCTATTTCCGCTTCGAGGCGAACGAGCAGACCGGCGACATCATCGGCGAGGATTATATCTTCTGCGACCGTGCCCGCGCCGCGGGATTCCGGATCTGGTGCGATCCGGTGCTGTCCCACGACATCGGCCATATCGGCCAGCAGGTGTTCAAGATCCCGCTGGTGCAGGAGTAGTTCTCTCCTCGGGAGAGTGTTAACCCTTTATTGCTTGACCCAGCGCCGCGTCGGCCCAATCTATGCGATTGAGATTAATCTCCGGGCCCTGGATTCATGGTCGATTCGGTATCCGCCGCCAGCTATGCGAACGCTGCGATTGCCGCCGCCGATATTCAGATCGCGGCGGTGACGGATAGTATCGCCAATCAGATCGATACCTCGGCACCGAGCGCGCCGTTCGGCTCGTCGGCCGTCGCGGCACCGCCGGTGACCGGGACCCAGCCATCCAGTGCGGCCAGTCAGGTCTTCCAAGCGCTGCAATCGAGTTCGTCCAGCGACAATGGCTTCAGCGTCGCCCCGTCGGTCTCGCGCTCCGGCGCCTACGACATTTCCTATCAGCCGGATGCGGCCGGGGCGGACAGCCAAGGCCTGGTCGAACGCCCGAACGTGAACCCGGTGCAGCAGACGGTCGAACAGCTGACCGCAGCCAATACCTTGACGGCCAACGTCCAGTCGTTGCAGACCAGCACCCAGATCAATCACCGGATCCTGGACCTGACGACTTAGCAGTGCTGCCGATGGTGCTGCGCACTGTAGCCTAGTTGTCACCCCGGGAAGGCGGGCTTATACCTTCTCCCTTATGGATAAGAACCCTTCCCCGCTCTTCCCGCACCGACATCTGCTCGGCATCGACGGCCTCAAGGCCGACGACATCAACGCCATCCTCGATCTGGCCGAAGGCTATGTCGAACAGAACCGCGCCGACGACAAGAAGCGTACGGTTCTGAGAGGGCGGACGATCATCAATCTGTTCTTCGAGAACTCGACCCGTACCCGCACCAGCTTCGAGCTGGCGGGCAAGCGCCTGGGTGCCGACGTGATCAACATGTCGGTCGACGGCACGTCGATCAAGAAGGGCGAGACGCTGATCGACACGGCCATGACCTTGAATGCCATGCACCTGGACGCGCTGGTCGTGCGCCATCACGAGAGCGGCGCCGTCCATCTGCTGGCCGACAAGATGAATTGCGCGGTCATCAACGCCGGCGACGGCGCGCACGAGCATCCGACCCAGGCGCTGCTGGATGCGCTCACCATCCGCCGCCGCAAGGGCAGCCTCCAGGGCCTGACCGTCGCGATCTGCGGCGATATCCTGCACAGCCGCGTCGCCCGCTCCAACATCGCGCTCTTGAACATCATGGGCGCCCGCGTCCGCGTCGTCGCACCCCGCACCCTGCTGCCGGCCCAGATCGATCGCCTGGGCGTCGAAGTGTTCCACGACATGGCGCGCGGCTTGGCCGACGTCGACATCATCATGATGCTCCGGCTGCAGATGGAGCGCATGAACGGCAATTTCCTGCCGTCGCTGCGCGAATATTTCCATTTCTACGGGCTGGACCAGGCGAAGCTGGCCAAGGCCAAGCCGGATGCGCTCATCATGCATCCCGGCCCCATCAACCGCGGCGTCGAGATCGACAGCGCCGTCGCCGACGACATCGATCGCAGCCTGATCCTGGGTCAGGTCGAGATGGGTGTCGCCGTGCGCATGGCCTGCCTCGATCTACTGATGCGCACCGATGCCAAGCGGAATGACGCCTGATGCCCTCCACGCTCTTTAAGAACGCCCGCCTCATCGATCCCTGGACGCATCTGGACCAGGTGGGTGACCTGCTGGCCGTCGACGGCACCATTCGGGCGCTCGGCGCCGATGCGGGCGCCGACGCCCCCGCCGACGCGGTGATCGTCGAGTGCGAGGGCCATATCCTCGCCCCCGGCCTGATCGACATGCGCGTGCACCTGTCGGAACCGGGCCACGAATATCTGGAGGATATCGAGACCACGAGCCGCGCCGCCGTCGCCGGTGGCATCACCTCGCTGGTGGCGCTGCCCGGCACCGAGCCCGCGCTGGACGAGGTCTCAACCGTCGAGTTCGTGTCGCGCCGGGCGAAGAAGCTGGGCCTCGTGAACATCTATGCCTATGGCGCCGCCACGCGCGGGCTCCAGGGCAAGGAACTGACCGAGATGGGCCTGTTGGCCCAGGCCGGCGCCGTGGGCTTCACCGACGGCACCCACGCCATCGCCGATGCGCTGACCATGCGCCGGGCGCTCTCCTACGCCCGGACCTTCGACCAGCTGATCGTGCAGCATCCGGAGGAGCCGAAGCTCGCCGCCGGCGGTGCCGTGACCGAGGGCGAGATCGCGACCCGCCTGGGCCTGCCCGGCATCACCCCGGTCGCCGAACTGATCATGATCGAGCGCGACCTGCATCTGGTCGAGATCACCGGCGCCCGCTACCACGTGGCCCATGTCTCCACATCGGCCGCGATCGAGGCGATCCGCCGGGCCAAGGCGCGCGGATTGCCGGTCACCTGCGACACCGCTCCCGCCTATTTCATGCTGAACGAGACGGCGATCGAGGAATATCGCACCTTTACCAAGCTGTCGCCGCCGCTCCGGCCCGAGGCCGATCGCCGCGCGGTGGTCGAGGGCCTGCGGGACGGCACGATCGACGCGATCGCCTCCGACCATCGCCCGCACGACCAGGATTCCAAGCGCCTGCCCTTCACGTCGGCCGCCGCCGGCATCATCGGGCTCGAAACCCTGCTGCCGCTGGCCTTGACGCTGCATCACAAGGGCGAGGTGCCGCTCGCCCGCGTGCTGCGCGCGCTGACCCAGGCCCCGGCCGACATCCTGCGCCTGCCGATCGGGCGCCTGGCGCTGGGGGCCGCCGCCGACCTGACGCTGATCGACCTCGACCGGCCCTACCGGATCCGGGTCGACCAGTTCAAATCCAAGGCACGCAACACGCCGTTCGACGGCATGCCGGTCCAGGGCGCGGTGCTGAAGACCTTCGTCGCCGGCCGCAACGTCTATAGTGCCGAGCGATGAGCCTCGATCCGGTGACATTGCTCGTCACGATCGCGCTGGCTTATCTGCTGGGCTCGATCCCGTTCGGTCTGGTCCTGACCCGCCTCTCCGGCGCCGGCGACATCCGCAAGATCGGCTCCGGCAATATCGGGGCGACCAATGTGCTGCGCACCGGCCGCAAGGGTTTGGCGGCGGCGACGCTGATCCTCGACGGTGGCAAGGGCGCGGTCGCGGTGGGCTTGGCCGATTATTTCGCCGGCCCCGAGGCCGCGGTGATCGCCGGCGGCGCCGCATTGCTGGGCCATCTGTTCCCGGTCTGGCTCCAGTTCAACGGCGGCAAGGGTGTCGCCACGGCCTTGGGCGTGCTGCTCGCCATAGCCTGGCCGGTCGGCGTCATCGCCTGCCTCACCTGGCTCCTGGTCGCCTTTACGATGAAATACTCGTCGCTGGCGGCCCTGGTCGCGATCGGCCTCAGCCCGATCGTGGCTTGGTTCCTGGCCGACGAACCGCGCGCGATCCTGGCGCTGTTCATGGCGCTGCTGGTGTTCATCCGCCACCACGAGAACATCCGCCGGCTGGCCAGCGGCACCGAGAGCAAGATCAATCTGAAGAAGGCGTGAGAAACCAGCGCTCCGACTTATTTGGGAGTGATGTCTCGGACCGTTAGAGCGATCGAAGACTGACAGGCGTTCTTACAAATTATTACCCATCTCGGTCGATCGCCCATCGTATAAAAGAAGATATTGTATAGCGCGCCGTTGACGACACTTTGAGCGTCAAGCTGAACGACACGATCGATTGCGGGGCGCGACCCGCCACCAAAACCGAGATCCCACATCTTCAAAGTCTTGGCCAGCTCGACGCCGCTTCGTTCCACGGCTGTCAAAGCAGAAAATCGGATCTCGTACCTAGATATGGAGTCGGGCTTTTTCCAACCTGCTGGGGAGGCTGTCAAAATAAACGGCTTCCCGTCGGCAGTGGTCCATATTTGGCGGTATTTTTTGACCTCCGGAACGAGGGCTTGTCCGGAATCCAGGCAGATGATTGCCACCCAGTCAGAAACGAGCGCCGGTATCGGCAGGACCGCCCCCTTGGGGGACTCGGTACACAGAATGTTTGAATTCGTGACCGGCAAATCGGACGCGATCCCGTTCTGTGCCGTGAGACCGACCCAACTCGCCACAACCCCTAAAAGTGCATACCGTCCAAAAACGTTCATTCTGACCATGCCTGGTTGCCGGGTCTGCTCATTCATATCAGCCAATGACATTTGTCGCACCCCGATTGTCGGATCACTCTGAAGAAGGGACGAGGTCGTCACGACACCCCCGCACCGTTATCTCAGGGCTCGACGGAGAGTTGGGAGGAATGACGCCCGGCAGTTGACGCGCTGAGCCCCGCATGGTCATGATTTGTTCCATGCCCTCTCCCGATACGCTCAATCCCCAGGAACGGCTCGACTGGCTGCGGCTGATCCGCACCGAGAATGTCGGGCCCGTGACGTTTCACCAGTTGCTGCAACGACATGGCTCGGCGGCGGCGGCCCTCGCCGCTTTGCCGGAGCTGGCACGGCGCGGGGGCCGCAAGAATTTCGCGGTCTGGTCGCGCGAGGCGGCCGAGCGCGAGCTGGCGGCGATCCATAAGCTGGGCGCCCAGCTCATCGCCTGGGGTGAGCCGGACTATCCGCCGCATCTGGCGCCGCTCGACGATGCGCCGCCGCTGATCACGGTGCTGGGCCGGCCCGACCTCTTGACCCGCAAAAGCATCGCGCTGGTCGGTGCCCGCAACGCCTCGGCCGCGGGTCAACGTTTTGCCCGGGAGATGGCGTTCGATCTGGCCCGCGCCGGCTTCATCGTGACGTCGGGCCTGGCGCGCGGCATCGATGCGGCCGCTCATGGCGGTGCCTTGGCCCAGGGCACGGTCGCCGTGGTCGGCGGCGGCGTCGATGTCGTTTATCCCGAAGAGAACCGCGGGCTCTATGACGAGATCGTCGAGCAAGGCGCCGTCGTCGCCGAAAGCCCGGTCGGCACCGTGCCCCAGGCGCGGCATTTTCCCCGGCGCAATCGCTTGATCTCCGGCATGTCGGTCGGCGTCGTGGTGATCGAGGCGGCGTTGAAGTCCGGCTCGCTCATCACCGCGCGATTCGCGGCCGAACAGGGGCGCGAGGTGTTCGCCGTGCCGGGCTCGCCGCTCGACCCGCGCTGCCGCGGCACCAACGATCTGATCCGCAACGGCGCCACCCTGGTCGAGGGTGCCGACGATGTGCTCGCGGCCCTGGTCGGCATGGGCGGGCGTATCCCGGTAGAGGCGCCGCGGCGTCGGCCGGGACCGCGTCCGCAAGCCGAAACACCGCCGTTACAGCTCGACGAGGCTGAGAGCACGGTCACAGGTCTGCTAGGTCCGACACCGGTTCCGGTTGACGAACTTCTCCGCCGGTGCCACTTGTCCCCGTCGATCATCGCGACAGTTCTGCTGGAATTGGAATTGGCAGGGCGCTTGGACCGTCACCCCGGCGGTCTGGTCTCGCTGCGCTGAACGCCGCAGCTCGGGATCCCGAGCTGCTTATAAAGAAGGGTCACCGGCCGTCTCATGAACGTCGTCGTCGTCGAGTCGCCCGCCAAGGCGAAGACCATCAACAAGTACCTTGGCGACGGCTATACCGTGCTCGCC
>Ga0302311_10008223_pt1 | contig 10523 bp, 11 predicted proteins | sample III_Palsa_N1_3_FD_200449 | JGI IMG/M metagenome (GOLD analysis project Ga0302311, IMG submission 200449) | Peat permafrost microbial communities from Stordalen Mire near Abisko, Sweden - III_Palsa_N1_3 | ecosystem: Environmental > Terrestrial > Soil > Palsa > Peat permafrost | place: Sweden...
GCCTGTGATCCAGCGGGCTTCGGCGTAGGGGCTGGCTTCGAAGATCACCTCCAGCTGGAATTCCGATGCGAGGCGATCCGCCATCACCTCGAACTGCAGTTGGCCCACGGCGCCGACGATGAAGTCCGCGCCGATCATGGGACGGAACAGCTGGGTGACGCCTTCCTCCGCGAGGCCGTCCAGAGCGCGCTTGAGATGCTTGGCCTTCAGGGGGTCTTTCACCCGCACGCGGCGGAGGATTTCAGGGGCGAAGTTGGGCAGGCCCGCGAAGCGCACCACGCCGCTCTCCGACAGGCTGTCGCCCACCCGCAGCACGCCGTGGTTGGGAATGCCGATCACATCGCCGGCGAAGGCCTCCTCGGCCAATTCGCGGTCGGAGGCCAGGAACAGCATGGGGTTGTGCACCGACAACTGGCGACCGGTGTTCTGCACCTTCAGCTTCATCCCCCGCGTGAATTTGCCGGAGCAGAGGGAGACGAAGGCGATCCGGTCCCGATGGTTCGGGTCCATGTTGGCCTGCACCTTGAAGACGAAGCCCGACACCTCCGGATCGCCCGGCGCCACGTGGGTCTCGACGCCGGCTCGGGTCACGGCCACGGTCTTGGGCGGCGGCGCATATGCGCCGAGCACGCCCAGAAGCTCGTTGACGCCGAAGTGGCGCAGCGCCGAGCCGAACAGCACCGGCGTCATGTGCCCTTCCAAAAACGATTGCGGATCGAACGGCTTGGAGGCGCCCAGCACCAGTTCCGCCCCCTCCTCCACCTCTTCCTGCTCGTCCGGCTGCAGCACGCGGGACATGGCTTTGGAGCCGAGCTTCACGGGCGCTTCGGCGTCGCCCGAGCGGGTATAGGGCTGGAAGCATTGCTCCCGCAGATCGATCACCCCCTTGAAGCGGTTGCCGGAGCCCGCGGGCCAGTAGAGCGGCGCGGGGTCGAGCGCCAGTTTGGAGCCGATCTCGTCCAGCAAGGCGAACGGGTCCAGCGCCTCGCGGTCCATCTTGTTGATGAAGGTGATGATGGGGATGTCGCGCAGGCGGCAGACCTCGAACAGCTTCAGGGTCTGAGGCTCGATGCCCTTGGCGGCGTCCAGCACCATGACGGCGGCGTCAGCGGCGGTCAGCGTGCGGTAGGTGTCCTCCGAGAAGTCCTCGTGGCCGGGGGTGTCCAGAAGGTTGAACAGCAGCCCGTCGTGCTCGAACGTCATCACCGAGGCGGAGACGGAGATGCCCCGCTCCTTCTCGATCTTCATCCAGTCCGACCGGGTGCGCCGCGCTTCCCCCCGCGCCCGCACGGCCCCGGCCTGCCGGATCGCGTCGCCGGCCAGCAGCAGGTGCTCGGTCAGGGTGGTCTTGCCGGCGTCGGGGTGGGAGATGATGGCGAAGGTGCGCCGGCGCGCGGCTTCTAGGGCGGGGGAAGCGGTCATGGCCGCCGTGTAGCAAGTTCGGCCCGCTGTCACACGCCGAAATGTTTCCGCCCTGTGGACAGGCGCATGGGCGCTGGCGGGCCGAACAGGGGCAAACGCTCTACCGGCGCCCCGCCCCGCCTGCCGCTGAGTATGGCCAAGGCTTGCGGCGCGAGGTCCTGAAGCGCGGCCTTCAGGCCCATCACGGCGGCGAGCACCAGCAAGGGCTGGAGCAGCAGGAACAGGGGATAGGCCGGGGCGCCCATCGGGCCTGTGAGGCGTCCGATCAGCGGGCCGCCGAACCAGATGAAGATCAGCTGCGCGCAGAACAGCAGGAAGGCCAGCGGCGCCAGGGTCTGCAGCATGGTGTTGGCGCTGCTGCGCGCCAGAGCCGCCGCCGCCCGCCACGCCAGCGCCGCCGCGCAAAGCCGAAGCGTCAGGTCGAGGGCGTTCACCAGATGCGGGTGGGCGGCGAAGGCGTCTCCCCCCCAGACGGCCACGGCGATCTTGACCGGCGCCGCCACCGCGAAGGGCGCCGCGACAGCCAGCCAGGGCGCCTGGCCGACGCGGACCTCCCAGCCCTTGCGGCGGGCCAGCATCCCCAGCACCACGAACAGCAGGATTTGCGGCTTCAGCAGCACATAGAGGTTCCAGTCCGCCACGAACCACACCGCGGCGATCGCGCCCACCGCGGCCAGCCCCCGGTCCGGCAGGTGGATCAGGAGGGGCGCGGCGGCCATGCAGACGAAGATGTCCCGCAGGAAGTACATCTGCACGTTCACGTCGTTGGCCTGCGTCAGGCAGAAGAGCTCGTTGACGGTCCACCACAATCCCTGCGGCCTCGGCGCGCTCAGCCAGCCGAGCTCCGCCGCGCCGCAGACCAGGATCATGGCGATAAGGTTCCAGAGCAGCATGGGCACGAGCAGCGTCTTCACCTTGCCGGCCATGAACCGGCCGTAGGCGCGCCCCTGCGCCGAGCCCGCCGCCAGCCAGCCCGAGATGACGCCCAGCAACGGCACGGCGCTGCGGCTGAGAAGCTCCACCAGCACCCAGCGGAACGCCCCCTGCCCGCCGCTCGACGCCGCAGCCAGCCTGTCGCCGGTCAGGCCGGTCCAGGCGTGGATGTAGATCACCCCGACGATGCACAGCAGGCGCGAGATGTTGATGGCGTCGGACGAGAAGCGCGGATGGGGAGATTGGGCTTGCAAGGACCGGCTCCGGCCCCCCGGAACATCGCGTTCGACGGCGCTCAGCCGCCCCTTGCCCCGTCAAACGCCTACGGTTCAACCGGGCTGCATGATCCAGAACAGCTTTTCGTGACCGGCTGATGGCGGGCATATTTCTCATCGTCGCTTCCAGGCGCCGGCGCGGACGCAGACGGGGCGTATTTGGACGGATGCCCCTCGTCCTCCAGCATCCAGGTCAGACGCCGGTCGATCTTGGCGCGGGCCACGGCGTCGAACAGGCGATAGCGCACCCCCTTCAGCCGCATGGACGACTGCACCATCAGGGGCGTGATGAAGATGTACTGGCCCTGGAAGGCGCCGGTGAGGGTGGGTTTCTTTTCGCGCAGGGACACCGCCTCCAGGTGCGCGCCGCAGGTCTCGAGGTTGCGGTCCCCGACGCTGACCGGCGTGAACTGCGGCTTGCCGTCGGCGCCCACAACGGCCCGCCAGCAGTAGCCGACGTTGGTGGGCGCATCGAGCGGGCTGTCGGAGCCGGCCAGCGCCAACGCCATGCCGACCGCCGCGACGCCCCCCACGCAGCCCATGATCCAGCCCGACCGCTGCATGCAAAATCTCCCTCCCGCCAGCGTAGAGCCGCAGGGACGCAGGTCAACGGACGGCGTGTGAAGGCTCTTACTCGTGCGTGATGCGATCGAGATTTGCGATCACCCGGCCAAGCAGGTCGACAAGCTGCAGGGCTTCCTCGTCCGTGAACCCTCCCAACGCCTGCCGGTTACCTTCCAACAGTGTGGCGCACGCATCCGGCAAGCGCGCCAGAGCGGCCTGCGTCAGCGCAATGCGGCTACTGCGCCCGTCCAGGGCATCGGGGGTGCGAAGGATGAGCCCATCCCGCTCCATTCGGGCCAGCATCTGCGCCATCGGCGGCTGCTCGATCTTCGCGAACCGGGCGAGATCTCTTTGTGTATCCGCCCGATCATCCCGAAGCGCGATCAGCACCGGCAAATGGCCGACGCCGAAACCCAGTGGTTTCAGACGCGCCTCGCTGAGGCGGGCGAAACCCCGGGCCGCGAGACTGACGAGATGTCCAGGGGTGGATAAAACCTCGACGCTCATGCCACCTCCCTTGCCTGAATATGCATACGTGCATATGCATTCTGTTTCAAGAAGTCTCGCATCGGCTCCCGCAGCCTTACGCCGAACGTGCTGTTAGCGAAGAGAAGGAGTTATGGGATGACGAACAATGAGGCGCTTGTCCGCAAACTCTATCAGGGGTTTAATCGACGGGACATTCCCGCCGTTTTGACCGTCTTGGCCGAAAACGTCGCCTGGGCGAACGGCATGGACGGTGGACACGTCCATGGGCGCGAGGCCATCCGAGACTACTGGACGAGGCAGTGGGCTTCGATCGCGCCCCAGGTTCACCCCCTGCAGTTCACCCTGGGAAAAGATGGCGCGACGACGGTCGAGGTGCATCAGATCGTCCGCGACCTTGCAGGCAAGGTGCTTCTCGACGAGACCGTGCGGCACGTGTTCCGCATCGAAGACAACCTGGTTACGCGCTTCGACATCGAGAACGCTGGCGGCCTCTCAAAAATAGCTCACGATTGAGAGGGGGAAGGTCGCGATCCGCGCCTCGTGCAATGGGGCGCCGCCTACCCCTAAGCCGCCAGGCGGCGCCAGACGTCGCGGTCGGCGGTGACGGGGTTGAGCTCGCCCTTCCCCTCTTTCATCGAGAGGCCGGCCATCACGTCGATGCTAACGTTGGCGAAGTGGTTGGAGACCTCGTCGGGGCGACAGCCGCGGGCCGGGGCCACGAACAGGGCGGCGTTCACCTCCGGCGCCTTGGCCATGATCAGCATGGCAAGACGCTTGGCGCGCTCGGGCTCGTCGCGATGCAGCAGGGGCTGCTCGGAGAAGAGCTCCTGTCCCAGCTTGACCACATAGGACAGGCTGAGGGCGTGGAAGCGCGAAGGGTCCAGGGGCTGCGGAATGGCGCGCAGGTCGAGGTCCAGAACGCGGTCGTTGAGGAGAAACATCATGGGCCGGTTATAGACCCGCCTCACTTGCAACCCCGTTGACGAAGGCGGTTAACGCAAGCTTGCCGCGCGCATCGGCGGCCCGGGCGGGTCAGGTCGCGCCGGAAAGTTCGTCCACGAGCCGGAGCAGATCTTCGGGAAACACCTTGTCGGGCGTCTCGGCCAGGGCCGCCGGAGTCCACCAGCGATGCTCCGCCATCACCTCCCGCTCAAGCTCGGTCCAGCCCTCCTGCGACAGGGCGGCGCCGGGCGCGCGGATCGCGAAATAGCGCTCCTCGGCGATGACGCGCTCCCCATCGGCCAGCTGCAGCTCGAAGGTCTTGCGGGCGATCTCGGCGCCGACGTCGGTCACGATCAGGCCGGTCTCCTCCCGAAGCTCGCGCACCGCCGCCTGCTCGAAACTCTCGCCGGGATCGACCTCGCCTCCCGGCGTGGCCCAATAGGTGAAGCCCTCCAAGGCGCCCCGCACATGGGCGAAGCGGAACAGCAGCACCCGCCCGGCGTCGTCGCGCACGATCAGGCGGGCGGCGGGGCGGCGACGCATCTATTCCACCCGCTCGGTTAGGAAGTGGCGGCCCTCCACGTCCTCGATCTCAACCACCCACAGGTCCGGGTCGATGCGGCGGGAGCGTTCGGCATAGGCGTCCAGCGCCGGCTCGCCGGCGCCGGGGTGGGGCTGCATCCACAGCCGCTCGCCGTCGGCGCGGGTGGCCTCGGCGAACAGGCGCACGCTCCCCGCCCGGCGGTCCACCACCTTGACCAGCACGGCGCCGGCCCGCGTATCGCCCTTTTTGGCCACCATGGCGAAGGCGCCGCCCATCTCGGCGCGCCGGATCAGCGCCGAGACCCAGATGTCGGTGGAGAGCAGCAAACCGGAACCTCGCTAACCGAACCGCAACGGGCGGCCCCTAAGGGTAGGCGACCCCGCCGACCCCGGCGCCAGCATACGGATCACGGACCATATGACGACCCCCCGCACGCCGATGCTGGCGGTGTTCACCCTCGCCGCGCTCCTGATGCCTGCGGTCGCTGCGGCGGACGGGGCGGGAACCCTCCTCTATGAGCGGACCCTGATGGTAAAGGCCGACGCGCGTTGCCGCCTCTTCACCCCCGACATCGCCACGGCGCTGGCCGCCTCGGCGGTGCAGGCGCGGGGTGCGACCCTGCGGAGCGGGGTGAACGAGGCCGGGGTGCGCCAGATCGAGGATCGCGCGGCGCTGAAGGCCTACGCCGTGTCCTGCGCCCTGCCCGACCTGAAGATCGCCGCCGACCGGGTGCGCAAGGCCTTCGACGGCTATGCGGCGCTTCGCGACATGAGCTTTCCCGGCACGGTCGCGTCCTGGGATGCGGTGCGCACGCCCTGGCCGCTGGTGGTCAAGGGCAAGGTGCGGCCAGGCCCCCGCTGGCGGCTGTCGCAGAGGAGCGGCCCGCTGGTGTTCGGCATCGCGGCGGGGTCCAGCCTCACCGCCGTCACCACGGCCCCCGATGCGGCGCAGGCGTCCGGCGCGCGGCTGGTGATGCGCGACCCGGCCAAGGCGGCGGACGCCTTCATCAATCCCCGGCGCAACGACCTGCAGGGCCGCATCCCGCCTCGGTCGGTGTCGCAGGTGTACCTGGCGGCCTCCATCGGCTCGGCGCCGGAAAGCCTGTCGCCGCAGGGCGCCCCGCCCGCCGTCATGGTCACCTTCCCGCCCTCGGCGGCGCAGGCGATGGCGGGGCTCGACCCGCGGGAGGGCGTCAGCCTGGAGCTGGTCTTCCCGACAAGAACGGGCGAACGGGTCGAGACCAGCCTGATCGAGGTCGGCGACTTCGCCGCCGGGCGGGCCTTCCTCGCGGCGGGGCGATAAGGCGCAGACCGCGTTCGCCGGCGCTAAAGTTCGCTGATGGGTCCGATGGGCGGCGAGCGGGAGAAGATGTTGATACCCGATTGCCGCAGACCTTCATGGTCCATTGAGCGGGCGTGCAGAGGGCCGAGCCCTTCCGGGATCGGGGTGGACGGCGCCTCAGGCGCCGCCTCGGCCTGATTTGTAGGAGCGGACGGCGCAGGGTCCGGCTCGGCGACGGTCGGCGCGATGGCTTCGACGACGGGCGCTTCCGCGGCGAGTTCTACGGGAGGCGATGGGACCGCGGGTTCCGGCATCTTAACCGGCGCTGCATCGTTGGCGGCGAGAGTCGTCAGCGGAGGCGGGACCGATGTGTTCTCTGCCTTCGAAGCTTCAGCTTCAGCTTCAGCTTCAGCGGCGATTGTCGGCTCGACCACGGGTGCAAGCGGAGCTTCCACGGACGCGTCCACCACAGGTTCCAGCACCGGGATGCGGACGGTGACCGCCGTGCCTTCGCCGAGGCGGCTTTCCAGCGTCATGGTCCCGCCGTGCAGCTTGGCGAAGGCGTCCACGAGGGAGAGGCCGAGGCCGGTGCCCCGCGCGCGGTCATCGGAACCGCCGGCCTGCTCGTAGGGCTGGCCGAGGCGCTTCAGGTCGTCGGCGGCGATGCCGACGCCCGTGTCCGCCACGATCATCTCCAACACGCCCGCCGCGGTATGGGCGGTGAGGATGACGGAGCCGCCCTTGGGCGTGAACTTCACGGCGTTGGAGAGGAGGTTCAGCGCCATCTGCTTGATGGCCCGCTTGTCGGCGTCCACCATCAGCGGCGCGCCGGGGAGCACCGCCCGCAGCTTCACCCCCGCCTCGTCGGCCTGCAGGCGCATGAGGCGCAGCGCCGCGTTCAGGGCGTCGCGGATGTCGAACACTTCGCGCGACAGGGTGTAGCGCTGCGCCTCGATCTTGGACATGTCGAGCACGTCGTTGATCAGGTCCAGGAGGTGCCCGCCCGATTCGTGGATCAGCTCGGCGTACTCGGCGTATTTGGGAGCCATCTCCCCGAACATCCTGGCGCGCATCATGTCGGAGAAGCCCATTATGGCGTTCAGCGGCGTGCGCAGCTCATGGCTCATGTTGGCCAGGAAGAGCGCGCGCGAGGCGGCGGTGGCCTCGGCCCGTTCGCGCCCGATCTCGGCCTCGGTGCGGCCGGCTTCCGCGGCGGCGAGGCGCTCGGCGAAGTCGGCGGGCGGCTGAGGCGTGGGTGGCTGAGGCGTGGGCTCGGAAGCAGCCTGCACGGCCGGCGCCGAAGTCACGCGCGTGGTCTCGGGCACCTTGCGGAGGATCGCCGCGACGCCGCCGACGCCGGTCCTGTGCAGGGCGGCGCTGACGCGGAATGTGGTCTCGATCGCCGGCGTGAAGACGACGGTCGCTGCGCCCACGGAAAGGGCGGTCGCGAGGGCGGCCTCGACCTTGGCGCGGTCGGCAAGGCTGGCGGCGACGGTGAGGCCGCCGTTGACCGCCTCGGCGCCGAAGCCATCGAGGGGCTGACCGAACACGGCCTCGGTGCGGCCCTGGCCGTCCATGGTCATGCCCAATTCCGGCAGGTCGGCCATCAGGCCCTGGAACCAGAGGATCTCCTCCTCGGCGGCCTGTTTGTCGTTATCGGACCGGCGACGGGCGAGGAGCGCGGCGGCCCCGGCGGCGCAGGCGGTCAGGAGCACGGCGGCGATCGTCAGCCCTGTGCGCGCAGGCTCCGGCGGCGGCGAAGGGGGCAGATGCAGCACGCCGGCGAGGCCGCAGACCAGCACGGCGGCGACGGACAGGCCGATCCCCGCCGTCCACGCGCCGTCGACAACCAGAGCGACGATGGCGGGCGTGACGAGGAACACCGCCGCCGGGCCTGACAGTCCCCCCGTGACGCAGACGGCCAGCGTCGCGGCCAGCGCCCAGAGCGCGAGCAGGGCGAAGCGTTCTTCCGTTTTGGGACGCCACAGGGCGCCGATGATCGCAGGAACAGCCATGATCGCCAGCATCAGCAAGACCTGGGCCGAAACGCCCCCGGCGGTCAGGAGCATCAGCGCCGCGGCGGCGATCAGGCCGATCAGCCAGCCCCGATGCCAGAGAACGTCGTCAGGCGCGGGTTCGCGCTCGGCGACGGCGAGCCCGGCGTCGAGGGGCGACTCAGTCTGGTCCCGGAGAGGATGTTCGCTCACGGCGCCAGCCTAGCATCCACGGGCTCAGGCTCCAGCCCATGCGCCTGTGGAGGGATTGGAAATCGGGAAATAACCTGTGGAAACCGAATCGTAAGGCAAAGCGTGCAAAGTCCGCGTCCATTCAACGGGTTCGGCAGAATGCCTCCTCCGGTCCATCATGCGGTCGCAGACAGCGAGCACAGGCCCCGACGCCCGGCGCGTGAGCGGGGCGCCCTGCGCAATCTGGCGATGGAGGAGCACCGCCGCTCGTTCCTGCGGGTGGTCTCCCACGAACTGCGCACGCCGCTGAACGCCATCATCGGCTTTTCCGAGATCATCACCCGGGAGCTGCACGGGCCGATCAACGAGCCCCGCTACCTGGAGCACGCCAAGATCGTGCATGAGAGCGGCCTGCGCCTGCTGAAGCTGGTCAACGAGGTGATCGACATCGCCCGCCTCGAAGCCGGGGCCATGGACCTCGACCTCAATCCCGAAGACCCCATCGCCGCCATCGAGGAGGCCATGCGCGGCCTGTCCGCCGAGGCGGCGACGAAGAGCGTCCGACTCCAGCTGTCCGCGTCCGCCGACGCGCCGCCGGTGCTGGCCGACCCGCGCGCCCTGCAGACCATCTTCACCAACCTGATCCAGAACGCCATCGCCCACTCGCCTGATGGGGGAATCGTGGAGATCCGGGCGCGCGACGACGCCGGCGACGTGGTGCTGGAGATCAGCGACCACGGCAAGGGCGTGGAGCAGGCCGATCTCGACCGCATCCTGAAGCCGTTCGGGCAGGCCGACAACGCCCTGATCCGCCGCACCGAGGGCGCCGGGCTCGGCCTCGCCATCGTCAGCCTGCTCTGCAAGGCCATGGACGGTCGGCTGAAGGTCCGCTCCAATCCGGGCGAGGGCCTGACCGCCATCATCCGCCTTCCCGCAGCGAGCAGCATCCGCATCGCCTGACGGGCCTCAGCGCGGGAGCCGCCTGCGAAGGGTTGTGGCGCCCGCGCCGCCCCCCTACTTGGGGTGCCCATGACCTCCCCCATCGACCAAGACCTCGCCGACCTCGCCGATGAATTCGACCTCATAGGCGACCCTAGCGACCCCGAGCGCTATCGCCACCTGATGGACCTCGGTCGCCACCTCGATCCTCTGACGGACGCAGAGCGCACCGACGCCAACAAGGTGCGGGGCTGCGCCAGCCAGGTCTGGCTGGTGACGGAGCCTCAGGCCGGCCAGATCGTGCGCTTTCGCGGCGATTCGGATTCCGACATCGTGCGCGGCCTCGTGGCCATCCTGGTCAAGCTCTATTCCGGGCGCTTGGCGAGCGACATCCTGGCCTTCGACATCAAGGGGGCGTTCGAGCGGTTGGGCTTTGCGGGCGCCATTTCCTCCCAGCGCTCCAACGGCTTCTTCTCCATGGTCAGCCGGGTGCGGCGGGACGCCGAGGCGCTGACGCGCTGAAGTCGGCCCCCGTGACGCCTCACACCAGGCCGTAGTGGCTGGCGAGCCGCCCCAGCGCCAGCTTCAGCACCGTCTTTCCCGAGCGCCTGGGCAGGCCGAGGTTGCGCTCGGCGGCTTCCAACGCGCTGCCGGCGAAGCAGATCCGCTCCAGCATCTCCCGCAGGCCCGGCCCCGCCGCCGCCAGCGCCGACGCCACCCGCGCCTTGGCCGCCCGCGCCCGCTCCGCCGGGTCGAGCCGCACGCCGCCGCCGGAGCCGGACGCGGGCATGCCGCTCCAGTCCATGGTGAGGCGCCCCACCATGCCCGCCCGCTGGAAGTCGTCGCGAAGCCGCTCCCCTGCCGCCGCCTCCGCCGCCGAGAGCCAGGGCTGGCCGCTGGCGTCCCGGCGCCGGGCGAGCCAGGCGATGGGGGATTCCCCGAGGTTGG
>Ga0302311_10008228_pt1 | contig 10521 bp, 10 predicted proteins | sample III_Palsa_N1_3_FD_200449 | JGI IMG/M metagenome (GOLD analysis project Ga0302311, IMG submission 200449) | Peat permafrost microbial communities from Stordalen Mire near Abisko, Sweden - III_Palsa_N1_3 | ecosystem: Environmental > Terrestrial > Soil > Palsa > Peat permafrost | place: Sweden...
GCTTTGCAGCCCCAAAGGCCTGAAGACGTAATCAGTGATGAGCCTTTCCCATGGCTTGTCGGATAGGGTCTCAAGCATGAGCGCGACAACCACATAGTCGGCATTGCTGTAGCTCATCTGCGTACCCATTGGCGCACTCGGGGGTTGCCGTAGAGCTTCCCGCGCGTAGGCAAGACGCGATGCGTGCAGGTCACTCGCCTTAAATTTTCCTTCCCGGTCGCGGGGCAAGCCAGCATGATGGCTGAGGAGGTGCAGCACCGAGACGTCGCGGTAGGCCGGCAACATCTCGTCGATCTGGGTGCCGAGAATCTCCCCAATCGTCGAGTGCCAGCCAAGCACGCCCGCATCGATCAGCCGGGCGACCAGTGTTGCGGTGATCGATTTTGTGACCGAGCCGAGATGCCACTGATCTGAGGGCGCTACCGGGACCGGGCGATCGACGGCCCTGCGACCATCGACCAGAATGTGCACTTTCTCGCCGGCAAATTGCCAGCCAACGCCCATGGCGGGGGCGTGGGCCATGAGCCGCAATTCGTGCAGCCGCATGGCAGTGAGCGGTGCATCCGGAAGCACCACTTCGGGTGGCTCCGTATACAGATCACCCCTGATAAAATCGAGCGGGATATCCTGATTGCCGCGATGACAGACGCCGACGATGCGATCGGAGCCGCGCAGCGTGCCTTCGTAGGAGATCGGCGGCTTCTCGATGTCAAACCTCAGCTGTGGCGACCGGGTCTCCAGATGACCTATCGGGACCTCGCCCTGATCGATCACAGAAAGACTTCCCGTTCCAGCAGCGTCGATAACGAGTTTCAGTCGGGTCGGTGGATCATCGGAGCCGACGAAGGCGGACCAGGTTCCGGTAAACGCGTCTGGCCCAACCGCGATATCGTGAGCAGCAACCCGTACCGATGCAGCTACGCAGGCTAGAGCGCCCAAAACAACTTCGCGCCGTACCGGATCCATGTTGTTGCTGAGGCTATCAGCCACAAGTCAGAAAATGACCGTTCCGACACCCTTGTCATCATGGGCAGGCCGGGCTGCCTCACGAACAAGCAAATATTTTACGCGAAGCGGCGAATCTGGCCTTATCTCGATTCGGCGTGTTTTGGTCACGTCCTTGTAGCGCACCTCAAGCAAGTGGGACCCAGCGATTAAATTATCCATATGCAATTCGGAATTGCCCTGGAATCCGCCATCGATGAAAACTTGCAGGTCTGGTCCACGGGTCTTCTCCCCATTCTGCATCCAATACGACTCCACGTCCAAGGAGCCTCGCACCGGCACTCGCGCAGCTACTGGTAAGGCATGCGAAATGTTGGTGGTGAAAGAGTATCGGTATCCGGTGCTTGGTATATAAACTTCAATTAGGTGCTTTCCATCGATCAAATTCAAGCGGGAGGTCGGTCCTGCTGCCCTTTTCTCTCCATCAACCAGCACTTCCGTATCGGCCAAGTCCGTGGTGACGTCGAGTACACCTAGTCTTTCGATCTCATCTTGCCTGGGCTTGGTGCCAGGAATCGAAGCAAACTCCAGGTTTAAAACCGTCCCATCATCCGGAATAGCAAGTAGGAACGGTTGATGGACCTTATCCAGCGGCATGCCATTGACTTCAACCTCGTGGAAAAGCCGGGTAATGTTCGAATAAAGATCGCGAACTGTGAGCGACTTGCGCTCATCGACGTAAGCATCCCTTTGGACACTCCTGATATATTCAAAAATACAGTAGCTCAAAGCGCCGTGTTCGAGTTCGTCGTACTCGGTCGACACCTGATCCTCGCGGCTGGAGGCCAGGTACGCGACCTTACGCAAAGTGGATGGAGTTCGATTGCTGACCTTCACATCGCTGCTAACGAGCTGTGCAGATCTCTTTTCTACGGCGATTCGGCTGCCTGGATCAGAGCCGTAGAATCTAACGGAGTAGCCCATGTTCGACAGAAAGAGACTGCCAAAATCCTTTGTGCCGCTGTAGCACGAATCGAGTATGACGATTATCGAGTTTGCGTGAATCGCCGAGAGCTGCCTTGCAAGCCACGCCTTGTCGATGAAGGTTTCATTCGCCACTTGGGTTCCATTTGAGAAGAAATTATTGTCCTTTGTGGAAGCATCAAATGGGGCAAGAAAGAGGTCGGTCGCCTCTCCATTTATTTGACCTGGTAGTCCATGCCCGGCAAACACCAGGATAAAATGATCCAGCGGGTTCTTTTCGCTGTCATCGATGATTTGCTGAATCTTTTCGCTAATTGCTGCTTTGGTGGCGTGTTGATTAAGCAACAGATCGACGTTGGATTCCTTGTATCCACCAAAATCCGTCAATAATTGATAGAACGCGCGCACATCAGCATCGGCATATCGAAGGCTGTTTATTTCCGAGTACTGGCTTATGCCAATCAGAAGCGCATGGTCTTCAAGGGCGTGCGCATTGGCGCACGTGAAAAGGGCTAGCCCGAGCAGGAATTTCACTGACCGCTTGTGCAAGGAGTTTCCTGATTTAATGACAGCCGAAAGCCGCTCGCGTTGACCGCCGGCCGGGTCGATCTAGAGATGTCCAGATTATTTGAACACATACCCTAACATGACAAATACTCCGTTCCGGTACCTGGCGATGCCGCTGCTGCCGCCATTTAAGTACTCGTATCTGCCGCCGATTTGCGCGTTCAGGCCTTTGGCGATGTTGTAGTACATCGTTCCAGTAAAGCGGCCGCCGACACCCGATCCCTTCGCACTCGGGCCAAATTCGCTTTCCCAGCTCGAGCGGGTGCTAATAACTCCTTCATCAGTGCGAAGGCCAAAATTGCTCGAGACAGGAATAATTCCGCCGACTCCCGCCATGGTTCCTTGCCATAGGGTCGTCGAGGTTCCGACGGGGCTTCGATTGACTCCGCCCACCGATGCCCAATAGGCGCCTGGGGGAGAAGTTATCGTATCGACGGTGCCGACGTGAATGTCGACATAACCAGCGTATATATACGGCACTAACCAGCTTCCATCCAGACTGCCGAATCTCCACCTAAGAGTAATCTCGTTTTCGTTTACGCTGTTGGCCTGCGTATCGCTTACGCCGTCCGTTGAAAGCGAGAGATTCTCATTACCTTTTCTAAATGTATAGTTGCCGGTGAGGTCGCCGTAGCCCGCAAACGCACTGATCCCCGGCTTTGAACTGTCGATTCGCCCGCTTTCCAGCGATCCATTGACATTGAATGTCGTGATTGGGGCGAATTCGTAGCTCTCCTCCAAGGCTGCGCCAAATATCCAGTTTCCTGGCGCACTAACCGTTGGGTCTTTGAAGACGAGCGTTTCCTCGACCACTCTTTCACTTGTATTGGTCGAGTTCTGGCAAAGGGCCGGGTTGACTAATGCCACACTCAAAATTCCTGCAGCAGAAAGTACTAGCGCGCGTGTATCCATAAACGAGTTCCTTTGCTTGCAAATTATTCGCACTTAATTTCGAGTGAAATAACGCCGGCATCAGAACACTGTTGTTCTGGGATGGCTGAATGAAGGACCCGCTAGGTAGGTCGTAGCGACTTTCTGCAGTAACCGTGGCCTATTCACCACGATGACAACACCGTTGCCAGGAAAGCTCGCGCGCTAACGCGGGGCGCCGATGCCTCTCATTCTTGATTTGAGGGCTGGTCTATAAGGTTGGCGACATCCGCAGTCGTTGCAGAAGGCATACCCAGATCTAGAACCATACCCGCAAACCCTGAGCTTCAACGTGTGGGGCGTCTCGAAACCAGCGCTGAAAAGCGGCATGGACCTTAATTCAGCCCGAAACGTACGGTCTGAGTGGAGCTCGCCCCCGTTTGTCACGGGGGAAGGAGCCATCGCTCCGAGCCGTGTTGCCGAGCGAGACATCAGGTCAATGCGGGACACGTAGGAGCGCGCAGAAAGCGGTGGCAGTGAGCAGCGGAGTGGAGATACTGCAACCGAGCACCGGCTCTCGCTGTCAAAGTCTTCGAGTCCCTTTTCGTTCGCTGTTTTGAATTTCCAGGCTTGATTGAGCCGCGCGCTCGGCGGCCTGCCTGCACCGCTCTTGCGACAGCCCGAAGTTCTCATCGAAGAGATCTGCAGAGGCCATTGATATACCGGGCTTTATTAGTAAACGCACCGGTACCGTTGCGTTAATTGGTAAAGCGGCGTAGGCTCCGCGCCAGGCTTGGAGCCTTATCTATTAAGGAGAACGCAATGGTCGGGATCAAAAGAATGATTCTCCCAATGACCGCTGTTGCGGTATTGGCGCTCTTGCCGGTGACCAAGGCCTCGGCCGTTGGTCCATTCCTGGCACTGCCCTGGCTCCTAGGCCATCCGCTGGCGGCGCTCGCTGCCTTAGCGACAATTCCTGCGGCCGGGAATTCGGAGCAGCGTTACGCGGGCGCGCCCTATCCAGCGGCACCGGCGTACGCGCCGCCATATCCTGGCTACTATGCGCCGCCGGCCTTCTATGCGCAGCAACCGCGCCCCTATGCTCCGGCGTCCAACCCGGCACCTTGGGGCTACGGGCGAACACCGTCACCCTATGGCGCACCGTCGCCAAGAGGGTCTGCACCCGCGCATGGTTACTACACGCCTAGCCCGCGTTACTATGGCGCTTACGGTGGCCACTCCTCCAATCACTCCAGCAACTCCGGCTACCGCCGCAGATAGAAGCATCGCCTCGCATCGACGCAAGGTACGTTCTGGAGGCAGGCCCTCGCGCACCGAATCCGCCCAGCTGCGCGAGCGCATCCTGGTGGTTGCCACCGAGCTGTTTCTTTCAGAGGGGTACGGACCCACATCCATTGAAGCGGTGGCGCGACGCGCCGGGATTTCCAAGCGTACCTTCTATCATCGCTTCGCAGATAAGGCAGCGTTGTTCGCCGCGGTACTGCACCGGATCATCGAGAAAGTCAGGCCCCCGGCGGATGTGCCGCTGCTCGAGGGCACAACCCTGCATGAGATTCTGCGTCGGCTCGCAGGTCTGTTCCTGCGGGCTGCCCTGTCACCCGATGCGATCGCCCTGCAGCGACTTGTCACCGCCGAGTCCGCTCGATTCCCCGAATTGACCCGCGCCGTCCACGACGAGGGTTGGGCGCAACAGGCGACCACTATGATTGCGGCCCTGCTCACGCGTTCGCTGGAGGATCCGCAGTTCACTCCCCAGGCGGCAGAATTCGCGGCCGAACAGTTTCTGCACACCGTCGTCGCTCTGCCGCAGCGTCGCGCCATCGGGCTCGGCGCTGCATTCCGACCCGAGGAGCTGGAGGCCTGGGCTGACAACGCCGTCCGGTTATTTCTCAACGGCTGCCGGGGCTGGTCCGCCGCGCCAACGAATCCGCCACCAACCAAGCGACACCGACAGGCGCCAGACTAAGAGCGTTCTCCGCCCACCTATAAGGGTTCAACCGATTGGCCAACACCATCGGAATGTGCGCCGACGGGGGATGTTGATACGTGCGCTATATCGGCACGCTTCTCTCAATGCTAGTGTTCGTAATGTTGGCGGTTTCCAGACAGCTGGGCTGGTTACTTCGCAGTGCGCGCCTTGGCGGCCAATGTGGCAAATTCCTCGACGCCGAAGGCTGTACCCAGCAATCCCCAACCACCCTCGGCTGCTTCGCTCAAGATCACCCAGGTACGCTGTGCCTGACTGGGGTCCCCGGATATCCGCGCTACGATATCGGTAGCCTCTTTCACAATCTGCTTTTGGCCTTCGCGCGACAGGGCGCCAGGCGGCGTTATCACTTGCACGCGTACGGTGCGCGCATTAGCGCTGGCCGCGGTTTGCACTGCCGATGGCTGTAATCGGTGGATGTACGCCGCCGTATTGTTCAAATGGAACGCACCTGGAGTTGCTACCCCTTCGGCACGCAACAATGCAAGGGTTAGTGCTTCGCCCAAAGGACGGTCCGCATCGGGTGGGAACAGATCTCTGGCTGCGTAAACATCAATCATGGGCATGACAAGTCTCCTTGGGCCTGAACGATGATGAAAATGGAAACAGCTTGCTAAGGATGCGCGGGCTGGTCATCAGATAACCGATCTGTACCGATCGGTACAGCACGATATACCGTTTGGTACAATGACGCAAGCAGGTTCAGCACGGACGAGATTGGCGCATGGGACGAAAATTAAATAAGGAGGAAGCCCTATCGAAAGCCGTGGCGCTATTCTGGAAGCACGGCTACGGGGCCACCTCGATGGAGATGCTGACCAGCGCGCTGGGTGTCGAAAAGCCGAGCATTTATGCCGCCTTTGGCAACAAGCACAGTTTGTTTCTGTCCGCCTTGCTGCATTACCGCACGGATCTGGTTGCGCGGGTACGCCATGCGCTCACGAGCGCCGACTCACCACGCAAGGGCATTGAGCGCGTGGTGCGGTTTATGATGACTACGCTCTATCAAAAAGGAGTGGTGAGCGGCTGCTTTGCCACCAACAGTGCACTCGAATTGGCCGACCATGACACCGAGGTGGCCAAGCACGTTGTAATCATGTTGCGGGAACTACGCGACGCTTTTGAATACGCCATCGCGCAGGCACAGAAGCAAGGTCAGGTTACGGAGACTGCGCCTGCGCGCGTGATCGCCAATTTCTTGATTGCAGCGATTGAGGGGGTGCGTATCACCGAAAAAGCATCGCCGCCTAAGGCCGAACTGGATGCGCTTGCCGATTTTGTGTTGCGCGCGCTGGGGTAATGGGCACCTGTTGTGCAACGCGTGCGGAATCGTCCACCGCCGCCGGGCTACGGTCCGATTCCGGACGGACTGGTCGGATGCCTGAATTGGCCTCCCAAGTGCTTGAGCTAAGCGCGCCGCCGCACCGAAAAGTGGTAGGACGACTGCTAGCCTGTGCGCTCAAATGCCAACCTGGCGTCTCGCATGCCCGCGGTCCGCAGGACAGTGGGTCCCATGAGCAGACGACGTGACTCTTGCAAGCACATACGTGCCCAATCATCCGGGTGCGGCGCTGCGCAACCCGTCCTCAGCCCGATGCCCGAACTGCTACTGCAGCCTGCTGCGCGGAGCCCGACGTGAGTGGCATGTTCAGAGTACCCCAGCCCATCTCCGTTCTGGTCGTGGACAGCCAACCCGTGGTCCGTGAAGGTTGTCGCAGCGTCTTGCACGACACTGCAGACATCCAGGTCTTGGCAGAAGCCGAGGACAAAGAGGCGGCCTGCGCTGCCTACGCCACAGCTAGACCCGACGTTGTCCTGCTGGAGCTCAGAGATCACGGTCTTGAGGGCCTGGAGACTATTCGTCGGCTCAAGGCGCAGGATCCCTCAGCTTGCATCCTAATGTTTAGCAGCCACGATGACGAAGCGATGATTATTCGGGTAATGCAAGCTGGCGCTCAAGGCTTTCTCGCCAAAACGCGTGACCTGACCCATCTGGTGAGTGCCATTCGCGCACTCGCAAATGGGGAGACTCGCATTGACTCCAGTCGTGCCACGGAGTTGCTCAGCGCGGTGATCGCCGGCATCCCCGCCGGGCCGTTGGGCGCGCTCTCACGACGCGAGCATCAGCTGTTCCAGCAGTTCGCGGAAGGTCAATCCACCCTTGAGATTGCAGTGATGTTCTCCATTAGCCCCAAGACTGTGGCCGTCCACCACGCGGCCATCAATAAGAAACTGGGGCTCAACAACATCACGCAGCTGGTCCGGCTCGCCATTCGCTGTGACGTGATTGAGGCCTAAGGCGGGCGCGCCTCCCCGAGACTAAGCAACTCCCCTACCTCATTCCCGTCTGTCGTCCTAGACAGAATAGGTACATCTCCTATTCAGCCAGCTCCTCGGGGAGCCGATACACACGCCATGAATGGGTCGGACTGACATTCCTTGGGTGTGCGCCAGTGACTCGCAGGGTCTCCAATTACCGTCCGTGTGCTCACGAACATACCGAGCGCGCCGGATACGGACGCAACCAAGCGCTCGGGCCTGTTATCCATGCGCGATGCTTTGCGGGGCCGCTGAGCTCCTCTGACACAGGCCGAGCGACGCCTACGGGGGGCCCGCGAGCTTCCCTAAGTGGCGCCGGCCTGCCGGAGCATGCGTCGAACGGGCAAGCCATGCCCGACTCCAGTTTGCCGACCCAATTCCTGTTTGGGGCCTGGAGCATCAGAGGTATTCGCGCACTTGGCGCGGCCGTAACGGCAATGGATCTATTACTCCAATGATTCGCGTGCTCTTTGTCGATGACGAAACCCGGATTCTCGAGGGCATGCGCCGCAGCATGTATTGCATGCGTAGCGAGTGGCAGATGCGCTTCGCCGACAGCGGCACCCACGCGCTTGAATCCCTCGAACAGGAACCCGCAGATGTCGTCGTCTCTGACATGCGCATGCCGGATATGGATGGCGTGCAATTACTGGCCGAAGTAAAGCGTCTGTACCCACAGTCAATGCGCCTGATTCTATCGGGTGAGTCTGATCAGGAACGGATCATTCGTGCCACCGGACCTGCCCAGCAGTACCTGTCCAAGCCCTGCGATGCGCCCACGCTAAAGACCGCCATCGCGCGCACGAAAAAACTCAAAGGGCTGCTGACCAACAAACGTCTGGCAGAGATTGTCGGCAGCGTCGATACGCTGCCGAGCCCGCCCAAAGCCTATCAGGAACTCCTGGCCAGTCTGCGCAGCGATGATGCGTCCACCGATGAGATCGCGCGCATCATCAGGCGCGACTTGGCGATGACTGCAAAGATCGTCAACATCGCGAATTCCGGGTTCTTCGGCCTTCGCACCCAGGTGCAAACGGTGGAACGCGCGATGGCGTTTATCGGTGTGGATACCATTACCGCCCTGGTGCTCGGCCAGGAGTTGTTTGCGACCGAAACACCGATCGCGTTCCCCGGTTTCGATCTGGAGCGTCTGGCGCACCACAGCTTTGACACTGCCGCCTGTGCGCGCGCCATCGCGCGGCATGAGCGCCTACCGGGCAAGCTTGCCGAGGCGGCATTCCTTGCCGGCGTACTGCACGATCTGGGAAAACTTGTGTTGGCTACCCGGACTCCTCCGGCTGCGGGACCGCAGCGCGAGCAGTGGCTGGCGGACACCCGCACACTCATTGACACGCAGCATGCGGAGGTCGGAGCCTACTTGCTGGGTCTCTGGAGCTTTCCAGACGCGATTGTCGAAGCGATCGCCTGGCATCACGACCCCGCCCAGTGCGGCGAGGATACCTTCGGTCTCTGCGGCGTATTGCATGTCGCCGATATCATGGCGCACGAACGGTTCCCGAATGCTTTGGATGCTGCCAGCGGCTCGCTCCAGACCGCGTACTTGGAGCATCTCGGTCTGGCCGGACGATGGCCGGAATGGCAAGCCGCCGTACCTGAGATGGAACTGACCACCACCGTGCGTACACTATGAGCGGTGTGCACACTTGGCCCACCGATCTGGACATCGTGCCGTTCGAGCTGGCGGTGTTGGACAGCAAGGGGCAGGTCTTGCTCTGCAATGCCTCGTGGCGGGCGTGGGCCGATGTGATGGCGCCAGCTGAGACCGCCTGGCGCGCCGGTGGCAACTTTCTGCGCGCCCGCTCGGGACCGACAGCCGCGACCGCAGTGCAACTGCGAATTGTCAAAGCCTTCGGCTGCGCGCTGCACGATGCCAAATCGGCGCCCTCGGCCTCGTTCAGTTCGGGTAGCGGGACAAATCTAGGCTGGCATTTCCTCGAGTTCCGGACCTCTACCCTCGACAGAGCGGGCCGCATATTCGTTTCCCATACGAACATCAGTTCCGCCCGGGATCTCGATCGCGAGCCCCACGCCGAGAACGTCGAGGAGCAGTTCGGCCGGTTGGTTGCGAGACACACAGATCGCGCCATCATGATCCTCAGTCCTCAAGGGCAGATTGAGTGGGTCAATCCGGGATTCACACAGTTAACCGGATACAGCGCCGAGGAAGCGGTTGGCCAGACCCCGGACATTCTTCACGGCCCTGAAACTGATCAAAAGACCTCTGCACTGATACAGCAACGCGTTGGTTCGGGGTTGGGCGTCGACACCGAAATCATCCATTACACCAAGGCGGGCAAGCCGCTGTGGATCCGCAGCGAAATCCGACCGACTCGTGATTGCCATGGACGACTGGAATATTTTGTGGCACTCGAGGTGGACATCACGGAGGGCAAGCGGCATGCCGAGAAGCTGATTGCGGAGCGCAATCTGCTCACGACCATCATCAACGGTCTGCCGCAGATGATCGTATGGAAGGATCATCACTCAACTTACCGCGGCTGCAATGAGCGCTTTGTGCAGGCTGTGGGCCTCAGCTGCCCGGCAGACATCATCGGGCTGACTCGGGACCAGGTGCCTGCGCTGGCTCGGCAATTAAGCCATCACGATGACATCGATCGGCAGATTGTCGTGACCGGAATTCCGGTGTTGCGGATTCGAGAAACCTTCCGGTTGCCGAGCGGCGAGGAGCGCATCATGAGCGTGAGCCGCCTGCCACTGTATCCGACATCCGCAGCCGCCAGTGGCATTCTGTTCATCGGCGAAGACATCACCGAGGAGGAACAGATTGCGCAGAAGATCCGCGAGGA
>Ga0302311_10008230_pt1 | contig 10519 bp, 9 predicted proteins | sample III_Palsa_N1_3_FD_200449 | JGI IMG/M metagenome (GOLD analysis project Ga0302311, IMG submission 200449) | Peat permafrost microbial communities from Stordalen Mire near Abisko, Sweden - III_Palsa_N1_3 | ecosystem: Environmental > Terrestrial > Soil > Palsa > Peat permafrost | place: Sweden...
CGCGAGCGCCGGTGCGGCGCTGCGTCCCATCGGGGCCACCGCCAGGACGACCGAAACCAGGCCCACCACATAGAACAGACCGAGAATCCCGATCAGCCCGCGCGGATGGTCGCGCAGATACCAGACGGTCGCCGTCCCCACGACGGCGAGGACGACCGCGAAAAGCAGGAGCGTCCAGCCGGAAATCGGCCGGAAATCCCTTTGAATCAGTTCATTAGGCTCTAGCGACAAGACTTTGACTCCACGCCCCCCAAGGCTTATACCCCGCCCGCTCAATCGGTCGTTCCGATTTCTACGGTTCCCCCTGTGGGGAGCTCCGCTGATCCGCGAAGGTTCGCGCATCGGCGCGATTTTCGTTTGGGCGGATGCGGAGTGAGATGTTCGAAGGTCTGAGCAAACGTCTGGGCGACGTATTCGACAAGCTTCGGGGGCGCGGTGCGCTTTCGGAGGCTGACGTCGATGCGGCCCTGCGTGAAGTTCGCACCGCGCTCCTCGAAGCCGATGTGGCGTTGCCCGTCGTGCGTGATTTCATCGATTCCGTCCGTCCCAAGGCGATCGGCGCGGACGTCATACGCTCGGTCACGCCGGGCCAGATGGTCATCAAGATCGTCAACGATCACCTGGTCGAGATGCTGGGCGGCACCGTGTCCGACCTCGACCTCAACGCCATCCCGCCGGTCGTCATCCTGATGGTGGGCCTGCAGGGCTCGGGCAAGACGACTACTTCCGCCAAGATCGGCTATCGCCTCAGCCAGGGCCCTCAGGGCATGGCCGCGGAGTTCGGCGGTTCGTTCTCGACCAAGCGGCGGGTCATGATGGCCTCGCTCGACACCCGCCGTCCCGCCGCGCAGCAGCAGCTCAAGATCCTGGGCGAGCAGACCGGCGTGTCGACCCTGCCGATCGTTCCGCTCGAGATGCCGCTCGCGATCACCAAGCGGGCGATGGAGACGGCGCGGCGCGAAGGCTTCGACGTCCTGATCCTCGACACCGCGGGCCGCCTCTCGATCGACGAAGAGCTGATGGGCGAGGTCAAGCAGATCTCCGACATCGCGCAGCCGAAGGAGACCCTGCTGGTCGCCGACGCGATGACCGGCCAGGACGCCGTCAACGTCGCCAAGGCATTCAACGAGCGGCTCGCCGTCACCGGTATCGTGCTGACCCGTGTCGACGGCGACAGCCGCGGCGGTGCGGCGCTGTCGATGCGCGCGGTCACCGGCCGTCCCGTGAAGCTGATCGGCGTCGGCGAGAAGTTCGACGCGCTCGAGCCGTTCCATCCCGACCGCATCGCCAGCCGCATCCTCGGCATGGGCGACATCGTCTCGCTGGTCGAGCGCGCCGCCGAGACGATCGACAAGGACGAAGCCGAGAAGCTCGCGGCCAAGGTCCGCAAGGGCCAGTTCGACATGGACGACCTGCTGAGCCAGCTCCGCCAGCTGCGCAAGATGGGCGGCCTGTCGGGACTGATGGGCATGCTGCCGGGCGCCATGCAGGCCAAGGCCGCGATGTCGAAGGCCAAGATCGACGAAGGCCAGCTCAAGCGCCAGGAAGCCGTCATCCTGTCGATGACGGCCAAGGAACGGCGCAACCCGGACGTCATCCACGCCTCGCGCAAGAAGCGCATCGCCAAGGGCTCGGGCGTGCAGGTCCAGGACGTCAACAAGCTGCTCAAGCAGCACGCCGACATGGTCAAGATGATGAAGCGAGTGAACAAGCTCGGAGAAAAAGGATTCATGCGCAGCCTCGGGGGCATGCAGCCGCCGCCAGGTTTCCCGCGCTGAAGGTTTCGTGAACTTCCAAGCAATCGGACGAATCGAAGGATCGAAGGAGAAAGAATGCTAGCCATCCGTATGACCCGTCACGGCACCAAGAAGCGGCCGTTCTTCCACATCGTCGTGGCCGACTCGCGCAGCCCGCGCGACGGCCGCTTCATCGAGAAGCTGGGCACCTACAATCCGCTCCTGCCGCGCGAGCACGAGACCCGCATCACCTTGGACAAGGAGCGCATCGCTCACTGGCTGAAGGTCGGCGCCCGTCCGTCGGACCGCGTTGCCAAGTTCCTGGCGAACGCCGAGCTGATGAAGCCGCGCGAGCGTCGCGAGCAGACCAAGAAGCCCCTGCCCCGCGCCAAGACGCAGGAGCGCATGAAGGCAGCGGCTGCGGCCGAGGCCGCCGCTGCTGCGGCGCCGCCGGCTGAGAAGGCGGAGGCCGCGGCCACCTGATGAGCGAGGACCGCGTCCTGTTGGGCGTCGTCGCGGCGCCGCACGGCGTACGCGGTCTGGTACGCATCAAGAGCTTCACCGAGGACCCGATGAAGGTGGCCGCCTACGGCCCCCTCTCGGACGAGACGGGGAAGAAGGAGTACCGGGTCGAAGTCCTCAGCGCCGCGCGTGGCGCTGTGTTGGCCCGGATCGACGGCGTCGCCGATCGCACGGCAGCCGAGGGATTGCGGGGTTTGCGGCTCTACGTGCCGCGCAGCGCATTGCCGGAGGCCGGTGCGAAGGAATGGTACGAGGCCGATCTGATCGGTCTCAGTGCCATTGGCCGGGACGGAAGGGATTGGGGGAAGGTCGTTGCCTTCCACGATTTCGGCGCCGGGTCGGTGATGGAAGTGTCGGGAGGGACGATGTTGCCCTTCACCGACGAGGCCGTGCCCGAGATCGACGTCGAGGGCGGCAAGGTTGTGATCGATCCGCCGGCGGGTCTGCTGGCGGGCAAGGAAGCGAAGGAGGCGGAGACCTAACGTGGTGTGGCGCGCGACGGCGCTCACTCTCTTCCCGGAGATGTTTCCGGGGCCGCTGGGCGAGAGCCTGGCCGGCAAGGCGCTCAAGGAAGGCGTCTGGGAGATGGAGGCGGTCGATATCCGGCGGTTCGCCAAGGACCGCCACGGCACGGTGGACGATGCACCGTTCGGCGGCGGTGCCGGGATGGTGCTGAAGCCGGACGTGCTGTCGGCGGCGATCGAGGCGGTTGCCCAGGCGCCGGGGATGGCGGGCGTTGCGAAGCTGCTGATGTCCCCGCGCGGGGTGCCGTTCAGTCAGGCACGCGGGCGGGAGCTGGCGGCGGGACCGGGTGTGCTGCTGGTTTGCGGAAGGTTCGAGGGCGTGGACGAGAGGGTCATCGAGGCCCACGCTCTGGAAGAGGTTTCGGTCGGCGATTTCGTGCTTTCGGGCGGCGAGATCGCGGCCTTGGCGGTGATGGATTGTTGCGTGAGGCTGCTGCCCGGCGTGATGGGCGCGGCGGAATCGGCATCTGAGGAGAGTTTCGAGGACGGACTACTGGAGTACCCGCACTACACCCGGCCTGCGACCTGGGCCGGCCCTGACGGAACCGAACGGCGTGTGCCGGAGGTCCTGGTCTCGGGCCACCACGGACGGGTCGCGGAATGGCGGATGAAGCAGCGGGAAGAGATCACGCGGCAGCGGCGGCCCGATTTATGGGGACGCCGGGGTGCTGCGAAGACGAACGAAGAGAAATGACGAAAGGACTAAGGCAATGAACATTCTAGACGCAATCGGCCAGACCACGATCGACAAGGTGCAGAGCGAGCGCCCGGTGCCGCGCTTCGAGGCGGGCGACACCCTCAAGGTGCACGTCAAGGTGCAGGAAGGTAATCGCGAGCGTCTGCAGGTCTACGAAGGCCTCTGCATTGCCCGCAAGAACGCCGGCGTGAACTCCTCGTTCACCGTGCGCAAGATCAGCTTCGGCGAAGGCGTCGAGCGCGTGTTCCCGCTCTACGGCCCCAGCATCTGGGAAATCGAGGTCGTCCGTAAGGGCGTCGTGCGCCGCGCCAAGCTCTATTACCTGCGCGACCTGCGCGGCAAGGCGAGCCGTATCGCCGAGGACACCGACGCCCAGCGCGAGCTGCTCGCCGTGCAGGCCGAGGAGGCTCTCAAGCGTCCGCGCCGCGAGAAGCTCAAGAAGGAAAAGCCCAAGGAAGAGAAGACCGTGCGCGCCGCCAAGGGCGGCGGAAAGAAGTAGGCGTACCATGGCGTTCCGCAAGAAATCGGCGGTTCCGCCGCCGCCTCCTCCGTCGCCGCGCACGCTGTTCGAGAAGATCTGGGACAGCCACGTCGTCAGCCAACAGGATGACGGCACCTGCGTGCTCTATATCGACCGTCATCTCGTCCACGAGGTGACCAGCCCGCAGGCCTTCGAGGGCCTGCGTGCCGCCGGCCGGTCGGTGCGTCGTCCCGACGCCACCGTCGCCGTCGCCGACCACAACACGCCGACCACCACCGGCCCGATGGATGAGGAGTCGCGCATCCAGGTCGAGACGCTCGAGAAGAACGTCGCCGACTTCCATGTGCCCTACTTCGGCATGGACGACCCGCGCCGCGGCATCGTGCACGTGATCGGTCCCGAGCAGGGCCTCACCCTGCCCGGCATGACGATCGTGTGCGGCGACAGCCACACCTCGACGCACGGAGCGTTCGGCGCGCTCGCCTTCGGCATCGGCACGTCCGAGGTCGAGCATGTGCTGGCGACCCAGACCGTGATCCAGCGGCCTGCCAAGAACATGCGCGTCAGCGTCGAGGGCTCGTTGCCGCTCGGCGTCACGGGCAAGGACGTCATCCTGGCCGTGATCGGTCGCCTCGGCACTGCCGGCGGCACCGGTTACGTCATCGAATACGCCGGCCGCGCCATCCGCGACCTCACGATGGAAGGCCGCATGACGGTCTGCAACATGTCGATCGAGGCGGGCGCGCGCGCCGGCCTGATCGCGCCGGACGACACGACCTTCCAGTATCTCGAGGGCCGTCCCTACGCTCCGAAGGGCGGTGCCTGGGATCTCGCAATGAGCCAGTGGCGTCGTCTGCCGTCCGACAAGGGCGCGCACTTCGACATGCAGCTCGACTTCAACGCCTCGGATATTCCGCCGATGGTGACCTGGGGCACCAGCCCGCAGGACGCGCTGGCGATCACCGACGTGGTTCCCGATCCCGCCAACGCGCCGGACGAGAACATGCGCGAGGCCTGGACCCGGTCGCTGGCCTACATGGGCCTGACGCCGGGCACCAAGCTCGTCGACGTGCCGATCGACCGCGTGTTCATCGGCTCGTGCACCAACGGCCGCATCGAAGACCTGCGCGCCGCGGCCGAGATCGCGCGCGGTCGCAAGGTCGCGTCGAACGTCTCGGCGATGGTCGTGCCGGGCTCCGGTCTGGTGAAGATGGAGGCCGAGCGCGAAGGCCTCGACAAGATCTTCATCGAGGCGGGCTTCGAGTGGCGCCTGCAGGGCTGCTCGATGTGCCTGGCGATGAACGCCGATCGCCTCGATCCCGGCCAGCGCTGCGCCTCGACGTCCAACCGCAACTTCGAGGGCCGCCAGGGCCGCGGTGGCCGCACCCACCTGCTCAGCCCGGCGATGGCGGCAGCCGCCGCCATCAAGGGTACGCTGGCAGACGTGCGCGACTACCAGTAGTCGCCACTCGACCGACGATGCTAGAATCATGGGCGGTGCAGCAATGCACCGCCCTTTTTCTTTGTGGGAGATCGTCGTGACGAATGCACCCCCACCGCCAGTCTGGGACGCCACCCCGCCCGGCACCGCGACCACCGAATATGGCGGCTTCTGGCTGCGGGTCGTGGCCTACCTCCTCGATGCGATCCTGCTGAATATCGCCTTTGGCATCGTCGGCATGATCTTTGGAATCACGATGATTCCGGCCAATTTCGCGACCATGGACACCGAAGAGGTCATGACCTCGATGGGCCGCCTGCAGCTCTTCTCGCTGGTCGTGACCTGGCTCTATTTCGCCCTGATGGAGAGTTCGGCGCGGGGCGCCACGGTGGGCAAGATGGCGGTCGGGCTCCGGGTCGTGACGGAACAGGGCAACCGGCTTTCGTTCCTCAATGCGACCGGGCGGTTTTTCGCCAAGCTCGTCTCGGCGATCATCCTCTGCATCGGTTTCCTCATGGTTGCTTTCACGGACCGAAAGCGCGGTCTGCACGACATGATCGCCTCCACCCTGGTGGTGAAGGTCCGCTAGAATCAGATGGCTTGACGTACCCCCGGAAAGACCGTTTATTCCGGGCCTTTCGCGGGGGTCCCATGGAAAAGTTCAATACGCTCCGAGGCGTCGCGGCGCCGCTGCCGATGGTCAATGTCGACACCGACATGATCATTCCGAAGAACTTCCTGAAGACCATCAAGCGCACCGGTCTGAAGGACGGCCTGTTCTACGAGATGCGCTGGACCGCCGACGGCCAGAAGAAGGATTTCATCCTCGACCAGCCGGCCTACCAGGGCGCCAAGATCATCGTGGCGGGCCCCAACTTCGGCTGCGGCTCGAGCCGTGAGCACGCGCCGTGGGCGCTGCTCGACTTCGGCATCCGCTGCGTTATCTCCGAGAGCTTCGCCGACATCTTCTACAACAACTGCTTCAAGAACGGCATCCTGCCGATCAAGATGCCGAAGGAGATCATCGACAAGCTGATGGACGATGCGAGCCGCGGCTCGAACGCCGTCATCGAGATCGACCTCGAGAAGCAGGAGATCAAGGGTCCGGACGGCGGCACCGTCCACTTCGAGATCGATCCGTTCCGCAAGCGCTGCCTGCTGGAAGGCCTCGACGACATCGGGCTCACGATGGAGAAGAAGTCGAGCATCGACGACTTCGAGAAGAAGCAGAAAGAAGCCCAGCCGTGGCTGCACGCCGCGGAGTAACCGTCTAGCTGAAGAGAAACAAAGAAAATGGCGTCGTCGAATCGCAATCTGCTGGTGCTGCCGGGTGACGGCATCGGCCCCGAAGTCATGAACGAAGTGCGCAAGATCATTGCCTGGATGGGCAAGAAGCGCGCCGTCGGTTTCGACATCAAGGAAGACCTGGTGGGCGGCGCCGCCCTCGACAAGCACGGCGTGCCGCTCAGCGACGACGCCATGAAGACGGCGCTCGAGGCCGACGCCGTGCTGTTCGGCTCGGTCGGCGGCCCGAAGTGGGACACCGCCGACTTCAGCAAGAAGCCCGAGCGCGGCCTCTTGCGCCTGCGCAAGGAAATGGACCTGTTCGCCAACCTGCGCCCGGCCAAGGTGTTCGACGCGCTGGTCGACGCGTCCTCGCTCAAGCCCGAGATCGTCAAGGGTCTCGACATCATGATCATCCGCGAGCTGACGAGCGGCGTGTATTTCGGTGAGCCGCGCGGCCGCCAGACCAACGCGAAGGGCGAGGTCGAGGCCTTCGACACCCAGCGCTACACGGTCCCCGAGATCCGCCGCGTCTGTGCCGTGGCCTTCGAGCTGGCGCGCAAGCGCAAGAACAAGGTCCTCTCCGCGGAGAAGGCCAACGTGATGTACACCGGCGTGCTGTGGCGCGAGGAAGCGACCAAGCTGCACAAGGAAAGCTACAGCGACGTGGCGCTCTCCCACATGTATGCCGATGCGCTGGCCATGCAGCTCTTGCGCGCGCCCAAGGAGTTCGACGTCATCGTCACCGACAACCTGTTCGGCGACATCCTGTCGGACGAGGCCTCGATGCTGACCGGCTCGCTGGGACTCCTGCCGTCGGCCTCGCTCGGTGCGCCCGACGCCACTGGCCGCCGCAAGGCGCTGTACGAGCCGATCCACGGCAGCGCGCCCGACATCGCGGGCAAGGGTCTCGCCAATCCGATCGCCCAGACGCTCTCCTACGCCATGATGCTGCGCTACTCCTTCGACCTCGGCAAAGACGCCGACATGGTCGAGCTGGCCGTCGAGAACGTGCTGAAGGCGGGCTATCGCACCGGCGATCTGCTGGTCGGCAAGGCCGATGGCGTGAAGAAGGTCGGCACCCAGGAAATGGGTGACGCGATCGTCAAGGAACTCGACCGCCTGGCCTGAGGCCTACGGCGCTGGACCGACATCGCCCGATCCTTCCCGGCCGCCGCCAAACCACGACCATCGGGACGCAAGCCCGATCAGCCGGAGGCGCAGGCGATCGAGCGAGAGATAGATCACCGGCGTCGTATAGAGCGTGACGATCTGGCTGAGGATCAGGCCGCCCATCACGGTGATGCCGAGCGGCTGGCGCAGCGAGGCGCCCTGGCCGATGCCGACGGCGAGCGGCACGGCGCCGAGCACAGCCGCGGCCGTGGTCATCATGATCGGCCGCAGGCGCACCATCGCCGCCTCGTAGATCGCCTCCTTGCCGTCCCGTCCTTCGTTGCGTTCCAGATGGATCGCCACGTCGATCATCATGATGGCGTTCTTCTTCACGATGCCGATGAGGAGGATCATGCCGATCAGCGCGATCATCGAGAACGGCACGCCGAACAGGAGCAGCGCCAGGGTGGCGCCGATGCCGGCCGACGGCAAGGTCGACAGGATGGTGATCGGGTGGATGGTGTTCTCGTAGAGGATGCCCAGCACGATGTAGACGGCGACCAGCGCCGCCAGGATCAGAAGCGGTATGGTCGACAGCGACTGGGCGAAGACCTGGGCCGATCCCTGGAAGCCGCCGTGGATCGAGGCCGGCGCGTTCAGCTCGCGCATCGCATCGGCGATCGCCACCTGCGCGTTGCTGAGCGAGCCGCCCGGCGGCAGGTTGAAGGAGATCGTCGCCGCCACCTGCCCGCTCTGATGGTTGACCTGGATGGCGGTGTGGTTGTTGACCGACTTGGCGAGCGCGCCGAGCGGCACCATCGTTTCGGCGGACGTGCTGTCGGCGCTGCCGCTGGACGTGCCGCCGCGGCTGTTGGAGATCGCGTTGGTGGCCTGGTTGGCCTGGGCGTTCGAATTCAGCGAGTTGACGGCGCCCGCGGCCGCCTGCGTCTTGACGACCGGCTTGTAGGGCACGACGCCGCTCACCGTGCCGCCCGGCATCTGGGTCTGCGCCGTGCCCGCGACGTTGCCGGCGGCGGTGCTGAGGAAGATGTGGCTCAGCTGGTCGGGCGACTGCCAGTACTTCGGCGCCACCTCCATCACCACGAAATACTGGTTGTAGGGATTGTAGATCGTGGACACGGTGCGCTGGCCGAACGCGTCGTAGAGCACCGCGTCGATCTGGTTGGGCGCGAAGCCGTAGCGCGCGGCCGTGGTGCGGTCGATCGTCACGAGCGTCTGCAGGCCGTTCTGCTGCATGTCGGTGTTGACGTCGGTCAGCTGGCCCGGGTGCTTGCCGAGCTCGGTGACCAGCTTCGGAACGAGGTCGTAGATCGCCGCCGGATCGTCGCCGCTCAGCGTGTACTGGTATTCCGCCGCCGTCTGCCGTCCGCCGATATGCAGGTCCTGCTGCGCCTGCAGGAAGAGCCTCGCGCCTGCGATGACGTTGAGCTTGGGCCGCAGGCGCTGGACGATCTGCTCGGCCGACACGCCGCGCTGGGCGAGCGGCTTCAGGGCGATGAAGACCTGGGCGGTGTTGCCCGCGCGGCCGGCCGAGCCCGAGCCCGCGAAGCCGAACACCGAGGCGACGCCGGGGTCCTGCTTCACGACGCTCTGCATCTGCGAGAGCTTGGAGGCCATCGACGGGAAGGAGACCGCCTGGTCGGCGATGATCTGGCCTATGACGATGCCGGTGTCCTGCTCGGGAAAGAAGGTCGAGGGCAGCAGCCGGAACAGGAAGACGTTGCCCACGATCAGGCCGACCAGCACCAGGTTGACGAGCAGGGTGTGGTTCAGCACGACCCGCAGCCAGCGGCCGTAAGCATCCCGGAAGCGGTCGAACTGGCGCTCCGTCCACACCGCCCAGCGCGCGCGCGACTGCAGCGTCGCCTTGTCCTTCAATATGTAGGCGCACATGCACGGCGTGATGGTCAGCGACACCACCATGGAGATCAGGATCGCGATCGAAAGCGTCACCGCGAACTCATGGAAGACCAGGCCCACGGTGCCGGGCATCAGCAGGATCGGGATGAAGACCGCGATCAGCGAGATGCTCATCGACACGACGGTGAAGCCGACCTCGGCGCTGCCGCGCAGGGCCGCCTCGCGTGGGGCCATTCCCTCCTCGAGGTGGCGCACGACGTTCTCGAGCACGACGACGGCATCGTCGACCACGAAGCCCGTGCCGATCGTAAGCGCCATCAGCGACAGATTGTCGATGCTGTAGCCGATCAGGTACATCGGCCCGAACGTGCCGATGATCGACAGCGGCAGCGCCACGGCCGGGATCCAGATCGAGCGGCCCGACTGCAGGAAGACGAAGACCACGCCGATCACCAGCACGACGGCGATGGTCAGCGTGCGCTCGGTGTCGCCCACTGCGGCGTTGACCGACTGCGAGCGGTCCATGGCGACGTTGACGTGCACGCCGTGCGGCAGCGTCGCCTCGACCGACGGCAGGATGCGGCGGATCTGCGCGTCGGTCGCCACGATGTTGGCGCCGGGGATCGGATAGACGATCACGCCCACCGCCGGCTGGTCGTTGTAGAGGCCCGAGTTGCGGATGTTCTCGTTGGAGTCCACGACCTCGGCCACGTCGTGCAGCATGACCGGGGCGCCGTTGCGGTAGGCGATCACCAGGTCCTTGAAGTCGGCCGCCGACGTCGCCTGGTCGTTCGACAGCACCTCGAAGCGCCGGTCGCCCTGCTCGAGGCTGCCCTTGGC
>Ga0302311_10008231_pt1 | contig 10519 bp, 9 predicted proteins | sample III_Palsa_N1_3_FD_200449 | JGI IMG/M metagenome (GOLD analysis project Ga0302311, IMG submission 200449) | Peat permafrost microbial communities from Stordalen Mire near Abisko, Sweden - III_Palsa_N1_3 | ecosystem: Environmental > Terrestrial > Soil > Palsa > Peat permafrost | place: Sweden...
TGCGCGTTGGCCCATGATTCAAGCCTCACGCGACGCTTGAGCCACGCGTTCGGATGGTTCGAGACATCGCCGCAAGCGAAGATGCATGGGTCGGACGTAGCCCCGAATTCATCGACCACGATGCCGTCGTTCACGTCGAGCCCTGCCTCTTGTGCGAGTGACGTGTGAGGCGTCAGGCCAATCCCCGCGACTGCGAAATCCGCATCAAGCGTGCTGCCGTCCGCGAACGTGGCGCGCACGCCTTGCTCGTGATCGTCCAGCGCGACGAGCGATGCATCGAGCCTTACATCGACCCCATTCGATCGATGCAACTCCAGCAGGAAATCCGACACGCTGTTCGGCAACGAGCGGCCGCACAGGCGCGACGCGCCCTCAATGACGGTTGCTTCCACGCCGAGCTTGCGCGCTGTTGCCGCCACTTCCAATCCGATCCAGCCGCCGCCGATCACGAGCACACGCTCGCTCTTGCGAAGTCTCGCGCCAAGCGACACGGCGTCGTCGAGCGTGCGCAGATACTTGATATGCGATGTCTTCACGAGCGATTCCGGCAAGCGCCGCGCGGCGCCGCCGGTCGCAATCACCAGCCGGTCATACCGCACCTCCCTGCCCTGCGACGTACGCACGACCCGCTGCTCGCGATCGATCGACATCGCGCAATCCGGCTGCCATGTTTCCACATTCAGCGCCGCAAAGTCATCCGATGACACCAGCCGAACGCTATTGATATCGGCATCGCCGGAGAGCACCGCCTTTGAAAGCGGCGGGCGCTCGTAGGGCAAATGAATCTCGTCAGCAATCATCACAAGGCGCCCCGTGAAACCCTCTTTGCGCAGCGTCTTGACGATCCATCCTGCCGCCTGACCGCCGCCGATCACCACGACCGTATGCGGCTCGCCCAGTGCCAGATCGTCAGCCATTTTTTCGCTCCGTCATGAACTTCCCTTCGGGCGCCTTCGCGTTCTTTTGCCGGCGCGTGTTGCCGTCGAGACCACCGTCGACGGCCCATTCCGCGAACACGGTTGGGCCGGGTTCGAAATCACGCGGTTGCCAGTCGGGCGTGAGCACGTCTTCGTCGGCGTAATACTCGATCAAGCCGCCAGCCGGATTCTGGAAGTACCAGAAGTACGCCGATGACACCGGATGCCTGCCTGGCCCGAGTTGCGTCGTCCAGCCGCATCGGCTGATATGCAGGCCGCCGCCGAACACTTCATGAATATCGCGCACGGTGAACGCGACGTGATTCAGGCCGCGGCGGCCGTCGGGGAGTTGCAGCAGGAACAGGTCGTGATGACCGCCGTGCGGCGCGCAACGCATGAACGCGCCGCGCCCCGGATAGCGATCCGACGTCTCGAAGCCAAGCAGGTCGTGATAGAACTTTTCCTGTTCGGCTACGCAATTCGTGAAGAACACGACATGACCGACTTCAATGGGTTCCGCGCGTTCATACACGGGACTCGGCGTATTGATGCGCAGATCCTGACCCCACACATTCGAGGGCGAGCCCTTGATATCAAGCGTGCGCTTGCGCGTGACTTCGACACGGATAGCCATGCCGTTCGGGTCGGTGCAACCTACCGCACCGCTGGTTTCAAAGTGGCCCGGCTGAGCTGCGAACTTCCCGCGCAAAGCATCGAGTTCTGCGGCGGTCGCGACACCCCATGTCACTTCACGCAGCGTCGGGCCAGCCTCGAAAGCGGGCGGGAGCGCCGGGTCGCTTGCGTCGACGAGCATGATCGTGCAGCCGTTCTGCGCTTCAAAACGCGCATGGGTTTCGTCGTGCGCGACTTCTTTCAGGCCCCAGTCGCTGAAGAAGGTCCTGCATGTCGCGAGGTCGGTCACGCCGTAGGTGACCTGTTCAATGCCGAGAATAGTCATGACTCGTTTCCTAGTTGGCCCACGGCAGCGGGGCGTCGTTCATGCCCCAGTAAAGGCTCTTCTGCTGCATGTATTCGCGAATGCCGAGGTGGCCTTTTTCGCGTCCCATGCCGCTGTCCTTCCAGCCGCCGAATGGCGTCGAAATCGAAAATTGCTTGTACGTGTTGATCCAGACGGTGCCGGTTTCAAGCGCCCGACCCACTCGCCAGGCGCGCTTGTAGTCGTTCGTCCAGATGCCGGCTGCGAGCCCGAAGACGCTGCCGTTGGCTTCGCGCATGAGCGAGGCTTCATCGTCGAAAGGCAGCACGGCGAGGACCGGCCCGAAGATTTCTTCCTGGCAGATGCGCGCTTCGTTTGTCAGCCCGTCGAGAATCGTGGGCGAGTAAAAGAACCCTTGTTCGCGGTTGTCGCCTGCGGGACGTTCACCGCCGCACAACAGCTTGCCGCCTTCTTCCAGTCCGAGCGCCACGTAGCGCTCAACTGATTCCCGATGCTGTCCCGTGATGAGCGGTCCCATCTGGGTGTCCTCGCGCGACGGGTCGCCCACGCGCAGGCGTTTGGCGCCTTGCACCAGGCGCGCGACGAACGTGTCGTAGATCGAGCGCTGCACGAACAGACGCGAACCCGCGATGCAGGATTCGCCCGATGAACTGAAGATGCCGTACAGCACGCCATTCACGGCATGGTCGATATCGGCATCCGCGAAAACGATGGTCGGTGACTTGCCGCCCAGTTCCAGCGAGACCGGCATCAGCTTGTCCGCGGCCAACCGCGCGATCCCGCGTCCCACCTCAGTCCCGCCGGTGAACGCGATCTTCCTGACCAGCGGATGGCGCACCAGCGCGTCACCGACGATCGATCCCTTGCCCGGCAGGACGCTCAGCACGCCCTTCGGCACGCCGGCTTCCTCGCAGAGTCGGGCAAGCGCCAGTGAAGCCAGTGGCGTCACCTCAGCGGGCTTCAAAACGACTGCGTTGCCTGCGGCCAGGGCTGGTGCAAGTTTTTGCGCATCGGAAGCGATGGGCGAATTCCACGGCGTGATAGCGGCGACGACGCCGAGCGGTTCATGCACGCTCATCGTCATGAAGTCACCGCGCGAAGGCGTGAGCGACTCTTCAAGCGTCTCGACGCACGCCGCGAAGTAGCGAAACGTGTTGGCCGCGCTCGTGACCAGTCCGCGCGTCTCGGTGATCGGCTTGCCGTTGTCGCGGCGTTGCAGTTGCGCGAGCGCTTCATGGCGCGCGGTGATCAGGTCGGCAATGCGATGCAGGACGGCCGCGCGCTGATGCGGTTTCAACCCCGCCCAGTTCGACTTGCGCCACGCCGCATCGGCCGCTTCGACGGCCTCGCGGGCGTCATCCGCATTGGCGGCGCTGATCTCGGCGTTGATCGACTGGTCGGCAGGGTACAGGCTCGCGTAAGGCGTGCCGCGGCCGGCGCGCCATTCGCCGCCGATCAGGATGTCGCTCGATACGAGAAGACTGGATTCTGCGGAGTTCATTAAAGTGTCCTTCAGATCATTCAAATCACGCAACGTGCTGCACGGTTGCGCAAAGCACGAATCGCGCTGAACGCGGTCAGCGCGGACGTCTTGGGATTGTCAGGAAGCGGCTTGCCGCACATTTCCAGCGACATCTCGCCGAATGCGCCCCGCGCCACGATTCGATGCACGTTGCGCACCACACGCGGGTCCGCAATGAGCCGCACGATGGTCCGGTCGAGACCGAGACCCGCCAGCGCAATGGTCGCCGCGACATTCGCGTTCCTCGGATAGAGACGCGCCGCATCACGCGCACTGCCTTCGAAAATCACCCGCTCATCGGCCAGGCTCAGCAGATCGAACAACTCTTCTGCCGGCGTGCCGAGCCAGCCTGAGGGCGGTTTGCGTCCCGTGTACAGGACTTCATCGAGGCCGCCTTCGCGAGCGGCAGCCAGCGCATCGACGCCACCTATCGCGCCGGACAACAGCGTCAGCGTGGCCTCGCCTTCGTCGGCGGCGCTCGACAACGCGTCGAGTAGCTGCCCATCCGACAAAGCACCAATCGATGCCACCGCGCAGTCCGTCCCCGCTTTCAGCAGCGGCACCACGTGATCGAGCAGCGCGCCGTGTCCCGCGCATTCCAGCGCGAACTGCGGACGGCAGCTGAGCGCATCGACGGACGACACGACATCGACGTCCCGGCCGACCGCCGCGCGCACCTCGTCCGCGTGGCGCGACGGCACAATCACGTGCGACACGCGCACCATCGGATCAAACGCCATCGCGCGATACACCGCCGAGCCGATCGCGCCAAAGCCGATCATCGCGACATCGACGGGTACGGTGTGGCCGTTGGCGTCACGCATATTCGGGCTCCTTCGGCTCTTCCTTCTTCACCGGCGGACCTGCGAATGCGGTGGCAAACGAGCCGACGGACACCATGTCCACCTCGATCATCACCGGCCCGGTTTTCTCGTAACCTTGACGGATGATTTCTTCGGCACGATCCAGTGAGGTAATGCGGTGATGCGTCATGCCGAAGCTCGCGCAGAACTGTGCGAAGTCCGGCTGATGCAGATCCACGAACATGCGCCGGCCGCCGTATTGCGCGTCCTGGATGTTGCGGATCACGCCATAGCACTGGTCGTTCATCAGGACGATCATCACGTTCGCATCTTCCTGCACGGCGGTCACGAGTTCGCCGACGTTCACCATCAAGCCACCGTCACCGACGAGACATACCGTCTTCTTCGCCGGGTGCGCCAACGCTGCGCCGATCGCCATCTGCATCCCCTGACCGATGCCACCACCGAGTGCATGCACGCCCGCGCGCGGCTCGAAGACCTTCAGAACGCGATTGCCCCACGTGCTGTTGGAAATCGTGACATCGCGCACCCAGTTGTAATCGCGGCCAATCACCCGTTGCAGCGACTCCACGAGGCGCTTGTAGGGGCCCAGGCCCTTCGCCACATCGGCTGTCGCGATCTCGCGCGCGGCCGCCAGATCGCCAGCGAATGACGGATCGATTTTCACGCGGCCTTCGAGCCGCGTCGCGAGTTCATCGAGGATGGAGAGCGAATCGCCATGCACGAACAGTTCGTTCCGATAGCCCCGGTTGTCAGCACACGCATCAGCATCAATCCGATACAACGGCTTAGGCAACGCCAGCTTGTACTTGAGCGTCTCATTGCCACGCAGGCGCGAACCGACGACAAGCATGGCGTCGCAGGTCTTGTAGAAGCTTTCCACGGCCGGGTGCACGTTGAACGCGCCGAGCGTGGCCGAGTGATCTTCAGGCACCACGCCGCGTCCCTGCACGCTCGTCACCACGCCAAACCCGAGCGCCACGAGCCGGTCCACGGCGGCACGTGCGTGCCGCGTACCGCCGCCAAGCCACAACAATGGACGCTTCGCGCGCATCAGCGCCTGCGCCAGTTGTTCGACACGCGCGCTGTCATGCGTAAGCGTGCTCACGTGAGGCGCGGCGAGATCGGCCGGCCATTCAATTTCAGCCGCCTGGATATCGATGGGGATCTCGACGCTCACCGGCCCGCTCGGCGCGGTGAACGCGACGCGCACGGCCTCACGCACGGTGGCGAGCGCCGTCTCGACCGAGCGCACGCGAAACGCCGCCTTGGAGATCGATGCCAGCATGGAAAGCTGATCGGGCGCTTCGTGAATGTAAGCCAGGTCCTGATCGAGAAATTGCGTCTCGATCTGGCCGGTGATATGCAGCAGCGCCGTGCCTGCCGTCAGCGCTTCGACCATCGCACCGGCAGCGTTGCCGGCCGCCGTTCCCGTCGACGTGAACGCGACGCCGAGGCCGCCGGAGACACGCGCGAGGCCATCGGCCATGTTCAGCGCGCCTGCTTCGCCGCGTGCGCCGACGTAGCGAATCTTGCCGCGCGTACCAATGGCATCGAGGATCGGCATGTTGTGGATCGAGATCACGCCAAAGGCCGTGCGAACGTCGCATTGTTCGAGAAAAGCGGCGATCACTTCGCCAACGGTAGTGGTGTTAGACATGACGTGCAAAACCTCCGGAAACATCGATATGGCTTCCTGTCGTATAAGACGACAGGTTCGTGGCCAGATAAAAGAGTGCCTGCGCCGCTTCTTCGGGACGTCCGAAGCGGCCAAGCGGAATGTTTTTCTTGCGCGCCAGTTCAGCCGACCATGCTTCCCAGCTCTGGGCGTCCTGCGCCTGCGCCGCGTGCCGGCGGCGCCATTGACCCGACTCCACGATGCCGATCAGGATCGAATTGACGCGAATGCGCTGCGGCGCGAGTTCGGTGGCGAGCGACTTGACGAGACTCAGCACCCCGGCACGTGCCGACGATGTCGCGACCATATGTGGCTCGGGCTGCAGCGCGAGCAGCGAATTCACGCAGACAATTGACGGCGCGGGTGCGTCGCGCAGCATCGGCAGGAACGCGCGGGTCGGACGAATGATGCTGAAATACTTGAGGTCGAGTTCATCGCGCCAGGCTTCGTCGGTGGTATCGGCGAAAGTGGACACCCGGCCCTGCCCCGCGTTGTTCAGCAGCATGTCGACACGGCCGAATCGCTCAGAGACCGTCGCTGCAAATGCTTCGACATCCTTTGCATCGAGTACGTCGCATTGCACGCCGAGCAATTGGGCATCGGCGAACTGACTGGTCAATTGCGCTTTCGCGGCTTCGAGCCGCGTGGCGTCACGTCCGCAAATTGCGACCGATGCCCCGGCGCGCAGGAACAGTTCCGCTGTCGCCAGGCCGATGCCCGACGAGCCGCCGGTAATCACGGCCACCTGGCCGGTGAGGTCGATCTGGATCATGATTTCAGTCCTAGCGATTTCAGATATTGGCTTTGCGCGCCCGGCCGGTAGTTCAGGCGCGAAGACAGTTCGGCCGCAGCATGGCGCACCTTGTCCACCAGGCCGGTATCCAGCAGCGTTGCATCGATTTCCGGCCGCGGAATCGTGGTCGTGAGCACCGCGACAATGCGCCCCGTGTCGTTGCGCACCGGCGCCGTGACCACGGATATGCCGCGCTCGAACGATGACTGGCTGATCGCATAACCGCGCTCGGCATCGGCTCGAACCATGTCGTACAGCGCCTCGACCGTTTCCGGCGTGAGCCGCGTAAAACGCTCGAGCACGGGCTCGGGATACAACGCGCGCAGCTCATCGAGGGAAAGATCTCCCATCAGCACGTGACCGTGCGTGGTCGCGTGGGCAGGCAACCGCGTACCGACATTGACCTTCACCGAACTGAAGATCGGCTCCTGGCTTTGAGCCTTCGCCACGAACACGACATCGCGGCCATCGCGAATCAGGATGTGGCTCGTGAGCCCGGTCGAGGTGCGCAAGGCTTCGATGATCGGCAAGCCGAGATCGGTCAACTCCAGCGAGCTGAGATACTCGAAACCCAGCCGCAACACCGCAACGCCCAGTCTGTAGTTGCGATCCTTGTCCGCCCGTTCCAGGAAACCGAGCGACTCAAGCGTCTGTAATAGCCGGAACACGGTGGTGCGCGGAATCTTCAGGCGTTTCGATAATTCCGGCGCGCCGAGCACCGGCTCGCGCGGTGAAAACTCGGCCAGGATCTTCAAGCCGCGCTCGAGTCCCGGCACGATGTAGTTGCCATCATCCTTGTCAGCGTCGTCAGCTATCCTGGCGAGGGTTCCGAGTGTCATTGCATGGCTCCCTTACTCTGCTTGCACTGTGCGGCGAAGGCCTCGATCAAGGCGCTATAGCGCACTGGCGCTTCGATGTAGCCTGCATGACCCGCACCGGGAATCACTTGCAGGTTTACGTTGGCTGCCTTCGCTATCAGTTCGCAGGCAGCGGGCGGCGTGATCGTGTCTTCAGCACCGACCGCCACAGCTACGCGGCCTTTGAAGTGCGTCAGGTCAGACGCCAAGTCCGCGTTGGCGAGAAGATGCGTCGCCTGCGAGTAGCCGGCCGGGTCTATGCGCGCCATGATCGAGCGCACCCACTCCCTCGCGTCTTCACCGGCACCGGCCGACAGCATGTTCGCGCTGCGCTTATCAGCCAAGCCCTGCGGCCCGAGTTCGGCGAGCATCGCAAGCCGCGCATCACGCTTCTCCTCACGCACGTGCGCCGGTGCCGCGCCGTATCCTCCCGCCGGCGACAACAGCAGCAGTCCCGCTACCCGCGCCGCCTGACGGATCGCAAACGAACCCGCGATGAGTGAGCCGAGCGAATGGCCCACGAGCACGCAACGTTCGATCTCGAGTGCATCGAGCCAGTCGCTCAGCGCGTCTGCATAGTCGGATGCCACTGGCGATACGGGCTCAACGTGCGTCGACTGTCCATACCCTGGCGCGTCCCACGCAAGTACCGGATGGTTTTCCCCCAGCGTCTCCAACTGGCGTACCCAGGAGGCGGCACCCGAGCCAATACCATGCAGCATTACGATCGGCATGGTGAGCAGGTGCCTGTCACCTGCCCTGCGATAACCGATCGTGCGTCGCGCGGTATCGACGCGTTGCTCGGGGAAACGAACAAGCGCGTCAGCGTGAGCAAGTGTGAAAGCGGGCGTGAAAGCGGGCGATGTCATCGGCTTAGCGCTTAAGCCGTGCCAGCGGGGAATCGGGCGGATACGTCGGCGTGATCGGCTTGGCCGCGCCGAGCATCACGCACATGAGCGCGTCTTCGTCGCCAATATTGATTTCCGTGCGATACACGCCCGGCGGCACCGAGATCAGGTCACGCTCGCCGACCACCGTCTCCCACGACTCGCCGTCCTTCTCGCACACCACTTTCATCTTTCCGCGAATCACGAAGAAAATCTCTTCGACATCCATATGAATGTGGCTCGGACCGATGTTGCCCGCCGGAATGACCATGGTGGAGAAAGTAAAGCCACCGGCCGGAACTGTGTTCACATCCTTCGCCACACCCGTGCCACCCGTGCCGACATAACGCATCTGCGCCCGGCGATACTTCGGGTCGTAATCCGCCTGGAACTTCAGTGCGTCCCAGTCATACTTACGCGTTTCAAGACGCGCGACGCGTGTGTCCATCCATTGGGCGAAGCTCGTTTCTTCCGGCTGTTCCCACGACTTGCGTTCGATATCCGCATCGGCCATTGATTGCTCCTTCAACACGTTGAGTTTGTTGCTGCTTGAGTGACTGAATCAGTTCATGACGAAGCCGCCGTTCACCGGCAATAGCTGGCCAGTGACGAAGCGTGCTGCATCGGACAAGAGAAACAGGACGGGACCGTTGACATCATCGGGAACCTGCGCACGATTGAGCGCGCGTCCCAACCGGTAATACTCGTGGCGTTCAGCCGGCACGTAGGCGGTCGCTTCGACTTCGGTCAAACCGGGTGCAATGGAATTCACCGTGATGCCATGGGCACCGAACTCGCGGGCGAGCGAACGGGTCATCGCGATCACGGCGCCCTTGCTCGCCACATACGCGAGCAGTTTCGGCGCGCCCCACAGGGCAGTATCGGACGCAATATTCACGATGCTGCCCCGCCCTGAGTCACGAAGATGCGGCATGGCCGCAACGCTCATGAGCCAGGTTCCGCGAACGTTGACGCTCATGACCGCGTCCCAAGTCGTGGTGCTCAGTTCGCCGGCGGCCTTGCCGCCCGAATTCGTGATCGCCGCATTATTGATAAGCCCATCGATACCGCCCATCAACTCCGCGCTCGTCGCAACGCACGCCTGAATGCTCGCCGGATCGTTCAGATCGAGCGACACGAAGTCCACGTGATGGCCTCCTTCGTTCAGCGTCTTCGCAAGCGCCCCGCCTTCGTCTTCCAGCACGTCGCCAAACGCCACTCGAGCGCCCGCTTGAGCCAGCGATGTGACGAACGCCGCGCCCAATCCGCGCGCGCCGCCGGTGACAAGAATGCGGCGTCCGGCGAGCGCGTCACGCATGACCATGCTCCGGCTGTTGGGCTTTTAGCGCATCGAGCGCGGCAAGATGTTGTTGCGCGCGTTGCTTGAACAGGCGGCGCACGCGCGTCATGCCGACATCGTGCTGATACAGGAACTCGTGGTCGCGCGCATTCGGCGCCATGCTTTCGAGGACGTATCGATCCTGTTCCAGCACCGCCCAGTGCAGGCCTTCGAGACGATTGCGATACATGAATTTCCATGCATCACGCTGCCAGCCCGAGACCTTGCGGGTGCGCCAGAAATAAACCTGGCAATGGTTGTCATCGACAGGAACGGCGAAGCCGATGATTCCAAAGTTGCCGCCCGGACCAAACTTCTTCTTGTATGGAATCGCCAGGCGCATCCACAGGCAACCCGTTTCACCGATCTCGACCCAGTCGAAATTCACGTCGCGCTGGCCGACCTTTTCGAACATCAAGCCGGTGTCCGTCTTGCGCACGCGCATGTCGGCCTGCTTGTCGCCGTCGGCCATGGAATGGGACGTGGCGTGCAGGTAGGCGCCATGCATCGGATCCATGACGTTGTCGATTGCGTACTGGTAATTGCACTTCCAGTTCGACATGCACAGGAAGCTCGCGTACTCCTCGCCGACCAGTTCTTCCGGCAATTGAAGCGGTTCCGGTTCCTTGTTCGCGTCGTCGCCGAACCAGAGAAAGATCGCACCCGCGTGTTCTTGTGCCGGGTACGATTTCACGCATGTCTGCCCTTCGAGCGGACAAGCGGAGACAGCCGGCACCTTCTGCA
>Ga0302311_10008234_pt1 | contig 10518 bp, 6 predicted proteins | sample III_Palsa_N1_3_FD_200449 | JGI IMG/M metagenome (GOLD analysis project Ga0302311, IMG submission 200449) | Peat permafrost microbial communities from Stordalen Mire near Abisko, Sweden - III_Palsa_N1_3 | ecosystem: Environmental > Terrestrial > Soil > Palsa > Peat permafrost | place: Sweden...
CGTGCTGGCCGAGATGGCGATGCTGCCCACGGACACCGACCTGCAGGTGTTGCCGGCCGATCACCTGTTTCCGTCATGCACGACCTGGATCGTGCTGCGTCGTGAACGTGTGTTGCGTGCTTATGTGCTGGAGTTCATCAGCCTGTTTGCGCCGCATCTGCACCGCCGCGAAGTGGCGCGCGCGCTGGCCGCCGATGCGGCGGGCGACTGGCCAACCGTGCCTCACTGGCGGGAACGGTCGCAGGCAGCGCTGACCGACGCCGCCTGATCTATCAGCCCATACCGGCCCGGCATCAACCCTGGCCGTGCAACCCGCATTCGCGCTTGAGCCCGAAGAAGCGGGTGTCCTCCTCCTCCATACCGGGTTCCCAGCGGCGGGTGGTATGGGTATCGCCGATCGAGACATAGCCCTGATCCCACAGCGGGTGATACGGCAGGCCGTGACGTTGCAGATACATGCCCACGTCGCGGTCGATCCAATCGGCGATTGGATGAAATTTCCAGCGGTCACGATTCCACTCGACAAACGCTATGTCCTGCCGACTCCTCGACTGGCTACGCCGCAGCCCGGCAAACCAGCTCTGCACGCCAAGGTCAGTCAGGGCACGCTGCATCGGCTCTACCTTGCGAATGCTGTTGTAGCGGTCGATGCCGTCGACGCCCTGTTCCCACAGCCGCCCATAACGCGCCTCGGCCCAAGCCCGCCCGATCGCCGGCCGGTAGACCTTGAGATTCAGTTCGAGGCGATCAGCCAGCGTATCGACGAATTGATAGGTTTCGGGAAACAGATAACCGGTATCGATCAGGATCACTGGGATATCCGGCTGCTGGCGCGTCAGCAGATGCAGCGAGACTGCTGCCTGCGCACCGAAGCTCGACGACAGCGCGTGCTTGCCGGGCGTGTGCTGCAACGCCCACGCCACGCGCTGTTCGGCTGTCTGGCCAGCCAGCCAGTCATTCAACTTGGCCAATGCATGTGGATCACGCGGGTTGCGTGGCAATTCGATCGCGCTCATGCGTTGACCTTGAGTGGAATCTGCCGTGGCTGGCTCAGTACTGCCGCGCGCAGCAGGAAGTCGCCGAAGTGTTCTCCTTCCGCACGCTCACCGGTAAAGCGGGCAAACAGCTGGTCGAGGACATCGAGCAGGGCCACCTCATCGACATTTTCGCGGTAGAGCTGATTCAACCGCTGGCCACGGAAATCCGCACCAAGGCGCAGGTCGTAACGCCCAGGAGCACGTCCGATCAGGGCGATCTCGCCCAGGTACGGACGCGAGCAGCCATTCGGGCAGCCGGACAGGCGCAGCAGGATCGGTACATCGATCAGCCCGTGACGATCCAGTAACGCTTCCAGCTTCGGCAACAGTTGCGGCAGATAGCGCTCGCTTTCGGCCATCGCCAGTCCGCAGGTGGGCAACGCCACGCACGCAATCGCGTGCTGCCGGATGGCGCTGTGCTTCCGGTAGCCGTCCATGCCATGGCGGGCGACCAGCGCGTCGATGGCAGCACGATCCGCAGCCGCCACGTTGGCGATGATCAGGTTCTGGTTGCAGGTCAGGCGGATGTCACCCTTGTGTGTCGCCGCCAGCTCGCGCATACCGCTGAGCCAGGTGTGTGCTTCGGTATCGAGCAAGCGACCAGACTCGACCTGCAGGGTCAGGTGCCATCGACCGGCATGACCTTCGATCCAGCCGTAACGGTCGCCGTTGTGGTCGAAACGGAATGCGCGCTCCGGCTGTAGCGCAAAGCCGAGGCGCTGTTCCAGCTCGACCTTGAATGCAGCAAGCCCATACCGGTCGATGGTGTATTTCAGGCGCGCATGCTTGCGTTCCTCGCGATCGCCCAAGTCGCGCTGCACCGCAATCACGGTTTCGGCGAGCGCCAATAATTGCTCCGGCGGCACGAAGCCGATCACATCGGCCAGCCGTGGATAGGTCGACGGATCACCGTGACTGGCACCCATGCCACCGCCGATCGCCACATTGAAGCCGGTCAGCCGGCCATCCCCCTCGACGATCGCGATCAGACCCAGGTCCTGCGCGAATACATCGATATCGTTGAGCGGAGGGATCGCCAATCCGATCTTGAACTTGCGCGGCAAGTAGGTCGGGCCATATAGCGGCTCGACCTCATTCTCACCGACCAGCTTTTCGCCGTCGAGCCAGAGCTCGTGATAAGCGCGGGTTTTCGGCTTGAGATGCTCGGACAGGCGCACCGCCCACGCATACGCCTCCTCGTGCGCCAGCGATTCAACCGGATTGGGGATGCACACCACGTTGCGATTGACGTCGCCGCAGGCGGCGATGGTGCTGGCCATGGCCGCGTCGATCGACGCGATAGTTGGCTTCAGGTCACGCTTGATGATGCCGTGCCACTGGAAGGTCTGCCGCGTGGTGATGCGCAGACCGCTGCAGGAGTAATCGCCGGCGATCTTGTCGAACGCCAGCCATTGCGCCGTCGTCATCACCCCGCCGGGCAGGCGTGCGCGCACCATGAAAGCATACGCCGGCTCCAGCTTCTGGCGGCGACGTTCGTCACGGATGTCGCGGTCATCCTGCAGGTAGCTGCCGTGGAACTTGAGCAGCTTGTTGTCATCCTCGTTGATCGCGCCGGTGACCGTATCAGCCAGTCCTTCGGCGATGCTGCCGCGCAGGAAGCGGCTTTCTTGCTTGATTATTTCGAGATCGGAAGGCATGGACTGACTCGGCTCAATAGACGTCGCGGGCGTAACGCCCCTGTTGCAGCAATTCGGCAAGCCATGCCCTGGCGTCTTCCGCAGACAGGCCGCCGTGCATGGCAATGATTTCCAGCAGCGCCTCATGCACATCCTTCGCCATGCGCGCGGAATCCCCGCAGACATAGAGATGCGCCCCTTCGCGCAGCCACGCGTACAACTCGCGGCCGTTCTCACGGATACGTTGCTGCACGTAGATTTTCCGGGCGGAATCTCTTGAGAACGCCAGCTCGAGGCGGTGCAATGCCCCACTGCGCAGAGCCTCCTGCCACTCCACTTGATAGAGGAAGTCCTGCGCGAAATGGCGATTGCCGAAGAACAGCCAGTTGCGGCCACGGGCAGCCGTCGCCTGACGCTCCTGCACGAAGGCGCGAAATGGCGCGATGCCGGTGCCGGGGCCGATCATGATCACGTCATGACTGCTATCGGCAGGTAGCCGGAAGCGCTCGTTCTTCTCGACAAAGACCGGTACCCGCGTGTCATCACCCGTAGCGGCGAGAAAGGCTGAGGCAGCGCCATAGTGGACACTCCCATGCACGGTATACTCCACCACGCCGACCGTCAGATGCACCTCATCGTGCCCCACCACCCTGGCGCTGGACGCGATCGAGTACAGCCTCGGTGTCAGCGGGCGCAGCGTGGCGACCAACTGTGCCGCATCCCAGGTCGCCGGAAATTCGCGCAACAGGTCGATCGGCTGGTGGCTTTCCAGCAATCCCGCGAAGGCAGCCTGCTGCCCCGGCTCAAGCACGCGCTGCAGGTCGCCATGTCCGGTCGCGGTGGCCTGTGCCGCCACCAGCGACCGGGTCAACCGGGTGAGTTCACGCTCATGGCTCAGCCAGCGCGCCAGCGGCAGGCGCCGGCCGCCATGCTCGACCTCGCTCGCACCATCGAGCTTCAACGTCGACAGCCACTGGTCGACCAGCACCGGTGGATTCTGCGGCCACACGCCGATCGCATCGCCTGGCTCATAGCGCAGGCCGGAACCTTCCAGCGACAGCTCGATATGACGCACGTCGCGGTCACTGTTTCGCGACACGATGCGCTGGTTTTCCAGCACCACCGCCGGAAACGGGTTGTCGCGCGAATGCTGCTGCGTTGCGCTCACCGCATGTAGCGGACTGGCATGGCGCGCCGAGGCTGCGGGCACGCTCAGGGTCTCTCGCGCCGTCTCCAGCACACTGGCCGACCACTCGGCGGCAGTCGAGTCGAAATCCACATCCGCCTCACCAAGCGCAGTGAAGCGGCTGGCGCCCAGCTCGATCAAGCGCGCATCCAGCTCACGGCTGACCGCGCAGAACTTCGGATAGCTCGAGTCGCCCAGCCCCAGCACGGCGAATTTCAGCTGCGGCAGCCTGGGGGCGCGCTTGCCGGAAATGAACTCGATGAAGCCGATCGCATCGTCCGGCGGGTCGCCGTCGCCCTGGCTGCTGATCACCACGACGAGATGACGCTCCTGCGCCAGCTCGCGCAAGGGATAGGCCCCGGCACGTAGCAAACGAACCAGCAGCCCCGCCGATTCTGCGTTGCCGGCCAGCTGTTCGGCCACACGCCGCGAGTTGCCGGTCTGGCTGCCATAGACGATGCTGAGTCGCTCGCCTGCCCGGCTGGCTGGCACAGCCGGCGACTCGCCGACCGACGCCAGTCCAGCATGTGCCGGCAAGCGCGCCGCAAGAGCTGCGCTGTATGCTGCGATCCAGTAGAGATCCGCCGGTGACAGGCCGCTCGTCAGCCTGGCAAGCTGCGCCAACTTGTCGGCATCAAGTGTCGAGTCAAGCTGCGGCGATTTCAGTGCGGCATTCACATACATTCCTTTTGGACGTCTTTACGTCTTGACGTCCATGTTAATAAGTCTCGCGCCTGCATCAGAAAGCATATGTTGGAATGTCGTTATGCCAGCCGTTCATTTCTATACGTCTCGGTACAGGACTGATACTCTCCCGCGACAACCACTTCGATTGACATGCCAGACTTGACTGAGCTGCTTATATTCATCGCCGTCGGCGCCTTTGCCCAGCTGATCGACGGTGCGCTTGGCATGGCCTATGGCGTGACCTCAGCCGGGCTGTTGATGGGCCTGGGCATGCCCCCGGTCGCCGCCAGTGCCAGTGTGCATTACGCCGAGACCTTCACCTGTGGCGCCTCCGGCATCAGCCACCTTCTGGCCGGCAATGTGCGGCGCCCGCTGTTTCTTGCGCTGGTGATACCGGGCGTACTGGGTGCCCTGCTCGGCGTGCTGGTGGCGGTCAACGTGCCACCACAGTGGATGCGCATCGCACTGACACCGTACCTGCTGGGCATGGGCCTGTTCCTGCTGTTCCGCCGCAGCCACCAGCCCGGACAGCGTACCGATGTGCCCCGTGGCACCGGGTTGATGGGGCTGCTGGCCGCCTTTGTCGACGCGATCGGCGGTGGCGGCTGGAGCGCGCTGACCGTCACCATCCTGCTCGCGCGCGGCCTGCCGCCACGTGTAGTCATTGGCAGCGTGCACCTGGCCAAATGCGTGGTAAGCATCGCCGCCAGCATGAGTTTCCTGCTTACCATCGGCACCAGCCATGGCTCCGCCGTGCTCGGCCTGATCATCGGCGGCGTGCTTGCCGCACCGTTCGGTGCGCTGTTCATCCGTCGCATCCCGGCGCGGGCAGCAACCCTGATGGCCGGCTTCGCCGTACTCGCGCTGGGCATCAACAACGCGATCCGCATGTTCGGCTGAGACCGATCCAAACCTGCCCGTCGTCACTACAATGGGCAAATGAGCACAACCAAGCACCTCCCGATCGAAGTCCGCGGCAGCGTCAGCCGCCCGCTGGGCATGAGCCCAGCCCACTTCCTGCGCCACTACTGGCAGAAACGACCACTACTGATCCGTCGTGCGTTCGCTGATTTCCAGCCACCGCTGCAGCCCGACGACCTGGCCGGCCTCGCCTGCGAGGACGGCGCACTGGCCCGGCTGATCGTGCATGACGAGAAACGTGACCGCTGGCACGTCAATCCCGGCCCGCTGAGCGAGGCCGATTTCGCCAAGACTCCAAGCACCAACTGGACCCTGCTGGTGCAGGATGTGGACAAGTGGGATGCGGACGTTGCCGGACTGCTCGATCACTTCAGCTTCCTGCCGAGTTGGCGCCTGGACGACATCATGGTCTCCTACGCTGAACCGGGCGGCGGCGTCGGTGCGCATGTCGACCAGTACGACGTGTTTCTGCTGCAGGGGCTGGGTCAGCGCCACTGGGCGATCAGCGATGATCCGATGGCGCCGAAGGAATTCCGCCACGATGTGGAACTGAAACAGCTTGCCCATTTCGAGTCGACCCACGAATGGCTGCTGGAACCGGGCGACATGCTGTACCTGCCGCCAGGCGTCCCGCACGACGGCGTGGCCTTCGGCGGCCCGTGCATGACGTTCTCGATTGGCATGCGCGCACCCTCGCAGGCCGAACTGACTGGCGACCTGGCTGACCATATCGCCGAACACCTGCCGGAAGAACTGCGTTATGCCGACCCGGATCTGAAGCCAGCCAAGGCCACCGGCGAGATCGACCGCGCCGCCATCGAACGCCTGAAGATGGCGCTGCCGTTTGCGGCAGTGCTGCGCGACGACATGCTGCACGACTGGTTCGGCCGCTTCATCACCCGCTACCGCAACGCGCAGGTGCCCGCGCCGCTGGAAAAGCTCCTGAATGAGGCAGCTCTGACCAAACAGCTCGCTGCGGGCGCGCAGCTGCTGCGTCATCCGTGGTCGCGGCTGGCTTGGAGTCAGGGCAAATCCGGCTGCACGCTATATGTCAGCGGCCACGCCTATCCGGCCACACCGGCGCTGGCGCAGAAGTTGTGTGAGCAACGCGCGCTCAGCCTCACCGGTAAACCGAACGCCACCGAACGCGCCCTGCTGCTGGCGCTGGTCAATGACGGCCATCTCCTGCCGAGAAAATCCCGCCGTCGATGAAGCTGCAGAACTTCCACGTCGAAATCGCCGAGTGGTCGCGCGAGGATCAGCGTGCGGCCCTGCTCGACCTGCGTAGCACGGTGTTTATTCAGGAACAGGGTGTGCCTGAGGAACGCGAACGGGATGGACTCGATATGGATTGCTGGCACGTGCTGGCACGCGACGATACCGGGCTGCCGATCGGCTGCGGCCGGCTCACGCCAGCCCACAAGATCGGCCGCATGGCGGTGTTGCCGGAATGGCGTGGCAACGGTGTGGGCGTGGCCTTGCTGCGTGAGCTGATCGGACGCGCCCGTACGCAAGGCTGGCCGGACGTGGCGCTGGATGCACAGGTCAGTGCCCTCGGTTTCTACGAGCGCGAAGGTTTCGTTCCGTATGGCGAGGAGTTCGAGGACGCCGCCCTGCCGCACCGGGCCATGCGCATGACATTGTCGACTAGCGTCGAAGACGAGACACCTTTGCGCGATATCGGCGCGCTGCCTGCCACCACCCGTAGCGAAACCGCCGCCGCCCGACTGCAGTTGCTGGTCGACGCACGCCATCGCCTGGCCATTTACGTGCCACTGCTCGGCAATGACAGCTATGCCAGTGTGGAAGAACTGGCTGAGCTGCGGCGTCTCGCGATCTCCGGCCGCGGCGCACAGATCCGCATCCTGCTGCACGATCCAGCCGCAGCCCTGCGCAACGACCATCGCCTGATTGCGCTGGCACAGCGCCTGCCGAGTTCGATGCAGATCCGCATGCCCGTGGAGGAAGCCGACCTGGCCTATGTCTCGGCCTATCTGCTCAACGACGTCGGCGGTTACCTGTTCCTGCCCGAGGCGAATCGTCCGCAAGGTCGCGCAGCGCGCCATGACCGCGCCGCCCAGGCGCCACTGCAACAGCATTTCGATGAAATATGGGAGCGCGCCGAGCGCGCCAGTGCCCTGCAGGCGCTGGATATCTAGCGGACTTGGTTGAAGTGGCTGAACACCAGCTGGCCCGATGATTCCAGCAGCCGAGCGCCGAACGCGCCGTCAAAACATGCCAGATCGTCGTCTGCGACGAAAAAATCGGTGCGCCCTCGATAAAAATACGCGCCGACAACCTGTTTCGGACCACATGCGGGTTGTCGCGTCGCAGCAGGCAAAGGCTATAATTGTCCGGATTCTCTCCAGTCATCCGCTTGAAGGGTCTGTCGGGCTTGAATACCGACGGAAAACCTCGACTTCAAGGTCCCACGGATGGCCGCAAGCATCTCTATCCCTGCCGGTGGTGACGTGAGTACAAATCTGATTCGCGAGTTCTTCGAGTCCTCCCAACTCGCTGGCGGCAACGCCGACTATGTTGAATCGCTTTATGACACCTGGCTGTCCGATGCCTCGTCGGTATCCGCCGAGTGGAGCAAATACTTCGAGACCTTCAAGGGTCGCGAATTCGGGGATGTGTCACATATCCCGGCCATTACTCGTATCGAAGCCGCGCAGAAGCAACGCCATGCGGACAATGGCGTTGCCGCCGCACCGGTGAGCGACGAGCACGCGCGCAAGCAGGCCGGCGTGCTGCGCCTGCTCACCGCCTACCGTTCGCGCGGCCATCTGGCCGCCGATCTCGACCCGCTCGGCCTCACCGAGAAAATGCCGGCCCCGGATCTCGGTCTCACCTTCCATGGCCTCTCCGACGCCGATCTGGATACCGAATTCGATACCGGCAACTACGCCGGTAGCGGCCAGCGCCTGAAATTGCGCGAGCTGCTGAGCCGTTTGCAGAAGACCTACGCCAGCACGATCGGCGCCGAGTTCATGCACATCAGCAACCACGAGCAGCGCCACTGGATCTACAGCCGTCTCGAACAGGCTGCCGGCAAGAGCACGCTGGACAAGGCTGGCAAGCAGCGAGTGCTGGATGGCCTGACTGCAGCCGAGGGCCTGGAGCGCTACCTGCACACGAAATACGTGGGCCAGAAGCGCTTCTCGCTGGAAGGCGGCGACAGCATGATCCCGATGATCGATGACGTCGTGCGCGCTGCCGGCGACAACGGCATCAAGGAGCTGGTGATCGGCATGGCCCACCGTGGCCGCCTCAACATGCTGGTCAACATCCTCGGCAAGCCGCCGAAGACGCTGTTCGATGAATTCGAGGGCAAGTTCGAGCATCCGGATGACCCGGCCCATTCGGGCGACGTGAAATACCACATGGGCTTCTCCGCCGACGTCAAGACGCCCAAGGGCGGCGTGCACGTGGCGCTGGCGTTCAACCCGTCGCACCTGGAGATCGTCAATCCTGTGGTGACCGGCTCGGTGCATGCGCGACAGACCCGCCGCCGCGACACCATGCACACGCAGTCGATGGCCGTGGTGATCCATGGCGACGCCGCACTGGCCGGCCAGGGTGTGAACATGGAGCTGTTCAACATGTCGCAGGCCCGCGGCTTCAAGATCGGTGGCAGCCTGCACATCGTGATCAACAACCAGGTCGGCTTCACCACCTCCAATCCGCAGGACGCCCGCTCCACCATGTACTGCACCGATCTGGCCAAGATGGTCAATGCGCCGGTTCTGCATGTGAACGGCGACGATCCGGAGGCGGTGATTGCCGTCACCAGGCTCGCCTATGAATTCCGCAAGCAGTTCCGCAAGGATGTGGTGATCGACCTGGTCTGCTACCGCCGCCACGGCCACAATGAGGCCGACGAACCGGCCGCGACGCAGCCGGTGATGTACCAGATCATCCGCAAGCTCCCGACCACGCGCGACCTCTATCAACAGCGGTTGGTGAAAGAAGGCGTGCTGGCCGAGGGGGAGGCACAGAAGCAGTTCGAAACCTATCGCAACCGGCTCGAAGCCGGTGAGCCGATGGCCGACCTGAATCCATCGCCAGTCCGCGACTCCGAAATCGACTGGACGCGCTTCCTCGGCAACAAGCTGGCGACACCGGTGGACACCACGGTGCCGAAACAGAAGCTGCTCGATCTGGCGGCAAAGATCCTCGACCTGCCGAAAGACATCACCCTGCAGGCACGCGTGGCGAAGATCTACGACGACCGCCGCAAGATGGCAGCCGGCGAGCAGCCGGGCGACTGGGGTTTTGCCGAGAACCTCGCCTACGCCACCTTGATCGACGCCGGCCACAACCTGCGTCTGGTCGGCCAGGACTCAGGCCGCGGCACATTCTTCCATCGCCATGCCGTGCTGCACGATCAGAAGGACGGCCACACCTATATGCCGCTGGCAACGATCCGCGCCGGTGCCGACGTGGAAGTGATCGATTCACTGCTCAGCGAAGAGGCCGTGATGGCCTTCGAATATGGCCACGCCACCACCGATCCGGACACGCTGCATATCTGGGAAGCCCAGTTCGGCGATTTCGCCAATGGCGCCCAGGTGGTGATCGATCAGTTCATCAGTTCCGGCGAGTCGAAGTGGAATCGCCTGTGCGGTCTGTCGCTGTTCCTTCCGCACGGCTATGAAGGCCAGGGCCCGGAACATTCCTCCGCACGCCTCGAGCGCTTCCTGCAGATGTGCGCGATGGAAAACATGCAGGTCTGCGTGCCGACCACGCCGGCGCAGGATTTCCACATGATCCGCCGCCAGATGCTGCGCCCAGTGCGCAAGCCGCTGATCGTGATGACGCCGAAATCGCTGCTGCGCCACAAGCTGGCCGTGTCCTCGCTGGACGAGCTGGCCAACGGCAGCTTCCAGCTGGTGATCGGCGAACACCGCGAGCTGCAGGCGAAGAAGGTCAAGCGCGTCGTGCTGTGCTCGGGCAAGGTTTACTACGACCTGCTGGAAGAAGCCGACAAGCGCAACCTGACCGACGTGGCGATCGTGCGCGTCGAGCAGCTGTATCCGTTCCCACG
>Ga0302311_10008237_pt1 | contig 10517 bp, 10 predicted proteins | sample III_Palsa_N1_3_FD_200449 | JGI IMG/M metagenome (GOLD analysis project Ga0302311, IMG submission 200449) | Peat permafrost microbial communities from Stordalen Mire near Abisko, Sweden - III_Palsa_N1_3 | ecosystem: Environmental > Terrestrial > Soil > Palsa > Peat permafrost | place: Sweden...
GATAACGCGCCACCATGCGAACAGCACGAAGCCGTGGCGGGTGACGTAGTTCAGGAACGTCTTCACCACGATGATCGCGGTCACGAACGAAACCACGAAGCCGATCGCGATCAGTCCGACGTGATCGGCGGTCAGATCGCCGCGGTTCTTGTAGAGATCATAGGCGAACGCGCCGACCATGGTCGGGATCGCGAGGAAGAACGAGAATTCCGCCGCCGCGCGCTTGTCGGCGCCGAGCAGCATCGCCGCGACGATGCTGGCGCCGGAGCGTGACACGCCCGGGATCATCGCGAGGCACTGCGCAAATCCGATCGCCAGATACATCGGCAGCGGAAACGTCGTGGCGTCATGCTCGTGCGGATCGTGATCGAGCTGATCGACCCACAGCAGGATCGCCCCGCCGACGATCAGCGAAAAGCACACCACCCACGGATTGAACAGATAGGACTTGATGTAGCTGCCGGCCGCGGCACCGATCACGGCCGCCGGCAGAAACGCCACCAGCACGCCGATGACGAAGCGGCGGTCGTCGGGATTGGAGAACATGCCGAGCGCGATCCGCCATAATTTGACGAAATAGATCGCAAGAATGGCCAGGATGGCGCCGAGCTGAATCAGCACCGTGAAACTGTTCCAGAAACTGCCCTCGCCGAGATTGAAGAAACGTTCCGCCAGCAGCAGATGGCCGGTCGACGACACCGGGAGGAATTCCGTGACACCCTCGATAATGCCGAGAATGACCGCCCTTAGTGAATCAGACATCATGACGTGGTCCGTTGTGCTCGACCGCAAAAAGCCGCGTTCTTCTCGCTTATTCGCCTGCCCGCCGCAACGCCAAAATGCGGCAACACAGGGTTGCCTCGTTCGTCCGCTTCTGTAGTTTGACGCCGCACTGCGCCGTGTGGTGAGAGTTTCTTAAGCACCGCAAATTTATCAAGGAATATATGTTTACGCTGTTTCATCATCCGTTCTGCCCGCATTCGCGTTTCATTCGCCTGGCGCTTGGCGAACACGGGCTCGATCTGCGCCTGGTGGAAGAGCGGGTCTGGGAACGGCGCGAGGCGTTTCTGGCACTGAACCCCGCGGGCACCACGCCGGTATTGATCGCCGAAGGCCGGCCTCCGATTCCCGGCGCCGCTGTGATCGCCGAATATCTGGATGAAACCCATGGCGCCGAGATGAAAGAGCGCCGGCTGATGCCGGCAGCGATCAGCGAGCGCATCGAAGTGCGCCGGCTGATGTCGTGGTTCAACGACAAGTTTTTCGAGGAAGCGTCCAATCCGCTGGTCACCGAACGCATCTACAAGCGCTTCATCAGCGAGGGCGATGGCGGCGGCGCGCCGGCAGCGGAAGTGATCCGCGCGGCAAAGGCCAATGTGCGCTATCATCTGGCCTATATCGGCTGGCTGGCGCGGACGCGGAATTTTCTCGCCGGCGACCGCCTCACCTATGCGGACCTCGCCGCCGCGGCGCATCTTTCGGCGATCGATTATCTGGGCGACGTGCCATGGATCGAGGACGACGCGGCAAAGGCCTGGTACGCGCGGGTGAAATCCCGCCCCTCGTTCCGTCCGCTGTTGAGCGAATGGCTGGCGGGCGTCCCGGCGTCGCAGACCTATGTGGATCTCGACTTCTGAACCAATCTGCCAGGCTTGCTCCCGCTGAACTGAAGCAAAAGCTGACCGACGAAGCCCGTGCGCTCGGTTTCGATTGCATCGGCGTCACCGATCCCGATGCGATCGCGCAGGCGGGCCGGTATTTCCGCGAATTCCTCGAAGCCGGTGCGCATGGCGACATGGACTGGCTGGCGGCCAATCCGGAGCGGCGCGCCGATCCACGGGTGCTGTGGCCGGGGGTGCGCTCGGTGATCATGCTCGGCGTCAATTACGGCCCCGATGAAGATCCGTTGGCTATCCTTGAACAGCGCAGCCGCGGCGCGATCTCGGTCTATGCGCAGGGCGACGATTACCACGACGTGATCAAGAAGCGCCTGAAGGCGCTGGCGCGATGGCTGGTCTCAGCCTCCGGCGCCGAGGTCAAGGTGTTCGTCGACACGGCCGCGGTGATGGAAAAACCGCTGGCACAGGCGGCGGGACTGGGCTGGCAGGGCAAGCATACCAACCTGGTCTCGCGCCAGCTCGGCTCATGGCTGTTTCTCGGCGCGATCTTTAGCGCAGCGGAGCTGCCGTGCGACGAAGCCGAGAGCGATCATTGCGGCTCATGCCGGGCCTGCCTCGACATCTGCCCGACCGCGGCGTTTCCGGCGCCCTACAAGCTCGATGCGCGACGCTGCATTTCCTATCTCACCATCGAAAACAAGGGCCCGGTCCCGCACGAATTCCGCAAGGCCATTGGCAACCGCATCTATGGCTGCGACGATTGCCTCGCGGTCTGCCCCTGGAACAAATTCGCGCAAGCCGGGCGCGAAGCAAAACTCACCGCACGCAAAGATTTGCGTGCGCCCGCGCTTGCGGAACTCGTGCGTCTCGATGACACGGCGTTTCGCGCGCGATTTACAAAATCGCCGGTCAAGCGCATCGGCCGCGACCGCTTCATCCGCAATGTCCTGATCGCGATCGGCAATTCGAGCGACGGCGCCCTGGCCGTCGAGGCCGAACATCTGCTGGCCGACGCCAGCCCGCTGGTTCGCGGTGCCGCGGTGTGGGCGCTGTCGCAATTGATGGCGCCGGGGGATTTTGCGGCGCTGGCGGCGAAGGGGATCAGCGCCGAGCCGGACGACACCGTCCGCGCGGAGTGGTGTCACGCCTGACTTTCACCCCATCTCCGCCACCGCCGCGAGCATCCGTGCGATGTCCTGCGGTCGCGACAGGCGGTGATCGCCATCCTGGATTACCGTCAGCACCACGTCGTCCACCGGCAGCCGGTGCGCCAGCGCGAAGGCATGCCGCCATGGCACATCCGGATCCTGCGCGCCCTGCAGGATGCGAACCGGGCATCCGACCTCGATGGCGCTGCCGAGCAGCAGATGGTTGCGGCCCTCCTCGATCAGCGCCCGCGTGATCGGATAGGGGTCGCCATAGTCGGACGGCCGCAGCCACACGCCCGTGGTCTCGATCTCGTGCCGGGCTTGCGGCGAAAACCCTTTCCACATCAGCTCTTCGGTGAAATCCGGGGCCGGCGCGATCAGCACCAGCCCGGCCAGCGACGCCCGGCTCCGCTGCCGCCTTGCCATCTCGCGCGCCAGCAACAGCGCCATCCAGCCGCCCATCGATGAGCCGATCACGACCTGAGGTCCGCTGCAGAACCGCTCGAACACCGCAACACTCTCCTCCAGCCAGCGCCCGATGGTGCCGTCGATGAACGCGCCGCCGGATTCGCCATGGCCGGAATAATCGAACCTGACACAGGCGCGACCCTGCTCGGCTGCCCACGCCTCCAGCGCGACGGCCTTAGTGCCCTGCATGTCCGAATGGAAACCGCCCAGCCAGAACAGCCCGGGCGAGCCGCCGGCGCGGGCCCGCACCGCGATGCGGCGCGCTGATTTATCCTCGCCGACCTCGATGAAGGCCGGCGGTGGCCCGGATGCCCCAGAATTGGTCATGGATCGTTACTCTGTTTGACTGCTGTTTGGTTGAGCACGCCCGATCCGTCAACGGACTCCAATACCGGTCCCGGGCATTGCGGAACAGCCGCCCGCCCGCTATGTGCATGATCTGAACAATACCGTCTCGCCAGCGTTAGCCGGCGTGACCAAAATACCTCGCATTTGATGGTTTTCGCGCTTAGCCGAGCAAGTTTGCTTGCCGGTTGAACCGTATTCCTTCACACTGTTGCCCTCGTTCACAACCTTGGAGAGTTACCCATTCGCCGTCCCAACAGAGCCCCGCCCGCTGCCACCAAAGACGGGCCGCGCACCAATGATGAAATCCGCAATCACGAAATCCAGCTGATCGACCAGACAGGCCTGAACCACGGCAATGTCGAAACGATCGCCGCCATCAAGATGGCGATGGAAGCCGGCATGGACCTCGTGGAGATTTCGCCCAATACCAGTCCTCCCGTTTGCAAGATCATGGATTACGGGAAGTTCAAATATTCGGCACAGAAGAAAGCGGCGGAAGCCCGCAAGAAACAGAAAGTGGTCGAGATCAAGGAGATCAAGCTGCGGCCGATGATCGACGATCACGATTACGACGTGAAGATGCGCGCGATGCAGCGCTTCTTCGAGGAAGGCGACAAGGTGAAGGTCACCTTGCGCTATCGCGGCCGTGAAATGGCCCATCAGGAAATCGGCACCAAGCTGCTGGACAAGGTCAAAAGCGACGTCGCCGAGTTTGCCAAGGTCGAGCAGGACGCGCGTTTCGAAGGCCGCCAGGTGGTGATGGTTCTGGCACCGCGCTGACTTCGTCGCCCCCGCCTGGTGCGCAATTGCGCACGGGAGCGGGGGCCCATACGCCGCGGCCCAGTGGCTAGGGCAATCCGGCAGACGGCTTTCTGCAAACAATCCGCAGCGGTAGTTACGGATCCCGGCTCGAGGCCGGGACGACGACCATTTGAGTCGTCAGCTCCGCGTCGCCTGCCAGCTGCCGCTGCATCTGTCGCCGGTAATGATCCCGCTCCACCGGCCGGTGCCGGAGTTGCCGGCAAGCCGGCCACTGCCGGTCGCGACCGAGGCGCCGACGGATATTCTCACGGAAACGATGCCGGCGCGGCTGATGCCGCCGGTCACCTTGCCGCCGCCGGCCGACGAAACGCGGGTGCCCGCCACGGTAAAGGGCACGCTGTTGGTCGAGCTGCAATTACCCGCCTGGGTGGCGAAGGTGACATTCCAGACGCCGTCATAGGCTCCTGCCCCGCGGGCCACATTGGCGTCGGCGCGACCCGGCATTGCGGCCGCGGCGGTGGCAACGGCCGCGGCAAATATCCATGGCAAGGCGCGCACGCGCCTGAAATCGGCGAAAGAAATTATCGATTGGGCTGAAATCGGCATTTTTCCTGACCCTTCTGGCTGCGCCGCTGGCCGGCGTCAGCCCATTTGTCGGGCGATCCGGTTTCACGGTTCAGGTTGCCAATCCGGCCGGTCTCTGCCATAAGCGCCAACTTCATCGCCCGGCTGATCAAGGGCTGCCGTGTCGATGTCCGTGCAGGTTGTCTCATTAGGAAATAACCAAGCACTTTCAACGCTCTAACGAGCATTTCAGTCGCGAAGGCGCCTTTCGGGCGCGTTTTTTCTGCGGCAACAGGAGAGCCAAATGCCCAAGCTGAAGACCAAGTCAGGCGCCAAAAAGCGCTTCAAGGTGACTGCCACCGGCAAAGTCATGGCCGCCCAGCGTGGCAAACGCCATGGCATGATCAAGCGGACGAAGAAGCAGATTCGTCAGCTTCGCGGCACCCGCGTGCTGTTCAAGACCGACGGCGACAACATCAAGAAATATTTCTTGCCGAACGCCTGATCGCTCACGCCGCGCACGCGGTCCATTTAGCCGAGCCGCGTCCGCGCGGCGATCCGTCACCCATTTTCCGTGAAGGAGACCCGTCATGTCTCGCGTTAAACGCGGTGTGACCTCTCACGCCAAGCACAAGAAAGTCTACAAGGCCGCCAAGGGCTTTTACGGCCGCCGCAAGAACACCATCCGCGCCGCCAAGGCGGCGGTCGAAAAGGCCGGGCAGTACGCCTTCCGCGACCGCAAGCGCAAGAAGCGCACCTTCCGCGCCTTGTGGATCCAGCGTCTCAATGCCGCCGTGCGTCCGTTCGGCATGACCTACAGCGTCTTTATCAACGGCCTCTCCAAGTCGGGCATCACGGTCGACCGCAAGGTGCTGTCGGATCTCGCCATCCATGAGCCGGTGGCGTTCCAGGCGATCGCTGAAAAGGCCAAGGCTGCACTGGCGGCGTGAGCCGCCGGCGTTCAGCGACCCGGCGACGGGCCTGCGATCGACCGCGCGCTCTGCGAATAGCGCTGGGCGACCTCCGCCCGGCAAAAGGCTGTGAACGAGCGGTACATGGTGCCTTCCTCGTTCTGGTACTTGCGGTCGCAGGCCTGCATGTCGCGTTGATAGAGCTCCTTGTTGGGCTGCCTGAGCCGCGCCAGAAAATCGCGTTCGCATTTCTTCTCGACCGCGGCGCCAAGCCGGATATCGCCGCTCGAGCCGAGTTCGCAGGCCTTGAACAATTTCATCGCGCGCGCGCATCCGGGCGTGGCGTCGATCGCCTCGACGATCTCGTCAAGCGTCATCGATCTGGCGAGACAGACAGCGGCGCGCGCGGGACTGGCGCTCAGCGAAACAATGACGGCGAGGCCGGCCAGGATGGATTTGGCGATCATCGAATTCTCCCCTTGGGCCTGACGTTGGTGCCGGCGGCGCGCATGCGGGTTCAGGCGTTGACGCCGCCGGGTACGAAATTACAGGCTTTGGCCGGACGTTTCGGCCTTGACCTTTCGGCCCCGGCGCGGCCACAACCAGCGGCCTTTTGCAGAGAGATTTGATCCGTGTCTGACCTCGCAACGCTCGAACAAACCATCCTCGCAGAGATCGCCGCCGCCGGCGACGAAGCCGCACTTGAGGAGGTGCGCGTCTCAGCCCTCGGCAAGAAGGGGTCGATCTCGGCCTTGCTGGCCACGCTCGGCAAGATGTCGCCGGACGAACGCAAGACGCAGGGCGCGGCGATCAATCTCGCCAAGGATACCGTGACGCAGGCGCTCGGCGCGCGCCGCGACATTCTCAAATCCGCGGCGCTCGACGCCCGGCTTAAGTCCGAGACCATCGACGTCACGCTTCCTGTGCGAGAAAGTCCGGCCGAGCAGGGCCGGATTCATCCGCTCAGCCAGGTGATGGACGAGTTGACGACGATCTTCGCCGACATGGGATTTGCGATCGCCGAAGGCCCCGATATCGAAACCGACGATTACAACTTCACCAGGCTGAATTTTCCCGAAGGCCATCCGGCGCGCGCGATGCACGACACGTTCTTCTTCAATCCGAAAGAAGACGGCTCGCGCATGCTGCTGCGGACCCACACCTCGCCGGTGCAGGTCCGCACCATGCTGACGCAGAAGCCGCCGATCCGCATCGTCTGCCCGGGCCGCACCTATCGCATCGATTCCGACGCCACCCATACGCCGCAGTTTCACCAGGTCGAGGGGCTCGTGATCGACAAGGGCTCGCATCTCGGCCACCTCAAATGGATCCTGCACGAGTTCTGCAAGGCGTTCTTCGAGGTCGATCACATCAACATGCGCTTCCGGCCCTCGTTCTTTCCGTTCACCGAGCCGTCGCTCGAAGTCGATATCCAGTGCCGGCGCGACAAGGGCGAGATCCGCTTTGGCGAGGGCGAGGACTGGCTGGAGATTCTGGGCTGCGGCATGGTGCACCCGAATGTACTGCGCGCCTGCGGCATCGATCCCGACGTCTATCAGGGCTTTGCCTGGGGCATGGGCATCGACCGCATCGCGATGCTGAAATACGGCATGTCCGACCTGCGGCAGCTGTTCGAGAGCGACGTGCGCTGGCTCAGCCATTACGGCTTCAAGCCACTCGATGTCCCGACCCTGGCGGGAGGGTTGAGTTCGTGAAGTTCACTCTCTCCTGGCTGAAGGAACATCTCGATACCGACGAGCCGCTGGAAAAGCTCGCCGACAAGCTCACCATGATCGGACTTGAGGTCGAGCACATCGAGGACAAGGCCAAAGCGCTGGCGCCGTTCACGATCGCGCGCGTGATTTCGGCCGAACAGCATCCCAACGCCGACCGCTTGCGGGTCTGCATGGTCGACACCGGCAACGGTGTGGCGCCAGTACAGGTCGTGTGCGGCGCGCCGAATGCGCGGGCCGGCCTCATCAGCGTATTCTCGGCGCCCGGCACCTTCATTCCCGGCAAGAACATCACGCTCGGCATCGGCACCATCCGCGGGGTCGAGAGCCGCGGCATGCTGTGCTCGGCGGCCGAGCTTCAGATCTCGGAAGATCACGACGGCATCATGGAACTGCCGGCCGATGCGCCTGTTGGCGCGGCTTACGCGCAATGGGCCGCGCTCGGCGATCCCGTGCTGGAAATCAATCTGACGCCGAACCGGCAGGATTGCACCGGCGTGCATGGCATCGCGCGCGATCTTGCCGCCGCCGACATGGGAAAATTCAGGGATCCCGGGATCAGGCAGATCAAGGGCGAATTCTCCTGCCCGGTGCAAGTGACGATCGAGGACAAGACACTTTGCCCGGGCTTCGCGCTGCGCCTGGTGCGCGGCGTCAAGAACGGTCCGTCGCCGGAATGGCTGCAGAAGCGCCTCACCTCGATCGGCCTGCGGCCGATCAACGCGCTGGTCGATATCACCAACTTCATGACTTACGACCGCGCTCGGCCGCTGCATGTATTCGATGCGGCGAAGGTCAAGGGCCATCTCACTGTGCGCCGCGCCCGCGACGGCGAGACGCTGCTGGCGCTGGACGGCCGCACCTACACGCTCGACACGGGCGTCTGCGTGATCGCGGACGATCACGGCGTCGAATCGCTGGCCGGCATCATGGGCGGCGAGGCTTCCGGCTGTTCGGACGAGACCACCGACGTGCTGATCGAATCGGCGCTGTGGAATGAAATCAACATCGCCCAGACCGGCCGCAAGTTCGGCATCCATTCGGACGCGCGCTACCGTTTCGAGCGCGGCGTCGATCCGGCCTTCATGCTGCCGGGGCTGGAAATGGCGACCCGGCTGGTGATGGAGCTGTGCGGCGGCACGCCGTCGGAGAATATCGTTGCCGGCAAGGCGTTCGGCGAGGATCGCGTGATCGATTTTCCGCTGGCCGAAGTCAAGCGCCTGGCCGGCATCGAGGTACCGTTGCCGGAGATGAAGCGCATCCTCAGCCATCTCGGCTTCATGGTCGCCGGCAGCGGCGCGGTGGTGAAGGTCGCGGTGCCCTCCTGGCGTTCGGACGTCCACGGCAAGGCCGATATCGTCGAGGAGATCGTGCGCATTGTCGGCGTCGACAAGGTGCCGATGACGCCGTTCGACCGCGGCGATGCGCCGCGCAAGCCGATTCTCAAAGCCATCCAGCTGCGCACCCGCCGCGCCAAGCGCGCGCTCGCCACCCGCGGCATGGTCGAGGCGGTGACGTGGTCGTTTATCTCCAGGCCCCATGCCGAATTGTTCGGCGGCGGCCAAAGCGAACTCGCACTCGCCAATCCGATCGCGTCAGACTTGTCGGACATGCGGCCGAGCCTGCTGCCGGGCCTGGTCGCCGCGGCGCAAGCCAATGCCGATCGCGGCTTTCCGGATGTCGCGCTGTTTGAAGTGGGCCAGGTGTTCAAAGGCGACCGGCCGGAGGATCAGTTGATCGCGGCATCCGGCGTGCGCCACGGTTTCGCCTCCTCGCAAGGCATCGGCCGGCACTGGTCGGGCTCCGCGACCGCCGACGCGCTGGACGCCAAGGCCGATGCCTTTGCGGTGCTCGCGGCCGCCGGCGCGCCGATGCAGGCGCTGCAGATCGTGCCGGGTGGCGCCGGCTGGCTGCATCCCGGTCGTTCCGGCACCATCCAGATCGGCCCGCAAAACGTGCTGGGATATTTCGGCGAACTGCATCCGCGCACGCTGGAGCAGCTTCGCGCCGACGGCCCCTTGATCGCGTTCGAGGTGATGCTGGATCGCATCCCCGACACCAAGCAGAAGCCGACCCGGGCCAAACCCATTCTCGAACTCTCGGCCTTCCAGCCGGTGTCGCGCGACTTTGCGTTCATCGTCGATCGCAGCGTCAAGGCCGGCGAAATCGTGCGCGCGGCGCAGGGCGTCGACAAGAAGCTGATCACCGCGGTCACCGTGTTCGACGTCTATGAAGGCAAGGGCATCGACGACGGCAAGAAATCCGTCGCCATCGCGGTGACGATCCAGCCGCGTGAAAAAACCCTGACCGATCAGGAGATCGACGCGGTGGCGGCGAAGCTCGTGAGCGAAGTGAACAAGAAGACCGGCGGCGTGCTGCGGTAGCGGCAGCGCGTTCACTTACCTCTCCCCTTGCGGGAGAGGTCGGATCGCATCGCAGATGCGATCCGGGTGAGGGGTTACGGTCTATCGATAGACCGTGACCCCTCACCCCAACCCTCTCCCGCAAGGGGAGAGGGGGCGCACCTGTCGCGTTTCAAAAGCATAAACATAAAATGAGGGAGCATCCGATGAAGGCCGCCGTCCTGTTCGAAGTCAACAAGCCGCTGGTGATCGAGGACGTCAGCCTGCCGAAGCCCGGCCCGCGCGAGGTGCTGATCCGCACCACCGTCGCCGGGCTCTGCCACTCCGATTTGCATTTCATGGAGGGGCTCTATCCGCATCCGCTGCCCGCGGTGCTCGGTCATGAATCCGCCGGCGTGGTCGAAAAGGTCGGCTCCGACGTGCATTATGTGAAGCCGGGCGATCACGTCGTGACGTGCCTGTCGGTGTTCTGCGGCACCTGCGACAATTGCTCGACCGGGCGGCCGGTGCTGTGCACCGACACGTCGGTGAAGATGATGCCGGGCCAGTCCAACCGGCTGTCCTGGGCGCGCTCCGAAAAACTCAATCAGTTCCTCAACCT
>Ga0302311_10008238_pt1 | contig 10517 bp, 6 predicted proteins | sample III_Palsa_N1_3_FD_200449 | JGI IMG/M metagenome (GOLD analysis project Ga0302311, IMG submission 200449) | Peat permafrost microbial communities from Stordalen Mire near Abisko, Sweden - III_Palsa_N1_3 | ecosystem: Environmental > Terrestrial > Soil > Palsa > Peat permafrost | place: Sweden...
CATTGGCGTCGGCGGCCTTGCGACCCGGCATGATTCGATGGCCGCGGGCGAGGCCGGCGCGGATTACGTGCTGTTCGGCGAGCGTGACGCCAAAGGCCAGCGGCCCTCGATCGAGGCCATCGCCGAGCGCCTGCAATGGTGGGCCGAACTGTTCGAGCCGCCTTGCATCGGCTTTGCCGAATCGCGGGAAGAAGCGCACGAATTCGTCGCCGTCGGTGCCGATTTCGTTCTGGTCGGCGATTTCATCTGGGCCGATCCGCGCGGCGCGGCGGCGGCGCTGTCGGAGGTCGAGCAGACGATCCAGCAGGCCTTCGCGCAGTCGTCCGGAAAAGTCGCGGCTGGGCAGGAATAGCGCCGGACATGAAAATCCCGCGTCCCCTATCGAACCTCCTGATGCTAGCAAGCAGCCTTTGGCTGTTGGCCAATAACGCTGCCGCGCAAGTCTCGCTGACGCCGCCCGGCGCGGCGACGCCGCCGGCGGCCAGCAAGCCGGCCGCGAAACCCAAGCCAAAGCCCGCTGCCACAGCGACGCCAAAACCGCCGGCGGCCGCCGCGACCGTGACGCCGGCGCCGACGCCCGACGATCCCAATGCCGATTATGTCTACGCCGCCTATCAGCGCGGACAGTACAAGACCGCGTTCGATCTCGCGACCAAACGCGTCGCGGAAAAGGGCGACCCCAAAGCGATGGCGATGCTCGGCGAACTCTACGCCAATGCGCTCGGCGTCAAGCGCGACTACGACAAGGCCATCGACTGGTACCGGCGCGCCGCCGACGCCGGCGACCGCGAGGGCATGTTCGCGCTCGCGATGCTTCGGCTGTCGGGACGCGGCGGCGCCAATGGCGGCGAGGATGCCGCGAAACTGCTGGCCTCCTCGGCCAAGCTCGGCAGCGCCAAGGCGGCGTATAATCTGGCGCTGCTGTACATCGCCGGTGAGGCGCTGCCGCGCGATCTCACCCGCGCCGCGGAATTGCTTCGGGTGGCCGCCGATGCCGGCAATCCGGAAGCGCAATACGCGCTGGCGACGTTTTACAAGGAAGGCACCGGCGTTCCGAAGGATGTCGAAAAGTCGGTGCGGCTGCTGCTGGCCGCATCGCTGGCTGACAATGCCGAGGCCGAGGTCGAATATGCCATCGCGCTCTATAATGGCACCGGTACCCCGAAGAACCAGCCCGCCGCGGTAGCGCTGCTACGCAAGGCTGCCAAGCAAAACAACCCGATCGCCCAAAATCGCCTGGCCTGGGTGCTGTCGACCCCTCAGGGACCGCTGGAGGACAGGATCGAGGGCCTCAAATGGCATATTGTGGCGAAAACCGCCGGTAAAGGCGACCCGATGCTCGACGACGCCTTCGCCAATCTCAGTCCGGCGGATCGCGCAAAGGCCGATGCGGGCGCCCGTCAATGGCTGGGGACCAAATGATCCGCCTTGACGCCCGCACCACCGCAGGGCACCCAGTTCAAAGCTTGTGACCCTCGCCCGGCCCTCTGCGATCCGAGAGGGAACGTGCCTTTCCGTTTGAAGCGTCAATCCCGGGATCGAGTACAAGACCGACATCATGCTGCAATCAGCCCTTATGAACGTCATGGTCAAAGCCGCGCGCCGCGCCGGCCGCAGCCTCAAGCGCGACCTCGGCGAGATCGAGAATCTTCAGGTGTCCCTGAAGGGCCCCGCCAATTTCGTCAGCCTGGCCGACAAGCGCGCCGAGGAAATGCTTTACGAGGACCTCATCAAGGCGCGGCCGGGTTACGGGTTCATCGGCGAGGAAGGCGGCACCCGCGAAGGCGCCGACAAAACCCACACCTGGATCGTCGACCCGCTCGACGGCACCACGAATTTCCTGCACGGCATCCCGCAATTTGCGATCTCGATCGGGCTGCGACGCGAGGACACGGTCATCGCCGGCCTGATCTACAATCCGGCCAATGACGAACTCTACATCGCCGAGCGCGGCAAGGGCGCCTTCCTCAACGATCAGCGGCTGCGCGTCGCCGGACGGCGCAGGCTCGATGACTGCGTGGTCGCCTGCGGCCTGCCGCATATCGGGCGCGGCGATCATGATCTGTCGCGCCGCGAGATGACCGAAATCCAGAACCGGGTCGCCGGTCTGCGCCGGTTCGGCGCCGCCTCGCTCGACATGGCGTTTGTCGCCGCAGGCCGTCTCGACGGCTATTGGGAGCGCAACCTGCAAGCCTGGGACATGGCGGCCGGCACGATCCTGATCAAGGAAGCCGGCGGCGTCGTCAGTTGCGTCGATGGCCAGAGCGACCCGCTCAAGACCGGCAATCTGATCTGCGGCAACGAATACATCCACGCCGAACTGGTGAAGATCCTGCGACCGTTGGGGAAGTAACCACTCGTTTGCGCGCGTCAGACGCGGGCTCGCCGCCCTCGCTGAAACTTTGGGCAGTTTAGTTCCGGAGTGCGCGGCGACGCCTCAGCGTGGCTTTGGCGTAGCCAGGACCCGCTTATCCATCCGTCTTCATCTCAGTCTTTTTTTGATCGATTGCCGGCTCAAGCGCGGCAATGACGGTCGAGCTTGGTGCTTCCGCCGGACGACGCGGGGGCTGAGCAGACCGCTCAGTCATGAAATGACCGCGCCACAAAAAAAATGTCCCCTCCACATCGATGATGGGAGGGGACATTCGGTAGGAAAGAGACGTTATTACTTGTGGTACATCGAGGTCTTGACCGGCTGTGCTTCTTCAGGTCCCCAGAGGCGATAGCTCAGGGTCGCGAAGACCGTCATGCCCTGCGTAACCGTGGAGGGATCCGCACCGGTCAACGCGATGGCAGCCGCGTTCGAAGCCTTTGCGGAAACTTCCTGGGTTGCCCAGACCGACAGCGCGGCGGGTCCGAAGTCGTAAGCCACGAGACCACCAACCGCCCAGACATTGTACCGGTTGTTGGTCAGAGCAGCGACGCTGGCCGGGCCCACGCCGTAGGTCGTCTGGCAGGTAATCGACGAACAATTGTCGTTCGAAACCTGACCGACGTAGTAAGCGACCGGACCAATGGTCCACTTGCCAATGGTCTTGGTGGCGGTGAAGTCGGCGTGCAGAACATCACCCGAGGTATAGTTGGTGGTGGTGTTCTGGGTATTGAACTCCGCGTAGACCGCGGCGCTCAGGTTCCAGCCGTTAGCCAGATACGAGAGGATCGCTTCGGGCTGGAACGTCCAATACGGAGCGCCCTGGTTGCCGAGCTTGGTTGCCCCAGTCTGCGTACCGTCCGGCGTATAGATGCCGAGACCGGTCTTGAACTGGAACCCGCTGGTTCCGAGCTTCCAGCTCAACTCGACCGGCACGATGTAGGTGTTATGCACGCCGGCGAATTGCGCGTTGACCGGGTTGCCGACGCTCGTATCCACGAACGGCTGAGCGATAACCGCATCATAGGTACCGCCGAGGAACGTCCAACCGGGAACGAACAGGAAGGCCTGCACGTCGACGTCTGCATGCACGCCGGTCTTGCCGGTGGCTCCAGCAGTACCGGGACCAGCCAGGTTCGCCTGATAGGTGAACACCTGGTTGATCATGTAGATGCCGGGCGGGGGAACGCCGGCGCTCGCGCCGATCAATACGCCCGCTTTGGTCTGCGCCGCAGCACCTGGCTCCAACGCATATGCCGGCGACCATGACAGCGCGAACACGCCTGCCGCTGCCAATAGAGCCTTGCTATTTAACTTCATGTGCCCACCCTTTTTGCCTGGAAATGAAACGGGCCTTGCTTGCCCATTCCTCGAACTATCCGCCCATGAACCTCGACCAGCAGTCCCCTGAACGGGAAGTAATCAAAGCGCTCATTTTTGTAGCTACAAAGGTACCGTTCCTTCAAACAAGAGCAATTCCAAAGTTGTCATAATTGCCCCTCAGGGGTGATCTTTCCGGGAGATGTTGCAATAAGCACACATATTTGTCGCAATGTGTTGCTGCAGCTGGAAAATTCGCTCTGGAATCTGGAAATTCACCGCCAAAATCCCCAGCTAGTGGCGGTTTGCGGGCGTTTCCTCGGATCGAAACGGCAACACCAGCGGCCGCCGGCCGCGAATCGCGTGAGCCCTCGCAAGCACCGAGAGACGCGCGCTTTACGCGGCGCAAATCCCGATCCGGTCACGTCCACGGCGGCGAAGCGTCAGCATCGTTCGCCGGCTCGAAAGCGCCGCGGCAGGTCGCCTGCCATCGCGCGGAAATCACCGGCCCGCCACTGATAGGTCATCGACGGTATGGACACTGCCCCCGTTCGCGGGTGTTGCACGAAGCCGCCATGCTGACATAGGTAGCTTTGCAAAATTGATTTCATCCGCAGCGATGGATGAACGGGAGGGAATATGTATTTTTCGGTGCCGCTTGCTGGATTGGCCGTGTTGATCGCGATCGCGAGCCCGGCCCTCGCCGACAGCCAGAGCGATCTCGAGCAATGCAAGTTCGCCGGCGAAATCAGCAAGGCCGACGAGCACCTCGCCGCATGCGACCGTGCGCTCGGTGATCCCAAGCTGACCGGACCAAACCGCGCGGTCGCGCTCAGCAACCGCTGCGGATGGTGGTGGGGCAAAAAAGATCCAGATCGCGCGCTGCCGGATTGCGACGAAGCCATCAAGCTCGATCCCAATCTTGCCGCGGCCCATGCCAATCGCGGCAACGTCTACTTGAACAAGGCCGACGTCGACCACGCCTTCACCGATTTCAATGAGGCGATCCGGCTCGATCCAAAAAGCGGCTGGGCCTACACCGCGCGCGGCGATATCTACAAGAACAAAGGCGACTTCGACCACGCCGTGGCTGACTTTACCGAGTCGATCCGGCTCGATCCTGGCTATGCCCTAGCCTATTACTTCCGGGGTGAGCTGTACAAGCGCAAGGGCGATCTCGACCATGCGTTGCCCGACTTGAACGATGCGATCCGGCTCGATCCCAACTATGCGATGGCCTATTTCACGCGGGGGTGCATATCCTACACCACGGGTAACGGTCCCGCCGCGCTGGCGGATTTTGGCGACGCGATCCGGCTCGACGCCGACAATGCCGAGTTCTATTTCAACCGCGGCGTCGCCAATTTTGTCGTCGGCGGCCATCTCGCGGACGCGGTAGCCGATTTCCGCAAAGCAGCCGAACTCAATCCAAAGGACGCCTACGCCGCGATTTGGCTGGATCTCGCTGCGGCACGCACCAATACGCCAAGCCGTTTGGCCGACGCGGCAAAGCAGTTTGACATGACCGCATGGCCGGCCCCGGTGGTGCGTCAGTTCCTCGGCGAGATGAACGCCGCACAGACCGTTGCCGCCGCCAACGACAGCGATCCGAAGACGAAACTGGGGCAAACCTGCGAAGCCAATTTCTATAGTGGTGAATTTGCGCTCACGAAGAAAAAGAAACAGGAAGCGCTGCCAATGCTCCGGCTCGCGGCGCGCGATTGCCCCCGCGCCTTCATCGAATCGACCGCCGCCATCGCCGAAATGATCGTTCAGCATTAGCACGCGGGCGCCGGACTTCGACCGAAGCGGCGTCATCCGCCGGAGCCTGTCATCCGGCCGGCCAGAGGCCGGACCGGGTGGCGGGCATGACGACCTTACGGCAGTTGCGGCGAGGCGTACTTATCGGGTAGCGGCGCTTCCACCGTCTCCCGGTCCCGCGCCAACACCCGCTGCACGCTCACGAAAAACACCGGCACCATCAATAGCGCCAGGATCACGACCGCGATCATGCCGCCCATGACGCCGGTGCCGAGCGCCTGCTGGCTGGCGCCACCGGCGCCGTGCGCGATCACCATCGGCAGCACGCCGCAAACAAAGGCCACACCCGTCATCAGGATCGGGCGGAAACGCAAGGCACAGGCTTCCACCGTCGCCTCGACCAGAGGCTTGCCCTGGGCGCGCAGATCGCGGGCGAATTCGATGATCAGGATGGCGTCCTTGGCCGCGAGCCCAATGATCGTGATCAGGCCCACGGTGAAATAAACGTCGTTCGGCAGCCCGCGCAGCGTCGCCGCCACCACCGCGCCCAATATCCCGAGCGGCACCGTCAGCAATACCGCGAGCGGAATGGTCCAGCTTTCATAGAGCGCGGCGAGGCAAAGGAACACCACCAGCGCGGAAAGCCCGAGCAGCAGCGGTGCCTGCGATCCCGACAGTTTTTCCTGCAGCGATTGCCCGGTCCATTCGTAACCGAAGCCGCGCGGCAGCTTGCCGGCAAGCCGTTCCATCTCGGCGATTGCATCGCCCGAGGTGTATCCGGGTTTCGCTTCGCCGCTGATGCGCACCGCCGGATAATAGTTGAACCCGGCAATCTGCGTTGGCCCCTTCGACCACTCGACCGTGGCAAACGCGGAAAACGGCACCAACTGGCCGCGGCTGTTCTTGACGTTGTAATTGAGGATTTCCTCGGCATTCATGCGGTGACCGCGATCGGCCTGCACGATCACGCGCTGCATCCGGCCGCGATTGGGAAAATCGTTGACATAGTTCGAGCCGAGATTGGTCGAGATCGTATTGTTGATATCCTCGAAGGTGACGCCGAACGCGCCGGCCTTTTCACGGTCGATCGCCAGACTGACCTGCGGCGCCGGCGGCAGGCCCTCGACATAGACCTTTTGCAGAACGTCCCCGGCGTTGGCTTCCGCGATCAGCCGGTCGGCCGCTTCGGTCAGGGCGGCGTAGCCCTTCTGGCCACGATCCTGCAAGCGGAAGCTGAAGCCCGCGGAATTGCCGAGATTGTCGATCGGCGGCGGCTGCAACGCGGAGATTTTTGCGTCGCGGATCGAGGATAGTTCCCGGTTGATATCGGCCACGATCGCGGCGGCGGAATCACGCCCGGTGCGCTCCGACCAGTCCTTCAGCGAAATGAAGGCCTGCGCCGTGTTCATGCCCTGGCCGGCAAAGCTGAAGCCGGTCAGGAACGTGACGTTCTCGACGCCGGCGCGTTGCGCCAGATATTTTTCGACGCCCTCGACCGCGGCCTCGGTGCGCGCGTACGAGGAATCCGACGGCGTCTGCACGTCGGTGGTGATAAAACCCTGGTCGTCGACCGGCAGGAAGCCGCCGGGCAAACGAATGAAGGCCCAGCTCAGCCCGACCAGCAGCGCCGCATAGATCAGCATCAGCCGTCCGGTGCGCTTCAGCGACCAGCCCACTGTTGTGGCATAGCGGCCCTTGACCGCATCGAGGCCGCGGTTGAAGCGGCCGAACAGGCCGTTGAACCAGCCGGCTTGGCCCGTGTGACCGTGACCTGGCGTCACCGGCTTGAGCAGCGTCGCGCACAGCGCAGGGGTCAGCGACATCGCCAGCAGCGCGGAGAACGCGATGGCGGCAACCATCGTCACCGAGAATTGCCGATAGATGATGCCGACCGAGCCCGGGAAGAACGCCATCGGCACGAACACCGCGATCAGCACCAGCGTGATGCCGATGATGGCGCCCGATATCTGCGACATCGCCTTGCGGGTCGCTTGTTTCGGCGGCAGGCCCTCCTCCGCCATGATGCGCTCGACGTTCTCGACCACGACGATGGCATCGTCGACCAGGATGCCGACCGCCAGCACCATGCCGAACATCGTCAGCATGTTGATCGAGTATCCCATCAACAATAGCACCGCGGAGGTGCCGAGCAGCGCCACCGGCACCACGATGGTCGGAATGATGGTGTAACGGATGTTCTGCAGGAACAGGAACATCACGATGAACACCAGCACCACGGCTTCGACCAGCGTCGACATCACCTTTTCGATCGAGGCCTTGACCACCGGCGTGATGTTGTAGGGGATATCGTAGGTGATATTGGCCGGAAAGAACCGCGACAGTTCCTTCATCTTGGCTTCGACCGCGCTGGCGGTCGCCAAGGCGTTGCCGGTCGGCGACAGCAACACCGAAAGACCGGCGGTCGGCTGGCCGTTCAACCGCGTGTTGAGCTGATAGCTCAGGCCGCCGATTTCGATGCGCGCGACATCGCGCAGCCGCACCGTCGAACCGTCCGAATTGGCATGCAGGATGATCGATCCGAACTCGTCGGGTGACGCGAGCTGACCCTTGACCAGCACCAGCGCGGAGATCTTCTGCTCTGGCGTACTCGGCTCGGCGCCGATACTGCCCGAGGCGACCTGGGCGTTCTGGGCGTTGATCGCCTTGGTGACGTCGTCGGCGGTCAGGCCATATCCGACGAGTTTCTGGGGATCGATCCAGATTCGAAGCGATCGCTCGGTGGAATAAAGCGTGGCGCGGCCGACTCCGGGAATCCGCCTGACCTCGCCGAGCACGTTGCGGATCATGAAATCGCCGAGCCCGATCTCGTCGAGGCTGCCGTCGGTCGAGCGCAGCGTGATGATCTGCAGCACCGCGCTGGAGGCTTCCTCGACCAGGATGCCCTGCTGGATCACCGCGCGCGGCAGCCGCGCTTCGACACGCTTGATGCGGTTCTGCACCTCGACCGAGGCGGCGCCGGTGTCGGTACCCGGCACGAAATTGGCGGTGATTTCGACCTGCCCGAGCGAATCGCTGGTGGATTCGAAGTTCAGGATGCCCGACGCGCCGTTGAGCTCCTCCTCGATCAGCCGGGTGACGCTGTTGTAGAGGTTTTCCGGCGAGGCGCCGGGATAGCTGGTCGAGATCGAGATCGATGGCGGCGCGATGATCGGATATTGCGCAACCGCCAATAGCGGAATCGAGATCGCGCCGATCAAACAGATGAACAGCGCGACCACCCAGGCGAAAATCGGCCTGTCGATGAAGAAATTCGGCATGGGATATTACCGGTGCGCCTGCGTGGTCGGCTTGGGTGCCGGTGTGGCGAGCGGCGTTTCGGCGGATGCCTCGGCTTCCACCCAGGCATGCGGCTTGACTTCGTCGCCGGCGACGAATTTTTGAAAACCTTCGACCACGACCTTGTCGCCGGCCTTCAGGCCTTCTGAGACCAGCCATTGGCCGTCCTGCAACGCTCCGATGCGAACCGGCTGGGTCGCGACATGATTGTCATCCCTGACGACGAACACCTCGCTGCCGCCGCCGCTATTGCGCTGGATCGCCTGCTGCGGCACCGCGATGGCGTCGGTATCGATGCCCTGCTCGATCAGCACGCGGACATACATGCCCGGCAGCAGCTCGCGCTTCGGGTTGGGAAATTCACCGCGCAGCGTGACCTGCCCGGTATGGGCGTCGACCTTGGCTTCGGAAAACAGCAGCTTGCCGGCGACGGGATACACCGAGCCGTCATCGAGCACCAACCGCACCTTCAAGGCGTCGGGCGCGATGCGATCGAGATCGCCGGTTTCAAACGCCTTGCGCAGCCGGTTGAGCTCGGTGACCGATTGGGTGAAATCGGCATAGATGGGATCGAGCTGTTGAATGGTCGCCAGACTGGTCGTGTCGTTCTGCACCACCAGCGCGCCTTCGCTCGCCAGTGCTGCGCCGACGACGCCGTCGATCGGCGCGCGGATCGTCGCATAATCGAGATTGAGCTTCGCGCGCGCGACGTCGGCCTTGCGTCCCTCGACATCGGCTGCCGCCTGACGCTCGGCAGCTATGGCTTTTTCGTTCTCCGCCTCGGGTGCGGTCTTTTGGCTGGTCAGCGTGGCGATGCGGCGCGCGTGCAGCGTGGCCTGGTCGAGCACCGCTGCCGCCTTGGCGAGCGCGGCCTCATTGGATTGCACCTCGACTTCAAACGGACGCGGGTCGATCTGGTAGAGCGGATCGCCGGCCTTGACTTCGCTGCCCTGACGGAAGGTGCGCTGGATCACGATCCCGGAGACGCGCGGACGCACATCGGCGACGCGGGTCGGCGCGACACGCCCGGGCAATTCGCGCACCATCGCACGCGCCTGCGGCTTGACGGTGACGATGCTGACATCGCTCGCCGCGGGCGTGGCGGAAGCAGCAGCCGTGTTCGGCTCGTCACATCCTGCCAGCAGTGGCGCTATGGCAGCGATCGTCAATGCAATGGCGGCGGACCGAGCTGCCGATTGCGCGCGAAATCCTGATATCAAAACGATTGCCCCGAGGTTTGGTGGACGATGGCGAATGTGCGAATTCGCGTGGCGCGGGATGCGCGCTGTTGGTGAAAGCAGGATAAGAAAACATTGCTGCGATGCAACGCATCGCGCAGGCGGCGCAATGTCACAGACGCCGCTATCGCACTGAAACAGCAACGACTTTTGGCGGCCGGCTATATTGTCGCGGCTGTTCTTGCCGCGTTGAAGCGTCGCAGTTGGCGGAAGGCGGAATTATTTAAGTTCATGAGCGCGCGGTGAAGCGCAAGATTGTGAGGCAGAAGCGAAGATCGAATCAGCCTTGGGGGTCTCCGTAGCCTGGATGAGCGAAACGACATCCGGGTTATCCCGCATATCGCAAGTGCTCATGCGGGCTACCGCCCCGCGAGATTCTTGGGAGCCGTCATGCGCGGGCTTGACCCGCGCATCCATCAATCTTCGCAAGAGTCTTTCGTGATGGATTGCCGGGTCATAGGCTAGCGGAAGCGACGCCGTCCTTCAGACGGCTATGCCCGGCAATGACGGTTTTGGCTACACCGCCTTCA
>Ga0302311_10008240_pt1 | contig 10517 bp, 10 predicted proteins | sample III_Palsa_N1_3_FD_200449 | JGI IMG/M metagenome (GOLD analysis project Ga0302311, IMG submission 200449) | Peat permafrost microbial communities from Stordalen Mire near Abisko, Sweden - III_Palsa_N1_3 | ecosystem: Environmental > Terrestrial > Soil > Palsa > Peat permafrost | place: Sweden...
GTCGCCGCCTCGGCCGCAGCGGCGGTGGGCGGCCAGGAGATCCGGCTGCGCAGTCGGGCCGAGGCGGACCGGGCGCTGGCCCTGCTTCAGGGCTCCCAGCCCGTCGGCATCGGCACGGTCGTTGCCGTGTCCACGATGCAGGCCAAGCACGGACGACGCGATGACCTCATCGAGGTGCTGACCGAACTCGCTACCCAGATCCGCGCCGAACCCGGGTGCCTGCACTACTCGGTGCACCACGCCCGAGGCGACGCCGACGGACCGCTGCTGGCCATCCAAGCGTTCGCCTCGATCGAGGCGTTCACGCAGCACAGCGCGAGCGTGGCAGCCCAGATCCCGAGGCTCGCCGCCCTCCTCGCCACGCCCCCCGTGCCACCCACTCTGTTCGAACCGGTCCCGCAGTCCGCTCCCACCGAGGGCGTCGGGTCGCCGAGGTAGCAGCCGCAGGCGCGGTCCGGCGCGGTCCAGGGCGGTAGCGGCCGGCCTGCGGTGCTGCTGCCGCGTTGCCGCAAGCCGGCACACGCGTCGTCTGCGCGGGCGGCCGGCGTAGCGAACATCCACGCTCGCGCACCCGGCCCCCGCCGGCACCGCGCACGCTTCCTCGCACAAGGCCCGATGATCCACATGCGGAGCCTGCCCAGAGCCGCCCCGACCGAGTGGACCCATACCTCACGCTCGGCGAACTCGGCGGACTCGGCGTGTTCGACATCCGTCCCACGAGGAGCAACGGGGCTGGCGCCGGCGACCGATCTGGCCCCCCGGGCCTCAGCTCCCGCCCGCACCCGGGCTGCCCGCCTCCAGGCGCAGCCGCAGGCCGTTGAGCAGGGCCTCCAAGCCCAGCTCGAAGGCGCGGTCAGCGCGGTCGATGCCCTGCGGGGCGGCTGCCAGCAGCCGGGCCAAGACTGGGGCGTCCGCGCCCGGCGGGATCTCCCACATCACCGTCGGGGCGGCCAGGTCCAGCGCCGAGCCCAGGATCAGGTTCTCCAACGCGGTCAGGACCGCTATCACGTCCTGCGGCGCGAACCCCGCCTCGTTGAGCACCACCGCCATCCGCTCGTAGGCGAGGATCACCGATGGCGCCCGCACCGTGCTGGTGGCAAGCACTGCGACCAGGCTCGGATGGGCGGCGAAGGCGGCCCGGTAGGAGCGGGCGAAGCCCGCCATGGCCCGGTCCCAGGGCCTCAGTTCGAGCGGGGAGTAGTCCATCTGCCGCCCGATCCAGTCGCGCAGCAGCTCGACGATCCCGGCCCGACCCTCCACATGGTGGTAGATCGAGGCGGTCTGCACGTCGAGGCGGCGGGCCATCGCCGGAACGGTGAAGTCCCCGGTCTCGTCCACCAGCGCCAGCGCGGCCGCCGTGATCCGCTCGCGGTCCAGCAGCGCCTTGTGCGGCCGTGCCATCACTCTCTCCTCACGCCGGTGTGATCCGAACGATATCCACAGGCCTCTTCCAGGACGACCTCGTTCAGGCTACCGTGCATAAACCTAAATCAACACGGTTTAGATTTACCCGCTGGAAGGATCGGCATGGCCGAGCACAACCCTGCTGCTACGCCGGGGCTGCGTCGCAACACCCTGGGCACCGGGGACATCGCGTTCTTCGTCGTCTCGGCCGCCGCGCCGCTGACGATCATGGCGGGCATCGCCCGCTTCGCCATCCTCTCCGGAGGCATCGGCGCACCGGCCGCATACCTCTTCGCGGGTCTCGCGCTGGCCGTGTTCGCGGTGGGGTTCACCACCATGAGCGCCGCCACGTCACCAACGGCGGCGCCTTCTACGCGTACATCAGCCGGCCGCCTTCACCCGGGCCGTACGCCACCTGGCCGCGCACGGGGTGCAGACCGCGACCCACGCCATCGGCGACGCCGGGGTCCGCCACGTCCTGGACACCCTGGAGGGCGTGAACACCCATGGCGTGACGCACCGCATCGAGCACATCGAGACTCTGCCCGCCTCCCAGGTCCCGCGCTTCGCGGCGCTCGGCGTCGCCGCCTCCATGCAGCCCACCCACTCCGCCTACACCCGCGCCGACCACACCGACGAATGGTCCCGCCGCCTCGGCGACCAACGCGCCGACCGCGCCTGGATCTGCCGCGAACTGCACGACGCGGGCGCGACGCTGGTCCTCGGCTCGGACTGGCCCATCGCCGACTTCGACCCGCGTGAAGTGCTCGCCACAGCTCGCCTGCGCCGCCTGCCCTCCCGTCCCGACACCACCCCGGTCGCGCCCCGGCAGGCCCTGACCGCGCTCGCCGCCCTGGAGGGCATGACCAGCCAATCGGCCCTGGTCGCAGGCGAATCGGCGTACGCCGGACGCATCGCCCCCGGCTTCCGCGCCGACCTGACCGCCTTCGGCCTGGACCCGGTCCTCGCCCCCGCCGACGAACTCGCCCAGGCCCCCATCCCGCTGACCGTCGTCGGCGGACAGATCGTCCACCGCGCCTGAACGGCGCGGGGCGGCGGCCGACCAGGCAGGGTACTCAGTGATCCGGGTACTCAGTGATCCGGGTGCTCAGCGATCCCGGTACTCAGTGATCCGGCAGGGAAACCGGGTTGGCAGAGGACCCAAGTGCCGGGATTCGGCGTAGGGCGATGTGGCACAGGGCGGCGAGGGCGAAGCCGACCGCGGAGGTGATGTCCCCGATCGCGGGGTGTGCCTTGGCGATTGGACCGGTGTAGTAGCTCTGGTTGCTGAACAACCACACCGACACGACCGCGCCCACGAGGAAGGACAGCACTCCCGACCAGTTGGTGTGGCGCGGGTCGGCGAGGCGGGCGCTGACGTCCTCGCGTCGCGTCAGGAATCGCTCGGTGAGGTACACCGCGATCCACGGGCCGAGCCAGTAGCTGATGATGAGGAGGAAGTTCTCGTAGCGGCTGCCGGAGTCCCGCAGTCCGGTGACGGCGACCGCGGTTCCAAGGACCCCGAAGACGATGACCGCCCATGCCCGCATGGACCTGACCGGGAGTCTGATCCCGAGAGTGGTGAAGGAGACGGCGGCTGAGTAGATGTTGAGGGCGTTGGCGCAGACCCCGCCAAGGATGATCGCCAGCAGGGTGAGGTCCGCGAGAGGGCGCGGCAGAAGACCGGTGAAGGCTGCTGTGGGTGAGGCGTCGGGACTGGTTGCGACGGTGGCGGAGGCGGCGCCGGCGGCCAGGAGTACCGCGTTGGAGCAGAAGTTGCCGACAGCCGGCCACAGGCCGATCTGCCATCTCGGGGCCGTCGACGGAAGGTAGCGGGTGTAGTCGGAGGCGAAGGGCGTCCAGCCACCCGCGTAGCCGAAGGCGGCGCCTGCGGTGAGGAGGAAGCCGCCGGAGCCGCCGCCGTGGCCGGGGGCGCCGAGATGGGCCTTGCCGAAGGTGGCGACCGTGGCGGCCAGGAACACCACGACCAGGACCGGCATGGCAAAGCGTTCGACCCGGTGGATGAGGTTGTGGCCGAGGAAGCCGGCCAGGATCTGGAGTGCGGCGACAATGAGCAGGCTCGGTATCTTGGGCAGGCCCAGGAGAGTGTTCAGGGCGAGGGCCGCGCTGACGCTGTTCACCGCGAACCAGCCCAGTCCGGCGGTCAGCGTGTTCACCGAGGCGGGCACGCAGTTGCCCAGGCGCCCGAAGGCGAGGCGGCTGAGCGCCATCTGCGGAAGTCCGTGCAGTGGGCCGTCCTGGCTGAGCAGCCCCAGGCAGAGCGATGCCAGCCCGGCGCCGAGCAGCAGGGCGGCCATCGCCTGCCAGAAGCTGAGACCGAAGGCCGATACGGCGAGGACACCGATGAAGACGGTGGCGAACTCCATGTTCGGGGAGGTCCAGGTCCACAGCAGGTGCAGCGGTCGGCCGTGGCGCTCGGCGTCGGGGATGGCCTCCGATCCCGCTGCCTCGACCGCGAGGACCTTGGTGCCGTAGGCCGGTCCCGATTCCGGCGGGGCTTGGGGGAGAACGGTTCTCGTGGGCGCGTCGCTGGACTGGGTCAACTCACTTGCCTTCGCTGGACAGGGGCATCGCGCCCGTCGAGTGGTGCGTGGCGAATCGGGCGTGCAGTTCGGACGTCAGCGCGGGCCAGACCACCGGGTCGTGGCCCGGAATCAGGCGGTAGTTGTACTCAGCGGCAATGCGTTTGAGCTTGCGGATCTGCTCGACGGTCTCGGCGGGATCGACGCCGACGGTCGCGCCGATCGGAAGCTCGTGCTCAATGTTCTCGGTGAGGTCCGCGGCGTCGAAGGCGAACACGAACCCGCCGCCGCCAACGGAGTCGTCCAGATCCACCACGAAGCTCTGGTGTCCCGGAGTGTGACCCGCCGTCAGAACCGCGGTGACGCCGGGGGCGATCTCGGTGTCGCCGTCCGCGACCTCCCAGAGCATGTCCGGGTGGTCGAAGTCGATCCGGTTGACCGCGTTGCGCTCGGGGATCGGATGGGGTGAGAACCCGAAGTCGAGCTCGGCCCGCTGGACGTGGACCGGCACCCGTCCGGCAAAGTGCTTCAGGCCGCCGGCGTGGTCGTGGTGCAGATGGCTCATGCCGACCGCATGGATCCGGTCCATGTCGACGCCCGCCCGGGCAAGGGCCTCTTCCAGCGGCTCTCCCGGCCCCGGCAGGATGGGACGGTAGGCAGGATCACCGAAGAATCGCCGCCGCAGGGCAGGGTCCTTGATCAGCGCGGTGTTGAATCCGGTGTCCAGCAGCAGCCAACCTCCGTCGCACTCCAGCAGTACGCCTGGGGTGGGTTCGCGCAGGCGCTGCCCGGGTGGAGCTCCGTGGACGGAGATCGACTTGGGCAGGTCCTCCCAGCCGAGAGTGAGCAGGACGATGCGACGCACGCCGTTCTTCACAGTTGTCCCCCGGCCGGCCCGCGACGACGGGACACCGGGCGCGCTTCACCATGTGTGTCGGTAGCAGGCGAGTCGGTAGCAGGAGAGTCGGTAGCAGGCGAGTACTTCCAGTTCCCCGGAGTCGGACCGGACGATGACGAGCGGGCAAGAACCGCCGCGCCCGAATCGTCGTCGGTACTCGGGAACGCGTCGGCGATCGGGATACTCGCCATGCTGCTCCTCCTGATGTCAGCGGACGGATGCGAGTGGCACAAGGCCCGCTCCCGAAGCCGATGGGAGCGAGCTCTTCGCACTGGTGCGGAGCCACGGGCCGCATCAGTCGGGCCCTGGCCGTCACCGGGGGGCCACGCTGCCGCAGCTCAATACCTGTCGCTTGACAGAAATTAGAGCGGTCGGGTTTCGCCGCCATGTCACCCCCATGTCGGCGTGGTAAGGCCGCACCCGGCCGACGGCCCTCACGGCCCGCAACGCCCCACCTCGCTCTCCGGAACGGGGCCTCGGGACGACTCCAACCCACCTCGGTACCCGGCGTCCGCCGTCTGGGCGGCAGGCCGGACCGCACAAGGAAGGTCTCTACGATTCGACGGTGCGTCAGACCACGGCGAGCCGGTCCACCAGCAGCTCCACCCTCCGCTCGGTTTCCGCCGGCGGCAGCCGTCCCGCCCGGGTCAGGGTCGCCAGTCCGTGCAGGGACGCCCAGAACACCTCGGTGAACAGCCCCGGGTGGACGCCGTCCCCGGCGACCTCGCCCAGGCTCTCCAGCAGGGCGGCGAAGGCGTCCTTCAGAGGCCATGGGCTGTCCTCGTCCGCGAAGGCCAGGCCGCCGTCGAGCTGGAACAGGGCGTCGTAGACCGCCGGGTTGCGCGCGGCGAAGTCGAGGTAGGTGCGCGCGAGGGCGGCAACCCTGGTGCGCGGGCCGTCCGCCGCGGAGGTCGCGGCCCGCAGCGCCACGGCCATCTCGGCGGCGCCTTCGAGGGCGACGGCGCCGATGATCTCCCGCTTGCCCCGGAAGTGGCTGTAGAGGACGGGCTGGCTGTACTCGATGCGCTCGGCGAGCCGCCGGGTAGTGACCGCGTCCCAGCCCTGCTGCTCAGCGAGTTCGCGGGCCGTCGCCACGATGAGGCGCTCGCGGCGCGCCCGTTCGCGCTCCTTGCGTTCCTGTACCGACATGACTCGATCCTAGCATCGCTAGACAATCAAGCGTCAGCAGTACTAGCGTTGCCTCATCAGCTAGCAACACTAGATGCTAGGAGGGGTCATCATGCTCAGCACACTTGAGGCGTTCACCACCGTGGTCTTCGGCGTGATGGTGGGGGTGGAGTTCTCCGTCGCCTTCGTCGTCAACCCAATCTTCAACGCGCTTCCCGAGGACAGTGGCCAACTAGGCCGCGCCCACGGGGGGCGGATGCTCGGCGCCGTGATGCCGTTCTGGTACATCGGCTCGCTCGTCCTGGTCGCGATCTGGGCCATCGCCGGATGGCACCACCACGGCACCGGCCTCGTCGTCACCGCCGGCGCGCTGCTGATCCTCAGCGTGATCATGTCGCTCCTGCTGCTCGTCCCGATCAACAACCAGAGCAGGACGTGGACCCCCGAGAACCGACCCGAGGACTGGAAGGAGCAGTCGAACCGCTGGGACCGCTTCCACTACGTCCGCGTCGCCGTCCTCATCGCCGCCTTCGCCCTGCTGGCCGCCGCCCTCGTCTGAGCCGGCCGGCCGAGAGCGCGCAGGTGACGGTCTCACTTGCAGTGCGAGTGCTCGCGGTATCGGACGGTCTCCAGGGACCGGGCGAGGTTGCCGAGCATCCACGAGCGCGTGCCGTGTGCGTACCGCGGTAGCTCGGAGTTTGCGGTCGGGGCCGGATTCAACTCCGTGCAGAGCCGGTCGAGTGCGTCCTCAAGCTCCTGATATTCGTGGACCCGTGCCTCGACCATGTCCTCGACGCGCGCGATCGCCTCATCGGCCCCGATGCCCTCCGCATACGTGGGTTTTGAGGACGATGGTCTGCTCGCCCAGCAGCAGACGCAGCCGTCCGGCGAGCATCCTGGTTCATCAGCGAGACGATCAGCGCCGCGCTCTGTCGGTCGGCCGCGTCGGTGGGGAGCAGCGAGAAGTACACGCTGTTGCACAGGATTCCGCTCGGTCCGAGGCCGAACGCGAGGTAGCGGAAGCATGTGCTCGTCGCCGGAAGAGGTGAAGGTGACGACGCGTGGTGACGGGGAGCGCCGCAGCAGTGGTGCGCATGCGCTGCATGCGGCGATGAGGGAGTGCACGGCCGAGCACACGACTTGGGTGAAGTCCTGCTGCTGGATGTCGAGAACGGGTCGTTGGAGCAGGCCGTCCAGGATGTGGATGAGGGTGTGCACCAGGAAATCGAGGGCGCCCCAGGGTTCTTGGACCGTGACGGCAACAGCATCATGGACGGCGGGCGCGTCGGCTCCGACGGCGGCCATTCTCGTCCCCGGCTCCACGGCCAAGGAGTGCTTCTCCTGGCACACACGGCCCCTCCGTCCCAGACGGCTGGATGGCGCCAAGTACCGCGGATTCAACCCGAACCGCCCGGACGGCAAGTATCCGCGTCACCCGAGCAAGCGACGTTCCTTTGAGCTATTCCGACTGGCTGTTGCCGTGCAGGACGTGCAGGCCGGGCAGATTGACCACCACGGCCTCCTGGGTGCTGCGGGCGATCACCACCACCGCCTCCTGGTCCGGGTCGGGATTCTCCTCGCGGTGCGGCACGAACGGGGGCACGAAGATGTAGTCGCCCGGCGCCGTGCGCAGCCGGACCTCGCGCGGGGCGCCGTCGGCGGCCTCCTCCAGGAACACGAACTCGGGGTGGCCGCTGACGATGTAGATCGCCGTCTCCGAGTCGCCGTGGTGGTGGTCGGCCGAGGAGGTCGCCGCGGCGACGTGGGTCTCACCCATCCACATCCGCTCCGAACCGACCCGGGCGCCGCTGATCGCGGCGAAGCGGCGCATCCCGCCGGTCTGCGCGGTGTCGCCGTCCAGGTCGTCGGACCGCACGTGGTGCACCCGGCTGCGGGCGTCGGGGGCCGGCCCGGCGGAGGCGTCGGACAAGTCCGGGTGGAAGCCGTCGTGCTGGGTCGGGTGCTGCGCGGCCATCTGGGGAGTCCCGGTGTTCGAACGGATGCGGACGGAGCTGGCGGTGACGCGGTGATGCGGTTGCGGATGCGGTTCCGGCCGACCGTAGAAGCCGTGGGGAAAGGATGTCAAGGGGTGTCTTTTCTCGTCCGGCCGCCCCACCGGCGCCGTTTCCCGGGTTACATTTTCCTTCATGCATATATCGGCGAAGGCCGACTACGGCGTGCGCGCCCTGGTGGAGCTCGCCCGCGACACGGCGCGGCCGCTCACCTGCGAGAGCATCGCCTCGTCTCAGGAGATACCGTTCCGCTTCCTCAAGTCGGTCGTCGGCGATCTGCGCCGCGCCGGGCTCGTCCGCAGTCAGCGCGGCTGCGAGGGCGGCTACTGGCTGGGGCGTCCGGCCGAGGACATCAGCCTGCTGGAGGTGGCGCTGGCCGTCGACGGCGAGCTGATGACCCTGCGCGGCGAGGCGCTGACGGGGCTCGCCTACCCGGGCCCGGCGGCCGGCCTGCCCGATGTCTGGCGCGAGATCGAGGCCACCGCCCGCCAGCTGCTGGCCGGCACCACCATCGCCTCGCTGCTCCTGCGGCCGGTACGGGAACCGGTCGCGGTGTGACCGGGGGGCCGGAAACCGACGGGTACGAGGTCGTCGAGTACACGGACCCGCTGTGCCCGTGGGCCTGGGGCTCGGAGCCCGCGTTCCGGCAGTTGCGGGCGCAGGCCGAGGGGCTGATCCGGTGGCGGCGGGTGTTCGCGATCCTCTTTGACTCCGATGACGATCCCGCCCCCGATCCCGAAGCCGAGACCGCCTGGTACGCCGGCTACATCCGCGAGGTGGCGGGGCACACCGGCGCGCCGCGAGCCGAGCGGCTGGAACGGGTGGCGCGGAGCAGTTGGCCGGCCTCGCTGGTGGCACGCGCGGCCGAGGCGCAGGGGGCGCTGGTGGCCGAGCGGGTGCTGCGCAGGTTGCGTGAGTCGGTGTTCGTGCTCGGCGTGCCCGCAGACACCGAGCAGCGGGCGCTGGACTGCGTGCGGGGCGTTCCCGGCCTGGACCGGGAGCGGTTGCGGGCGGACGCCGCCTCGGACTCCGTCGTCGCCTCGGTACGGGCCGACCATGCCGAAGCGCGCGCACCGCTGCCGCAGGTACTGGACCTCCAGGGGCCGGGACCGCACCCCGGCCGGGCCCGGGAGCTGGACAACGGGGGGTTCCGCTACGCCCTGCCCACAATCGTTATCCGCGGCCCCGGTGGATGTCGGGTGGTGCCCGGGCTACGCGACCCGCAGGCATACACCGAGGCGCTGCGGGAGGTCCTGCCGGCCGCCGGGACACGCCGCCACGCGCTCTCTGCGGCGGACGCGCTGGACTACTACCGGAGCTTGACCGCAAGGGAGTTGGCGCAGCTGGCCGACGCGCACGAGCCGCCGTCCGGCGCGGTGCGGGTGGACACGGCGGGCGGCCCGCTGTGGCTGCATCCGATGGAGGCGGCGGTACATCGCGCGACGGGATCGGCTGCCGGAAACGCCGCCGGAAACGCCGCCGGAGAATGAGACACCTTTTGGTGTCCATTGACAGGGGAACTGCCGCGCCGCCAGGATGAGCCCATGCTTACGACGCACCCCGCCGTGGTGCGCCACTATGTGGACCTGCGGCGCACTTCCAGCGCACTCTGTCGCTGACCTGCCGAGAGCCAGGTCCAGCGCCGCTAGTCGACCGCCTCATGAGTGACTGAGCGGCGGTTCCGCGCCCGCTGCCTCCACGCCAACCGGTTCCGGTCCCAACGGTTTTGAACCCACCGGCCCTGCCCCTGGAACGCCGCCCGGTCGTGTAGTGCGCGTTCTCGCGCCGTCCGCCTCCCGTGCTGCCGCCCGCCCCTCCGGTGCCGTTCCGCGCCTGCCGGCCCGCCCTCACGAATCCCGCCCCACGCCGTCGGCCTGCCCGGCCGCGGCGCCCCGCGCTGCCCGCACGCCCCGCACACCGGGGGCGGTCCGACGCGCTCTCAACGAAGGTGACACCTCGTCATGACCTCCGCTCCGAAGTCCTCCGGCACGTCCGTCCTCGCCAGACGATCCTTCCTCGGCCTCAGCCTCGGCGCGGGTGCCGCGGCCGCGCTCACGGCCTGCGGCAGCGGCTCCGGTTCGGGTTCCGCCGGTGCCGGGTCCAGCGCGGGCACGCTGAAGTGGGGTTGGGCTCTGCCGACCTCCTGGGACCCGATCTACTCCTCGGCCGGCTGGGACGTCCATGACCTGTCGCTGGTCTACTCCGCGCTGACCAAACTCGACGCCCACGGCAACGCCGTTCCCGCGCTGGCCAGTTCCTGGGTCTACGACGCGACCGGGACACAGATCACCTTCACCCTGCGCCCGGGCCTGACCTTCAGTGACGGCAGCACCCTGGACGCGGCAGCGGTCAAGAAGAGCCTGGACCGGAGCCGGACCGACCCCAAATCGCTGGTCGCGGCGCAACTGGTGCACGTGGCGGAGGTCGTCGCGGCCGGTCCGACCAGTGTCGTCGTCAAGCTCACCCAGGCCGACTACCAGATACCCAGCCTGCTGGCCGGGAAGACCGGCCTGATCGTCAGTCCCCGGGCGT
>Ga0302311_10008242_pt1 | contig 10515 bp, 9 predicted proteins | sample III_Palsa_N1_3_FD_200449 | JGI IMG/M metagenome (GOLD analysis project Ga0302311, IMG submission 200449) | Peat permafrost microbial communities from Stordalen Mire near Abisko, Sweden - III_Palsa_N1_3 | ecosystem: Environmental > Terrestrial > Soil > Palsa > Peat permafrost | place: Sweden...
GCCGTGGCCGACATCGATTGGGGCGATCCGGTGATCGCGATCCCGGCGTTCCTGACCATCGTCACCATCCCGCTGACCTATTCGATCGCCAACGGCCTGGCGTTCGGCATCACCAGCTACGCGGTGATGATCCTGGTCGCGGGCCGGGCGCGGCCGAAGGACTGGCTGCTGTTCGTGCTGGCGGCGCTGTTCGTGCTGCGCTTCATCTATCTGGCGAAAGGCTGACGGGATGCGGTTTTGGCTCGCCGCGGCGCTCGTCACCCTGCTCGCGCCCGGCGCGGCGGCCGCGCGGCCGATCGAGGTGCGCGTCGTCATCGTCGCCACCTGGGAGGCCGAGCTGAACGGCCACGACCTGCTGGGCGAACTGCACGCCTGGCGCACCCAGTGGCCGCTCACCGTCCACATGCCGTTCCCGGCCGGCAATCACGCGCTGCTCTACGACCCGAGGCGGCATGTGCTGGCGATCGTCACCGGGATGGCGACGGCGCGCGCGGCGGCCTCGATCATGGCGCTGGGTCTCGACCCACGCTTCGACCTTTCCCACGCCTACTGGATCGTCGCCGGCACGGCGGGGGTCGACCCGAAGGTGGCCTCGGCCGGCTCGGTGGCCTGGTCGCGCTGGGTGGTCGACGGCGACCTCGCCCAGGAGCTCGATCCGCGCGACGCGCCGCCCGACTGGCCGACCGGCATCGTGCCCTACGACCGAACGACGCCGTACCAGACCCCCGCGCCGCCGGGGCTGAGCCACAGCGCCAACGTCGCCTATCCGCTCAATCCGAAGCTGGTGGACTGGGCCTTCGCCCGCAGCCAGGCGACGCCGCTGCCCGACGACGCCCTGCTGGCGAAGCTGCGCGCGCCCTACGCCGGTGAGGGCGCCAAGCCGCCGTTCGTGCTCGAGGGCGAGGGACTGATGTCGGCGCGCAACTGGTACGGCGACAAGCTCAACGCCTGGGCCGAGCGCTGGGTCGGCTACTGGACCGGCGGCCGGGGCGTCTTCGCCATGTCGGCCGAGGAGGACAGCGGCATATTGCAGGCGCTGACCCAGCTCGACGCCGCGGGCCGGGCGAAGCTGGACCGGGTGCTCGTGCTGCGCGCCGCCAGCGACTACACCGTCCCGCCGCCGGGCGAGAGCGGCGCGGAGTTCCTCGCCAAGGAGACCAAGGGCGGCTTCCCGGCGACCCCCGAGGCGCTGGCGGGACTCTACGCGGTGGCCGCGCCGATCGCCCGGTTCCTGGCGGACGACTGGGCGCGGACGCGAGAGCACGTGCCGGGTTAGCGCAGCTCCTGACCCCGCCGCGCCCGCCAGACGAAGTAGCACCCCAGCCCGATCGCATTCCACACCGCGAAGAAAACCTGCGTCTTCGCCTGCAGGTTCGAGAACAGGTAGAGGCAGCCGAGGATCGTCGCCGGGCCGACCAGCCAGGCCGCCGGGGTGCGGTAGAGGCGCGGCTGGTCCGGCGAGCGGACCCGCATCACCAGGAGGCAGACGGCCACGGCGATGAAGGCGGCGAGCGTGCCGGCGTTGGCGAGCGAGGCGATCTCGTCCAGCGGCGCGACCCCGGCGAGCACCGCGACCACCAGCGCGGTCACCAGCGTCATCCGCACCGGCGCGCCGCGCGCGTTCACCTTGGCCAAGGCCGGGGGCAACAACCCGTCGCGCGCCATGACGAAGAAGATCCGGCTCTGGCCGAACAGGAAGGCCAGGATCACCGTCGGCAGGGCGATCACCGCCGCCGCGCCGATGATGATGGCGATCCCACCCTGGCCGATGCCGCGCAGGATCGAGGCCAGCGGCTCGGGGCTGCCGGCGAAGCTCTGGAACGGCGCCGCGCCCACGGCCACGGCCGCGACGGCGATATAGATCGCGGTGCAGATCAGCATCGAGCCGATGATGCCGATCGGCAGGTCGCGCCCCGGCCGCTTGGTCTCCTCGGCCGCGGTGGAGATGGCGTCAAAGCCGTAGAAGGCGAAGAAGATGATCGCCGCCGCGCCCATCACCCCGTTCCGCACCCCGCCGGCCGCGTGGCCGACGAAGCCGTAGGGCGTGAACGGATGGAAGTTGGCGGCGTTGAAGTGCGGCGCGGCGACGGCGAGGAAGATTCCCAGCGCCACGATCTTCACCAGCACGAGGAGGGCGTTCACGTCGGCGCTCTCGCGCACGCCCAGCATCAGCAGGCCCGCTATGAGCGCGATGATGGCGATGGCCGGCAGGTTGACGAGGCCGCCAGCGAAATAGCCGGTGGTCAGCGCCGCGGGCAGATGCACGCCGACCGCGCCCGCGAATCCCACCGCATAGCCCGACCAGCCCACCGCGACGGTGCTGACCACCAGGGAATATTCGAGGATCAGGCTCCAGCCGATCGCCCAGGCGACGATCTCGCCCAGCACCACGTAGCTGTAGGTATAGGCGCTGCCCGAGGCCGGGATCATCGTCGCGACCTCGGCGTAGGCCAGCGCCGCGCAGGCGCAGATGGCGCCGGCGACCAGGAACGAGACGATCACCGCCGGGCCGGCCAGGTGCGCGCCGACGCCGATCAGGGTGTAGATGCCGGTGCCGACGATCGCGCCGACGCCCAGCGGGATCAGGTGCCACCAGCTGAGCGTCGGCTTCAGCCGCTGGTCGGGGCGCAGGGCGTCCAGCGAGACCGGCTTGCGGTGAAACAGCGATGTGCGGGCGGCGCCGGTCACACGCGCCGCGGCTCAGGCATCGTTCGGCCCGACATTGGCGCGGGCTTGCCTCAGCTGCTCGTACTCGGCCTCGAGGTCGGCGAGGACGCTGCGGCTGTCGGCGCCGCCGCCGATGCTGGAGGGCGAGCGGAGGATCTCGATCTCGCGGCGGACGCGGTCGATGGCCTCGTCGAGCTGTTCGCGCAGCGGCCGGGGGTCGTCATCGTCGGACATCGTCTATCCCTTCAAAGCTCGTCCAGCCGGCCGCGGAAAAACTGCAGCACGGCGGAGAAGTCCTTGCCGCCGTGGCCCTGGCGCTCGAAGAGGGCGTAGATCGCTTCGGCCTCCGCGCCCAGCGGCGTCGCCGCCCCAGACTTGGCGGCGGCTTCCTGGGCCAGCTTCAGGTCCTTCAGCATCAGCGAAGTCAGGAACCCGCCCTCGTAGCCGCGGTTGGACGGCGCGGTTGGGACCGGGCCGGGCCACGGGCAATAGCTGGTGAGGCTCCAGCACTGGCCGGACGACTGCGAGGCGATCTCGAAGAAGCGCTCGGGCGCCAGGCCCAGTTTCTCGGCCAGGGCGAAAGCCTCGCAGACGCCCAGCATCGAAACGCCGAGCACCATGTTGTTGCAGATCTTCGCCGCCTGGCCTGCTCCCGCGCCGCCGGCATGCACCACCGCGCGCGCCATGGGCGCAAGCTGCTGGCGGACGGTCTCGTAGAGGGCCTCGTCGCAGCCGACCATGAAGGTGAGCGTGCCGGCCTCCGCGCCGCCGACGCCGCCGGAGACCGGCGCATCGACCGGGCGCAAGCCCGCGGCCGCGGCGTCGGCGGCCACCGCGCGGGCGCTCTCGACGTCGATGGTGGAGCAGTCGATCACCAGCGCGCCCGGCTCGGCGTTCGGGATCACCGTCTGCGCGTAGGCCTGGCGCACATGGACGCCGGCCGGCAGCATGGTGATCACGGTCGCCGCGCCTGCCACCGCCTCGGCCGCCGACGCCGCGGCTTCGCAGCCCGCGGCGGCGGCCCGCGCCAGCGCCTCGGCCGAGGGGTCGAAGGCGACCACGCGCTGGCCGGACTTGGCGAGATTGGCCGCCATGCCGAGGCCCATGGCGCCGACACCGAGGAAGGCGACGTGGGTCATGCGTCAGCGTCCCTTGAACTGCGCCGGCCGCTTCTCGGCGAAGGCGGCCATGCCTTCCTTCTGATCCTCGAAGGCGAACAGCGAGTGGAAGAGGCGCCGCTCCAGCTTCACCCCCTCGCTGAGCGGGGTCTCGTAGGCGGCGTTGACGGTCTCCTTGGCCATCATCACCGCCAGCGGCGACAGCCCGGCGATCTTCTTCGCCGTCTCCAGCGCGTTGGGCACCAGCTCGGCCAGCGGCACCACGCGGCTGACTAGGCCGCTGCGCTCGGCCTCGGCGGCGTCCATCATCCGGGCGGTCAGCACCATGTCCATGGCCTTGGACTTGCCGACGAAGCGGGTCAGCCGCTGGGTGCCGCCGGCGCCCGGCATGACGCCGAGATTGATCTCCGGCTGGCCGAAGCGGGCGTTCTCGGCGGCGATGATGAAGTCGCACATCATCGCCAGCTCGCAGCCGCCGCCCAGCGCATAGCCGGCCACCGCGGCGATCACCGGCTTGCGGCAGCGGCTGACCCGCTCCCAGTTGCGGGTGATGAAGTCCTCGGTGAACACCTCGGCGTAGGACTTGGGCGCCATCTCCTTGATGTCGGCGCCGGCGGCGAAGGCGCGATCCGAGCCGGTGATGACGAAGCAGCGCAGCGTCGGGTCGGCCTCGCCCTGGTCGAGCACGGCGGTCAGCTCGTCCATCAGCGCGCCGTTGAGCGCGTTCAGCGCCTCGGGGCGGTTGAGGCGGATCAGGCGCACGGCCTCGTGGTCTTCGACGATCAGGGTCTCGTAGGCCAACTCATCCTCCTTCAGACGCCCGCCAGCGGGGTCCATTCCTGGTCCGGCGGCGGGGCTGCGAACATCTCGTCCACCAGCGCCTCGCTCACCCCACCCAGGCTGGCGGGCGACCAGACGGGCGCATTGTCCTTGTCCACGATCACGGCGCGCACGCCCTCGTGAAAGTTGGGCGTCATGACGATGCGCGAAGCAAGCCGATACTCGACCCTGAGGTCGTCGGCGAAGCTTTCGCGTTCCAGGCCGTGCGCCAGCAGGCGGAACGAGACCTTGCTGCTCAGCGGCGACTTCGGCCGCATCGCATCGAGCTGGGCGCGCGCCCAGTCGCCGCCGTCCTCCGTCAGCGCGGCGACGATCGCCTCGAGGCTGTCGCCGGCGAACAGCCGGTCGATGTCGTCGCGCTGGGCGCCGACGGTGGTCGGACCGGGATCGGACTCCAACTCGGTGAGCAGGGTCTCGATCGCCGCCGGATCGCGGGCAAGGGCGGCCTTCAGCTCCGGCAGCCGCTCCGAGGCGACCACGTCGGTGGCGACTCCCAGCAACTCGCAGTCCGCCGGACCCAGCCGCGCGCCGGTGAGCACGATCCACAAGCCCATGCGCCCCGGCATGCGCGGCAGGAACCAGCCGCCGCCGACGTCCGGGAAGAGGCCGATGCCGGTCTCCGGCATGGCGAAGCGCGTGCGTTCGGTGGCGATGCGATAGGTCGACGGCATGGCGAGGCCCACACCGCCGCCCATGGTGACGCCGTCCATCACCGTGATCACCGGCTTCGGATAGACTGAGAGCAAATGGTTCAGACGGTACTCGGTGTGGAAGAATCGCCGCGCCGCGACGCCGTCGCCCGCGCCGCTCTCGGCCAGCATCCGGATATCGCCGCCGGCGCAGAATCCGCGCGGCCCGGCGTGATCGATCATCACCGCGGCGACGGCGGGATCGTCCCGCCAGCCCAGCAGAGCCGCGATCATGCCCTCGCACATGCCGAGCGTGAGCGCGCCCAGCGACGTCGGGCGGTTGAGCGTGAGCCGGCCGAGTGCGCCGTCGCGGCGGACGATGAGTTCAGGCTCCTCCGTCAGCGGAACAGCTCCCTGGCGATGATCACGCGCATGATCTCGTTGGTCCCCTCCAGGATCTGGTGGACGCGCAGGTCGCGCACGATGCGTTCGAGCGGATAGTCCTTCAGGTAGCCGTAGCCGCCGTGGAGTTGCAGCGCCTGGTTGGCGATGTCAAAGGCGGCGTCGGTGGCGAAGCGCTTGGCCATGGCGCAGAGCTTGGTCGCGGCCGGGTCGCCGCCTGCGAGCGCGGCGGCGGCCCGGCGCACCATCAGCCGCGCGGCCTCCAGGTCGGTCGCCATGTCGGCGAGCCTGAACTGCAGCGCCTGGAATTCGCGCAGGGCCCGGCCGAACTGGCGGCGCTCGCCCATGTAGGTCCTGGCCGCCTCGAACGCCTGGCCGGCGCCGCCGAGGGCGCAGGCGGCGATGTTGAGCCGGCCGCCGTCGAGACCCATCATGGCGAAGCGGAAGCCCTGGCCCTCGTCGCCGATGCGGTTGGCGAGCGGGACGCGGACATTGTCGAAATGGACCATGGCGGTCGGCTGGCTGCGCCAGCCCAGCTTGCGCTCCGGCGCGCCGAACGAGAGGCCGGGCGTCCCCTTCTCGACCACGATCGCCGAGACCCCGCCGGCGCCATCGCCGCCGGTGCGGGCCATCACCACGTAGAGGTCCGAGGTCCCAGCGCCGGAGATGAAGGCCTTGGCGCCGTTCAGCACGTAGTCGTCGCCCTCGCGGCGGGCGCTGGTCTTCAGCGAGGCGGCGTCGGAGCCGGCGCCTGGCTCGGTGAGGCAGTAGGAGGCGATCAGATCCATGCGGCACAGCGCCGGCAGGAAGCGGGCGCGCAAGCCCTCGTCGCCGAACCGGTCGATCATCCAGGCGGCCATGTTGTGGATCGAGAGGAACGCGGCGGTGGAGACGTCGCCGCCGGCCAGGGCCTCGAACACGATCGCCGCGTCCAGCCGGCTGAGGCCCGAGCCGCCGACGTCCTCCTTCACATAGAGGCCGGCGAAGCCCAGCGCGGCGGCCTGCTTCAGCGTCTCGACCGGGAAGATCTCCTCCGCGTCCCAGCGCGCCGAGTGCGGCGCGAGTTCGGCGGCGGCGAACGCGCGGGCGGCGTCCTCGAGCGCGCGCTGGTCCTCGGAGAGTTCGAAGTGCAAGCGACCCTACCGCATCGTCGGGATGATGAAGCTCGACTCGCCCTCCAGCCGGCTTTCCGGCCAGCGGGCGGTGACGGTCTTGACCTTGGTGTAGAAGCGCACCCCCTCCATGCCATGCTGGTTGGCGTCGCCAAAGGCGCTGCGTTTCCAGCCGCCGAAGCTGTGGTAGGCGACCGGCACCGGGATCGGCACATTGATCCCGACCATGCCGACCTGCACCCGGGCGGCGAAGTCGCGCGCGGCTCTGCCGTCGCGGGTGAAGATGGCGACGCCGTTGCCGTAGGCGTGTTTCGACGGCAGCTCGACGGCCTCCTCGAAGCTCTGGGCACGGACGATCTGCAGCACCGGGCCGAAGATCTCGTCCTGGTACGTCTTCATCTCGGGTTTGACGTGATCGAACAGGGTCGGGCCGATGAAGAAGCCGTCTTCGTGGCCCTGTAGCGAAAAGCCGCGCCCGTCGACCACCAGTTCCGCGCCCTCGTCGGCGCCGAGCTGGATGTAGTCCTCGACCCGCTTCCTGTGCGCGGCGGTGACCACCGGGCCGTACTGGGCGTCGGGATCGTTGGAGACGCCGACCTTCAGCGTCTCGATCTCGGCCAGCAGCTTGTCGCGCAGGGCGTCCGCCGTCGCCGCGCCGACCGGGACCACTACCGGCAGCGCCATGCAGCGCTCGCCGGCCGAGCCGTAGGCCGCGCCGATGATGTCCTTCACCGCCCCGTCGAGGTCGGCGTCGGGCAGGATGACGCCGTGGTTCTTGGCCCCGCCCATCGCCTGCACCCGCTTCCCGTGCGCCGCGCCGGTCGCATAGACGTAGGCCGCGATATCGGACGAGCCGACGAAGCTGACCGCCGAGATTCCGGGATGCTCGAGGATCGCGTCGACCGCCGGCTTGGCGCCGTTGACGACATTGAGGATGCCCGGCGGCCCGCCGGCTTCGAGGAACAGCTCGGCCAGCCGGATCGGCACGCTCGGGTCCTTCTCCGACGGCTTCAGGATGAAGGCGTTGCCGACCGCGATGGCCACCGCGGACATCCACAGCGGGATCATGGCGGGGAAGTTGAACGGGGTGATGCCGGCGGCGACGCCCAGCGGCTGGCGCATCGAATAGACGTCGATGCCGGGCCCGGCGCCTTCGGTGTATTCGCCCTTCAGCGCGTGCGGGACGCCGCAGGCGAACTCGACGACTTCCAGGCCCCGTTGGATATCTCCACGACTGTCGGCCACCACCTTGCCGTGCTCGCTCGACAGCAGATGCGCCAGCTCGTCCATGTGCGCCTCGACCAGGCGCTTGAACTCGAACATCACCCGCGCCCGCCGCTGCGGATTGGTCGCGGCCCAGGCCGGCTGGGCGCCATGGGCGGCGCGCACGGCCTCGTCGACCACGGCCGCATCGGCGAGACCGACCCTTGCCTGCACCTCGCCGGTGTTGGGATCGAACACGTCGCCATGGCCGGCCGGCGCCCGGGACGCCGCCTTGCCGTCGATGAAGTGGGGAATGTCGCGCATGGCGCTTTCTAACTCGGCTTGCCGCGAATAGGGAATTGCAAGTGAAGAGGCTGCCTCGCAATCCGCTGCTGCTGCGCGCCGCCGCCGCGGCGTCGCGGGTGGTTCCGGGGCTGCGCGCGCCGGATCTGGGCCGGGGCGGACACGAGCCCTACTTCGCCGGGCTGCAGGCGGCGCTGAAGCGGGCGGGCGTGGCGCAGCCGACGCTGGTGGTCGATGCGCGGCGGCTGGCGGCCAATATCGCGGCGGTGCGGCAGGCGCTGGCGCCGACGAAACTGGCGCTGCGCGTGGTCAGCAAGTCGCTGCCGGCGCCGAAGCTGCTCGAGGCGGTGATGGACGGTGGCGAGACGCGGCGGCTGATGGTGTTCAATGGCGTGATGCTGGACGAGATCGCGGAACGCTTCCCCGACTCCGACGTGCTGACCGGCCGGCCGCTGCCGGCGGGCCAGGTGGCGGACTTCGTCCGCCGCCACGCCAATGATCCGGCGCCGGCGGCGCGGCCGCGGTGGCTGGCCGACAGCGTCCGGCGTCTGGCGCAGTACGCCGAGATCGCCCGCGCCAATGAGGCGCCGTTGAAGGTCAATCTGGAGATCGACGTCGGCCTGCACCGCGGCGGCCTGCCGGACCTGGCGGCGCTGGCGGCGGCGATCGACCTGGCCAAGGCCGAGCCGCGGCTGTGGATCACCGGCCTGATGGGTTACGAGCCGCACGTCCTCGGCGCGGCCTCGCCGGTCGCCGAGATGGGCGTCGTCCAGGCCCGCTACGGCGCGGCGGTGAAGCTGCTGGCCGAGAAGCTGGGAAGCGTGGGCGGGCTGACGCTGAACACCGCCGGCAGCGGCACCTATCCGCTGCACCTATCCGATGAGATCGCCAACGAGGTTTCGATCGGCTCGGCGTTCGTGATGCCGACCCACTTCGATCTGCCGACGCTGGAGGGTCACCAGCCCGCCGCCTTCATCGCCCAGCCGGTGCTGAAGGTGATGGACCCGGCGATCTTCCCGCGCCGCGAGGCGCTGAGCGCGGCCTATCACGCCCTCGACCCCAACAGCCGGCGCGGCTTCTTCCTCTACGGCGGCTATGGCGACGCCAAGGTGGTCTCGCCGCCCGGCCTGCGCTTCAGCGCCATCTATGGCGGCCGCGCGATGCTGGCCGGTTCGGCCAAGGTGGAGCTGGCCCAGGACGACTTCGTCTTCATGCGCCCCACCGAGAGCGAGGGCGTCTTCCTGCAGTTCGGCGACATCGCGGTGTACGATGGCGAGGATATCAGCGCCTGGTGGCCGACATTCCGGATCCACGCCTGAAGGAGATCAGACAATGGCTGACAGCGCAGAGCCGATCGATCGGCGGAGCATCGCGGCGCCGGGGCTGCAGGCGCCGGTCGAGATCGTGGTCGACCGCTGGGGCATCCCGCACATCTATGCCGCCAGCGCCCGCGACGCGATGTTCGCCCAGGGCTGGAACGCGGCGCGCGACCGGCTCTGGCAGATGGACCTGTGGCGCAAGCGCGGCCTCGGCCTGCTCTCGGAGAATTTCGGCCCCGCCTATGCGGCGCAGGATCGCGCCACGCGGCTCTTCCTCTATCGCGGCGACATGGAGGCCGAGTGGGCGGTGTACGGGCCCACCGCGCGGCCCTGGTCGGAAGCCTTCGCCGCCGGGGTCAACGCCTATATCGAGCAGGTGCGCGCCGGCGCGGCGCCGCTGCCGGTGGAGTTCACCCTGACCGACACGAAGCCGGCGCTGTGGGACGCCTCGGACATCGTGCGCATCCGCAGCCACGGGATCAGCAACAACGCCGAGTCGGAGGTGCTGCGGCTGCGCGTGGCCAGCGCCGGCGGCCTCGCCGCGGACGCCGTCCGCCGCAAGCTCGACCCGGAGCACGAGGTCGTGGCGCCGGACGGCCTCGATATCGCGGACGTGCCGGCCGACGTGCTGGCCGACTACACGCTCGCCACCAAGGAGATGACGTTCGTGACGCCGGGCGCGCCGCCGCCGCCAGCCCGTCCGCTGGCCGAGATCGCCGAGGAGGCCGCCGCGCAGGGCTCGAACAACTGGGTGATCGCGCCGTCGCGGACCGCGACCGGCCGGGCGATGCTGGCCAGCGACCCGCACCGCGTCTACCTGGCCCCTTCGATCCGCTACGTCGTCCACCTCGACTCGCCGGAGCTGAAGGTGATGGGCGCGGGCGAGCTGCACCTGCCGGGCGTCACCATCGGCCACAACGAA
>Ga0302311_10008245_pt1 | contig 10512 bp, 10 predicted proteins | sample III_Palsa_N1_3_FD_200449 | JGI IMG/M metagenome (GOLD analysis project Ga0302311, IMG submission 200449) | Peat permafrost microbial communities from Stordalen Mire near Abisko, Sweden - III_Palsa_N1_3 | ecosystem: Environmental > Terrestrial > Soil > Palsa > Peat permafrost | place: Sweden...
ACGGCACTGGCTGCATTGGCAGGTTTTAGGCCGCCCAGATAGAGCGGTTGCGCATCCACCCTCCCATCGACCCCGTACACTCCAAGAAGCCCAAAGGACGTTGAAGTCACAGTAGACGGGGTTAGAAGAGTTTCCTGCGCATTCAGTCCGTCACGCGCATTATCGTAGTGGTAGGTTGTCACATCCGGCCCGGTCGAGGTTGAAACGGGCGGCGTTGTCGTTGTCGATGTTGGGGCACTGGAGTTGCTGCAACTTCCCAAACCAAAAATAATCAAAATTGACGAGACTCCAAGAAGCACTTTCCTCTGCATTTTCAAGGGAAATCTCCGAACCGTCACTTTGATGAAAAAGTAGACATAACGTTGGATGCAGCTTCTCGTCCATGCATCCTAGGAGACTAAGCTTATTAAAGGAGATTTCATGTCCAGGTTGCAAGGAAAAGTCGCTGTTGTCACAGGATCAGGCTCCGGCATCGGTCAAGCCATCGCGGAGCGACTCGCCCAGGAAGGCGCTAATCTGGTCGTCGACTATGTAACCCACCCCGAAGAAGCGCAGGTTACTGTCGATAAGATCACGACCGCCGGCGGCAAGGCCGTTATGGTCCAGGCAGACGTCACAAGCATCCCAGATACCACACGCCTCATCGACACCGCATGGCAGCAACTCGGTTCCTGCGACATCCTCGTCAACAACGCCGGCGTCGAAAAGGGCGCCGACTTCTGGGATGTCACCGAAGCAGACTTCGACTTCGTCATGAACGTCAACTTCAAGGGCGCATTCTTCCTGACGCAGGCCTTCGTTCGCAAACTACGCGACGCCAAGAAGCCCGGTCGCGTCATCAATATCTCCTCAGTTCATGAAGACATGGTCTTCCCGCACTTCTCCACCTACTGCGCGTCAAAGGGCGCCATGCGCATGTTGATGCGTGACCTCTGCGTTGAGCTCGGCCCACTCGGCATCACCGTTAATAACATCGCCCCCGGCGCAATCAACACGCCGATCAACACCTCGCTGCTAGCCGACAAACCCAAGCTGGACGCGCTCCTCGCCAACATCCCGCTGGGACGTCTCGGCAAGCCCGAAGAAGTTGCCGGTGTAGCCGCCTTCCTCGCCTCAGACGACGGCGCCTACGTCACCGGCAGCACCTACTTCCTCGACGGCGGCCTCATTCGCAACTATCACGAGCAGTAGCCGTTACGGCACCACAGGAAGGCTGACAAAGCTGGCCGCACCCGGCTCATGCCAAACCTTCTGCGTCGCCTTCACATAATCCTCGGGCTTCGCATCAAATATGTTCGGCACAAACGTCTGCGGGTTGCGGTCGTACAGCGGAAACAGCGTCGATTGCACCTGCACCATCACCCGATGCCCCGGCAGAAATACATGGTTGACCGTCGGCAAGCCAAACTTGTAGGTCAGCGGCTTATTTGCCTCCATCGCCTCTGGATGCTCAAAGCTATTCCGGTATCGTCCCCGGAAGATATCCAGCGAGATCGGCAACTGATATCCACCCATTGCCGGCTGGCTTGGCACCGTATCCGGATATACATCGATCAGTTTCACCACCCAATCGCTATCCGTCCCGCTGGTTGAAGCCACCAAGTTCACGATCGGCGCCCCGCTCACACGCAACGGCTCGGTCAGCACCGGAGTCTCATAGGTCAGCACGTCGGGCCGTCCATCGACGAACCGCTGATCTGTCACCAACCACGTCGTCCACGCATCATGGTCCGCTCCAACCACAGGGCGCGGCCGATACGGCACAGGCTTCGCCGGATCCGACACATATTCATCGAACTTCGCGTCACTCACCTTCGGAGCCTCAAATGACAGCCCGCCACCAGCCGTCAGATACATCGCCTTCGATGTATCCCCGCAACCCGAATCGCAACTAAGCGGCCACTTCTTAAACTTGTCCCAATGGTTCTCACCCGTGTTGTAGATGAATACCGGCGGCGTATCGGCTTTCGGAGCACCATCCAACAAATACTGATTGAAGAACGGCAGAAGCACGTCCCGCCGGAACTGCAGATCCGTATCGCCATTCCACTTCAGCGGGCCAAGATTGAACGCCTCATAGTTCACCTGGCTATGCCGCCACGGACCCATCACCAGGAAGTTCTTATCGTTCGCCTTATCCTTCGGCTCAACAGCCTCATACGCGTGGATCGCGCCCCACATATCTTCCTGGTCCCACAACCCTTGCAACCACATCACAGGAACCTTCAGCGGCAGAGACGCCATCACCTTGTCTAACGCCTGCCCTTGCCAGAACGCGTCATACGCCGGATGCTCTTCCACCTTCTTCCAATAAGGCAGTTGATCCAGCCCACCATATCGCGCAAAGTCCCCCGCCGAACCCTTCCTCAGGAAGTTCGTGTAGTCATCATACCCTTCCCGCGGAATCACGGAACCCCCTCCGCGCGCCGCCGTCTGCCCCGCAAAGTAATCGAGGTTCACCTCACGAAACGCCCCATAGTGAAACCAGTCATCGCCCATCCATCCATCGACCATCGGGCTTTCCGGGCAAGCCACCTTCAGCGCTGGATGCGGATTGATCAACGCCATCACCACTGTAAAACCCTCGTACGAAGATCCCAGCATCCCCACCTTCCCGTTCGACTCGGGAACATTCTTCACCAGCCAGTCGATCGTGTCATACGCATCGGTCGTGTCATCGATGCCGCTCGAATTCAGCGGCCCAACCGGCGGCGGCGTCATCAGATACTTTCCCTCAGACCCATACTTTCCACGCACATCCTGAAACACGCGAATATATCCCGCGCCCACAAATACATCGTCCCCCTGGGGCACCTCATCCAGCATGTGAGGCGAGGGATCATTACGCGACATGCGACCCGCCGCGTTATACGGCGTCCTCGTCAGGAGTATTGGCGCATGGGTCGCCGTCTTCGGAATCACGATTACCGTATACAGCTTCACACCATCCCGCATCGGGACCATCTCGACACGCTTCACGTAGTCATAGCCAATATGCGGTGCAATAAACGTCTGCGGAATATCCGGCGTAGAGATCGCCGTCTGTGCCCGAAGCACAACGGCGCTCGATACAGTCAGCAAAGCGGCAACGGCAGTATGCAACGTACGATTCATGATCTTCCTCTTCCCCAAAGGGTCAATATGACGATGTCTCGGAGTATATCAATCGAACTTCACTCATCTTCAAAATGACCCACAAGGGCACCCGATAACTAGGCGGCCTATTAGATCTTTCATCGCAACACTAAATCGGAGCAACATGAACTACTTCGCAAAACCAGCGCAAATAAAGGTGATTTCAGAACAACGCCTCATAAAATGCATGCATCTACAAATGCATGGGAGTACCTCAGAAATGAAATCTTTACGCTACTTCGCTATCTTCGGCTTAAGCGCCTTAGTGTGCCTGGGCGCTCGGGCTCAGATGTATAAAATTCACAACGCCGATGTCGCAGTCGGCGGCACGGGCCAGTTCACACCCTCCATTACGGATCAGACCAACACACCCCATCAGGCAACCACGGACTCAGCAGGATTCCTGTTGAGCTTCCGCGATCATCCCGTCTCCTGGGCCGGCATCGAGCTCAACTATCAGTACAGCAGTTTCTCTGAGAGGTTCACAGCTCTCTCTGGCCGCCCACTGGAAAACGTTCCGCTGAGCTTTCATGAAGCCACAGCAGCATATCTGCTCCACTCTCATCGGCGTGGCATCCAACCCTTTGTCGCAGTCGGCGGTGGCGCACTCTACTTCAATCCGTCGCCCGTACACGTCTTCACCCAACTACGCGGTACGGGCCTCGTTGACATCGGTGCTGACATGCTCACTTCGAACCCGCACTTCGGCTTCCGTGTGCAGGGCAGAAGCCTTTACTACCGCGCGCCAAACTTCAACAACCCCGGTATTGCGACATCCCGTTGGGTTGCAACTGTAGAACCTTCAGCCAGTGTCTTCATGCGCTTCTAAATCCGTCTCGGTCATGCAAAACCAAAAGTCACTCGCTGCCAAGGTCTTTAACTTGGACAGCGAGTGACATTTTGCTTTCCGCCCGCATGTCCCTCCGCAACACCTTCCATAACATCACCCCTACCACCGGCAAACAAGCCACCAGCCAAAACCCCTTCGCATACGCACGAGCATCGAAGAAGTGCCCCAGTACCGGCGTCAGTACACCCGTCACTCCAGCCCAGCAGGAGATCGCCACGCCAGCCAGGAAACCGGAGTTTTCTGCCCGCTGAGCTTCCATCCCATCCGCCAGCGCGAGCACTACAAACCCGCCCGCCACAAACATCTGCAGATAGAACAGCACCATCGTCGCCGCCACAGGGTGTACGCTCCGCGCCGCCAACGGTGCAAGCGCAATCAAAAATCCTGCGACGCCAAACCCGGCAAACAAAACTCCCGGCCCCTTTCCACCACGCACACGCCGCCTGTCCGAGATCCATCCCCAAACCAGATACCCTGTCTCCCAACCCGCCGGCGGGATCCACAACAGATGCCCCAGCGAAGCCTGACTCACATGCAGCACGCGCGAAAGATACAGCGGCGCCGCATACAGACCAAACGCCAGCGGTGCGGCGCCCAGTCCATAAACTGAGATCGTCGCAAATAGATTCCGATTCCACCGCCCAGCAACCTTCTCCTGCGCCACACGCACTGCCGCCACATGCACGCGATACATCCCGCTCGACCGCAGCGCAACCCACAACATCACCCACAGCAATCCCAGCACCGCGGTAAACACAAACGTCGCCCGCCAGCCATAGTGCAACGCGATCGGCGTGATCACTAGCGGAGCCAGCGCCGCTCCAAGAGATCCACCGCTATAAGCCAGCCCAAGCGCAAACGATCGCCGCTCCGGCGGCATCGTCTCCGCCACGGTAGCGAGCCCCGCCGGAAACGTAGCGCCCTCACCAAACCCCAATACGCCCCGCGCTACGCACATCCCCACCAATCCAATCATCAGCGCATGAGCGCCCGAAGCCAGCGACCAGATCACCACCGCAACCAGGATCGTAATCCACACACCCTTGCGATCGATAAAGTATCCCCACACCGGGTTCGCCACCATATAGCAGACGCTGAACGCCGACACCGCATAGCCATACTGCGTCGCGCTCATATGCAGATCGCCCAGGATCGTCGGGCTCAATATCGCCAGCACGCTACGGTCGGCATAGCTCAGCAGCGACAGCAATAACATTCCCACACACGGCGCCCACAGGCGCACTCTTGCATTCGTTGAACTCACAATCTCAACATTGTCTCAGCCCACGAGCCTTCATGCACACGTCACTTGTCGTGCAGAAAATTCTGTCCCACCTTGTAGTGCCCCGGCCCACCCGTTACCGCAATGGGAATCACCGCACCCACACTCTTCTTCTTCGTAAACGGTACCAGCGGCTTCAGCAGGAAAGACTTGAACCCGGTCGTCACGTGCGTGATATCGGTATCCATCTTCAACTGCCCCGTCAGGTTCACATCACGGTTCTTGAAATTGAACGTACCGTTCATATTCGCCTCCGCGCCCGCAACATCAAACGTGATCCGCGAAGCCGACAGCACACCATCCTGCACTGTCACATCGCCGCTCAAAGCCGACAACACATCCTCATCGTCATCCTGCTTAGCACCCTGTGCGCGTTCGCTGAACTCCGAAAGCTTCTGCTGCGTTGCCACATCGGTCAACCTCTCCTGCGGCACGTTGAAGCCGCCGACCACATGCAGCCGCTGCAAGAACTTCTCATCGCCACTAGAAGGATCCACACGCACATGCCCATGCAAAGCTACCGCGCCCGCCACCGGAATCTTCCCCTTGAAGAACGGCCGCAACACATCCTGCACACGTCCCTTCTTCACCATCACATCTAAAGTCGTCACCTTCGGCCCTTTAGTACTGGCAATCGAACCCTCCGCATGGACATCACTCGCACCGATCTTCACATCCACGCGATGCAGCACGACGTTCCCGTTCATCCCATTCACAGTCGCCTGCATGGCTACATCCATCGCAGTCGGCTGACCCTTCCCAACCGCAAAATCCGGCACCTTCGAGTTAACCTCCACCTCCGTCGCCGCCAACGACCCGGAGAACTTCCCCGACGCCGCGAGCGTTCCGCCAATCCCGTGAACGTCACCAAGGTTCACCGGCGCAAACGTGAAGCTCCCCGACATCGGCGTTGCGCCCAGGGCCTTAGGATTCAACGGCCCGAAGTTGCCCTTCGATAAGATCCGCCCCGATGGCATCGCATTCTGCATATCCACTACATACGAAATCGCATGTCCCTTTTCCAGGTTCCGAATCACCAAATCGTGAATCGGATAGACAAACTCGCCGCCATGCACCCGCTGAATATCCAACTCCGCATCTCGCAGATGTAGCTTCTCCACCGCAGTCGTCGGTCCTGCGAAGTCCGCACTGCTGCCCGCCGGGAAATTAGCCTTGATCGCCGCACTTCCCTGCGGCGGAATCACCACCTTCATCCCCACAATGTCCACCAACTGTACCCGGCTGCGTAACAGCAGCAGATCGATCCAGCTTCCCTCCACGATCAGATCCTTCGCCGTCCCCACCGGCAAGCCGTTCGGAGACGCATCGCGCGTCAGCGTCAGCCCCGAAGCCACAAAGCCGGGCCTTGGGAAATACGTCCGGTGGTACTTGTCGATCTTCAGCTTGCTCGCCAGCACGCTCTCCAGCATCGGTTTCACATTCTTATAGCGATACGGCCAATGCTCATTCACCACCGGCAAACCCACGGCCAGCAACAACACCAGCACCAGGCCGCACCCACTCGCCCACCAAACCGCACTACGGCTCATCGCGAATCTGCTCTTCGGACGTCTCGACTTCCCGCTTCGTTCCGCCACGAAAAACCTCGGCTTTGATTCAAATGACAATCTCTCCCCATGAGATGCGCATTCTCCTCACACGTGCAATATCACTGCATATCGGCGAGAATAAAGCTATGGAGCTTCTCGTCTACTCAGCAAACTGGTGCCGCGACTGCCGCGAGGCAAAGCGCTTCCTCACCACACATTCCATCCCCTTCACCGAGATCGACATTGAGCGCATCCCCGGTGCCGCCGACGCCGTCATCGCCAACACAGGCAAGCGCGCCATCCCCCAGTTCGTCCTCAACGGCAAGTGGATTCAACCCTACAAGCCCGGCGAAGGCTTCCTCTACGACGAGATGGCCGAGCTCTTCGGCGTCACCGTCTCCTAATAGTCCTCAAGGCTTTCCTTCTCATCGGCAATCACCGGCGAAGCAGGCAAATCCCGCGCCGCGCTATTACTGAACGGCCACCGCAGGCGCAACACGCGCTCGCGGTCCTGCTCGCGATGCGCCTGTTCGCTGCGTCCCTTCAGCAGGTCTTCGATAGTCAACACACCCACCAGCTTGCCTCCATCCACCACCGGAAACGAGGTCAGCTTGCTCTTCGCCATCAGCGCCGCGCAGGCACGCAGCGTTGTACCCGGTGTCACCGCCGTGGGCGTCTTTGTACCATACTCGACCAGCGGCACAGAAAGATCCTCCTGCTTCGCCGCCTCCATCATCTGCGACCTCGTCAGAATTCCATGCAGCCTGCCATCGCCATCCACCAACGGAAAGATCCGTTGCCAGTGTGACCACGCCTCCGCCCCGCGCTCATTCATCTTCTGCAGCCACTCCGCCGCATCCCTGCGCGTGGCCTTATCATTCAGCGCAAACACGCTCGTATGCATCGCCTGGTTCGCCAGCATCGTCTCCAACGGGTCAACGCCAAACTCCCGGCTCAGGTGCAGCCCTCGACGGCTCAGCCCCTCCGTCAGCATCGACCGCGGCATCACCAGCACGCTCACCGCATAGGCCGCCACGCAACTCAGCAGCACCGGCAGCATCAGCCCGCCATTATGCGTCAGCTCCAGCGCCAGCATCGCAGAGGTCAAAGGTGCCCCAATCGCCGCGGAAAGCACCGACGTCATCCCCACCAGCACCCACGCTCCGGTAGACATCACCGGCATCAGATGCCCCAGCGCCGCACCCAGCGCACCGCCAATCATCAGCAGCGGCGCCAGAATACCGCCCGCCGTATTCGATCCCAACGAAAACACCCAGATCGCGCTCTTCACCACCAAAATCCCCGCCAGCAGCTTCCATCCGTTGTCGCCCGAGATCATCTGCTGGATCACGCTATAGCCCACTCCCAGCGCCCGCGGAAAGATCAACCCGCCCAGCCCCACACCAATCCCGCCAATCGCCGGATACCACATCCAGTGGATCGGAATCTTCGCAAACCAGTGCTCACAAAAGTGCACAGCCTTGCTCAATCCGGCAGCCACAAACGCAGCAATAATCCCCACCGCCAACGCGCCCAGCATCGCGGAGTGATACACCGGCGCACCCGTTGGCGCCATCTGCAACAGGCTCTGCGGTCCCAGCATCAGCCGCCGCACCGCACCCGCCGTCACACACGCAATCGCCACCGGAACCAGCGATCGCGGCCGCCACTCGAACAGCAAAATCTCCACGGCCAGCAACGTTGCTGACATCGGGCAGTTGAACGTCGCTGCCATCCCCGCCACCGCACCCGATACCATCAACACGGTCCGCTCAGAGTCCGTCATCGGCAGCAACTGCCCCAATACGGACCCAATCGCCCCGCCCGTAATGATCACCGGCCCCTCAGCCCCAAACGGCCCACCCGATCCAATCGAGATCGCCGTAGCAACCGGCTTCAGCACCGCCACCCGTGGCTGCACCTTGCCTCCACCAAACACAATCGTCTCCACGGCCTCCGGCATTCCATGCCCGCGCACCCGCGGCGAAAGATACCTCGCCACCACCCCCACAATCAGCCCGCCCAGCACTGGCATCAGCGGCAACCACCAGTGCCTGCCCGCCTGCCACGGGTCGACTTCCTGCACGCTCAGCCGGTGAAAATAAAACGCGTTCGTACTGAGAGCGATCATCTCCAGCAGCGCCCACGCCGCCACCGCACTCACAGCACCCAACCCTGCGGCCAACACGCTCACATAAAGAATCCGGCTATCCGCCGAATAGTCTCGCAACTTGCCGGCCAGGGGCTCCGTCATTATTTCCCGTCGTCTCCACTTTCATTTTTCCGCCGGCTTCCCGTCACAGGCGCCTGCAACTTGCGCAGCGACCGTATCAGCCCATCGCTCTGCCGTTGGACCTCCACCAGATGCAGCGCCACCAACTTCTGCAGAATCTCCCACCCTTGCGGCGTAAGCTCCACCAGCGACCGCCGCAGATCGTTCTCATCATGCTTGCGCTCGACCAACCCGGCACGCTCCGCACGGTCCACTAGCTCCACCGTGCTGTTGTGTCGCAGAACCATCCGCTCCGCAATATAGCTGATCGAAGTCTGCTGCTCCGGCGGCACCGCCCCAATAACCTGCATCAACTGATACTGTTGCGCCGCAATTCCGCACGTCTCCGATGCGCTCTCACTAAAGCTAAGGAACGTACGCAACTGGTAGCGAAAATCCGCAAGTTCACTCAGTCGAGGAATATTTTCGGTCGTGCCAACTTCTTCTTCCATGATGTCCATTCGCTTTACCTCTCAATTATATCGTTTCGCGATACTTCCACGCATCCCCTCAAAGCCATACGCCAATACGCCGTCCTCCGGCAGACGATTACACTGGAATAGAACCACCCTTAGGAGCCACCTTGATCGACCGTTACACCCGTCCACAGATGGCCATCATCTGGTCCGAAGAAAGTAAGTACCGCAACTGGCTCAAGGTCGAGCTCGCCGCAACCGATGCCCTTGCCCGAGCCGGAATCGTGCCCGTAGAAGCCGCTGCAGAACTCCGTGAGCGCGCCAGTTTCACCGTCCAGAGGATCCATGAAATTGAGGCCGACACCCGACACGATGTCCTCGCCTTCACCACCGCTGTCGCTGAAACAGCCGGTCCTTCTGCTCGTTGGCTCCATTACGGTCTCACTTCCACAGATGTAGTCGATACCGCTCAAGCTCTGGCAATCACGCAAGCCTCTGATTTGATTCGTCTTAGCATTGTCCGACTTCGCGACGTCTTACGCAAGCGCGCCATCGAATTCCAGCACACCCCCACCATCGGCCGCACCCATGGCGTCCACGCCGAACCCACCACATTTGGCATGAAACTCCTGCTCTGGTACTCCGAAATGGGCCGCAATCTCAAGCGTTTCGACGCTGCCGCCGCCGATCTCCGCGTCGGCAAGATCTCCGGCGCCGTCGGTGCCTTCGGCAAGCTCAAGCCCGAACACGAAGAGGCTATCCTCGCCTCCCTCGGCCTTACAGCCGCGTCCATCTCCACGCAAGTCCTCCAGCGCGACCGCCATGCGGCGTACATCACCACCCTGGCCGTCCTCTGCTCGTCGCTTGATAAGATCGCCACCGAAATCCGCCACCTCCAGCGCACGGAAGTCCGCGAAGCCGAAGAGTTCTTCTCCGCCAAGCAAAAGGGTTCCAGCGCGATGCCCCATAAACGCAACCCCATCACCTGTGAAAACATCTCGGGCCTC